>ENA-OFCE01000314-OFCE01000314.1-metagenomes-genome-assembly--contig:-NODE-314-length-32937-cov-4.272520_pt1 | contig 32937 bp, 30 predicted proteins | sample MGYA00153388_OFCE01 | MGnify analysis MGYA00153388 | reverse complement strand
GTAGACGAGGTCGGTCTGGCCCGGCGCACGCATGGCGAGCTGCCAGTCGATCACGGCATCTGCGACTTGGCTGAAGGGACCGTCGAGAATGTCGTCCTCGAGATGGTCGGGGCAGATCGTTGAAGTTGGCCCAGGGCGCTGGGCGGGTAGTGATGACCTTGCTGGTTCAAGATAGGCCAGCGCGGTGGGGAGCGGCACACCGAGTGCGATCGTGCCGTCCGATCGGCACTCTTGGGTTGCCGCAAGACAGGCTTGAGCCATGGCGGCTGCACCGACCGGCCTGGCACGGCGCAAATTCTCGGCGATTGCGGCAACGCCCAGGCGCTTGAGGTGGACCGCGAGCTTGCCCTCGGTGATGATCTCGCGGCCGTCGTAGACATCGAAGGCGTCGAGCACGTCGAGAATGTCCTGGTTACCAAGACCTGCTCCCTGCAATTCGATCAGGACTCGGTTTTTGGATGGCATAGCGCCGTGTTGAGCCACCAGAGCGCACAACCGCGCGTGAGCTAAGTTAATCCGGTCATGATACGGCGAGGGGAGGCTCACGCGGTCTCCGATGATGCGGTCCAGCGCCTCTTCGGTCATCGCTTTGTAGAGTTTGCTCAGTCCATCCCGGCCGATCTCGAAATGCTTCATTCTCAACGCTCCGCCCAACATTGCCTCGATCTGGACGGAGCGGCCCCGAGCCGTTTCCGCGCAGCCCGTTCTGAGGCTCACCCGGAGTATTGTAGTATAAAAGTCGCGAGACTGCCCGCGGGGTCGCCAGCGCCACCACCAGGTCCGGCCGCGAAGGTAAAGATTAGCAGCCACGCCGACCGCCGATCCCAGCAATCGCCGGACACATTCTTGGGCACAAAATTGGGCACAAACGCCCCGATTTATTCGCGACCAATTATCGCCTCCACCAACTAAGTGGCGGTTTTCAGTCACTTAGCGGCAGATGGGCGAATAATTGGTCGGGGAGAGAGGATTCGAACCTCCGGCCCCTGCCTCCCGAAGACAGTGCTCTACCAGGCTGAGCTACTCCCCGACCGGGACCGGACCATATCGGTCCGGTGCAGGAGCGCGCGTTTCCTAGCGGGGGGCCGCGCGATAGGCAATCCCCGGGCGGCTAGTGACCCAGCACTTTGAGCCAATGATGATGGCGGACGAATTTCTCGCGTGGGCTATCGGGGCGGGCGGCGGCTGTCTCGGCTTGTTCGATCCGCCGCCAGTCGTCGAAACTGGTCGATTTGACCCCGCGGTTCGCAAGTAACAAATCGAGCCCGTCACCACCCGGCCGGTCGCCGCTCGCCGCAGGAAACGCCGCCGCGACCTGCTCCGCGACCTCATAGCCATCGGGGCGGTTGGTGCCGATCGTCCCCGACGGCCCGCGCCGCGCCCAGCCGACGCAGTACAGCCCGTCGTCGATCTGGCCACGATCATTGCGATATTTGCCGCCATCCTCGTCATACGGAACGCCGTCGATGTGCGGCGACGAATAACCGATGCAGCTCACGACCAGATCGGCGGGAACCGCATAGGTCTCGCCCGTCCCGACCGCGCGCGCGCCATCGAGCCGAGTCCGCTCGACCAATATCCGTTCGGCACGCCCATCGCCCTCGACCGCCAGCGGCTTGGCGAAGAAATCGAACGTCACCGTCTTGGGCTTGGTCCCATCCGGCGCCGCGTTGGCGAAGGCGCGCAAATGCGCCACCGACTTGCGCACCCCCGGCTCGAGCGCCTCGTCATCTGCAACCGGCGGCAAGTCGCCCGCATCGACCGACGGCGCAGCCTCGGCCAAATGCCCGAGCTCGCCCAATTCCTTGGGAGTCATCGCAATCTGGTGCGGCCCACGCCGCCCGAGAAAAGTGATCGACCGCACCCCCGACCCGTCGAGCGCATCGATCGCATGGCCGACAATGTCCGATCCGGCGAATTCGGCGCGCGTCTTCGATAATATCCGCGCCACATCGAGCGCGACATTGCCATTGCCGATCACCACCACATTGGCGCCATCGAGCCGCGGGTCGAGATCGGCGAAATCGGGATGGCCGTTGTACCAGCCGACGAACGCCGCCGACCCGACGACGCCAGGCAAATCCTCGCCTGTTATGCCGAGCGGCCGGTCATGCGGCGCGCCGGTCGCCAGGATCACCGCGTCATACAGCCCGCGCAATTCCGCGACGCTGACCGCCTCGCCAATTGCGACATTGCCGACGAACCGCACCTTGGGATCGTCGGCGACCTTGTCGTAACGCTTGCTCACTGCCTTGATCGACTGGTGATCGGGCGCGACCCCGAAGCGGATCAGGCCATACGGCACCGGCAATTTGTCGATGATGTCGATGCGCGCCGTCTCGCCATAGGCCTTGGCCAACGCCTCGGCGGTATAAAACCCCGCTGGCCCCGACCCTATAATCGCGAAATTACGCATGCGTGCTTCCCCGTTCGAGGCGATGCTAGCCTTCCCGTCATTCCCGCGAAAGCGGGAACCCATCTCCCAAGCTTTCGATCAGTGGGGAAAGTCACCAGCTAGGTCCCTGCTTTCGCGGGGATGACGGTTATGAGCGCTTGTCCTCGAGCAGCAAGTCGTCGCCCTTGCGCTTGAGGAATGCCTCGATCGGCCCGGCGAACAGGCTGAGCATCCCCGGCAGGGCGATGTTGCAATGAACGACCTTCTCCTCGACCCCGATCTGGGCTTTCACTTCCTGCCCCATGGCGATGATGTTGAGGTGGAGCACATCGCCTTCCCAGCGCGAGTCGACTTGCGCTGCGCCTCCCGGAATGTGCCCGGCGAGCTGGTCGATATTGCCGGCAATCCGGCGGCGGGCTTCGTCGCGGCCAAGCTTGTGCGGCAAATCGACGTTGATCGGGCGTTGCATCGCGCCAAGATGCGGGCTCGCCCGTTGCTTTTCAATCCCGCGCGGGTTTTGATGCGCGACGATGAAGCATCTGCTGATCCTGCTGGCGATGATCGTTGCTGTTCCGGCGGCGGCGCAACCGCGCTTTGACCCGGTCGCCGATTATGTCACTCCGGGGCAGGACGAGCCCGGCTATCGCGCCTGGGTCGCGGCCGATCCGTACCGCCCGATGTACGTCAAGGCGTTCAACGATTATCTCGTCAACAACGGTGTCGGCGGCGTGACCCCGACCTGGCAATTGCTGCGCACTGCGAGCGACTGGCAGAAATGCAATGCCCAGCCGTTCGAAGTGCCCCCGACCACCAATTGGCCCAACATGGTCGCCGCGCTGCGCTTCATCGGCGCGTTCATCGAGCCGGTGATCGGCCAGGTCGAACCGGTCTCGGTCTATCGCAACCCGAGCCTCAACGTCTGTGCCAAGGGCGCGGTCGAAAGCGTCCACCGCACCTCGGGCGCGATCGACATGGTCCCGCGCCGCCCGATCAGCCGCGAGGCACTGATGGTCGCCTTGTGTCGGATCCAGCTCGACAAGGGGTCGTGGAACTCGATCGGGCTCGGCTTCTACAAGGGGCTCCGCTTCCACATCGATTCGAAAAAGACACGCGAATGGGGCACCGCCGGCGCGCGCGGCGGCTGGGGTTGCGCAGCGGTCCTGGCCGAGGGCGCGCTGCCGTTCGGCGAGGCGCCCGCCGCCCCGCTGTCCACCCCTCTGGCCGATCCGCTGGCGCCGACGCGATGACGAAAAGCCTTGTGTTGGCCGACTAACACACCACATCGTCCGATAGCCAAAGGGGTGATTGATGGACTTCGACAAACTAACCGACCGCGCGCGCGGTTTCCTCCAGGCGGCGCAGACTATTGCGGTGCGCGAGCATCATCAGCGCGTTACCCCGGGACATTATGCCAAGGCGTTACTCGACGATGATCAGGGCATGGCGACCGGGCTGATCGACGCGTCGGGCGGCGACGGTAAGGCCGCGCGGCGCGAAGTTGATGCATTGGTCACCAAGGAGCCAACGGTAACCGGAAGCGGCGCCAATTCCGCCCCCGGGGTCGACGGCGACCTGCTCCGTATCCTCGACAATGCCCAGCAAATCGCGACCAAGGCCGGCGACAGCTATGTCACGGTCGAACGGATCCTGCTCGCCTTTGTCCTCGCCAAGGGCAGTCCGGTCGGCGACGCTTTGGCCAAGGCCGGCCTCACCCCGCAGGCGCTCAACGCCGCGATCGAAAAGCTTCGCGGCGGGCGCAGCGCCGACACCCAGGGGTCGGAAGATCGCTACGACGCACTCAAGAAATATTCGCGCGATCTCACCCAGGCGGCGCGCGACGGCAAGCTCGACCCGGTGATCGGCCGCGACGAGGAAATCCGCCGCACCATCCAGGTGCTCGCGCGCCGAACCAAGAATAATCCGGTGCTGATCGGCGAGCCCGGCGTCGGCAAGACCGCCATCGCCGAGGGGCTCGCCCTGCGCATCGCCAATGGCGACGTTCCCGACGGCCTCAAGGACCGCAAATTGATGAGCCTCGACATGGGCGCGCTCATCGCCGGCACCAAGTTTCGCGGCGAGTTCGAGGAACGGCTCAAGGGCGTGATCGACGAGGTCAAGCAATCGGCCGGCGACATCATCTTGTTCATCGACGAAATGCACATGATCGTCGGCGCGGGCAAAAGCGAAGGCTCGATGGACGCCGGCAATCTACTCAAGCCGGCCTTGTCGCGCGGCGAATTGCACGTCATCGGCGCCACCACGCTCGACGAATATCGCAAGCATATCGAAAAGGACGCCGCGCTCGAACGACGCTTCCAGCCGGTGTTCGTCGGCGAACCGACCGTCCCCGACACCATTTCGATCCTGCGCGGGCTGAAGGAGAAATACGAGCTTCATCACGGCGTCCGGATCACCGATGCGGCGCTGGTCGCCGCCGCGACGCTGAGCAACCGCTACATCGCCGACCGCTTCCTGCCCGACAAGGCGATCGACCTGATGGACGAGGCCGCGTCGCGCCTGCGCATGGAGGTCGAATCCAAGCCCGAGGAAATCGAGAATCTCGACCGCCGCATCATCCAGCTCAAGATCGAACGCGAGGCGCTCAAGAAGGAAAAGGATGCCGCGTCGAAGGACCGCCTCGCCACGCTCGAAGGCGAGCTTGCCAACCTTGAGCAGCAATCGTCCGAGCTGACCGGCCGCTGGCAGGCGGAGAAGGAAAAGATCAGCGCCGAAGCCGAGTTGAAGGCCCAGCTCGACGCCGCGCGGATCGAACTCGACCAGGCCCAGCGCGGCGGCGATCTCGGCAAGGCGGGAGAGATCCAGTACGGTCGCATCCCCGAGCTCGAAAAGAAGCTCGCCGACGCCGCCTCCGCCACCAAGGGCGCGATGCTGCGCGAGGAAGTCACCGACCAGGATATCGCGTCGGTCGTCAGTCGTTGGACCGGCGTCCCGGTCGAACGCATGCTCGAGGGCGAACGCGAGAAATTGCTGGCGATGGAGCAGACCATCGGCGCCCGGGTCATCGGGCAGGAACAAGCGGTCAAGGCCGTCAGCGCCGCGGTCCGCCGCGCCCGCGCCGGGCTGCAGGATCCCGGCCGCCCGCTCGGCAGTTTCCTGTTCCTCGGGCCGACCGGGGTCGGCAAGACCGAGCTGACCAAGGCGCTGGCCGGATTCCTGTTCGACGACGACGCCGCGATGGTCCGCATCGACATGTCCGAATATATGGAAAAGCATTCGGTCTCCCGCCTGATCGGCGCGCCGCCGGGCTATGTCGGTTATGACGAAGGCGGGGTGCTGACCGAAGCCGTCCGCCGCCGCCCCTATCAGGTGGTATTGTTCGACGAGGTCGAAAAGGCCCACCCCGACGTGTTCAACATCCTGCTTCAGGTGCTCGACGATGGCCGGCTCACCGACGGCCAGGGCCGGACGGTCGATTTCGCCAATACCATCATCATCCTGACCTCAAATCTGGGAAGCCAATACCTTGCGTCGCTGGGCGAAGATGAAGAAGTTTCGAAGGTCGAAAGCCAGGTGATGGACGTCGTGCGCGGTCATTTTCGCCCCGAATTCCTCAACCGCCTCGACGAGATCATCCTGTTCCACCGCCTCTCGGCGAGCCACATGGCGCCGATCGTCGATATTCAGGTTGCGCGGCTCCAGCGGTTGCTCGACGACCGCAAGATCAAGCTCGACCTGACCGACGCCGCGCGGCTGTGGCTCGGCCGCGTCGGCTACGATCCGGTCTATGGCGCACGGCCATTGAAGCGCGCGGTGCAGAAATATCTGCAGGATCCGCTGGCTGATGCGATCCTGGCCGGCAAGGTCCATGACGGCGCGACGGTCAAGGTCGACGAGGGCGATGGCGCACTGACCTTGTCGTGAGCGCGATCAAGCCTTTGACGGGCCTTGAACAAGCGGGCATTGTCGCGCCGATAACGACTTTCAAGGGGTGGAACATGGCGCGTCTTTCGAAGCTCAACATCGGCCTTGCATTGGCCGGGCTGGCGGTCGCCTCGCCGTCGTTTGCCAAGACCCGGCCCCTCGCTGCCGCGCCGCCGCCCAAGATCTTCAACGACGTCGTCTTGTGCCGCGCGATCGCCGACCCGACCCAGCGCCTCGCTTGCTTCGACCAGTCGGTCAGCGCGCTGGCCACCGCGCAATCCAATCGCGACCTGTTCGTCGCCGACAAGGACGCGATGCGCGAAGCCCGCAAGGGCCTGTTCGGCTTCAACTTGCCCAAGCTGCGCATCTTCGGCGACGACGATATGGAAAAGGACGTCAGCCAGATTGACACGACGCTCGCCGCCGTCGGATCGGGTTCAAAAGGCTATATCTTCACGCTCAAGGACGGCGCTCGCTGGGCGCAGACCGACGGCCAATATATGGATCGCCCCAAGGTCGGCGCAGCGATCAAGATCAAGCGCGGCGCACTGGGGAGCTTTTTCGCCAGTTTCAACGGCAATGCCGGCTTCCGGGTCGAACGTCTGAACAATTGATTTCGGCGGCGCAAGGCAGGCGCCTGACATGGTAAATCCCGCTGTGCTCCAGTCGAACTTGCTGCGCGCGCAATCGCTTCACCAGGCGGGGCGATTGGCGGAGGCGTGGGCGCTGGTCGGGCCGCTGCGCAAGTCGATCGACCAGCATGGCCAGGCGCTTCGGCTCTACGCCCTGATCGCGCAGGCGGCGGGCGAGATCGATCCCGCGGCAGAGGCGATGAAGCGCATCCTGGTGATCGAACGCGACCCGCCGGAGATTATCGGCGCTCTGGCCGGCATGCTCGGCAAGGCGGGGCGACACGACCAGGCGTTGCTGCAATGGTCACGGCTGGCGACGCTGCAGCCGATGATCGCCGACGCCCACCTCAACCGCGCCATCGCCGCCGCCGACGCGGGCAAGCCGGCCATGGCGATCGAGGCGGCGGACACCGGGCTCGCGCGTTTCCCGGGTCACGCGCGATTGCTTGCGGTGCGCGCGATGGCGCTCAAGAATGACGGGCGGCTCGAAGAATCGCTGGTGGCGTTCGATCAGGCTGTTGCCGCCGATCCGACCCGCGCGCTGACGCGGCATAACCAGGCAGTCGCATTGCGCGCCTCCTATAGACTGGATGAGGCGTGCGCGGCCTTTGCCCAGAGCGAGCGGCTCGGGATGAGCGGGGCGAGCTTCCATTCCAACTGGGCGGCGGCGGCGCTCGAGGGCCAGCGGATTGATGTGGCGATCGAGCAATATTGCAAGGCGCTGGCCCAGGATCCCGCCGAGCCCGAGGCGCGTACCGGACTGACCCGGTTGCTGGTCGAATATCGCGGCGGCGAAGGCGCATTTGCGCATTATGCTAATTCGGCCGAGTCCACGCGGACGCAACAGGCGTGGGTCGATTATGCCAACGCCTTGCTCGCCCACCGCCGCAACGACGAGGCGCGCGAGGTGGCGGTACGCGGGCTGGCGACCTGCCCCGACGACCGGATGCTGTCGGCCATCGCGGCTTATGCCGAAGGACTCGAAAGCCCCGCCCCCGGCCCACAGCTAGAGCGGATCGAGCGTATTTACGGGACTGGCGACGGTGCGCCCTTGCCATGGCTGGCATTGCTCGCGCTGCGCGATGGCCAGCCCAAGCGCGCGGCGGCTTATTGCGAGCGGCTGACCGCGATTAGCCGGTTCGATCAAGTGGCGTGGTCGTTGCTGTCGGTGGCGTGGCGCCTGCTCGACGATCCGCGCGAGCATTGGCTGTGCGATTATGAGCGGCTGGTGATCGTGACCGACGTTCCGCCTCAGGACGGCGGCGGATCGGCTGCAAACTATGCGGCCGAGGTTGCGGCAATGCTCGACCCGCTGCACCACACCAATGCCGCGCCGGGCGACCAGTCGCTGCGCGGTGGGACCCAGACCAGCGGCGCTCTGTTTGAACGCCCCGACCCGGCGATCCGGCGTTTCCGCCAAGCGGTGGTCGATGCCGCAGCGCGGGCAATCGCCGCGCTTCCTGCCGATCCGACCCACCCTTTCCTGTCGCGCCGGTCGAAAACCGTGGTGCCCGTGGGAAGCTGGTCAGTTCGGCTGCAGGGCGGCGGCGGCCACCATGTCAATCATTTCCATTCCGAAGGCTGGATGAGCTCGGCTTATTATGCGCGGCTACCCGTGGTCCCGCCCGCAGACTGGGCAGCGCACGAAGGCTGGATCCAGTTCGGCGTGCCGCCTGAATTGTTCAATGTAACGCTCGAGCCACGACGGATGGTCGAGCCGGCCGCCGGTCGGCTGGTGCTGTTCCCATCCTACATGTTCCACGGCACCCTGCCGTTTGGCAGCGGCGACCGGCTGACCGCCGCGTTCGACTTCCAGCCCGCCTGACCCCCGGGATGAGGCGCGCCGTCCGCACCCATCTTCGCAAGACAAAAGAAAGGCGGCGGGAGATTGCTCTCCCGCCGCCTCATATTAGGTCGATCTTTCGATCGGAAGTTTAGAGCTTCACCTTCGCGGAGATGGTGAAGTAGCGGCCGAGGATGATCGGGTTGTAATATGCGGTTTCTACGCCGCCCTGATCGCCATTGACCGTCTGGTGATACTTCGCATTGAACAGGTTCTGGATGATACCCGTGATTTCGAAGTTACTGCCGATCTTCTTGCGCAGCGACAGATCGAAGTAGCTGAGCGCGGGCAACTTGCCGTCCTTCGTCGCACCGACATAGTCGATGGTCGAGCTGTTGTAGTTCCAACGCAGCTGGGCAGTGAACGAGTCACTGTCGTAAGCGGTGGTCAGCGTCGACTTCCACTTCGGGTAGGTACCACCGATACCGCCGAAGTTATAACCGGCAGCATTCGGAACAGCCGTCAAACCGAAGTCCAGCTTGCGAAGGTACGAGATATTCTCGTTCAAGCGCAGGCGACCCGGGATACCAAGACCGAGGTCCGCGAACGGAACCGCGAAGTTGATCTGCGCATCAACGCCGGCCGTCTTATAGGTGCCGCCGTTCGAAATCGACGTGTTGATCGCATCGATCTGACCGCTCTGCTGGTTACGAACGATACGGTTGCAAGCGTCGCTGCCGAAGCCATTGGCCGAGCAGTTGGCGATGTAAAAGGCCGCACCCTGAGCCGAGATGATGTTGGCGATCTTGATGTCGTAATAATCGATCGTCGCCGAGAATCGGCCGAGGCCAATGTTCGGGGTGAGCACCGCACCAACGGTCCAAGTCTTGGCCGTTTCCTCTTGCAAGTTCGGGTTGCCGAAGGCGAATGCCTGAACCTGTGTATTATTCGCAAGGAAGCCGGTGAAGTCTACCGCCGGAGCTTGCGCCCGACAAATAGCCAGGATCCCCGAGGTACGATTGAAGTTATCATTGCACGGATCGACGTAGGCCGGGAAACCCTGGTCACCGTTCTGGAACAACTCGACGATGCTCGGTGCGCGAGCCGCCTTGTTGTAGATACCGCGGAACTTCAACCAGCTGACCGGGGCCCACTGAGCGCCGAGTTTGTAGTTGAACAAGCCACCGACCGACGAATAGTCGGAGTAGCGAGCGCCAGCTTCAACCGACAGTTCGTGGAAGAACGGCATGTCGGCCAGGATCGGAACACGGATTTCGCCGTATATTTCCTTGACGTTGACCTTGCCGTGCTGGTCCTGCGTGGCGTTGAACCCGTAGATGTTGCCCGTACGCTGGGCATCATCGACGATCACGTCACCGCGGTCGGTGCGGGCTTCCGCGCCGATCGCAATGCCAACCGGGCCGGCCGGAAGTTCGATCAGGTTGCCGGTGACGTTGACGGCAACGCGGGCCTGGGTGAACTTGCGGGTTTCCTTGGTGTCGACGCGGACGAAGCTCAGCTGAGCCCCGGTAACCGTGCCGCCGCCGAAGATGTCGACCGGAACGCAATTCGGCAGCGAGCCGAGCGGGCAGCCATTAAGGCCTTGCTTGAGCGCGGTCTGGTTGATGTTCCCGGCAAGCGAAGCGACCGCGAAGGTGCGGCCATAGCTGGCGGTTGCATCCCAGTTGAAGCCGTGGGCCAGCGGACCCGACAGGGTGCCACGAAGCGTTGCGGTCTTCGAGTTGTAGTCGCCAACACGCGGGCCGGTTTCGCTGAACCGACGAGCCATGGTGAACGGCGCGTTGGCCCCCGACACAAAGGTGCAAGTGTTGTTGCGAACGGTGCCGTCCGAATTGAACAGACAGCTTGAACGCGGCGAGACTGCAGTGACGGTAGGAGTGCCAATGACCTCCGTGCGGAAGCCGTTCAATGCACCGAACGGCGTGGCGCCGGTCAAATCGCCGGTGTAAAACCCGCGAGCGTTGAGCGCCGCGAGAAGATCCGGATGACAAGAGATGCCGATGCCGCACGGTGCGTTCCCGGGGATGCCGAGACGGACGTAGGGGCTGTTGGCCGGGACATCGATGCCGGTTGCCGGGGTCGGCGCCAGGTTAACCTGCTGGGTCGAGTCGGTGTAGTTGGCGAGAACCTTGAGCCGGATCGAGTCATTGAGATCGTACCGCCCGGTAACCGCCATGTTCCACCGGTTGTACGGCGTCACCAGGAAGTTGAGCGGGTTGAAGTTGAACCGGCTCGAACCAGTCGAACGATCGGCGAAAGCGCACAGCCCGCTCGTAAAGCGCGGTGTAAGCTGACCGGCGTCGTTGAACGACAGATTGCCGCCGCGGACGTTAACGCCCGGAGTTAACGGATTACAATCGGTGTCCGCACCCGCAAATCTCGGATTCGTGAGCGAGAGCGGCGAAAGACGAGTCGTCGAATTGACATTCGGTTGCGGGCCGCCAAACGGATTGAGCGGATTGCTGGTGATGGAGCCGAACGGCGAAGTACCCGATCCACCCGCTCCACCGCATCCTTGGTCTGGTCCGCACTGAGTAGCGGAAATCGGGGTCAAATAGTCCGCAACAATATAACGACTCAGGTCATAATCGTAATAAAGCACGGTGGCGTTGCGAAGAACGTCACGGTCGCCCTGGCCGACCTTGTCGCGGGTGTAATAGCTCGCGAAGAAGGTCAGGTTACCGCGGTCATCACCGAAGTTGCCGCCGAGGAGGCCCTGGACGTTGAACGATCCGCCATCGCCGTGATCGGAGATGCCATATTGCGACGACACCTCAAGACCCTGGTAATTGTCCTTGAGGATGAAGTTGACGACGCCGGCCATGGCGTCCGAACCGTACACTGCCGATGCGCCGCCGGTGACGACGTCAACGCGCTCGATGAGGCCGGCCGGGATGGTGCCGATGTCGACCACGCCGGTGGTCGAGGACGCCGGAACGCGCTCACCGTCGACGAGGATCAGGGTGCGCTGCGGCCCGAGACCACGAAGGTCGAGAGTCGAAAAGTCTTCGCCGCCCTGGTTGTTCGAAACGCGGGTGTTGCCCGGGATGATCTGCGGAAGTTCGTTGAGCAGCGACTCGACGGTCACCGTGCCGGTGAGGTCGAACTGCTCGGCGCTGACCGTCGTGACGGGGCTCGGCGATTCCAGATCCGGACGCGCGATGCGCGAACCGGTAATGACGATGGCGTCGTCGGCATCGGCCTGGGCAACCTTGTCGGTCGCGACAACAGCCTGCTGATCCTTCGACGGCTGGGTTTCACTCGACGGCGGCGTAGTACCGTCCGGCGCGGTCTGGGCGGCTGCCGGAGCAGCGGCGAAGACGCCTGCGCCAAGAAGCGCGAGAGCCTGCCGACCGGCAGTTGCGCGCAAATTGGATTTCCTCATTTTAATCTCCCGAATCGGGGCGCCATTTTAGGCGACGCCTCTGGTTCGCGGTGGCAATCCACCCCCACGTGGCGGCCGTTTAGCTTCAAAAGGTGGGTTGCTGTCCAGCGTCGAACGGGGTTGGTGCAGCTTTTGTTAACGCACTGTGACAGCGCTGCCACAGTGGAAATACAGCCAAATGCGGCGACTTAGCGCCCGGCTGCGGCGCGGCGTTCGGCGGCCAGGCTGGCGGCGGCGTCGACATAGGCTTCCTGGCGATCGACGCTCCAGTAACGCAGCTCGTCGAGCGGGATTGCCACCTGGGTCTCGGCGCAGCGCACGAAATCGCCCGCAGCAAGCAAGCGGAAGGTGCCTGCCAGATAATGGATCCGGGCCTCGCGTCCGCGTCCCATCAGCATGTCACTTCGCCTTTCGTCACTCGTCAAACGCCCTTCTGTTCACTCGTCGAACAACCCGGGCTGCGGCGGCTTGGCCGGGCGCGGGCTTGCCGGGCGATACGATCTTGGCGGGGCGCGCTCAAGCCCGCTGCCGTCGACCGTCACGTCGATCGACCCGTCGGCGAAGCGCAGGCTGAGCGCCGCCGCCTCGAGCGCGTCGCCCGCGTGAAGCAAGGTCTTGCCGTTGCGGTCGGTGACCCGAACGAATCCGCGGTGAAGCGGCCGCTCGGGATGCGCCGCGGCCAGCAGCCGCCCGAGCGATTCGAGCTTGTCATGCGCGTGGGCGATGCGCTGCTCGACCAGCGGCTTGCGCAGCCGCGGCGCGACGGCGCCATAATCGGCGCGGGCATGCGCGGCGCGGGCGGCGAGCGCCCGCGGCAGGCGCGCGGCGATGTCGTTCAAGCGCCCCGCGACCGGTTCGAACAAGCGCGTCGCGGCGGGCCAGCGATGCGCCGTCGCCTCTAGCCGCTCGCCCGCGCGCGCAGCCTGCAGCGACAGGCTCGACCGCATCCGCACCCCCCGGTCGCTGAGCATCGCGGCAAGCTCGGCCAGCACCGGCACCGCCATCTCCGCTGCGGCAGTCGGGGTCGGCGCGCGGCGGTCGGCGGCATGGTCGATCAACGTGGTGTCGGTCTCGTGCCCGACCGCGCTGATCAGCGGGATCGGCGATTCGGCCGCGGCACGGACCACGATCTCCTCATTGAACGCCCACAGATCCTCGATCGACCCGCCGCCGCGTGCGACGATGATCAGGTCGGGCCGGCCAATATCACCATCAACGCGCATCGCTCCAAAGCCGCGAATCGCCGCCGCGACCGCAGCTGCCGCCGCCTCGCCCTGCACCGGCACCGGCCACAGCAAGACGTGCGTCGGGCAGCGATCGGCCAACCGGTGGAGGATGTCGCGGATCACCGCCCCGGTCGGCGAGGTGACGATGCCGATCGTCTTCGGCAGGAACGGCAGTTTGCGCTTCCTGGACTCGTCGAACAGTCCTTCGGCGGCGAGGCTTCGCCTCCGCTTGTCGAGCAGCGCCATCAGCGCGCCCTCCCCCGCCAGCTCGAGCCGATCGACCACCAACTGATATTTCGACCGCCCGGGATAGGTCGTCAGCTTGCCCGACGCGATCACCTCGGCGCCATCCTCGGGCGCGAATTGCAGCCGCGCTGCCTGCCCGCGCCACAGCACCGCATCGATACACGCGCCTTCATCCTTGAGCGTGAAGTAACAATGGCCCGAGCCGTGGCGCTTCCACCCCGAAATCTCGCCGCGCACGCGGACATGGCCAAACGCATCCTCGACCGTCCGCTTGAGCGCGCCCGATAATTCGGTGACCGAGAAGGGCGGCGAATTGTCGCCCGCATCAGCCTTCGCTAACAGACCGGCAGCTTCACTGTCGGGGCCGGGATCGGAAACGCTCATGAATATCCTGCTGCTCGGGTCGGGGGGCCGCGAAGATGCGCTGGCGTGGCGGCTTAAGCAATCGCCAAGCTGCACCCGATTGATCGCCGCGCCGGGCAATCCGGGGATCGAACGCTGGGCCGAATGCGTCGCGATCGATCCGTGCGATGTGGGGGCGGTGGTCGAACTCGCCAAGGCAAAAGCGATCGACCTGGTCGTGGTCGGCCCCGAAGCGCCGTTGGTCGCCGGGGTCGCCGATGCATTGCGCGCCGCGGGGATCGCGACCTTCGGCCCGTCCGCCGCCGCCGCCATGCTCGAAGGTTCCAAGGGTTTCACCAAAGATCTTTGCGCCCGCGCCGGGATCCTGACCGCCGCTTACGTCCGCGTCGAAACCGCCGCCGCCGCCCTCGCCGCGCTCGACCAATTCTCGGTCCCCGTCGTGATCAAGGCCGACGGCCTCGCCGCCGGAAAGGGCGTCACTGTCGCCGCCACCCGCGCCGAGGCCGAAACCGCAATCCGCGTGGCGGGCGACGGGCCGATGGTGATCGAGGAATTCATGGACGGCGAGGAGGCCAGCCTGTTCGCCCTGGTCAACGGCGCGCGCTGCGTCGTGCTGGCATCCGCGCAGGATCACAAGCGCGTCGGCGAGGGCGATACCGGCCCCAACACCGGCGGCATGGGCGCTTACTCCCCCGCCCCGATCCTGACCCCCGCGCTCGAAGCCCAGGCGATGCGCGAGATTGTCGAACCCACCGCGCGCGCAATGGTCGAGGCCGGAACGCCATTCTCCGGCATCCTGTTCGCCGGGCTGATGCTGACCGCCGATGGCCCCAAGCTGATCGAATATAACGTCCGCTTCGGCGATCCCGAATGCGAGGCGATCATGCCGCGCATCCTCGGGGACTTCGCCGCCTTGCTCCAAGCCGTGGCGACCGGCGCCGATTTCGCCGCGCCATCGCTCTCGCCAACGCACAGCATGGCGGTGATCCTCGCCGCGACCGGCTATCCAGGCACCCCGCGCAAGGGCGGCGCAATCGCCAACCTCGACGCCGCGCAAGCGATGGACGGCGTCACCATCTTCCACGCCGGCACCGCGCGCGACGGCGACCAGCTCTTCGCCAGCGGCGGCCGCATCCTCGCCGTTACCGCGCTCGGCGAGGATTTGCGCGACGCCGCCACCCGCGTCTACCGCGCCATCGCCGCGATCGACTTTCCCAGCGGCTTCCACCGCCGCGACATCGGCTGGCGCGAACTGGCGCGGCAAGCGACAAAAGTTAGCTAGTAACCGGGTTTTAGTTTCATCATGTTGAGCCTTTGTGTCGCGAGCCATCAGGTGGCGGCCTCTCATAGGAACATCGGCAGCGCATTGCCGGCGTTATGAACGATCACCGGTAGGGCGAGACTCCCGGAACGCTCGCGCAGCCACACGCCGAGCAGCGACGGCACCGCCGTCAAGCCGAAGACGATCGGCTCAATTGCAAGCCTGCCGTCCTCGAAACTCAATGCATGTGCCAACCCGAAAAGGATTGACGAAAGGAGCGCACCCCAGCCCCACTCTACGCCGAGAAAACTCCACCGACGCCGAAAGGCTTCGTTTAGCGCGAACAACAGCACTCCTCGGTAGAACAGCTCTTCTTCCAGACCGGGCATGGTCAGCTGAAAGGCGATGTCTTCCCCACCGACTGTCTCATTCGGCGTCGCCAGCGCCAACGCGACAAAGAACAATAGATATAGGACAACGACCGGCAGGCAGGCGGCGAGACTCCCGGCGCGCTGCCGATAGGTTAGACCGACTTGTTCCCGACCAAAATGGCGATGAGATGCGATTACGAGCAAGGCGATCAGCGCCAAACCTTTCCCCTGCCAGTTCCAGCTTCCCGCAATCATCGTCGGCAGAAGCCCATATGCATTGGTCAGGAGCGTGTCCTCGGCAAGGACAAGTCCGAGTGCCACTAATAGCCAGCGCGGCCTGAAATATTGAATGTCGGCGCGCCCCAACGCGATGCCACAAGCTAGCAAGATTGTGGCGATCACTGCGATTGAAATTATTGCGTTCACGGCTGGACTTTCAAGGTTTGCCTGGAAAGGCACCTTGAATGGACGGCGCCTGTCGCGCTCCTCAAAAACCTGCCATTCGCTCCTCAAATTCCGCTATTTGGTGTTCACGCCGAAATTTGCTCGGTGTACGACCTTCGATTACCAGAAAAGTGCGGTTGAAACTCGCGAGAGAGGCAAACCCGCTGTCGAAGGCAATTGCGATGAGCTTGTCTGCTCGATGGGCTGGATCGTGGAGCCGCCTGCAGGCTTCCGCGACGCGCCGAGCATTCAGGAAAGAGCGAAAGTGGTCGAAACCTAGGTCACGATTGATATAGCGCCGGACCGTTCGCTCCGAAAATCCCGCAAGCGAGACGAATCTGGCGAACGTAAGGTCCGGGTCCAGGAAAATTTTATCCTCCTCCATCAATTTCCGCACGTTCGCTACAAGCTGCGGGTTGGCAACGGCCGATTGGGCCTCGGGGCCACTAACTCCGAGATCATCGGCATTTGCTGATGTGTTCGCGAAATCGCTCTTCAGCGAAAGCCACCCGAGCCATACGACGAACGAGATCAGCGCAACATTTTGGCCGAAGGCAAACCAGTCCCTCATCCAACTTACACCCAGCAAAAGATCGACTAGCAAGTCGATCAGGAGCTGGGTGGCGAGCAACAGTGCGACTAGCGGGCGTAGCCGACGTCGGCGGTCGACGAGATCGTCGCGTCGATCGACGAGCAGTTGCCACATCAGATGACCAATGATCGCCAAGCCGATTGCGATCGAAACTTGCGCCCCAAATGGCTCCGGCAAAGCGGGTCCCAGCCATCCACGACTGAGGGCGGCCAACACGAGCCATGCAGCCCCGATCCATGCGACGATACCACGTACGCGGAAGCTGCGGTCGAACGTTGCGAGGCAAAACCACCATAGAAACGGCACCGCAGAGCCTGCCAACAAATTCGCAAATATCTCGAGTCGGGCCGATATGATTTCCGGCCCGACGCTGTTGGTGACGATGAAGGCAGAAAGACATAGCGCCAGTGGACTGAATAATCGTGCCGCCACCTGGCCCTTGGAATCGCGAAGCAGAATCGCCGCAACGAATAGCAGCAGCAGAGGCCCACCTGCACGAAGAGGGAGGTCGAAGTCCGCAATCGTCATTGCGTCGCTCTAACGAACTGCCCGTCCAAGCGCGACCTCTCATCATAAACCCTTTGCATTAAGCATCGCCGAAGACACTAAGTCCGTTGCGAGGGAAAGGAATGAGTGCGTCTCAACGCAAGGTACGGTGATTGACACCGATGGCTCGGCGACAAAACTCGGAAGATATCGCTTGAAAGGGGCATTTCAGAAGTGCTGAAGACTTGGCGGTACATGAAGCGCAACCCCGCCCTTGGACTCGGCGTCCTCGCCACGCTCGTCGCGTCCCTGCTATGGCACGGGCCGAGCGGGGCTGGTGACCGGCTCGGTAAATCGCTCGACCATGAAGTTCGCGCGATGCTCGACCATTATGAAATGCACATGGTTGGTGCGCGGATCCAGCATGATCCGCTTAGCCGACGGATCGTCCTCGATGGCCCGGCGGACGACTTCCAGCGCTCCGAAATCAAGCGGATGAGCAAAGAATTACCCGGCGTCGCCACCGCCCGTTGGACCGGATTCGTCGATCTCGATCGCCAATTGCCGTTGCTCGCCGAGGTCGTATTGATGGCACTGGCCTGCTTTGCCGCAGGCGTGATCCTGGCCTATGTTGCCGCGCTCCGCCGCCGATCGAAGGAAGCGCTGCTGTCATGATGATCATTGTCCATTTCTATTGGCCCTTGCTCGTCGCCGCGCTGCTGATTGGTATCGTCAGCGGCGTGCTCGCCTTCCGGACGCAGCGCCGATGAGCCTGCTCATTCAATATTGGCCCGCCACCCTGATCGGCGCGCTGGTCGTGTTGGCATTGCTCTATCTGCTGCTGCGTCCGCGCCAGCGGGTAACGCTGACCGACAGCGCGCCGGTGCGCCCGCACATGAGCGTCTCGAAGGACGCGCCCGCCAAGGGCCTCGCCGCCACGGCTGCAGGGGCAATATTGTCACCCCACACCCGCGACCCGCTGGTCCCGCCATCGGGTCCGCCCGACGATCTGACCATGCTCAAAGGCGTCGGCCCGAAGTTGGCGGCACTCCTCAACACCCACGATATCGTCCGCTTCGACCAGGTCGCCTCGCTCAATGCGGCCCAGGTCGACGATCTCGACCAACAGCTCGGTGCGTTCCGTGGCCGGCTCAAGCGCGACCATGTCGTTGACCAGGCCGATTACCTCGCGCGCGGCGATGTCGACGGGTTCGAGCAACGATACGGCAAGCTTTAGGAGCCGAACAGTACCGGGGTTCCGACCCGGGTCACGGTCAACAATTTCGCCGCAAACCTGGCCGGCGACCGGACGCAGCCATGCGACCCCGGATGCCCCGGGATCATTCCGCCATGGAGCGATCGCGTAATCGTCGAGCCACTGCATGTGCCGTAGCCAGCTCTTTTCGAAGCCTGTTCATGGCCACTCGCCGAAGGGGCGATCCCGACAAACAAAATTGGCCCGCCGGATCGCTCCGGCGGGCCAATCTTGTTACCTTCGTCAGGTCGGCGAACCGACCTGATGTCAGCCGTCGCTTAGCGGCCCCCGCGAGACGAGCTTGCGGGGATTCGCTTAGCCACGCTCCGGCTCGGGCGGAGGCGGCGGCGGCGGCGGCGGCGGCGGGCACGCGTCGGTCGCCAGGATCACCGAACCGTCCGGGCACGTCTGCGTCGCCGGGGGCGGCGGAGGCGGCGGGGGCGGCGGCGGCGGGGGCGGAGGCGGCGGTGCTTCCGGGGTGTAGAAGTTGTAGGTCAGGCTGAGCAACAGGCTGTGCGACCGATAGCGACCGCTAAGTTCGCCACTCGTTTGGCGAAGAAGTCCATCATTGAAGCGCAGCTTGTCGACATTGAAGAAACGATACTTCAGGCCGAGGTCGAGGTTCGGCGAGAGCGACTTGCGGATGCCGGCGAGAACCTGCCAGGCAATCGAGCCATCGCTGTCGCTGAGGCGATAGCCACGCGACGGAACGGCGACGTTATACTTGACGCGGGCGTAACCGGCACCACCGCCGATAAAGCCGCTCCAGCCGTCCTGGTCACCGAAGTCGAACAGCACGTTGGCCATGCCCGACAGGACACTGACCTTGCCATTGGCATCGTAAGGAACCGTCGGGTTACCGAACGAACCGATGTAGCCGCCGTTCGACTGGACGAAATCGACACCGGCGCGCTTGTAGCCGAATTCGGCTTCCGCGCGGACCAGGCCGAAATCATAGCCGGCGATCAGATCGACGTCGAAGCCGGTCTTGTGATTGATCGTGAGCGCGTCGCCGACGATGGCGGCGCCACTGCGGTAAGTAAGATGAGCGTCTTCGACGAGCATGACGCCGCCTTCAACACCAACGTACGTCGACTTATCGCGGGCCATGGCCGGCGATGTCAGCGCTGCGGCTGCCACTGCGGCAAGCAAATAATTACGCATGCGGGACTCCCCTTTTGTGCATCCAAGTGATGCGGATCCAGTGCTTCCTATAGCGTAAAGTTCCGCATCTGGAACGGCCTTGGGCATTTTCGACGCCAGACGTTGCATGTTGGCCACACTATTGCGGTGTGCCCGACTATTGGCCGTTTTCCGTCGCTTCCTCGCGTCGTTTGCGGCGCGGCCTGGTGGCCAGCAACTTATCGATTTTGCGCCCGTCCATGTCGACCACCTCGAACGTCCAGTGATCGTGGACGAACCGCTCGCCGGTTACGGGGATGTGCTTGAGCACCGACAGCGCGAAACCGGCGACGGTCGAAAAGTCGCGATCGGCGGGGATCGACATGCCCAGCCGGTCGGTCAGCATGTCGGCGCTGGCCGATCCGGCGATCAGCCAACTGCCGTCGTCGCGCTCGACGCACGGCGGATCTTCGTCGGTGTCGAGATCGCTTGCGAACGCCCCGGCCAGCGCGGCGATGATCGACCCGGGGGTGACGATCCCGTCGAGATGGCCATATTCGTCATGCACCAACGCCAGCGGCACTTCGGCCGATCGAAGCACTGCAAGCGCGTCCATCGCATCCATCAGGTCGGGCACCACCGGCGCGGTCCGCACCAATCGCCTGAGGTCGAGGTCGTTGCCGGCCAGCGCATCCAACAGCAGGTCGCGGGTCGACACCACGCCGACAATCTCGTCGACCGATCCGCGCGCCACCGGCAACCGGCTGTGCGGCGTCGCCGCGAGCACCGCGCGGATATCCTCGCGCGCGCAATTGATGTCGATCCAGTCAATTTCGGTCCGCGGGGTCATCACTTCGCGCACCGGCCGGTCGGCCAGGCGGACAATGCCCGAGATGATCGCGCGCTCATTTTCCTCGAGCACGCCCGAGGTATGGGCTTCGGCCACCACCAGGTGCAGTTCCTCGGCGGTGACGTGGCTTTTCGATTCGCGATCGAGCCCCAGCATCTGGAATACAGCGGCGCTGGTCCGGTCGAGCAGCCAGACGAACGGCGCGGTGGCCTTCGACAGCCATTGCAGCGGCCGCGCCATCAGTGCTGCGATCGGCTCGGGCGATCGCAGCGCGAACTGCTTGGGTACGATTTCGCCGATCACCAGGCTGACAAAGGTGGTCAGCACGATCACCAACCCGAAGCCGGCGGTTTGCGCCGTGTCATGCGCAAGGCCGGCAAGTTCGAGCCGCTGCGCCACCGGTTCGCCCAGGCTCGCGCCAGAAAATGCGCCATTGACGATCGTGATCAGGGTGATCCCGCTCTGCACTGTCGCCAGGAAACGACCGGGGTCGGCAGCCAGTTTCAGCGCCGTCAGGGCACCGGCGCTGCCGCTCTTGGCCATCGCCTTGAGCCGTGCCTCGCGCGACGAGACGACCGCCAGCTCGCCCATCGCCAACACCCCGTTCACCCCGACCAGCGCGAGGATTATGATCAGGTCTAGCCAGGGGAATGGAAGCAGGGGTTGGATTGTCACGGTAGAATGGCTCTAGCGCGTCTGGCGGCGGAACGACAAGGCGGCATCATGAGCGCCGCTCGGCGAAGAACGCCTTGAGCTGCGCCGCCGCCTCGGCCTCGCCGATGCCGGCGAAGATTTCGGGGCGATGATGGCAGGTCGGCTGGCTGAAGTTCCGCGGCCCGTGGATCACCGCGCCGCCCTTGGGATCCTCCGCCGCAAAGGTCAGGGTCGCGATTCGCGCCAGCCCGATCGCCGCCGCGCACATCGCGCACGGCTCGAGCGTCACCCACATCGCGCAACCATCGAGCCGGCTCGTCCCGAGTGCCTCTGCAGCGGCCCGGATGGCGACCATTTCGGCATGCGCCGTGGGGTCGTTCGACCCGCGCATCGCATTGCCCGCCGCGGAGACGATTCGCCCGTCCAGGGTAATTACGGCGCCGACCGGGACTTCGCCCGCCGCCCCCGCTTGCCCCGCCAGATCGAGCGCGCGCCGCATCGGCTCGGGCAGCGGGAAACCGCTCAAGGCTTTACTGGGCTGGTGCAGGTGCCGGAACCGGTGCTGGAGCTGGTGCCGGTGCAGCCTGGTTCACGCCCGGGTTGTTGACCGAGATCGTCGGCACCGGCACCGAGACATTGGCGCTGCGCGTTCCGACCGCGACGGTCCCGGTCTGGACTTCGAATTTCGGTGCCTGGCCGCCGGTCGCGGTGATCCCGTTCGACGTCACCTGAACGCCGGGCGCCTGTGCCGGCACGGTCTGCATAAAGCTGAGCAGGTTGAGCTTGATCGCGACGATTACCGCCAGCACCGCGACGATCAGGAGTAGGAAAATCTTGCGCATGGTGTTGCCCTCCAAAGTGGTTGGCACCGGCCTAGCGGTTGACGAAGGCCAAGTGCAAGGGTATCGGGCGGCGCTTTCCGGACGCACATGCGTTCGTTCAAATCAGGATAGAGACTATGTCGCGCGTTTGCGAGCTGACCGGCAAGGGCCGGCTGGTGGGAAACAATGTTTCCCACGCCAATAACAAGACCAAGAAGACGTTCCTGCCGAACCTGCAGCACGTGACCTTGTTGTCCGATTCGCTCGAGCGCAGCGTCAAGCTCAAGGTGTCGACCCACGGGCTTCGTTCGGTCGAGCATGTCGGCGGGCTCGATAATTGGCTGGCCAAGACCAACGACGCTAAGTTGAGCCTGCGCGTCCGTCGCCTCAAGCGCGAGATTTCGAAGAAGGCACAGGTCGCCGCGGCCTGATCTTCGCCGGTGGGGCGCTTCGCCCCGCCAGTCTATCGCGATGAGCCCAGTCTATCGCGATGAGCCCAGTCGAGCGCGATAAGTAACGTCGGCACCCGCCGCCGGAAATCATTGTCGGTCATCACCCATAATCGCGTGCCTCCGCCAGCCAGTGGCTCGGCGGCAATCGCCTCGGCATTGTCGAGCCGCCCCAGCGCGAGCTTGGCGAGCGGTCGCAACAGCCCCTTGTCGAACAGCAACAATCGCGACGAAAAACCCGCCGGGCTGTAGGTCCTGGCAATCACCACGATCCGCCCATCGGGCAGCATCGACGCGTCCGACAAATTCCCAGAAGGGTTGGCGAGGGCAGTCCGCGCGATTCGCGAATCGCTGACCCGGACAATCTCCGCGCCGCTTTCGGGAAACAGCAGCAGCGCCTCCCCAGTCGACACCGCGCCTTCCGCGCCGAGGTTCGACCGCCATCCCATCGCGCTCAAATCCACTGTGCGAATCACGCGGCGCAAGTCGCGATCGAACAGCCATGCCGAGTGGAAATGCTCGAACGCCACCCACCAACCGCGCCCCGCCGAATCGCGCGCCAATGCCTCGCTGTCGCGGCCCGATTTCTGGTTCGACTGCCCCGGCCCCGACGGAAGGTCGCGGAATTCCGCAACGCCCCTCGCCGCCACCGGCTTGGGCAAACGGATCGTGACCCCCGAATCGGTCAGTGCAAGCAACCCACCACGATCCACCGCCAGCGCCGACACGCCGCCCATCCGCGGATCAGCCGAGGTTACGCGCCACGCCCCGGCGACGGTGAGCGGTGCGAAGCCCTGCTTAGCAAGCTGCACAGGCTCGAACCGAACCTCCCCGCGCGCGTCGGGGGCGGGTATCCGGTCGGGCAGTCCGGTTAGCCACAAATGCGCACCGACCACCAAGCCGGCCAAAGCCAAGCCGTTGAAAATACTCGATTTGCTGAATGAATGCTGCAAGCGCCGTTCAGCCTGCTGATCCGCTGACCAAGGCATAAGTCATTGCATTGGCAGGGTTTATCCCCCTTTTCCCTGTCACCGATGTTGGCCTTGCGCCAATCTGTACCCTCGCGTCGCGTAACGAGGGGGGCCCGGAGCGAGTTATTGCTCCGGGCCCATTTTCATTTCCGGCCCCCGTCATCGCCGTTCGAACAGGCCGGCCAGCTGCTCGATCAGCGCCCCGCCCAATTGCTCGGCATCCATGATCGTCACCGCGCGGCTGTAATAACGGGTCACGTCGTGGCCGATCCCGATCGCCGACAATTCGACATTCGATCGCCCCTCGATCCACCCGATCACCTGTCGCAAATGCCGCTCGAGATAGCTTCCGCCATTGGCCGAAGCGGTCGAATCGTCGACCGGCGCGCCATCGCTGATGACCATCAATATCCGCCGTTCCTCGGGCCGCGCCAGCAATCGCCGATGCGCCCACAGCAAGGCCTCGCCGTCGATATTCTCCTTGAGCAGCCCCTCACGCATCATCAGCCCGAGGCTCTTCCTCGCATGGCGATATGGCTCGTCGGCGCGCTTGTAGATGATATGGCGAAGATCGTTGAGCCGGCCCGGGCTTGGCGGCCGTCCCTCGGCCAGCCACGCCTCGCGGCTCTGCCCGCCCTTCCATGCGCGGGTGGTGAAGCCGAGGATTTCGGTCGTCACCCCGCACCGCTCGAGAGTCCGCGCCAATATGTCGCCGCACATCGCCGCGATCGAGATCGGCCGCCCGCGCATTGATCCTGAATTGTCGATAAGTAGCGTCACCACCGTGTCGCGAAATTCGGTCTCGCGCTCATTCTTGTATGACAGGCTGTGGCTGGGCGAGACGATCACCCGCGCCAGCCGCGCCGCGTCGAGCAATCCCTCTTCCTGGTCGAAATCCCAGCTACGTGCCTGCTGCGCCATCAACCGCCGCTGCAACCGGTTGGCGAGCCGGGTGACGACCCCCGACAGGCTCGCCATCTGCTGGTCGAGATAGGCGCGCAGCCGCAGCAACTCCTCCTCCTCGCACAGTTCGGCGGCAGGCAATATTTCGTCGAACCGGGTGGTGAACGGCGCATAATCGCCGGTCGGCTCGTCGAGCCAGTTGCGCCGCGAGGAATTGGCCCGCGCCTGCTCGCCATCGTCGTCGCCGCTCGACTGGTCGCTATCCTCGCCCTCCAGATCCTGGTCGGCCTGGTCGTCGGCCTCGTCGTCGCGATCGGATTGCTCGGAACGCATTTCCAGCTCGCCGCCCTCGGCGCCGCCGTCGAGCTGCTGGTCGTCGCCATCGTCGGGGCCGTCATCCTCGCCATCATCCTCGTCGCCGGCATCCTCGGGTTCCTGCGCCAGCGGCTCGGATTCGGCATCGAGCTCGAGATCCTCGAGCAGCCGCCGCGCCATTTCGCCGAACGCGCGCTGGTCGTCGATTGTCAGCGCCAGCGCGTCGAGTTCCTTGCCCGCCTTCGCCTCGATCCACTCGGCGACCAGTTGCAGCCCTGGCTCGGCCGCGCTCGGCGGCGGTGCGCCGGTCAGTCGCTGTCGGGCGATCAGGCCGACCGCGGTCGCCAGCGGCACCTCGTCTTTGGTCCGCGCCCGCCCGATCGCGTCGGACCGGATCCGCGCCTCGACATGATGTCCTAGGTTGGCGCGAACCCCGGCCATCGTCCGCGATCCCAGCGCCTCGACCCGCGCGGTCTCGAGCGCATCGAACACCGCCCGCGCCTCGGCATCGAGCGGCGCAATCGACTGGTTGAGCGCGGAATCGTGGAAGCGCAGCCTGAGCGCCGCCGAATCCGCCGCCCCGCGCGCTTCGGCGACGAGTCGCGGCTCGAGCCCCGGCCCCGGCGACACCACCCGCGCGACCTTGCCCGGTGCGCCGCCGCTATCGCTCGCGAACACCACATCGGCCTCGCCGTCATGGGCGATCGCGCGCGATGCGCTGGCGAGGGCGCTGCGGAAACGGTCGAGGGTGGATGCGGCCATGATGTAGCTTTCGATGTGCCGCCGCGCCTTCTCCAGGTCAACGCCGCGCGGGGCTTAAACTTTTTGCTAATGATGCGCGAGTTAAGATGCGGCGGTTCAAATGGGGTGAATTGATGTTTGGCAGCGGCAGCGGATTATCGTTCCTCCTGGTTCCTTTGGTGATGGGCGCGGTGATGACCGGGCTTCGCTTTTGGATGTTCTATGCCGGGAGCAGCGCGATGCGCAGCGCTCGGATGGGCCGGATCAACGATTCGGATGCCCATCTGTCGTTCGACGAGCGGGTCGCCGAGCGGATGCGCGAGCTCGAGCGCGACAAGGACAGTGCCGCTACGCCTGCCACGCAGTTCACGCCGCCGCCGCCGTCGCCAACCCCTGGCCCGACCGGCGCCACCCAGGGCTTCGGCCGCCGCCAGATCTAGGCGCGCTTGGCCAGGCTTTCGGGCAAATCCACCCCGAACACGCGCTGGTAATATTCGGCGATCACGCCACGCTCGCTCTCGTCGCACTTGTTGAGGAACGACACGCGGAAGGCGTAGCCGACGTCGCCGAAGATCAACGCATTCTGCGCCCAGCTGATCACCGTGCGTGGGCTCATCACGGTCGAAATGTCGCCATTCATGAAGCCCTGCCGCGACAGATCGGCGACCTTGACCATCTGGTCGACCTGCGCCTTGCCGCCGACATTGTCGTATTCACCCGACTTGGCGAGGACGATCAGCGCCTCGGTCGCGGCGGGCAGGTAATTCAGGGTCGCGACGATGTTCCAGCGGTCCATCTGGCCTTGGTTGATCGCCTGCGTGCCATGATACAGCCCGGTGGTGTCGCCGAGCCCGACCGTGTTGGTGGTAGCGAACAAGCGGAAGAACGGGTTGGGGCGGATCACCCGATTCTGGTCGAGCAGGGTCAGTTTGCCCTCGGTCTCGAGTACCCGCTGGATGACGAACATCACGTCCGGCCGCCCGGCATCATATTCGTCGAACACCAACGCCACCGGATGCTGCAATGCCCACGGCAGCAGGCCTTCGCGGAATTCGGTGACCTGCTTGCCGTCCTTGAGCACGATCGCATCGCGCCCGACCAGGTCGATGCGACTGATATGAGCGTCGAGGTTGATCCGCACCGTTGGCCAATTGAGCCGCGCCGCGACCTGCTCGATATGGGTCGACTTGCCGGTGCCGTGATAGCCCTGGATCATCACCCGCCGGTTGCGCGCGAAGCCGGCGCAGATGGCGAGCGTGGTGTCGGGGTCGAACACATAGGCCGGGTCGAGATCGGGGACGCGCTCGTCGGCCTCGCTGAACGCGGGGACTTCCATGTCGCTGTCAATCCCGAACGCGTCGCGCGCCTTTATCATCTTGTCGGGGACGGCGAGGATGGTGTCTTCGCGGCTGTCGAGGGTCACGTTTGGAATATCGGTCATATGGCCGCCTTAAGCGCTTCGCCCGATCGCCTCAACTCCCGACCTTGGGGGGAAGCACAAACAAAGTGACGAATTTTTCGGCCGCCGAGCGGTCGCCGCTGATCCCGAGCAAATCGATCGGCGCCCCGCCATAGACCACTGCGGCGAGCGCGGTCGGCGGTGCGGAGATGATCGCATCGCACTCCTCGACCGCGCCTTGGGCAACCTTGATCCGCCCCTTGCGGACCCGAGCGACATAACGATCCTTGCCGAATACGAAGCCGATCCGGGCGTCGAGCTTGCGTGCGCGCTTCTCGTCGATCATCGTCCGGAACGACAGCAGGATCGATACCCCGCTCAATGGCAAGGTCGGGTCGTGCATCGGCGATCGCGCCGCCCACCGCCCGAGAGCCTGGATCACCGGCTCGGCCTCGAGCCCCCATTCGGTCGCTTCATAGACTTGGGCGCTCGCCGGGGGCGGCAGCATCCGCCGCCGCGCCAGCCCGCGCTCCTCCAGCTCGGCCAGCCGCTGGGTGAGCACGTTGGCGCTCAAGCCCGGCAGATCGGCGCGCAATTGCGAGAAGCGCCGCGGACCGAGCAGCAATTCACGCAGCACCAGCAACGCCCACCGCTCGCCGATCAACTCCAGTCCGTGCGCCGTCCCGCAGGCATCGTCATACCGCCGTTTTGCCTCTGCTCGTCTCTCAATAGTTACCTTTTCTAACTCCATGGTTGCAATTTATGATTAAGGTCGGCAAAGTCAAGCCGAATCGAGTTGCAAAGGAGGGAAAATATGCCTTCAAGCCAGATGATTTTCGTCAATCTGCCGGTTACCGATTTGGCCGCCTCGCGCCGCTTCCTCGAAGCTTTGGGCGCGACTAACGAACCCAAGTTCACCGACGATACCGCCGCCGCGATGCAATTTTCGGAGAGCATCTTCTTCATGCTGCTGACCCACGACAAATATCGTCAGTTCACCCCTCTGCCGATCGGCGACCCGACGAAGTCGAGCCAGGCCATCCTGTGCCTGTCGCGGGACAGCCGCGAGGCGGTCGACGCGAGCATTGACGCCGCAGTCGCCGCTGGAGGAGCTGCGGATCGTGCGCCGAAACAGGACTTTGGCGTGATGTACGGCCGCAGCATCGCCGATCCCGACGGCCATCATTTTGAACTGATGTGGATGGATCCCGCCGCCGCCGAGCAGGGCGCGTCCGCGATCGAACCGGCGCACGCCTGACTCGCAACGCTCGCAACACTGTCACGGGAGAGCAACCAATGACCTATGTCGAAGGCTTCGTCTGCGCGGTACCGACCGCCAGGAAGGACGAATATATCCGCCACGCCGAGAGCGCGGTCGGCATGATCAAGGAGTTCGGCGCCACCCGCATGGTCGAAAATTGGGGCGAAGACGTGCCCCGGGGTAAGGTCACCGACTTTCAGGGCGCGGTCCAGGCCAGGGATGACGAAACTGTCGTCTTCTCCTGGTTCGAATATCCCGACAAGGCCACGCGCGACGCCGCCAACGAGAAAATGATGGCCGATCCGCGAATGAAGGACATGGGCGCGAGCATGCCGTTTGACGCCCAGCGCATGATCTACGCCGGCTTCGACAGCATCATCGACGATCGCGCGGACGGTCGCACCGGCTACACCGACGGCTATGTCTTGCCGGTGCCGGCCGACAAGAAGGACGCCTACCTCGCCATGTCACGCGTCATGGCCGACCATTTCACGGGGTCGGGCGCCGTCCGCGTGGTCGAAGGTTGGGGCGACGATGTCCCCGACGGCAAGGTCACCGACTATAAGCGAGCGGTAAAAGCCGAAGACGGCGAGACGATCGTCTACAGCTGGGTCGAATGGCCCGACAAGGCGACTCGCGACGCCGGCTGGGCGCGCCTGATGGCCGACGATCCGCTCAAGGGCCAGCCGATGCCGTTCGATGGCAAGCGGATGTTCTGGGGCGGCTTCACCCCGGTCCTCGACACCAAGGTAGACCACGCATGACCTACATCGACGGCATCATCCTGCCGCTCCGCGACGAGCATCTCGACGAATATACGTCCGGCGCCGAGAAGTTCGCGCGCAAAGCCAAGGAACAGGGCGCGCTCGGCTCGTTCGAGGCGATCGGCGACGGGCTCGAGCATGGCAAGGTCACCGATTTCTACAAAGCGGTGGCCGCCGAGGACGGCGAGAATGTCGTCTTCTCCTTCGTCCTGTGGCCCGACAAGGCGACCCGCGACAAGGGCTGGGGAAAACTTATGGCCGATCCAGAGTTGCAGCCCGACGCGATGCCGATGCCGTTCGACGGCAAGCGCATGTTCTGGGGCGGGTTCAAGCCGTTCGTGAACTCGCTCCAGCTGGGAGAAAAGGCATGACCAATCCCGAAGGCACCTTCATCTGGTATGAACTAATGAGCCCCGATCCCGACGCGTCGAAAACATTCTATGATGCCGTCGTCGGATGGGACGTCGACGCCGAAACCTCGGCTCCTGGCGGCGCGGTCGATTACCGCATGATCAACCGCAGCGACGGGGCCAGCGCCGGCGGAATGCTCAAGCTCGACGAGGCGATGCTCGATCATGGCGCGCGGCCGATGTGGCTCGCCTACCTCCATGTCGAGGATGTCGATGCGCGCGTAGGTGCGATCACCGCCGACGGTGGCAAGGTCATGATCCCGCCCCACGACGCGCCGGGCATCGGCCGCTTCGCGATGGTCACCGATCCGGTCGGGGTGCCCTTCTACATCATGAAACCAATCCCGCCCGCCGACGATCCCGATGCCGACAGCGACGTCTTTTCGGTCGATTTGCCGCAGCACATCCGCTGGAACGAACTCACCACCACCGATCCCGACGGCATGATCGACTTTTACACCCGCCACTTCGGCTGGAAAGCCGAAGGCGAGATGGATATGGGCGAGTTCGGCAAATATCGCTTCCTCCACCATGACGGGATGCAGATCGGCGCGGTGATGCCCAAGATGCCCCAAGCTCCGCTCAGCATGTGGACCTATTACATCGGCGTCGACGATATCGACCGCGCGACCAAAGCCGTCACCGCTGGCGGCGGCAAGATCCTCCACGGCCCGGTCGAAATCCCCGGCGGCGAATATTCGTTGAGCGCCATCGACCCCCAGGGCGCCGCCTTCGGGCTGGTCGGCCCGCGTCAAGCGTAAGGAGACTATCATGACCGACAAACTCACCAACTGCCTGTGGTTCGACAAGGGCCAGGCCCGCGCGGCGGCAGAATTTTATGCCGCCACTTTCCCCGACAGCCACGTCGGCCCGGCGATGGCCGCGCCCGGCGATTTCCCGAGCGGCAGCAAGGGCGACGAACTGACGGTCGAGTTCACGATCCTCGGCCGCGCCTTCCTCGGCCTCAACGGCGGCCCGATGGTCACCCCCAACATGGCCGTCAGCTTCATGGTCGTGACCGAGGACCAGGCCGAGACCGACACATATTGGGATGCCATCACCGGCAATGGCGGCGAGCCAAGCGAGTGCGGCTGGTGCAAGGATCGCTGGGGCTTTTCGTGGCAGATCACCCCGCGCGTCCTGCTCGAAGGCAATAGCAACCCCGACCCCGCCGTGGCCAAACGCGTGTTCGATGCGATGATGACGATGCACAAGATCGACATTGCCAAAATCGAGGCCGCGCTCGCCGGTGAGCCCGCCAATGCGTAGGATCGTCGGCGCCGCGTTCGTCAGCCTCGACGGCGTGATGCAAGGCCCCGGCGGCCCGACCGAGGACCCAACCGGCGGGTTTCGGTTCAGCGGCTGGCTTCCGCCGGTCGGCGACGAGGCGATCGAGCACAAGATCGGCGAGCTGTTCGGTCGCCCGTTCGACCTGTTGCTCGGCCGCCGCACCTACGACATCTTCGCCGCTTACTGGCCCTACGCCAGCGACGAAATGGCCGACATCCGCGACCCGTTCAACGCGTGCACCAAATATGTCGTCACCCATCGCGACCAGCCGCTGGAGTGGGACAATAGCGAGCGCGTCGATGACCTCGAGGCCCTGCGCGCGATTAAGCAAGGCGACGGCCCCGACCTCGTCATCCAGGGCAGCAGCACGCTCTACCCGCAACTGCTCGCCGCCGGCCTGCTCGACGAACTGACGCTCGGTGCGCGGGCGCGAATCGCCGGGGTCGACTGGGCGGCGCAAATTTTGCCGGTACGCGTCTTGGGTAAATGCGGCGGTCTTTCGTCGGATATTGCTGATGCGATGATGTGGGCCGCTGGCAATACCATTGCCGGCGTTCCAGACAATCCCAGTCCGGCGAAAGTGATTAATCTCAGCTTGGGAAGTGCGAGCAGCTGCTCGAACACCTATAAAACAGCAATTGCACAATTGCTGGCTAACGGAAAAATCATCGTCGCTTCCGCCGGTAACGATAACAACAGCGTGGATCACTCGCCCGCCGGTTGCCCTGGTGTGATTAACGTCGCGGCAGTCGCGCGTAGCGGCAGTAAGGCGTCCTACTCAAGCTTTGGCGGCAACATCACAATTTCAGCACCAGGCGGTGACGGCGGCGATTTGATCACCCTCAGCAATAGCGGCACGACAATCGCGGGTGCGGCAACCATTGCGGGGACCAGCGGAACGAGTTTTTCAGCGCCGGTTGTCAGCGGCGTAATTTCCCTGATGCTTGCCCTGCGCCCTGATCTGGACGCCGCAGGTGTGACGCGTATTTTGACGTCTTCGGTTCGTCCGTTTCCAGACAGTACCTGTAACACCAGCATTTGCGGGGCCGGCATTATCGATGCTGCCGCAGCACTGCGTGCGACGCGCGACCAATCGATCGGGGTCGCAACGCTCGTCGGGTTTCAGGATACTGATATCGGTCGCCCCAATCCTGACGTCATACTGAAAGTCGCCAACCTATCTACAGGATCGGCGGCAATAAATTCTGTGGATACCGTTTCCGGCGGCAGTGATTTTTCGATCACCACAAACACCTGCCTCGGTGCCGTGCTCAACGCCAATACCAGTTGCAGCATCGGCCTGCGCTTTAATCCAGTCGCGAAAGACGCGCGCCTCGGCGAATTGGTACTTTCCGCGAGTGATGGCCGGATCTACCGCGTCAGCCTTTACGGATTTGCCTACGCTGCCGCTCCCATTAGCCAGCAAACAGCGGGCACCAGCAATGCGCCGCTTTACGTCGCCAAAGCGCCCGATGGAAACTACTGGTACACCCAGCCCGGCGCGAATCGCGTGGCGCGCATGACTCCGGCGGGCGCTGTGACTGAATACGCGCTGCCGTCGGCAGCGAGCAATCCCTTCGACATCGTTGCCGGTGCCGACGGCAATATGTGGTTCACGCAGCTTGACGGCGGTCGCATTGGCCGTATTTCCCTTTCTGGCACCATCGCCGAATTCACCCTGCCCAATACGTCCAGCCAGCCGCGCGGGATCGCTGCAGGGCCAGATGGCAATATCTGGTTCACTCAGATTGCCACATCCCGCATCGGCCGCATCACGCCCCAGGGTGTGATCACCGAGTTCGACATACCGTGGACAGGTGCCGTGCCGCGCGGCATTACCGCCGGCCCTGACGGCAATCTGTGGTTCACGGATTCCGGTGGGCTATCTCTCGGACGCGTCACCCCTGCTGGGGTGATGACGCGCTTCCCGGTCCCGGGAGCCAACGGCAACATGCGCAGCATTACCGTCGGACCAGATCGCAACATATGGTTCGCCGAATTGAGCGGTAACCGTCTAGGTCGCATGACCACAACCGGCGTGTTCACGGAATTTGTCTTGCCTCGTGCCGGTGCAGGCGCACTCGGTATCAGCGCAGGCCCTGACGGCGGCATCTGGTACACGGCTAACAGCGCCAGTCGCGTTGGACGAGTCGATCCCGCCAATGGCCAAGTGACCGAGTATCGATTGCCCAGTCCAGGCAGCTCGCCGGCCGGTATTGTGATTGGTCCCAATAACGTCATGTGGATCGCCAATAGTGGCACCACTGTCAACAAAATCGCCATGCTTTCCATCGCGGGCGTATCCGGCGCGAATGTTTACAGCGATATGTGGTGGGCAGGCACTGCCGAAAACGGCTGGGGCATGTCAATCCAGCAGCATGGCAATGTCCAGCTAAACGCGCTGTACGTGTACGACAATACCGGCAAGCCCGTCTGGTATGTGCTAACCAGCGGCGATTGGAACGCAGACTTCACCACGTACTCAGGTGCACTGTACCAACCCACCTCTACACCGCTCGATAATTACAACAAGGAGCAGTTCAAGGTCGGTGTGCCGGTAGGTAATATCAGTATCAATTTCACCAGCAGATCGACGGCGACGTTGCAATACCTGATCAATGGTATTTCCGGCCAGAAGTCGATTA
>ENA-OFCE01000313-OFCE01000313.1-metagenomes-genome-assembly--contig:-NODE-313-length-32952-cov-5.836733_pt1 | contig 32952 bp, 31 predicted proteins | sample MGYA00153388_OFCE01 | MGnify analysis MGYA00153388 | reverse complement strand
AACACCTTTCAAGCAACCCTGAAGGGGTTGAATTTTAATAGCTCTGGGTGAAACCCGGGGGTATTGAAAACACCTTTCAAGCAACCCTGAAGGGGTTGAATTTTAATAGCTCTGGGTGAAACCTGGGGGTATTGAAAACACCTTTCAAGCAACCCTAAAGGGGTTGAATTTTAACAGCTCTGTTAAAACAGGATCATTGAGTATATTTAAAAATAAATGAAAAATCATGAGCACACATACTCAACTACTTTATCAAATTGTTTTTACAACTAAACACCGTGAAAAAACCTTGTTAACGGAAAAAAGAAAAGAACTATACCAATTTGTATGGGGTATCCTGAAAAATAAAAAATGCCACCTTTATCAAATCGGTGGTGTTGAGGATCATATACATATTGTTACCCATATTCATCAAAGTATTTCACTAGCTAGTTTGATAAAAGATATAAAATTAGGAAGTTCTGATTATGTTAAAAAGAATAATTTCTTTCCAGATTTTAATGGTTGGCAAGATGGTTACGGTGCATTTACGTATAGTGCAAACCAAAAAAATATTCTAATTGCTTATGTTAAAAATCAAGAAGAGCATCATAAAAATAAAACCTTTAAAGATGAATATGTGGCGCTACTAGAAGAGCACGAAATTGAATTTGATGAAAAATATTTATTGTAATATTCAACCCCTTCAGTGTTGTAATAATCATCTTATATCCTTAATCCCTGCATTGCATGCAGGGCTATTGAAATTTAATCCCTTCAGGATTGAGCATATTGAATTCGTAAAGATTTTCAACTATAAAAAATATATTGATTTAGATTTCAAAAAATGCCTTTCAAACAACCCTGAAGGGGTTGAATTTAAATAACTCCGGGTGCAACCCGGGGTATTGAAAACATCTTTCAAACAACCCTGAAGGGGTTGAATTTTAATAACTCCGGGTGCTACCCGGGGATATTGAAAACACTATCCAAACAACCCTGAAGTGGCTAAATCTTAACAACTCGGCGAAACACCCCTACACCCTCACTCCATTAAACGGATTAAAACTTCTTGTATTCATTTCCATACCTACTGCACGGCAGACGGTTTTGTCGCCATAGCGTTGGTTTAGTCGGTCTAGTGCTTGGTACAAATGTATTTGCTGCACACTGTCGTCGAATAAATTGATTTGATAATGGCCATGTGCCAGGTTGCTGAAACGTACACCAATCAGCCTTATCAACATTCGCCGCTGGTATAGCTTGGCAAATAAATCTTTTACCATCGGTATTAGCTTATGATCTGCGGATGTGTAAGGTATTTTTATTTGTTGGGTATGGGTATCAAAATTAGAGTAGCGTATTTTTACTGCTACGCAAGAAGTTAGAAAATTCTCTTTTCGCATTTTTGAACATAAATCTTCTGTCATCGAGATAAACATGGCTTCCAACATTTTCAAATCCATGGTATCTTGGTCGAACGTGTTTTCTGCGGATAGCGATTTGCGATCGTGAAAGGGTACAATAGGGCTGGTATCTATTCCGTTGGCTTTTTCCCACATTTGTGTTCCGGGTTTGCCAAAAGCCGATTCCAATAATTCTATGGGCATTTGCTGTAAGGTATGTACTTTTTCCACTCCCATTCTACGAAGTAGTTCAGCCGTTTTTTCACCTATCATGGGTATTTTGCGTACGGGGAGCGGCGCCAGAAAACTCTTTTCGCAACCGTATTCTACAAACTTATAATTATTAGGTTTGGCAATACCAGTTGCCACTTTCGATACCGTTTTATTTTCCGAAAGGCCAAAAGAAATCGGCAAACCAGTTTCTCTGATCACTTTTTCTCGCAGTTCAGTCGCATGTTTTAGCGTACCGAAATACTGATCCATACCCGTCATATCAATATAAAATTCATCTATTGAAGTTTTTTCGAATACTGGAACTTGTTCTTCTATTATCTGAGTCACCTCTACCGATGCTTTGCTATAACTTTCGTAATCGCCATGCACAATAATCACATTCGGACAAAGCTGACGGGCAAGTCTGGTAGGCATAGCCGAATGAATGCCATATTTGCGTGCTTCGTAACTGCAGGATGCTACCACTCCCCGATCGCTGGAACCACCGATAATGACTGGTTTGCCTAACAATTTACTATTGTGGCGACACTCTACAGATACAAAAAAGGAGTCAAGATCGATGTGTACAATTTGCCTGTTGTGCATAGTGTGCTAATTAAGTTTACAAATATAATACTAAAATTTTTAGCAAGTAGCGATGTGGATAGATTTTTTTTGATGATTGATGTGTTTATTTGTTGATGAGTTAATTGGTTTATCGATATTAGTTGGAAAGATAAATTGATGCATTGCCAAGTTTAATAACGGAGATAAATAAACCTTTTCTTCGGCTTGAAACAATTTACGAGAACTTGAAAAACTTTATAGAAAAATATCCATTTGAAAAACATCTTTATAGGATTACTATTAATTACACATATTGGATTATTATCCAATTGCAAAGTACAATCGAGTATGCAAAATCAATTAACTATACATCCACTCAGGCTGAAACCAGGACAAGATTTAAAAATTGAGATACAGAATTACGTTCAAAAAAATAATATAAAAGCAGGTTGGATAAGTACTTGTGTAGGTAGTTTTACAGATTATTCAATTCGTTTTGCAAACCAACCTAATAATAGTACGGGGAAAGGATTTTTTGAAATCGTAAGTTTAACTGGTACTGTGTCGATAAATGGAAGTCATTTACACGTAAGCATTAGTGATAGTACTGGCAAAACTATTGGCGGTCATCTTGCTAATGGTTGTAAAATATATACTACTGCCGAAATTATACTTATTTGTACCAATGATTTTGAATTCACCAGAGAAAATGACGGAACAACACCCTGGAAAGAATTAAGTATTAAAAATAACAAGAAGTAATTAATTATAAATTTTTCTTTAAACACTTACAAATTATTGAAAATGAATAAAGTGTAATTTGATCATATTTTATTATAAGCTAAATTTACTTTAGAATCATAAACATATTTGTTGAAAATTGTAAATACGTATTAAATAGAAAATTTTTCGACAATACTTAGTTAATTGCAGCGAAATGCAGATAGCATTTAAAAAATTAATGTCGGTTACATGACAAATTAAATGTGGAAAGTATCATAAGTTTATAAAAAAATAATATCATGAAGTACTTGCTCAATTTAATATTTATCTGTCTTATATTTTCAGGATGCGTAGGGACTGATTATATTGACGATCCGATAGTTGGTAAAAAATAGTCGCATCAACTGAATCTGTTGCATTAAAAGCTAATGACTCTGAAAAAGTTTCTGCGCTGTATTTTAATGAATATGGAATTGCTGAAAATGCTTATATAACTTGGACTTCAACTTCTCCATCGATCATAAGTATACAGGATGATGGTACATAAAATGCACTTAATGCTGGACAATCAAGCATTGTAGCTTCTTTTAGTGGTGTTTCTGATACGAATCAGGTTACTGTTGTTGCTGATGAAAATGCAGTAGCAAGGGTCGAAATTACTTCTTCAAAAACTGTTTTCAATATTGGAGATTCTGAAAAATTAGTAGTCAATGTATTTAATATTAACAACCAACTAATTCCCAATAAAACAATTGCATTTCGCTCGAGCAATGTTTCTGTTTTTTCTATTGACTCTGCAGGAAATGCAAAAGCGATTTCATATGGTTCGTCAGTATTAATTGCTGAAGTTGAAGGCGTTACAAGCAATGAAATTTTATTTACCGTCGCAGCTAGCAGGATGGGTAATTTCGTGAAAACAGGAGGATATGAGGCATCAGGCTCTACTATCCTTAAAATAGAAAATGGAAATTTGATTTTAAAGCTTTTACCTAATTTTAAAACGAGTTTTGCATTGGGAACATATATTTATTTATCGAATACTATTGCGAATGGAAGTTAGGTGAGAAGCAATGGAATAGAAATAAGTCAAATTTCTGCGTCAGGTTTTCATTCTTTTGATGTAAACTCAAAATATCCTAACGTTAAAATTATTGATTATAAATATGTAGTTGTGCTCTGCAAACCTGCATCACTCATTTTTAGATATGCGCAATTAAATTAATATGAAAAAATCAATTCTACTAATTGTATTGCTTTTACAAACAATAACCGCAATATGTAACAGCGGTTGGACCAAGGATAAAAATGCAACTTTTGTTAAATTATCCCAAAATTATATTGGAGGATCCATATTTTTTGGTCCAGATGGTAAGCAAATTTCAATCACAGCTATTCGGTATTTCAACACTAATCTTTATGCTGAATACGGAATTACTAACCGATTTACTACTATTGTTAATATTCCTTTTTTTGTTAGAAACACCTTGAATGTAGTCGAGTTAAAACAATCTGAAAAGATAGAAGAAGATGAATTAAATTCGATTGGTGATGCTGATTTAGCATTAAAATATGGTTTAATTTTTATTAAACCAACCGTACTTAGTGCAACTTTATTAGTTGGTTTGCCTTTAGGCAAAAATGCAGGTGGAGAATCAGTAATTCTGCAAACTGGGGATGAATAGTTTAACCAGTTAATGCAATTTGATATAAGTCATTCATTTTATCCAAAAAAATATAATCTATCAGCCAATGTTGGATTTAACAATCGAACCCTTGGATTTTCAGATGAATTGCGATTTGGAGCTGAGGTAAGATTTTTATTAAATAAGTTTATTCCTATTTTAAAAATAAATTCAATATTTTCATTTTATAATGGAAATAGAAATAACGTTCAAAATGCTTTATTTTCTAATAATACTGAGTACATTTCTCCTACTGTAGAATTAAATTATATGCTTAAAAATAAAATTGGAGTTTCAGTTTCTGGTGGTTTTGCACCTTATGCGAAAAATATTATTGCAAGCCCAAACTCGGCATTAGGAATTTATCTTAAATTTTAATACCGCTTTATATTTTTACAATTTAAACCAGTTGTGAAGTTTGATTTATTTTAATTATTTCTATTTATTATTTTAAATGATTGATATTTATTATTTTAAATACAATTTGGGGCTTATCTCGTCTTTTTAATGACGAGACCGGGCTATACGCTATATTTCAATTCTGAGCAAAGCGAAGAATCCTTATTTAATTGTTTTTTAAAGGAAAAAAAGGATGCCGTTACTATCCCTAAGCCTTCGCACTCCGATTTTACATTTTTATAGATAGATTTAAACCGCACAACGGGTAATTTAAATAAAATTTAGGTTACGAGTTGCAATAAAACATTCATCGTTTTTAATAAATTCTGACTCACATGCTAATAAAAAATAAAATTGTAATTATATACAATTTTGTGATTAAGGATTAATAAAATTATGTAAAAAACAATGTTTTTTATTTTATTATTTTTTAATAAATTTCGCTAATTTGCTTATTTTATTTTCTGATTTAACTCTGATTAAATACAAACCATTCGACAAAGTTGATAAATTTATTTCGTTAGTACCTGATTCACACATTTTACGATAAACCAAACTGCCTTGCGAATTATAAACCAATAAATCTGCATTTGGTGTATTTTCGGGTATTGATAGTGTCAAAATATCATTAAATGGATTAGGGTAAATAGTTAATTGATTGTCAAATTCAAATTCAGAAAGCCCAACTGTAGCAGATCCTAATTTATGTACAAAAGCATCATTATTAATTCCAAAAGCTGTTAGATTAAAAACGGTTGAATCTGGATCAAAGTCTGCAACCCCGCCAAATGTACCTGTTGTTAAAATACTTCTTTTTTTATCTGCATAAATTGAGTTTGCATAATCAGAGGATGAGCCACCAAAAGATTTAGCCCAAATAAAATCTCCGTTTGCATTCAGTTTTGAAATAAATACATCAGCACCACCGGCACTAGTTAGATTAAAAATCCCTAAACTCGGATCAAAATCAAGCGTTGCCTGGTAATATCCTGTGGTATATACATTGCCAGAAGTATCTAAAGAAATAGAATTTCCGGCATCGGGAGTTAAACTAGTCCCTTTGAATGATTTTGCCCAAACAAAATTTCCGAAAACATCTAATTTGGATACAAATATGTCTTCAAAACCTCCGGATACTAAATCAAATGTGCTAACCCCTGGATCGAAGTCTGCGGTTAAACCAAATACACCTGTTGTATATACATTCTGGAATTTGTCTACAGCTATTCCTAATCCATATTCATCCGCAATACCTCCTAAACTTTTTGCCCATACAAAATTTCCAGAGGCATTTAATTTAGAAACAAAAATATCAGCACCTAATTGAACCGAGTTTAAATTATTTACTAAAATACCTGGATCGAAGTCTGCCTGACCTTGGTATACTCCTGTTGTGTAAATGTTTCCAAATGGATCTAACGCCAAGCTATATCCATAATCAAAAACACCTCCACCCATGTTTACTGCCCAAATTTTTTCGCCTGCACTAGTTAATTTTAGAACAAATACATCTCCGCTTCCATTAGTAGTTAGTGGGGAATTTATCAAAGTGTCAGGGTCGAAATCTACCGTTCCGTTAAAACCTCCAGTCAAAACTACATTTCCAGTAAAATCTATGGCAATAGATCGGCTAAAATCTCTTGAGATACCTCCAATTTGCTTTGCCCAAAGAAAATTTCCAGCCGAATCTAATTTTGATATATAAAAATCTGAATTGCCAAAAGAGCTAAAGTTTGCTATGCCAATTCCTGGATCGAGATCTATGGTATTGCTAAATATTCCAGTTGAATATACGTTTCCTTGTTCATCTACTGCAATAGAACTTCCTTCCTCATTCGATATTCCTCCCATACTTTTGGCCCACAAAAAGTTGCCATTTGCGTCTAACTTTGATATAAAAATATCAGAGCCTCCAATCGCATTTAAAATAAAAGTACCTGCATCAGGATCAAAATCGGTAGCGCCATTAAAATAACCCGTACTGTACACATTTCCATTTTTGTCAACTGTTATTGCCTTGCCTCCATCATCCGAAATTTCGCCAAATCGTTTTGCCCATACAAAATCTTGAACTTGTGCAAAAGCAGACTCGAGAATGAGACAAAAAACAATTAAGAGTTTTATTTTTTTCATTTTGAAACAAATTAATTTGTTAAACTAAGGTACTGTAAATTAGTTTATTAAAATGTTATCATTAAAATAAAAAATTAGAGTAATAAATCGATAAACTCTCTTATATTTAATTTTTGTGAGGTCAAAAACTAAATTTAAATTGACTTTTTGAATTTTGATTTGCCATAAAAAAGAAAAACCTCAAATCTTTAGGATTTGAGGTTGATACTTATTTTAATTGCTAAACGTGACCCCGCTGGGATTCGAACCCAGGACCCCAACATTAAAAGTGTTATGCTCTACCAGCTGAGCTACGAGATCGTTTACCTTTTTTAAAGGATTGCAAATATACAGCTATGATTTAATTGAACAAATGATTTGAAAGAAAATTAAAAAAAAATTAAATATCCAATAATGATAGCTAAAACGATGTTTATTCTAAATTTTAACTAATCAAAAGATGAAATTTTATTCATTTTTAATTAAAAGAGCGGTTGAGCTGAAGGCTTTTTTGAACTTTTCTAGCTTAGGTCTGATTACAAACGCGCAATAAGGTGCATCTCCATTTTTGTTGAAATAATTTTGATGATAATCTTCTGCAGCATAAAATGTATCAGCTTTTGAAATTTCTGTTACCACTGGTTTGTTAAAAGCACCAGATTCATTTAATTTACTTTTCAATTCGGTTGCTGATGCTTTTTCTTCTTCGTTCTCATAAAAAATTACTGATCGGTATTGTGTTCCTCTATCATTGCCTTGCTGATTCAATGTTGTAGGATCATGCGAGCTCCAAAATGCCTTTAATAATTCTCCGAATGTTATAATCAAAGGATCATACGTAATTCGTGTTACTTCTGCATGGCCAGTCGTTCCTTCGCAAACTTCCCGATAGCTTGGATTTTTGATATGCCCACCCATATAACCTGATACTACTGTTTTTACGCCTTGTAATTGTTGAAAAACTGCTTCGACACACCAGAAGCAACCTGCACCAAAGGTTACTGTTTTTAATTCTGTTTCCATATTTTATTTTTTAATTAAACTAATAATTAGCTGTTAAGTTTATCAATCTTTCGAACTTTCCTTCTATTTAACGACGATTATTCAATTTTTGCGCTTATTTGTTCTTTTAATTTTATTAATAATTATCACACTTCTAAAATCCAAAGAGCATTTAATTCCTTTCACAGTAATTTATTGTTTTTATTTCAATGAAAAGTCCTTTCATTTTAAAACTTAAGAATGTTAAACCTTTTTAATACTTTACCGTACATGCTATCGTTCTATTTGTTGTTATTTGCCTACAAACGGCTTAAATTTTCCGATAAACTTTTTGTGTACGTACATTTTAATGACTGTAAAAAAATTCCTTTCAATAGCTTCTCTCTCACTTTTTGTTTTTCTTTTCAGTATTCAAAATGTTGAAATATCGTATTCAGCTTTTAATCCAGATCCAGGAGCAATTGCAGAAAAAGCAAGATTAACCTATTTAAACAACGTTGAAAAACTATACGAAGAATGTAATCTTTTAGAATACAATCTATCACTAGATGTTTTTGCTAAAGCTTTTACAGGCTATAATAATTTGGTTAAAATTGGTAAACTAAAACAAAATGAATTATTAACCATCATTGATTTCAGCAAAGTAAGTACTCAAAAACGCTTATATGTAATCAATTTAAAAGAAAAGAAAGTGCTTTTTCACTCGTTGGTAGCACATGGAAAAAATTCCGGAGAAAATAAAGCTGAATATTTTTCTAATCTAGAAGGTTCGTTTATGAGTAGTCTTGGATTTTTTGTTACTGCTGAAACCTATTTTGGAGATCATGATTACAGTTTAAAATTAGACGGAACTGAGTCATTTTTTAATTCTAATGCCCGAAAAAGAGCCATAGTAATCCACAGTGCCGATTATGTTAGCGATACATTTATTGCTAAAGAAGGAAGACTGGGAAGAAGTCATGGATGTCCCGCCCTTCCTAATGATATTAACAAACCTATTATTGATCTGATAGCAGGTGGAAGTTGCTTATTTATTTATTCGCAAAACTTGCAATATTTAAATCGTTCAACATTATTAAATACAGATATTGCAGCACAATATTCTACTATAATGGCATTTCAGACGCTGAAATTTTAGTTAGGATTTATTTCTAAAAACTAATTCGTTATTAAAAGAATCAACAATAATTTCACTGTTTTTTGAAATTTTTCCACCTAATAATTGTTTCGACAATTCATTTAAAATTCGCTTCTGAATAACTCTTTTTACTGGTCTGGCACCAAACTGAGGATCATAACCTAATTGTGCCAACCAATCAATTGCTTCTGGAGTCGCACTTAATTTCACCTCATTTTCTTTTAGCATTTCTACCACGTTTTCAAATTGAATTTCTACAATTCTAGTTATATCTTCGCGGTTTAAAGGCAAAAACATTATGGTTTCATCAATTCGGTTCAGAAATTCTGGACGAATTGTTTTCTTGAGCAAATCAAAAATCTGAACCTTTGTTTTAGCTAATAATTCTGCTTTATTTTCATCATTCATATCTTCCAAATTAGTTTGGATAATAGATGAACCTAAATTGGAAGTCATAATGATGATTGTATTTTTAAAATTTACAATCCTACCTTTATTATCTGTTAAACGCCCGTCGTCCAATACCTGTAACAATATATTAAAAACGTCGGGATGTGCCTTTTCAATTTCATCAAAAAGAACTACTGAATAGGGTTTCCTGCGTACAGCTTCTGTTAATTGTCCGCCTTCTTCATAGCCAATGTAACCCGGAGGCGCTCCAACCAATCTGGAAACAGAATGTCTTTCTTGATATTCGCTCATATCTATACGAGTCATTGCGTTTTCATTATTAAACAAAAACTCTGCGAGTGCCTTTGCTAATTCAGTTTTTCCGACACCGGTAGTTCCTAAAAAAATAAACGAACCAATTGGCCTTTTTGCATCTTGCAAACCTGCTCGACTTCTACGTACTGCATCAGCAATTGCTTCAATAGCTTCATGCTGGCCAACCACTCTTTTTTGTAATTCATCTTCCAAATACAATAATTTTTCACGCTCACTTTGCAGCATTCTACTTACCGGAATGCCGGTCCAACGAGCAACTACCGTGGCAATATCTTCTGCATCCACTTCTTCCTTAATCATTTGTGTACCTAAATTTTTCAATTCAAGTAATTTCACTTTGTTTAATTCTAAACCCTTTTCAGCATCTTTAATTCTGCCATATCGAATTTCGGCTACTAATGCATAATCACCGGCTCGTTCTGCTTGCTCTGCATCAAACTTCAATTTTTCTATATCTTCCTTTGATTTTTGAACTTGATCTACAATTCCTTTTTCAGATTGCCATTTAGCTTTTCGTTCATTTCGCTGATCAGACAATTCAGCTATTGTTTTATTAAGTGCATCTAATTTCTGATCATCTTTTTCTCTTTTTATTGCTTCCCGTTCAATTTCCAACTGCCTGATTTTTCGCTCAATCTCATCTAATTCTACCGGCATCGAATTCATTTCCATTCTTAGTTTTGAGGCTGCCTCATCTATTAGGTCTATAGCTTTATCTGGTAAAAATCTATTATTTATGTATCGCTGCGAAAGTTCTACTGCCGCAACAATTGCCTCATCTTTGATTCTTACTTTATGGTGGCTTTCATATTTTTCTTTTATTCCTCTTAAAATTGAAATTGCATCTTCCATAGATGGCTCATCTACTAAAACTTGCTGAAAACGCCGTTCAAGTGCTTTATCTTTTTCAAAATATTTTTGGTATTCATTTAAAGTAGTTGCTCCAATTGCTCTTAATTCACCGCGGGCAAGTGCTGGTTTTAAAATATTTGCTGCGTCCATTGCGCCTTCTCCCCCACCAGCGCCAACTAATGTGTGTATTTCATCAATAAATAAAACTATTTCGCCTTCAGAATCAATTACTTCTTTAATTACAGCTTTTAGTCGCTCTTCAAATTCACCTTTATATTTTGCGCCTGCAATAATTGCGCTCATATCTAAACTGTAAATTTGTTTAGATTTTAAATTTTCTGGTACATCTCCATTGATAATTCGATGTGCAAGTCCTTCTGCAATAGCTGTTTTACCGACTCCAGGTTCTCCAATTAAAATTGGATTATTTTTCGTTCGCCTTGTTAATATTTGCAAAACTCTTCTTATTTCCTCATCTCTGCCGATTACTGGGTCAAGTTTGCCCTGTGCTGCTAACTCATTCAAATTTTTCGCATATCTGTTAAGCGAATTATACGAATCTTCGGAACTCATAGAATTGGCTTTATTTCCTTTTCTAAGTTCAATTATAGCCTTTTTAAGATCCATTTCTGTTATTCCACTATCTTTAAGCAATTGAGAAATGGTATCAGATCCTAAAAACAAACCTTGAATAAGATGCTCAACAGATACATATTCATCATCCATTTCTTTTGCAGCACTTACTGCTTTATTTAATGACTGACTGAGATTTTGACTCATGTAAGGTTCTCCACCAGAAACTTTTGGATATGATTGCATAATTCTAATAGCCGCTGCACTTATAGTAGCTTGATTTACCCCAAGTTTTTTTAAAATATAGGGTATCACATTCATATCTGTATTTAAAATTGCAACCAGTAAATGTGCTTTATCTATTGCCTGTTGGCCTAAACCTACTGTTAATTGCTGAGCCTCGGCAATTGATTCTTGAGATTTAAGTGTGAAATTAGTGTAATTCATCTGTTATTAATTTAGAGATAATTGAGTAAATACTTAGGATAAATATAGAACTGAAATTTAATTAGAGAAATGATGAAAAAAATTCTGATTTATCAACTTATAGAAATTCTTATACCAAACTTATTTTTATGAAATTTTGTCAGGTGTAAATTTAAATCTCGTTACATATTAAAAATAATTAATTCATTTTATGAATATTATCAGAAATCTGTACGTTTTTTCCAATAAGTAAATACTGATATTTTGGCAGTATGGTTAAAAATAATAATGTAGATAATGCTCAAACTATGCTAATTGATAATATTAAAATACCATTTTAATTTTCGAAAGAAATACGGATAACATATTTAACAATTTTCAATTTAGAAGTATGCTAAACAATATTGATTTTTGGTTATTTAAAATCAATTAATAAAAAATATTGAAATTAATAAGCAGGGGAAATTAATTCCCAGAATGGATTTCATGTGATTTATTTTTCCTTTCTAAACTTAACCAATGGAAATTAATATTTTTTTATTACTCAAAATAATATGATCAATTTATATTTTCTTTTAATCAAAAATAAATTTCAATTAAATACTCACATTCCCATTTTTCCTAATTTTTATGATTAAATGTTGGTTTTTTTTTTTTTATTAAAGGAAATTTTCAAACAGATTTTAATTCCTAATTCAAAGACTTGGGTCATTTTCAGAAAAGTATATATGATTGATGCAAATTAATTTGAATTGGCAGGATTTTGATATAATAAAATTTAATTAAGTTAATTATGTCTAAGATTTTCCAATTATCCAGTAATCGATCTGCAAACGTAGAAATAAATATTTTTTCAACTCAAACGTTAATGCAATCAGAAAATTCGTTTGAAGACTGGGTTGTAAATTTGCAAAAAAAATTAAAAATGAATAAGCAAGAAGTTTTAGATTTATTAATTAGTTGTTAAAATTAAAACAAAAAAATATGAACGATAATGCAAAAGTATTGGCAGCTTTACTTTCAGGAGTAGCTGCAGGATTAGCAATAGGTTTATTGCTTGCTCCAGAAAAAGGATCGGATATGCGCGAAAAAATAATTGCCGGAACGAAAGATTTGGCAGATGGAATACGGGACAAAGCACAATCTGGAATGGATTCGTTTTCCAGCATTCGAGAAACTATAACTGAAAAAACAAACAGTTTGACAGACAAATTTAAGGATGGTGTAAACAATATGTCTGACAAGGCAGATGATTATGAACGAAAAATGAGAAACGCATAAATGAAAAACCAGCTTCTAAGCTGGTTTTTTTTATTAGTTTATATTTACTTTTCTAGTTTTACGAGATTCGTTCTTAACAAAGAAGAATATTTTTATTCAGAAATTGAATCAACTGAATAATTCTTTCAACTATAGATTAAGAATTGCAATCTTTGCATAAAATATGAAAACTAAGAGTAATTCTAAACCCATATCAGTCAATGATTTCGGCTTCGGATCCAGACCAACAGGAGTACGATTATTGAATCGTGATGGTAAATATAATATTGAAAAAAGCGGGTTAACATTTAATCAATCTTTTGATTTTTTTCATACCTTAATTTCCATAAGCTGGACTAAATTTTTCGGTTTTGTTTTCTTTATTTATTTTATCGAAAACTTAATATTCGCTACTATTTATATGCTTATTGGTGTTGAGAATTTAGATGGAATGACTGGAGTGACTTTTGGTGAAAAGTTTGCAGAAGCCTTTTTTTTTAGTTCGCAAACCATCACCACTTTAGGGTATGGAAGAATAAGCCCTATGGGTTTCAATGCAAGTGTAGTAGCAGCTTTTGAATCTCTATTAGGTTTGCTCGGTTTTGCATTAATTACTGGTTTGCTTTATGGTAGATTTTCTAGGCCAAAATCTAAAGTTATGTTTAGCGAACATGCATTAATAGCACCTTACAAAGGAATTACCTCTTTTGAATTTAGAATTGTGAATTTAAGAAACAGTCAACTAATTGAAGTTGAAGCACAGGTTATTATGTCATGGAATGAAAATAACCTCCGAAGGTTTGAAATTCTAAATCTGGAAAGAGAAAAAATCACCATATTGTTTTCTAATTGGACCATCGTACATCCTATAACCGTCGAAAGCCCCTTATTTATGTTAAACAAAGATGAAGTTGAATCTCTTGATCCAGAATTTTCAATTATGATAAAAGGTTTTGACGAAACGTTTTCACAAACCGTTTATTCAAGAACTTCCTACAAATTTGAAGAGTTGCTTTGGGCAAGAAAATTTAAACAAATATTATATTATTCTGATGATAAAACGGCTGTAATGGCTCTAGATATGTTTAATGATAGCTATGAAGCTGCTTTACCTGAAACTTTAATCGAAGAAGAAATTGAAAGTAGTAGTAATTAAAATGCCAAATGAATAACGGTAAACTGTTTATATTTTTTTATTTAATGAGCTTTAATTTTTCATCTTTTTCGCAAAAAAAACTATTTGAAGCAAAAAAGTATAGTTCGACTGACACATTAAATTACCAACTTTTATCGCCAGAACAATTAAAAAAAGATAAAAAATATCCAATTGTTTTGTTTCTACATGGTTCTGGTGAAAGGGGCAGTGATAATCAGAAACAGTTGAAACATATTAAAGCACTTTTTACTGATTCGGCAAATCGAATAAATTTTCCTTGCTATGTAATTGCACCACAATGCAGGCAAGGGTTAAGATGGGCGGGGCTAAGAAACAATGATTCAATTGTATCGCCACTTGTGCTAACTGAAGAATTAATTGATGAATTAATTAAAAAATTACCAATTGACATATATCGGGTTTATATTACTGGATTATCAATGGGTGGTGCCGGAACATGGGAAAGTATTATTTACAATCCGGAAAAATATGCTGCTGCGGTTCCTATTTGCGGTTGGGGAATACCGGGCAAAGCTTCAGAAATTGCAAAAATGCCAATCTGGGTTTTTCATGGCGAACTTGATAACATTGTAAAAATTGAAGGAAGTCGGAATATGGTTGAAAGTCTTAGAAATTTTGGTTCACCAGTTTTGTTTACTGAATATAAGGATGTAAACCACGAAAGTTGGGTGCCAGCGTACCAAGAAAAAGATTTATTGCCTTGGTTATTTAATCAAAAATTAAAAAAATAGGTTGGTAGAGTAAACAGGTTGAAGGATTACATTTCTCGTAAAAAATTCCTGCTTTTTACTTTAACAAATTTGCGAATGTCGAGTACAAATGCAGCAAGCATGTACACAATTATTGGAGCTCCAGCCGCCAAGAAGGTAGAATAAATAAAAAACATCCGGACTTTAGATACAGACATATTCATTTTCTCAGCCAAATATGCTGATACTCCAAATGAATATTTTTCCATTTTATTAAGTAATGTTTTCATTTATTTTGACGAAAATTTAAAAATGAATTCCCTATCGTGCAATGTAAGCATTTTTTACGATTACAATAATATTCCTTTAAATGTAATAAACCTTGGGATTCCAAAGAAGATTCTGATTTTAATCCAAGGTTTTCAAATTTTTCAACAATAGAATTTGATTCTGATTCAGTTTTTTCAAGTATTTCAATTGCTCGATCTTTCAAGTTATCATTGTTATTTGCACGTCCGTAAGAAAATAAAAAAGGAGCTACTGCATTAATTAATAAACTATTAATAGAACTTTCTCCTAATTTTTTTTCTGAAAATTTTGTTTTTTTATCAAATAAGAAATGCTCTTTCCAATAATCACTAGTTTCTGCTTTGAATAATTTTTTTAATTGATTTATAGAAGTATCAGAAAGTATTTTAGAAAACAAGTGTGCCGAATTACTTACCAACCAAGCAAACTGCGCAATTCTGATTGTTGGAAAATTTACAGGTCTCATTCTCATAAATTTCCAGATAAAAGCATCCATGCCTTTCAAATCATATTTCTGTTTTAAAAATTTATATTCTTTTAATAAAGAAATACCATAATCGTCGATTAAATTTTCGTTTAACATTCCTGACTGTCCAAAAATAATTGCTTCTATCTGATGCAGATTATTTTTGTGTTTTCCAAGAATTAAGTGAGGAATTGTTTTAGCAAGCATACCAAATGGAACTGCATTAGTTTTAAAACCAAAACATTTAGCTGTATGTCTATAAAAAGCTGTTTCCCAATCTCCATTTAAATAAGCTACATCTTGTTCAATTAACGTTGCTTTAATTTCAAGCCTTTCGGTCGCAGTTCTTTGCAACATTTGAGTTTTGTAAATTGAATCAATTGAACTCAACATTTTTTCGCACGGAATCCAATTAATATTTTCAATAAGCAATTTGTAATTACTAGCTAATAAAGGATTTATATAATCAGTTAATAAAAGAATAGCCACTTTACTTCCATCTTTTCTGATCACTTCGCAATCATTCTTAGATACAACATGGAGAATAATTTGATCATAGGCTTCATCAATTTCATGATGATGTTTGAACCAATCTGAAGCTAGAATATGAACTTCTACATTTCCTGCCCATTCAGTTTCTCCTATTTTTACTCTAGCGTTAAAAAAATCCGGCCCAGCATGTGTATTTTTTATGCCTGGATGTATTATTTGAATGGCTTCGTTTTGGGTAGTTTTTAATTCTTTGGTAGAAAATGAACCTGATTGCCATACATATTGGTAAAACTCTTCGGGCATAAATTCCATAATTTTAAGAGGCAAAAGTTTCTAATAAAATTTTCATTTCTTGTTGAATTTTTTTTGCTTCTGCTCTGGCAGCATCTGCAAAATCCTCTCTATCTGAAGCAAATAGAATAGATCTGGAAGCATTAGCAAGCAAACCAACAGTTGAATTCATGCCAAATTTTGCCACATCATGCAAACTACCTCCTTGCGCTCCAACTCCTGGAATTAACAGAAAATGATCGGGTACTATTTTTCTAATTTCTGTTAAATATTCAGGTCGGGTGGCTCCAACTACAAACATTATTTGTTCTTTTGTTCCCCAAATTTTCGCTGTTTCCAAGACTTTTTGATACATTTTTACGCTTTGGTCTGTTTGCAATAATTGAAAATCTGTGGCACTATCATTTGAAGTCAAGGCTAAAATTATCACCCATTTATTTTGAAATGCAATAAAAGGCTTCACACTATCCGCACCCATATAAGGCGAAACTGTAATGGCATCAAAATCGAAACCAGAACTTTGTTTATTAAAAAAAGCATTTGCATAGGATGTGCTTGTATTGCCAATATCTCCTCGTTTTGCATCCGCAATGTTCAATGTGTTTTCAGGTAAAAGATTAAAGGTGTTTTGCAACGTTTGCCAACCAGAAACTCCAGCAGATTCATAAAATGCCGTATTAGGCTTAAATGCAACACAAAATTCTTCGCATGATTCAATTATTTGCCGATTAAATTCTGTAACCGGATCTTCAAATTTTAACAAATGTTTTGGAATACGAGATTTATCTGCATCTAAACCAATGCACAAAAAACTTTGCTTACTATTTATTTGTAATACTAATTCTGCAAAGGTCATACTCTATGTTTTTTAATCAAAATAAATAATTATTTGCATTTTGAACAGAAAAATTTTTACAAATTATCAAATACTTAATTATAGATTACTATTTCTCCTTATTACTAGCCAATTAATTTATTTTTTTCCGTTTTTGAAATTTGTATTTGATAATAAAAATATATTTCCTACTATTGTGGCTGATACTCCATCTCAATCGTGTATGGAGGTTTACCATCAACACAATTTCGACTTCCAAATTTTGGTTTACTACTAAATGCATATCGCATTTTCAACAATTTAATACTATTTTTCCTGCATATTTCTGCTAAATACACCCTTTTATTCCCATTAAACATTAATGTACGACATTATTGAATTGAATGACAAGCCTGTTTCGGAACTGAGACAACTTGCCGCAAGCCTTGCCGTTGATAACTTTGAAGGTTTACGCAAACAAGACCTTATTTATAAAATACTTGATAAGCAGTCCTTGGTTGCGCCTAGTGAAAAAGTAGAACCTAAAGAAAAAATAACTGCACCAAAAATTAAGCGTGCAAGATCTGCAAAAAAAGATGAGGAAGAAGTTAAAGAAATTATTGACTCATCAATGAATTTTGAAATTTCAACTAATGAAATACAGAATGAGATAGTAAATGAACCGCTAATAGAAGATATTAAAACTGAGATTTCAACTGATTTAGCTAGTGAAATAGAACCAATTGAACCTAAAACTCAAACTCCACGACAGCCTGTTCATCAAAATCAGCGCAAACCAGATGATCGGCAAGCGAATAGAAATAATCCAAACTATCAACCCAGTAGTAATGCTGCGGATAGAAATGTAAACAATCCAAATAATACAAATGCGATTCCAAATGGAAATGCTGCAGATAAAAATGTAAATTCTCAAAACACAAATACGCCTCCACAACCTAATGGAAATGTAAATGCCCAAAACAGTAATAATCCTAATAACCCTAATTATAACGCAAGTAATAAAAACCCTAGATTTCAGCAACGAACACCTGTTGAAGCACCATTAAATGGTGTTGATTTTGATGGAGTAATTTTAAACGAAGGCGTACTTGAAATAATGCCTGATCAATATGGTTTTTTACGATCGGCTGATTATAATTACCTAACATCTCCAGATGATATTTATGTATCTCAATCTCAAATCAAATTATTTGGTTTGAAAACTGGTGATACAGTAAGAGGAACAATCCGACCTCCAAAAGAAGGGGAAAAATATTTTCCATTAGTGCGAGTTGAGTTGATAAACGGAAAAGAACCTGCAGTAGTAAGAGATCGGATACCGTTTGATTATTTAACACCACTTTTTCCTTTTGAAAAGTTAAATTTATTTACCTCTCCTACCAATAATTCTACTCGAATTATGGATTTGTTTACGCCAATTGGAAAAGGACAGAGAGGATTAATTGTTGCGCAGCCAAAAACAGGTAAAACGGTCTTACTAAAAGATGTTGCCAATGCAATTGCTGCCAACCATCCAGAAGTTTATTTAATTATTTTATTGATTGATGAACGACCAGAAGAAGTAACAGACATGGCCAGAAGTGTACGAGCTGAAGTAGTTTCTTCAACTTTTGATGAACCTGCTGAACGACACGTGAAAATTGCCAATATTGTTTTAGAAAAAGCAAAGCGAATGGTAGAATGTGGTCACGATGTGGTGATTTTGTTAGACTCCATTACTAGATTGGCAAGAGCTTACAACACTACAGCGCCTGCTTCAGGAAAAATACTTTCAGGAGGAGTAGATGCCAATGCACTACACAAGCCAAAAAGGTTTTTTGGAGCTGCCAGAAAAATTGAAAATGGTGGATCACTTACTATTTTAGCTACTGCATTAATTGACACAGGTTCTAAAATGGACGAAGTAATTTTTGAAGAATTTAAAGGAACCGGAAACATGGAATTACAGTTGGATAGAAAATTATCCAACAAACGTATATTTCCTGCAATTGATATTACTGCTTCTAGTACCCGTAGAGATGATTTATTGTTAGACAAAGATACTTTACAAAGAATCTGGATATTACGAAATCACTTAGCGGATATGAACTCTCAAGAAGCTATGGACTTTTTGCAAGCTCAAATGAGAGGTACTCGATCAAATGAGGAATTTTTGATTTCAATGAATAAGTAAAAGGTTTTTCAGTTAAGTAAAAGCGAACTATGAATAGGTTGGCCTGTGATTTGAAAATGCTATAGTATAAAAAACGTTGACAATTGAAAAAGCACCTTCCTAATATTCTTACTTGTTGCAATTTATTCTCGGGTTGCATTGCTGCTTACTTTGCATTTCAAGGCGAATTAAGTGTTGCTTCTTATTTCATTTTTCTTTGTTTATTATTTGATTATCTGGACGGTTTTATTGCCAGACTTTTGAATGTATCAGGTGAGTTAGGCAAACAGCTTGATTCACTAGCTGATGTTATCAGTTTTGGATTGGTGCCGGGCATTATGCTTCAAAACATTTTACTACATTCAGATTTGTTGATAAATAGTAATTCAACTTGGGTTTCGTTTTCTGCTTATTTAATTACAATTTTTTCGGCAGTAAGACTTGGAAAGTTTAATTTGGATACTCGCCAAACTGAAAATTTTATTGGATTACCTACTCCAGCGTGTGCAATGCTTATTTCTTCAATACCATTTATTTTGGCAAAATACGATGATGTTTTTCATATCTATATTTTTAATCCACGATTTTTACTTCCTTTTATTTTATTCATGTGCTTTTTGCTTGTTGCAGAATTACCTTTGTTTTCTTTAAAATTTAAAACTTACGATCTGAACAAAAATTTAATCCGATATATTTTTCTCCTTTCTTCAGTAATTTTATTTTTGTCGCTAAACTTTTCATCAATCCCTATTATTATTTTTATTTATATTCTCTTATCTTTTATTGATTTACCCATTTTTAAACCAAAAACATTATGAAATTTTCTGCAGAGATAAAGGTGATGCCTATGAAAGAAATTCTGGATCCACAGGGTAAAGCAGTTACTGGGAGTATGCAAAATCTAGGTTTATCCGAAATTCAAAACGTACGAATTGGAAAACATATAACCTTGGAAGTTGAAGCAGAAACAAAAGAATTAGCACATGCAAAAGTGGACGAAGCTTGTAAAAAATTACTGGCTAATTTAATAATGGAACAATATAGCTTTGAACTAAAAAGTTTATAAACTAAACTAGATTAAAACAAAAAAGCACGGAATCAATGAAAATTCCGTGCTTTTTTATGTCTTTTAATTTTTATTTTTTGATAAATTTCTGTGTCATTATTCCACCTTTTTGATCTGCTATTTTTGCCAGGTAAAGGCCTGATGGCAATGCTAAATTGATATTAATCTGATCAGAATTAGTCATTAATTTTCTTTCATAAACCAATTGACCTATCGAATTAAAAACTGATAATTTCAATTGTTCGGAATTTTTATCATTCACTGAATAATTTATATTTAAATTATTAATTACCGGATTTGGAAAAATTGAAATTGAACCGAATTCATTTATTCCATTTTGTACAAAACCAGTACTTTGGCCAGTAATAAAAAAATTATCAAACGCCGCTTCCATAGTTCCATCTGTTTTTTTATCACTCACTTCTACTCGCAATTGCATATTGGCAGTTGCTGGCAAAAATTGAGCAACACGATATGATTTTTGTAACCAAACTCCAAATTGTCCAATATTGCCACGAGCTTGGTCAATTGAAACCGTAGTAATTCCGTTAGTTAAAAAAACTTTAATGGTATCATTTTGTGATCCAACCACCCAACGGCTATAATTTACTACCGGTTCTATAATTCCTGTTAAATCAAAAACTGGTGAAGTTAAAATCGTTGTTCCACCATCTACATCAAAATCATCAATTCCAGAACCTATTGGCCCATTTCCAGTAACAAAACATTGAGTTCCAATATCTACAGCATCTGCTTCTGGACTAAATATTTTTCCATTTTGATCAAAAGTTGCTGAAGGAACTCCTCGTTCCCAAGCTCCAGCTGTTGCATCACCAGATACTGTCCAATTATAATCTAATTCGAAAAAATCTTCGATTCCTCTTTGCAATTCAACTGAAATAGTTGCTCCATTTGAAATAACCTGGTTAGGATTTACAAAGGTTTTAAAACCAAATTTACCTGCATATAATTCATAACTATCTTGTGGAATCTGATTAAATTGAAATATTCCACCTGCATCAGATTTTACTTCAAAAATTCCATTTATACCAGAAACACTTACTTCGGCGTCAGCAACAGGGTTTTGAGTAATCAAATCTTTTACTAAACCAGAAGCATTAACCAAAACGGCATTTGTTAATGAAACATTTAAAACTCCAACTTGAACTGGTCCAATCTGATAATTCTTAATGATTTTTGAGGCATAACCTGCTTTCGAAAATTTAATATCGTACAATCCATTTAATCTGCTTCCGTGCAAATATTTCCCATTCAAATTTGTGGTTTCAATAATGTTAGTTGATAAAATTTCAATGGTTACTCCATTTAAGGTTGCATTGGTTACTAAATCTGTAACTATACCTTTTAAAAATGATGCTTTTTGATACGTTGGTTGAAAAACACATAGACCTAAATTAGAATCGCCACCAACGATTCTGCCAGATGGAAAATAAGGATAAGCTCCCCAAATTCCATAAGTAATGTCTTGTGGTTGAGTATCGTAATAAGCAATTTCTACCATTTTTTCAGGTTGTGAAACATCCAGAATGGTAACACCAGCTCCGTTATGCGCAACAACCAGAAAATCTCTGTTAGAACCAGTACGTACCGAATCGTTTATCAAGTAAACGTTGTGTGGCAAAGCATTTGGTTCAAAATTTGCGGTGTAACGATCTAATTGTTTGATGTTATTCAAATCAGAAACATCATACGATGTTAAACTTTCACCATCTACTTCATCTGCTACAAACATGTAATTTTTATCAGTTGATAACCAGTTGCTATGGGTAAATTGATTGGGTGTTTGTTGTGTTGCCAATAAAACAGGATTTGCTTTGTTGGTGACATCAATAACTGAAAATTCTCCTGCATAAATTTTACAAGCCCAAATCTTATTGTCTTGTACAAAACCATCGTGGATGTATTCATTTTCCCATTTACCAACATAATTTGGATTCCAAGGATCTGCCAAATCTACAATTACTACACCACCTTGTTGGAAATTACCACCGTATAAATAAGCAAATCCATTGTCGATATGCAGACTATGAAATCTATCAAGTAAACTATCTACAACTCCATTGCCAACATAAAATTTGCTAGGTGCAGATAAAGGCAGATTACTCAGATTAATAATTTGAAGACCTAAGCCTCCTTCTGAAGTTATATATGCATAATCACCAAAAGTTCTGATTTCGTGCCATAATGAAGTAGCACCTGGAACAAAAGCTACTTCAACTAAAGCGGAAGGATTCGTAATATCTACAATAGAGGTTCCGGTATTTGTACCAACTAGTGCGTACTCGATATTATTTTTTACATAGCCCCAAGTACCTGCTAAAGTTTGATTATTGTAAGTTTTATTGCCCAACAAGGTCATATTAAAATTATTCTGAGCGAAAGAGTAATTAGCAAATACAAAACTTGAGAACAGAAAAATTAAAAATCTAAAAAGTTTAATCGAATTCATTAGTTATTTATTAAAATGGCTTTTTGTGAAGTTTTAGAATTTTGAGTTAGCAAAGTAATGGTGTATAAACCAGAAGGCAAATTTTGAACCGATTCAAATTTTCCTTCTTTTGAAATTATTTTTATTTCTTCCATTAATTGTCCAAAAGCATTATAAATTTTTACTCTTGAATCAGCATCAGGGTTTGCTGAAAGCTCATATTTAAATTGAATTGTACGACTGGAAGGGTTTCCAATAACTTTTAAAAAATTGGAATTCTTTGCATTTAGATTGTTAAATCCAACTGTTAATGCATCATATTTAATTTCAAATTGATCTAAACCTGCCTCCACAATGTGCCCAGGAACATCGTCTGAAGCTATTATTTCTAATTTCATATTGGCAGTAAGTTGAATAATTGACGAAATCGGTACTGAAAAATTTTGCCAAGTACCATTAGCGATAGTCGTTGAGGTTATATTTTCAACGATAACTTTGGTAAAGCCATTGGAAATTGAAATAGTCATATAGTCGTTTGGATTTCCAGAACCGCCTCCATTTACGAACCATCTGCTAAAGGTTAAAACTGGATTAATATGATCTGTAAGATCAAAACTAGGCGAGGTTAAAATTACGGATCCATTATCTACGTCGTCATTACCTGCCCCTCCACCTGCGTTTCCGGTTATGAAACATTGACCACTACCACTTGCATCATTTCCTGGATTTGACGGCTGTCCATTTAAAAAAGTAGCTAGAGGAAAATCTCTAACCCAAGCGCCAGTACTAGCTGTTGATGTATTAGTCCAGCCTAAATTCGTATTAAAATTATCTACATAACCTCTAGTAACCGAATAAGCTCTGGTTTGGGATTGAGTTGAAATAGTTATCGTATCAAAAATTGGTAAAAAACCCCATTTTGTTATTTGAATTTCATAAAACCCTGGAAATACCGATGGAAAATTAAACTGACTATTTGAATTAGTTGTAGCAGTAATTGTAGTTAATGAATTACTTAATTGAACATTGATACCGGGAACTAATGCATTTGAAACAGTTACAAGCACTTGACCACCAAATGTATAACTTTGCAAAGGTTTTAATTCTACATCTAAATTGGTAACATTACCAGATGACAATGAAACATTATTAATGGTTTTAGATTCAAATCCAATTTTAGAAAAGATAATAGAATAAACTCCATTGGCAGCTATTCCAGTTTTATAGGTTCCGTTTAGTTTAGATTTTGTTTGAATTCCTGTTGAAACTAATTCAATTGAAACATTATTAATAGTAGCACCCGAAATTGAATCACTAACTATTCCTTTTAATCTTGAAGCTGGTACATAGGTAGGAGTTACTACAAATAATCCTTCTTCAATATCAGATATCAATAAATTACCGGAAGGTAAAAAAGGATAAACACCCCAAGCACCATTAAAACCTGGTCCAGCAAAAGGTGAACTATCAAAATTTCCAATCTCTATCATATTAGATGGATCAGTTGCATCCACTATCGTAATTCCGTCTCTGTAATAGGATGTTATTACAAAATCTTTATTAAATCCAGTTATTAAAGAGTCATTTAAAACATAGGTGTTATGACCGACTGATCCAGAATTATCATGTCTGTATCTTCCAACTTCGGTAATGTTATTTAGATTAGTAATATCGTAAGCAGTTACGTACGAACCACTTACCTCGTCGGTAGTGAAAATAGTTTTCTCATCGGTACTCATCCATGTATTGTGTGTAAATGCAGAGGGTGTTGTAAGCGAAGCAAGTTCAACTGGTGCGGCAGGATTAGTAAAATCAAGAACGGTCATAAAACCATCTAGAATTTCGCCTGCATATAAAATGTTATTTTTAACAAAACCATCATGCACATATCTGTTAGAGTAACTTCCCAAATAAACAGGATTATATGGATCAGCTAATGAAAAAACTAAAGTTCCGCCTCCACTTAAATTACTACCGTGTAAGTATAATTTATTTTCAGCGACATGTAAACTATGAACTTTATTTAGCTGGCCGGCAATTGCCCCGCTTCCAGTATATTGTTTGAAAACCGGAACTGCTGGTAAGTTTGATAAATTAACAATGGTAATTCCGCCACCACCTTCTGTGGTAACGTATGCAAAATTATTTTGAGTCCTAATTTCTCTCCAGTCAGAATTAGCACCGGGAATATTATGCAATAATGTGGGTACTGTTGGATTGGTAACATCTACAATACTCATACCTGTAGTGGTACCAACTAAAGCATATTCATTTCCAGCCGGACTTTTATAACCCCAAATATTAGAGGTTTCTTTTCCTGGAAACGTTAATTGGCTTCCTTGAACAATATTTTTATTTTGAGCGGAAACAATGGTAAAACTCGCAATTGCTAAGTTTAGCAATAGCATTTTTTTAAATTTATACATGATTAATTATATAAGGATGATAAAAGTACAATAAAAAAATCCAGACAGTGGTTAATCTGTCTGGATGTTGGAATGTATTGTATGTTAGGTTAATTTATTCGGATTTGTGACTGAAACGGTTTACTCTGAGAGTAAGCTCGTTTAAATTAATTGGTTTTATGATAAAATCATCGGCTCCAATCTCAATTGCAGTATCGATTACCTGTATTTCATCAAGAGAAGAAATAAGCATCACTGGAATTTTTTTATTTGGATCTGTTTTTACAATGCTAAGCAATTCAAAACCAGACATAAAAGGCATCATAATATCAGAAATAATCAGATCGGGAGTTTCCTGTTCTATTTTATCCATTGCCTCTTTACCATCGCTAGAAGTTATGACTTCGTGACCAAGTTTTTTCAAATGAAACTCAATCGTTTTTATCATCATTTCTTCATCATCAACCACTAATATTTTCATAAATTGTATTTATTTAGTTTGCTTTTAATTTATCTCTGTGTTGCTCTAGTTCGGTTATTGCTTCGTTGGTCATAGTTTCCAATTCAACAATTAAGATTTCCAGCGAAGCTTTGTTTTTTATTTCAACAGCATTTCGTTCAATTTCTACTATTAAAGGTTTTGCCTTGTCAATTCCCATAAAAGCAAAGGTGGGTTTTACTTTATGAGTAGCCGATTTTATTTGCTCGTAATCATCTTCACTTAAATTCTTTTTTATTTCCGAAAAATATTCTGGCGTTTTATCTATAAACATTTCAAGCATTTCAACGATAAATTCATCGTTTCCATCTGCAATTTCGTTCAGATAAGTTAAGTCGGTGTGCATTGTTACTATGGTGTTTTTGTTGTATGTGAGAACCTTGTAGTGATTTGAAATAAAGCAATACGAATGATTGTAAAGCAATTATTTTGCGAGCAAGTTAATAATTAGTTATTCAAACTATAAAATAATTTTTACGGTACCGATATCTTCGCAAACATCATACAAATGCCTAATCGTTTTTAATAATATAGGATGCATAAAAGTAGCATTAAGTTCGAGCATTGGAGCTAATACAAACCTACGCTCATGAAGTAGCAGATGAGGAATTTTTAAATCTGGCTCGTTAATTACCAGCTCATTGAAAAATAAAATATCAATGTCTATGCATCTTGGACCAAATTTTTCATTTCGTATTCTCCCCATTTCTATTTCAATAGCTAAGCATTTCTGTAAAACTTCATTTGGTGATAAAGACGTTTTAACTTCAATTACCTGATTGAAAAAATAATTTTGTGAAGCTAATCCCCAAGGAGAAGTTTGATACAGATAACTCGCATTAATAATGGATCCTATCTGAATTGATATCGCCGAACGGGCATTTTCCAAGGCAATTTTCTGATCACCCAAATTGCTACCAAGGCAAATAAAAACTAAATTTTCTTTACTTTTTGCTTCCGTCATCCTTTATGGTAATTTTCAATTAAATCTTGTTTATTTATCTATTTTTGAAATCTAAAACCAACACAACATGGGTCAATTTTTCAAGTTTGTATTTGCTTCTGTATTAGGCTTCTTTTTAGCCTTCATTTTATTCATTTTACTATTTGGAGTTTTAGTTTCCGGAATTGTAAATTCGGCTAAAAGTAAGGAAACCGTAAGTTCAACTCCAAATACAATTCTCCACTTACAATTGGATTATCCAATTTCCGAACGATCAGAGAAAGATCCGTTTTCTGAAATTCCATTTTTCTCGACTGATCGAAGTCCAAAACTTGGTTTAAATGATTTATTATCTGCTATAAAACAAGGAGCTAAAGATGCAAATGTAAAAGGTATTTTTCTTGATTTTAAAGATGTAGGTGCTGGGATGGCAAGTACCGAGGAAATCAGAAATGAGTTGATTAGGTTTAAAAAATCAGGCAAATTTATTATTGCATATTCAGAAATTTATACCGAAAAAGCCTATTATTTAGCTTCTGTAGCTGATAAAATTTATTTAAACCCAGAAGGATTATTGGAATTTAATGGTTTAAGTTCTCAAAGTGTTTTCATAAAAGGTGCTTTAGAAAAACTTGAAATTGAGCCGCAGATTGTAAAAGTAGGAACCTTTAAAAGTGCCATTGAGCCTTTAATTTTAGATAAAATGAGCGATGCAAACCGCAAACAAGTTACATCCTATCTAAATTCAATATATAGAAATGGATTAAAGAATGTTGGCATTTCGAGAAAAATAGACGCTGATTCGCTTCATTCAATTTCAAATTTATTAAAAGTAAAAACGGCAGAAGATGCAGTGATTTATAAATTGGCAGATGGATTAAAATATTATGATGAAGTGCAAACAGAATTAAAAAAACGTGCAGGCATTGATGCAGAAAAAGATTTGAAACTTACGAAAATTGGATCTTTTTTTAGCCCAGAAGCTAATACAGCAACTGATAGAATTGCAGTAATTTATGCAAATGGCGATATTCAAAGTGGAGAAGGGGATGATCAAAGTATAGGATCGGACCGAATAGCAGCTGCAATTAGAAAAGCAAGAAAAGATTCAAAAATAAAAGCCATTGTTTTGCGAGTAAACTCGCCAGGTGGTAGTGCATTAGCTTCCGATGTAATTTGGAGAGAAGTTTCATTAACTCAAAAAATGAAACCAGTAATGGTATCAATGGGAGATGTTGCAGCTTCAGGTGGCTATTATATTAGTTGCTCTGCTGACAGTATTTTTGTACAACCAAATACCATAACGGGTTCAATTGGTGTTTTTGGCGTAATTCCAAATGCTCAAAAGTTTTTCAATAATAAATTAGGAATAACATTCGACGGGGTAAAAACTGGAGAGTTTGCAGATTTAGGCTCAACAATTCGCCCTTTCACAGAAGCAGAACGTGCAATTATTCAGCGGGAAGTAGATCGTATATATATTAATTTCACGCAAAAAGTTGCTGATGGCAGAAAAATGAGCCGTGCAAATGTTGATAGCATTGGTCAAGGAAGAGTATGGAGTGGAGAAGAAGCAATAAAAATTGGTTTAGCTGATAAAATTGGTGGAATAGAAGATGCCATTAAAGCTGCCGCAGCAAAAGCTGGATTGAAAACCTACAAAACCATTGGTTATCCAGTTCAAAAAGATCCTTTTGAAGAAATTATGAAAAACGTTTCGGAAAATACCAAAGCTTGGTTTATAAAAAATGAAATGGGACCAGACAACGAAAAATTTTATCAAGCTTTTGTTAAATTAATGAAAATGCAAGGCGTACAAACACGCATGCCATATGATTTAGAGATAAGATAAAAGAATCTGAATTTTTCGCCACGAATGCACGAATAATTTTTTACTTCTTTTTTTTCTTTATCTTTTCTTTATGCCTTAGTGGTTCAAAATCGTGGTTCAAATTTCTGCCACGAATGCACGAATAATTTTGCTTTTCGCCACGAATGCACAATTAATTTTTCATTTCTTCTTTTTCTTTATTTTTTCTTTGTGAATCTTCGTTTACTTTGTGCCTTCGTGGTTCAAAACCGTGGTTCAAAGACGTGGTTCAAAACCATAGAGCAAAACCCTTCTCATGGAAAATAAAGAAATTATCAGTTCCCTTAAATTATTAACCAAACTTATGGAACTGCATGAGGAAAATCCATTTAAAGTAAAATCTGTACAAAATGCAGTTTTCAATCTTGATAAATTTGCAACACCATTTAATTCGTTAACTCAAAAAGAAATAGAAAATCTGCCTGGAGTTGGAAAAGGAATTGCCGCAAAAATTATTGAACTGGTTCAAAATAATCACTTGACCGAATTAGACGATCTTATTAATATAACACCATCAGGTATCATCGAAATTTTAGGAATAAAAGGTTTAGGGCCTAAAAAAGTAGCAACCATTTGGCAAGATCTTAACATAGAAACCGTTGGAGAATTATATTATGCGTGCAATGAAAATCGCTTAATTGAAGCCAAGGGTTTTGGATTAAAAACGCAGGAAGAGATCAAAAAGAAAATAGAATTTATGATGGCTGGCACTGGCTGGTTTCATTATGCTTCAATCGAACCAATCGCTTATTCAATATTAAAATCATTAGAAACAGAATTAATTCAGCATAAAAAAATAGCAACAGTAATTGAAATTGCAGGTGATTTTAGAAGAAATTGCGAAGTGTTAGATCGCTTAATTTATTTAATCAATACCAATGATGTAAATAGAGTTTATGATTTTCTAACCGTTTTCACCATTGGTTTTTCTGAATTAAATATTGATGAAAATCGATTTACTTTTAGAGATGAAAGTGGTATCATCATAACTCTACAACCAGTACAACAAGCTAATTTTCCTTTTACTTTATTTACAGAAACCGGATCTAAAGCACATGTAGAAGAAGTTTTAAAACTCCTACCCGATTCAACTAAAAAAATATTTGAAACAGAAGAACAGGTTTATTTAGATGCTGGATTAACTTACATACTGCCTGAACTTCGTGAAAATACTTTTGAAATTGAAGCGGCTAAGAACCATAAATTACCTCAATTATTAAACAATTCCGACTTACTTGGCACGTTGCATAATCACAGCATATATAGCGACGGCGCAAATACCTTGAGTGAAATGGCAAACGCTTGCATACAAAATGGTTTGCAGTATTTCGGAATTTGTGATCATTCGAAATCTGCATTTTATGCAAAAGGAATGAAAGAGGATCTGATATTAGCGCAACATGCGGAAATTGAAAAATTAAATTTAAAACTTGCTCCTTTCAAATTATTTAAAGGAATAGAATCTGATATTTTAAATGATGGCTCGCTAGATTACTCCAATGAAATACTTTCCACCTTCGATTTTGTAGTGGCATCTGTTCATTCCAATTTAAAAATGGACGAACAAAAGGCAAATGCACGCTTGAAAAAAGCAATTGAAAACCCTTTTACGACAATTTTAGGCCATCCCACTGGCAGATTGCTACTTGTGCGAGAAGGATATAAAATAGATCATGCGTATATAATTGATTGCTGTGCTTCAAACAATGTAATAATAGAGCTCAATGCAAATCCTTTACGGCTTGATATGGATTGGAGGTGGATTAATTATGCAATTAATAAAGGAGTTAAAATCTCAATCAATCCGGATGCTCACAAAACCAGTACACTATCCGACATGCGATACGGAGTTTTAGTTGCTCGCAAAGCAGGCCTAACTGCCGAAATGTGTTTCAATACCTTAAATGTGAATGAAATGGATATATATTTCAGTATTAGAAAAAGAACAATGGAAATAAAATGAGAAAAGATAAACCTTTAAAAATTCTCATCATTCGTTTTAGTTCTATTGGAGATATTATTTTGACAACTCCGGTTATTCGTTGTTTAAAAATTCAAACTGATGCTGAAATACATTTTTTGACCAAAAAAAGTTTTGCTGGTTTATTAATTACTAATATATATCTCACAAAAATTCATGAGCTTGATGAATCATTATCCGATTTAATTGCTGAGTTAAAAAAAGAAAAATTTGATTTAATTATTGATTTACATAAAAACTTAAGATCGCTATTAATTAAAATAAATATAGGTGTTAAAAGTAATTCTTTCGATAAATTAAATTTTTTAAAATGGCTTTTAGTTAATTTCAAAATTAATAAAATGCCTGAAATTCATATTGTTGATAGATATTTGAATAACTTAAAATCATTGTCTATTGTGAATGATGAAAAAGGTTTAGATTTTTTTATACCTAATGATATTAGTTTACCCAATGATTTAATTATTCATAAAAATTCTGAATACTTTGTATTTGCAATTGGTGCACAACATGCAACTAAACGTTTGCCCGAAAATAAAATAATTGACATTTGTAATCAACTAAAATATCCTGTTTATTTAATTGGAGGAAAGGAAGAAAACTTAGTGGGTGAAAACGTAAGCAACCAATCATTAAATACGATAAATACCTGTGGTAAATTAAGCATTATGCAAAGTGCTTTATTAATGAGAAATGCTAAATTAATTTTAACACACGATACTGGAATGATGCATATTGCTGCCGCATTAAAAAAGAAGATAATTTCTATTTGGGGAAATACTGTCCCGGAGTTTGGTATGACACCTTACAAAACTGAGCATATTTTACAGTCAGAAGTGCTTAATCTGCCTTGCCGACCGTGTAGCAAAATCGGATTTGATGAATGCCCAAAAAGGCATTTTAATTGTATGAATCAGCAAAATACAAACCTGATTATTACTAAAGCAAACCAAAACTGATGAAAACACTTTACCTTGTCCGTCACGCAAAATCTGATTGGAGCAATGATAATTTACCAGATTTTGAAAGATTTTTAAACAAACGAGGAGTTGAAAACGCACAAGAAATGGCCGAAAGGTTTTCAAATTATCAGCAGATTCCTGAATTGTTGATTTCGAGTCCGGCGATAAGAGCTTTAACCACTGCAAAAATTTTCGCCAAAGTTTTTGAAATATCACATAACCTAATAGAAAAAGAACCTGATATATATGAATCAGAGATTTCTGATTTATTAAGAATTGTAAATTCGCAATCAAATCATGTTAACTCCATCATGATGTTTGGCCACAATCCTACTTTATTTGATTTTGTTAATTATTTTGACGATTTCAGTATTCATTCATTTCCAACATGTAGCATTGCAAAAGTTGAATTTAATGTAGATCAATGGGAATTAATCAGCAAAGATTCAGGAAAATTAGTTTACTTCGACTTTCCAAAAAATAAAGATCTTAAAAACTAATTTCTACAATCTTCCGTTTTCGCCATATGATTTTCAAAACTTTCATAATATTTTTATGTATTTCACCATTTGTTTTCGCTCAGAATACTGAAGTTAAAATCTTCAAAAAAGAAGCGCAAGAATCATTTGAATACTTAAATAAATTCCGAAACGATCCGAAATTGTATGGAAAAGAAATAGGACTTGAACTTTCAGAAGTAAGAAGCTCTAAAGCTTTAATTTGGGATGAGACTTTAGCAGCTCAAGCAGAAAAAAAAGCTATTGATATGGCCTCAAATAATTACTTTTCGCATATAGATAAACGTGGTTATGGAATGAATTACTACGTAAACAAAGCTGGTTTCACATTGCCAGATTATTGGCTTACAGATAAAACAGGTAATCAGGTAGAATCTCTTGGAGCAAATAGTCTTGGTCCTGATAAATTTATTCAACAATTAATAATTGATAAAGGAGTTGACGATAAAGGTCATCGAATTCATTTATTATCTATGAATGAGTTTTATAGTAAGAATTCACATGTAGGAATTGGAATAGCATACAATCCAAACTCGTATTACAAATATTATTTCTGCATTCTATTGGCTCCAAAAAATGGAAAGAATTTAATGGATTGATCACTGTTTATTATTTTCAATCTTTTAATTAATATTAAATTCACTTTTCAATCTATACCTTATAAAACTAATTGTTCGGTCAGTTTACCCTTTAAGCGGTTTAAAACAATAAATAAAAATGTAAAATCGGAGAGCGAAGGCTTAGGGATAGTAGCGGCATCCTTTTTTTCCTTTAAAAAACAATTAAATAA
>ENA-OFCE01000312-OFCE01000312.1-metagenomes-genome-assembly--contig:-NODE-312-length-33030-cov-6.911691_pt1 | contig 33030 bp, 36 predicted proteins | sample MGYA00153388_OFCE01 | MGnify analysis MGYA00153388 | reverse complement strand
AAACAGCGGTGCGCTTCGCGGAGGAAACCTCCGCATGAAGGCGCAACAAGACAATGCTAGAAAAGATTTTGTTTTTACTTTCGCAGGATGTCTATTAAAACCGAAAAAAATTGACGATAGAGGTGCTGTGCCCTCAAGATGCGAGCAAATCATCTGGGCGGTGGAGATCGTTTGCACAGTCGTGGGTGGCGATCGCGTACTGCACTCGATTATGCTAATATGGCTCAAAGATCGATTTAATAGCTGATAAGTTGAATGTGTCGTTCATGTTGGACTAGGTGAACTGTGCGAATCCCGCTTGATTATTATCAGATTTTGGGTATACCGGAGAGCGATCTATCGGAATTGGAGCAAGCATATCAGGATCGCTTGCTCCAATTACCCCAGCAAGAATATTCCGATGCTGCGATCGAATCTCGCAAACAACTGATTACGGTGGCTTATCAGGTATTAAGCGATCCACTGCAACGATCGGAATATACAGCGACTCAGATCCCCCCCGTAGTTACCCAGATGGAAACATCAGCTCATCCACCCCTTGATGCGGCTCAGTTTTACCGTCGCCCAGAGCTGTCAATCGCCCCCGAACATTTTCTGGGGGGATTGCTGATCCTGTTTGAACTGGGTGAGTATGAGGAAATTAACAGTATTTGTATGCCTTATCTTGGGAACAATGGGCACAGTAGTAACAGTGGTAGTCTGCATCCTCAGCCCCAGATCTGCTTGACTCCTAATGGTAAGTTGCCTCCGGCGGCACATCAGCGCGATCCACTATCATTTGCCCAGCTCAAACAGACCGCCAATGGCTCACAGATCGTCCCCCCCAAGGCAGATCTAATTTTGGCGATGGTTTCGTCATTTTGGGAACTAGGAGAGCGAGAATGGCGAGATGGTTGCTATGAAGAGGCAGTGATTCACTATGAGACTGCCAAAAAGATCCTCGTCCAAGAAGATTTATTTCCCCAAATTCAAGGGGAGTTGGATCGACGGCTCGATCGATTGCGTCCTTACCGGATCTCATTTTTAGTGTCATTACCACTCGATCGACACGAACAAAGGCGGCAGGGAATTCAATTTCTCGAAGAATTACTAGAAAATGCCTGCACTAATGAAGTCAAATGTCAAGAACGGTTTGGACTCAATAGCGAAAGCACCATTCCCTTTATCCATGAAACTCTGCCGCATCTGACTGCGGCAGAACAACGAAATTTATTTTCTCAATCAGCTAGAGATCCCCAGAAGTCGGGATCGAAGGCTTTGAACGTGATGCAATTGGCATGTACGTATCTTCACGTTCACGCTCTGATCGTGCAAGGATTTGCCTATCGCAATCCTCAGTTAATCTATACCGCCCAGCAAATACTACAGTATCGTCTCAGTCAAAGAATTGACGTGACGATCGAACAATCAATTTGCGCTCTACTCCTGGGGCAAACAGCAGAAGCAACACAAATTCTCGTTACAGCCGCAGAATCAGCCGCACTAGTGGTAATTCGCCAACAGTCCCAAGGATTGCCCGATCTACTCAGAGGCTTGTGTTGGTATATCGAATCATGGCTCAAAGATGAAGCATTTCCCTGTTTCCGCGACTTGGTAGCCAGCGATCCTTCACTTGATGCTTATTTTAACGATCGAGATGTCCAAGATTTTGCCGATCGAGTACCTGCTACTGATGCTAATGTTACAAGCTGGGCAAAATCTTCACCCCAACTAATCGAGGTACCAGTATCCGGCGATCTCTCTGGATCGGGGCACCGACAATATGCAGACATGTATGATGCCGAATCGCTCCAATCGACATTATTACCCAAAGGCAGTCGCCGCAGCATCCACACAGTAATTCAAACACCCGCAGATGGGATCGGTGTTGGCAACATTATCCCAGCAGTCCGAGTGGATCAGACACCACCACCACAGCCACCAATCCCCAGTGCCGATCTCAGTAGTGGTAATGTGATTCCATTAGATCTCGAACGTCAACGTCGTCGATCCATGCCTACCGCACGGACGATCGACGGACAATTCGAGCAAATTTACCTCGAAGAACGTCTGCCAGCATTCGTGCCAGAATCTAGCAGCCAAATGGTTCCGGCTGGTAATGGACAATTGACTAGAATCGGTGGTGGTACCATCACTCGCAAACGCCGAACTCGCCGCACGCCAAATATTCCGAGGATTTTATTGGTTGGTACGGGTGGGGCTACCTTTGTCTGGGGTGCAGTCTTGCTGGTAAATGCTGGAATCGAGGCGATGAGCAAGTACGGAGCGACAATGGGTACCACATCGCAGCCTAGTGTCATCGCTAGCTCAAGTCCAAGTCCCAGCCCCAGTATCAGTCCAAGTCCCAACCCGCTCCAGCCGTCCCCCAAACCTCAGTCCCCACCAGCTTTAGTCGGATTAGTCAGCACAGATGTTGCCCAGCAACTTGTCAAAACATGGTTGAGTGCTAAGACAAAATCGTTGGATCGGGAGTATCAGACGGCTCAATTAAAAGATATTTTGGTAGAACCAGCTTTATCTACAGCGATCGAGCGATCCCAAACTGCCAAAGTAGATGGGGCACATTGGCAGTATCAGCACCAAAATATTGGCATATCATCGATCTCCCAAGCTAGTCCACAAGCCAATGTAGCCAAGATCCAAGTCCGAGTCAAAGAAGATGCCCGCTATTATCAAGGAGAAAAATTAAATCCGAGCAAATCCTATTCCAAGCAACTATTGGTTGAATATAATCTCATCCGCCAAAAAGATCGCTGGTACATTAAAGAGATGGGTGTAATCAAATAATAAAACAGCCAATAGTAAATATTCATGCTCGATCGGCTTATTAATGCTTATACTCCGCTGATTTTTTGGACGGGGTTAGGTATTCTGTCTGTGAGGTTTGTACCCTCTGCTTTCCCATATTGGTTGGGGCGTGGTTTGTATTGGGTTGGTGTCCCGATCGAAATTTTTTCCCTCGCCCGCCAAACTACCTTTGACGAACGCGCCCAATTAGCTCCAATGATTACGATTGGCTCGTTAATATTGGGATGGGGATTGGGTTGGTTGAGTCTCCAGATCTGGCACCGAGCGCAGCCAGATCTTGCCCCCACCCCAGGACTCAAAGGGAGTCTACTACTATGCTCGATGTTGGGCAATACTGGATTTGTGGGTTTGGCGATCGTCCCATATTTTGTGTCAGCGACAGATTTGAGTTGGGCGGTGCTGTATAGTGTTACTCAAAATGTCTTTGGTACATATGGCTTAGGAGTTTTAGTTTCCAGTTATTACAGCCGCAAAGACACTACAACAAATCGGTGGTGGATGCAGTTTCAGGATCTGCTCCGTGTGCCATCTCTGTGGGGTTTTGCGCTAGGTTCGCTCACGCGGCACCTGCAATTCCCAACCGCGATCGAATCGAGCCTTCACGCCTCGATTTGGGTGGTGATTCCAGGGGCTTTTATTTTAATGGGGATTCGATTGAGTCAGATCAAAGGCTGGCAGAGTCTGAAACTGGCGTTGTTACCAGCAATTCTCAAAACAATTGTGATGCCGACGATCGTGGGGATCGCGATTACTCTGATGGGCATCAGTGGCGATCCCCGGTTGGGCTTGGTGCTGATGTCGGGAATGCCTTGTGCTTTTGCCGGATTAATTCTCGCTGAGGAGTATCATCTCAACGGCAACCTTGTTGCTAGTAGTATTATTGTAAGTACCCTGATTTTCTTAGTGATGATTCCGGTGTGGTTATACTTCTACTAGCTCGTGGGCATTGTAGCGATCGGGATCGGCTAATCTGGCTTGGGAGTAGTCATTTAAGCACAAAGGAGTAGAGTCTTGGAACCAACACATCCAAAGAATGGTCACAAAAATGGTCTAGATCGATCGAAAGGTGGTATTTTCTAGATGAAGTAAGATCCTGTTTAGAACATCATTTTAGGACGATCGATCGGTATATTCATCGATTCGGAAGACCTACGGATATTGATAAAGTAGTTAATGGCTAATCGGCAATCCTAACATAGCACTATCAACCCGCTACTGAGTAATTATGACTAAAACACAAATCAGCGATCTAATCCCGACTCCACAGTTGACGACAAATACTGTTGCCGCAACAGAGCTACGCCCGTGGGGTTCCTTTACGATCCTCGAAGAGGGCAGAGGACATAAAATTAAGCGGATCGAGGTCAAACCAGGACATCGGCTCAGTCTCCAGATGCACTACCATCGTAGCGAACACTGGATTGTAGTCTGTGGGACAGCAATGGTAACTTGTGACGATCGAGAGGAGATTCTACATAGCAATCAGTCTACTTATGTACCTGCTTGCACCAAGCACCGACTAGAAAATCCAGGTGTCATTCCCTTAGTGATCATCGAAGTTCAAAATGGTGAGTACCTGGGCGAAGATGATATTGTCCGGTTTGAAGATGACTATGCCAGAAATAGCGGCTAGCATCTTGGTAATTTGCAATCCCTATGGCTCCCTCAATTAAGAGGGACTAGGGATATTTAGAGAGGATTAGCTAAAAAATGATGGAAATTAGTCGGGCGGCAATTGCCGAGATCGAGAGAATGCAAACAGTACGCCAGCGACTTGATACTAAGTTGCGCGTCGGTTTTGCCAGTGGTGGGTGTGAAAATTTCTACTATACTCTCGATCTAGTAGACTCGATCGAGGATAACGATCGAGTCGAGCGAGTAGGGGGCATTTCGATATCGATCGATCCTCAACAATCACCATATTTAGACCATCTGAAATTAGACTATTCCGAAGATCTCATGGGTGGGGGTTTCCGATTTGAAAATCCCCTCGCAACTAAAGTCTGTGGGTGTGGTAACTCTTTTGCGATGTCGAGCGGTGAATCCGAACGTTGGCAATTACCGACTTAGGGGTTAGGGTTTAGGCTTTAGGTTTTAGGGGTTAGGCTTTAGGCTTTAGGTTTTAGGCTTTAGGCTTTAGGCTTTAGAGAAGAGGGAAGAGGAGAAAGAAAATCCGAACAGTCTCCCAGTCTCCCAGTCTCCCAGTCTCCCAGTCTCCCAGTCTCCCAGTCCCCCAGTCCCCCAGTCTCCCAATCTCCTACTCTCCTACTCATCCCCAAGCAACATAAGGCAATTTACTAGCAGTAACTTCCGTTTGAGCTAGATTAGCTACCAATTGTCCGCAAGCATCCCAGGTGCCGTTGGTGAGTTGCTGGCGGGAGCCTTCGCCGATCGAGACTAAGGTGCTAAACTTGCCACATCTGACCCGTAAGGCGTTGAGATCGACGGTAATTGGGTTTTGAGGATTTTCCCGTAAGATCTCTTGCAGCTCCGTGATGGTGGCTGCATCAGCGTTGAGACAGGGAATCCCCATCGCGACGCAGTTACCGAAGAAGATTTCGGAGAAGCTTTCGCCGATGATTAATTTGATGCCCCATTTAGCTAGGGCTTGAGGTGCGTGTTCGCGACTGGAGCCGCAGCCGAAGTTGCTATTGACAACGAGAATATTTGCGCCTTGGAATTGGGGTAAGTCGAAGGGATGTGTACCGTTGAGTTGGATTCGATCGTCTTCAAATACATTAGCACCTAAGCCGTCAAATGTGACGCAACGCAGGAATCTGGCGGGGATAATCCGATCTGTGTCGATGTCGTTGCCTGTGAGGGGGATGGCGGTACCGGAGATGGTGGAGATTTGGCTATTCATGGTTTACGCAGAGAGCGCGGAGAGGTAGGAGAACGCAGCGGAAAGTGCGGTCTTGGGGTTTCCCCAAGTAGAGCACCTTTCCAAGACAGAGAGGGGGTTTGTGGGGGGTTTTAATAGGAGCTTGTGTAGGGTGTGTTAGCGACAGCGTAACGCACCAATGAGGAGATCGAGACACAATTTAATTCACTGAATAATTGCTTAGGCTTCGATTTCGATCAGGATGTCGGGGGAGATCAGGCGGCTGACTTCTAACATGGCGGTGGTGGGACGGATTTCGCCAAAGAATTCGCCGTGGGCTTTGCCGATGAGTTCCCACTCGTCGATGTTGGTGCAGTAGATGCGGGTGCGAACTACGTCTTTGAGGCTGGCTCCGGCTTGGTGGAGGGCGGATTCGATGTTGAGGATGATTTGTTTGGTTTGGGCGTAGACATCGCCGATACCGACTAGTTCGCCTTCAGCGTTTGAGGCGGTGGTACCGGAGATGTGGATGGTGTTACCGATTTTGACGGCGCGGGAGTAACCGATGATTGGTTCCCATTTGGAGCCTGTGGAGATGTTTTGACGTGTCATAGTTTTTTTTAACGCAGAGGGCGCAAAGGGATGATGGTGCTGAGTGGTTGGTTATTTTTGTTTCCGCAAAGGACGCAAATTAAGTTTGAAATTCTTTCATCAGCCATTTACCGATTTGAGTTTGATTTTGTTCTTTACTAAGGTTTAATGCTGTTGCGATAGTCTCGATCGATAAGTTCGGCAGTACTAAGGAAGTATCGATTCTGCGGCTACCTCGATCGATCATTTCAAACGCATAAATCAAAGTATTTTGGACATCTACAATCCAATATTCAGATACACCCATTTCTTCATATAGCAAACGTTTGGCACCAAGATCGTCATTAATAGTAGTGTTAGAAATCTCAATTACTAGATCTGGAGTAGCCGCTTCGTCTAAATTGACAACCGATTTACCGATAGGTGCTAATCTCGCTCTTTCTCCACAGTAATAAGATAGATCTGGTTGACATTCTCTTATTCCTATTTTGCGGTAGCTGCAATTATCTAGACCATTAATAGCAATTCCCCCGATCGTACAAAATAGATTGATAGCAAACGTTACAATTATATGATAACGAGAGTGGTCTGCACCTGTTGGCATGTCCTCAATCCTCATGTAGCCGTTATAATAGTAGCCTTGATTTTTTTCTCGATCGGGAGACTCGATCGTATTTATATATGTGCCCCAATTAGCTTCTACCCAGGTATTAGTTGCCAGTTTTTCCTGTAATTGAACCATCACAGTTACCACCTATTTATATTACTAAGATTGTCAATTTACAATATTTATATTTAAACTTCCTCCTCTTACTCATCATCAATCTCTTCGTCTTCCTCTCCTTCTATACATCCATCATCTCTAACACTTCCATCTGGCATAGTCGTATTACAAAAGATGGTCATTCGAGTTTGAGCATTAGCAAGATTGGCTTGTTCGAGATCTGCATCAGTTAGATCCGCATAATCTAGATCTGCATTTTCGAGGTTTGCTTGAAAGAGAATAGCTCGGCTTAGATCTGCATATTGAAGATTAGCATCGCTTAGGTTTACTTCACTTAGATCGACATCACTTAAATCTGTGTTTCTTAGATCGCTTTTCTGTAAGTTAGATCCTGCCTCTAGATCTTCATCATCTAAGACAACACCTTTGAAATCTCTCTCTCCAGCCTCATAACGCTGAATTAATTCTTTAGCATACATATATCTTAGGGAATTTCATTCTCAACTTTAAAGTCTGTAGGTTAGGTAGAACGAATGTGAAACCCGCCTATGTGGGTTGGATATCCTAGTCCGCGTAGGCGGACTTTGCATCACTAGCAGCGGTTTCAACCGCTGAAGTTATTTTAATTCATCAATTCTCGCACGTCGGTAACTTTCCCTGTTACCGCCGCTGCGATTACCATCACTGGCGACATTAATAATGTCCGCCCCGATGAAGAACCTTGACGACCTTTGAAGTTACGATTGGAAGATGATGCACTCAGTTGTCGTCCGACTAGTTTGTCGGGATTCATCGCCAAGCACATCGAGCACCCAGCTTCGCGCCATTCAAAGCCTGCGTTTTTAAAAACCACGTCTAACCCTTCGGCTTCGGCTTGTTTTTTCACCCGCTCGGAGCCAGGGACGATGAAAGCTTTGACTCCGGTGGCTACTTGTTTTCCGGCGGCGAATTTGGCGGCTTCGCGCAAGTCGGTGATGCGTCCGTTGGTGCAGCTTCCGACGAAGCAAACATCGACTTTGGTGCCGATAATTGGTGCGCCTGGGGAGAGATCCATATACTGGTAAGCTTCTTCGGCGATCGCCCGTTCGTCTACAGGCATTTGTGCTACTGTCGGGATGGGTTCGTTTACGCCAATACCTTGCGCGGGGGTAATGCCCCAGGTGACTGTGGGGGCGATTTCGGCAGCATCAAAGACGATCGCATCATCGTATTGGGCATCTTTATCGCTCCGCAGACTTTCCCACCAAGCGACAGCTCGATCCCAATCTGCATCTTTGGGGGCAAAATCGCGCCCATTGAGATAATCATAGGTGACTCGATCGGGGTTAATATATCCACAGCGTGCGCCACCTTCGATCGCCATGTTACAGACGGTCATTCTGGCTTCCATATCCATCTGCTCGAAGGTAGTCCCTGCAAATTCATAGGCATATCCTACGCCGCCTTTGACTCCGAGTTTGCGGATGATATGTAAAATTACATCTTTGGCATAGACTCCTGGTTGCAGGGTACCATTGACTTCAATTTTGCGGACTTTTAGTTTACCAAGAGCGAGAGTTTGGGAGGCTAAAACGTCCCGCACCTGAGAGGTGCCTATGCCGAACGCTATGGCTCCAAATGCGCCGTGGGTAGAGGTGTGACTATCTCCACAAGCGATCGTCATTCCTGGCTGGGTTAGCCCTTGCTCAGGCGCAATTACATGGACGATCCCTTGGCTACCGGAACCGACGTTGTAGAAGCGAATGCCATGCTCTTTGGTGTTATTCTCCAGGTGCTGCATCATCTCTTCAGCGAGGCTATCGGCAAGGGGGCGCGATTGGTCTTCTGTTGGTACGATATGATCGACAGTGGCGACAGTGCGTTCTGGATAGGGGACTTTCAATCCGCGATCGCGTAACATCGCAAAGGCTTGGGGACTGGTGACTTCATGGATCAGGTGCAAGCCGATGAATAATTGGGTTTGTCCTGATGGTAATACGCCGACGGTATGTGCCGACCAAACTTTATCGAATAATGTATTTTTGCTCATGGTTTAGTAATTAATAAATAGTAGGGTGTGTTATGGCGTAGCGTAACGCACCAAATATCTGTACGATTGCTAGCCGTGGATGAAAAAGTAGGTAGTCATACTTATAGCAACGATCGATACAAACCGTCGGATAATTATTGATGGAATCTGACGGGCAAAGTTGGCAATAAAATAACCACCTAAAGCACCACCGATCGCCATAATAATTGTCTGATGCCAAGCGATGATACCTGCAAATAGAAAAGGGATAATCGCAATGCCATTGATACAGGTTCCGAGCCATGTCTTTAGGGCATTCATAGCATGAATATTTCTAATGTTGAAAAAGGTGAGACTCGCCAACATCAAAATCCCAATACCCGCGCCGAAGAAACCACCATAAATCGCAACTACTAGTTGAATGATAACTAGATAAACTAGCGGCAGTGACTTGGATGAATCCGCTCGATCGAAAGATTGTAGCCATTGTTTGAAAGATTCACCAAAGATAAATACAATAGTGGCGAGTAATAATAAATAGGGAATTAGCTTTTTAAAAACATCCCCAGATGTGTAGAGCAACAAAATCGAGCCGAGCAATCCACCCACTAGACTAACGCTACTCAAAATTAGCATAGTTCGTCGATCGACATCCAAATCCCGACGGTACGCGCTCGCACTTGCCAAACTAGCCACCCACAGGGCAGTATTATTAGTAGCATTAGCCGCGATCGGCGATACACCCGTAAAGATCAGCGTTGGAAAGCTAATGAAACTACCGCCACCAGCCACAGCATTTAATCCACCAGCGATAAAAGCAGTAGCAAACAATAACAAACCATTGAGATGTGTAAATGGTAGCGGCGCGATCGGCATGATATATTTTATTAGCTATGACAAAATTTTGAATCGATTTGAGTAATTAATGATTGGGCTTCCTATATTCTTACTATAGACAAGGATATTTGAGCTTGTCCAATATATATTAGTATTGCCAGTGATACTTTTAAAGTATCGATCTCGATCTTCGAGCTGAATGTTATGGATTTGACGTACTAACTAACACACCTAAGATTTTGTCGAGTTCTTTGATATAGTAAGCATTAATATCGATCGAGGCAGTTTTTCCTTCGAGCTTGAGAAACTTCCAATCGGTGCCAGTAGTAACAGCTCCATATAAAATATCGATTGGCTGTCCCTCTCTTTGATTGAATAAACGGGCTGCAATCATTGTTGCGATACATTGTCCCAATCCACTGGGAATGCTTTCATTTTTCGCTTCGACGATCGTGAGAACGGGACTGGCGATATAATATTGTTCGAGCGATCGACTCAAAATAAAGTCACAACGTCCATCCAATCCTTGAGTCGGATCGACTTCAAAACTACTACCAGAAAAGATTGAAATTTTGTTGTTCAAAATTCGTCGAACTTCCATCAGAATCGGCATAATTACTAATTCAGAGCGGGCTTTTTCCGTATTAATAGCACCAGCTAGAGGAAGTTGATCTTTGAGGATTAGCGAAAGAAGATCGCTGGGGTGAATCGGCGTAGTCTCTGCAAAAATATCTTGAGTTTCATCTGTAACGATCCCAAAATCAGCTTTGACTTTACTAAGGGTAAAATTGCTGTATTCCATAGTAATTTTATCAGCGATCGATATTCCATTTACACTTTGATGATAGCGGACAATTTTCGCAATCTGGATTTTGAGCCTTACAAGTCAAAGCTCCAAAGTCTAGCAGCGCGAGGTTCCAGGTGCCTACTTTAGTTTTGGGTGCAATTAAATCGGCTGCACCCCAGAGAATCTTACACCGAGATTTTACTCTTTCCCCTTGCAAGCCAAAAAAGCGTTCGAGAATCCGCGCCACATTTGCATCCAATACTGCTAGAGGTTGGTTAAAGGCTTGAGAACCGATCGCGCGAGCCGTATAGTCGCCGATTCCTGGCAATTCTAGCAGGTGTTTTTGGGTTTGGGGTACTTTTCCCTCATATTGGCTGATGATGATTTGGGCGCATTGTTGCAATCTTACAGCGCGAAAAAATAAACCCAATGGTTTCAGGAGTTGAGCAACATTATCGAGATTGGCGGCGGCTAAATCTTTGATGGTGGGATAATGCTCTAGAAATAGTTCATAAATGGGTGCGACTGTCTGCGCGTCTGTTTTTTGAAGCAAAGATTCGGCAACGAGCAGATGGTAGGAATCGGTAGTTTTTCGCCACTGAAAATCTCGTCGATTGGCAACTCCCCAAGTAGAAAGCTGTTGACGAAACCATTTAATTCGAGCGGCTGATGGATAGTCCGATCGATCGGATTTAGTTGAGATTTTCAAGCAGGTAAATATTAGCTCTATTTATGGAACTTCGTCACTTACGTTATTTTAGGATGGTTGCAAATGAATTGCACTTTGGCAGAGCAGCCGAAAAATTACATATTGCTCAACCACCATTGAGTAAACAGATTCAAGATCTAGAGGCAGAATTAGGATTTGAATTATTCACCCGTACTAAAAGATCCGTTGCACTTACTCCGGCTGGGCAAGCATTTTTAATTGAAGTAACTCAAATCTTTCAACAACTCGATCGGGCGATCGATATTGGGAGGAAAACTAGTCGGGGCGAACTCGGACAAATCTCGATCGGCTTTGTTGGTTCGGCTACTTATAATATTTTACCACTAATGCTTCAACAGTTCCACGATCGATATCCCAATGTCCGAATTGAGTTGCACGAACTGACTACCGATCGACAGTTAATCTGGCTACGTGAAGGTAGAATTGATATTGGTTTAATTCGTCCGCCAATTATCGCTCCATATCTCTCCAGTCAAGTGATTTTCCAGGAATCTCTAGTTGTCGCTTTGCCGATCGATCATCATTTAGCTGGAGCAGATTTTATCGATCTAGCATCCTTAGCAGTAGAACCATTTATTCTCTTTCCCCGCGAACTTGCACCTGGATTATACGATCCAATTATTGCAAGTTGTCAAGCTGCTGGCTTTAGTCCTCAAGTTGTTCAAGAATGTATCCAGATGCAAACGATCGTTAGTTTAGTATCTGCAAACATGGGCGTGTCGATCCTTCCAGAGTCAATTCAAGAAGCGCAACGTCATGGGGTAGTTTATAAACCTATTCGGGTGGGAGGTGTGAATGTGGAGCAGCTAGCAAAGATTGCGATCGTCTGGCGGATCGATGATAATTCACCAACAATGAATAGATTTTTGGAAGTTGGATTAGATCGGTAGGGACAATTCATGAATTGTTCTTACTACTATTTTACCGATCTCCTAGCAATAGATACCAGCGTCCGCGATACAATTTTACTTGTCCCTTATTTTGATATTCAATGGCGATCGAATCATCAAACTTCTTGCGAATCCCAGTAGGATCGATATAAAATCCTTCCATTTTGGCATTCCAGAAAGTAGGTGTAGGTTTAGTATAGTTGATTTGGCGATCTTGGATTTTATGACCACCAAATTTACCGATTTTAGCTTTGATTTCTTTGTCAGCCAGAGATTCTTCTGGCATTAGTTGCAGCATTAAAGTTTCATTGCGATCTTCTAAAGCTAATAAATATTGCTCGACTATTCGATCGGGTGTAGCTGCGCCACGTTTATTCTGTGCTTCACATGACTGGAGTGAAAACCCGATCGCGATTAGTCCGATCGATTTTAGCGATCGCCAGTATGAGAATTTATAAGGTGTTATTATCTGCATATCAACTATCTTCTTCCCAGAATACCAAAAGCGACACGAAATCGTCCAGATACTAGCTTACTTTCGCTTTAAGACTTTTACCTCAGCACTAGTTAGATCCCGCCACGATCCTAATGATAAACCTTCGAGGGAAAGTAGCCCGATCGAGACTCGGATCAATCTCAATGTCGGAAAGCCAACTGCTGCTGTCATCCGCCGGACTTGGCGATTTTTGCCCTCGGTTAGGGTTAACTCTAACCAAGCAGTGGGGATATTTTGGCGATCGCGAATTGGTGGATCGCGTGGTGGTAGCTGCGGTTCGGCTGATAATAATTTTACTCGTGCGGGTTTAGTCTGATAGTTCTGGATCTCCACACCAGTGGCGAGACGCTCCACCGCCACATCATCGGGAATCCGCTCTACCTGCACCCAATAGGTGCGCGGGTGTCCATACTGAGGATCGCTGAGTCGATGTTGCAATCTCCCATCATCCGTCAGCAGCACTAAACCTTCACTATCCCAATCCAATCTCCCGACGGGATAAACGTCGGCGACGGGGATATAGTCTTTTAATGTCTGTTTACCCTCATCACTTGTAAACTGACTCAGAACACCGTAGGGTTTGTAGAATAGGATGTAACGCAAGATAGGTTTTAGGTTTTAGGCTTTAGGTTTTAGGTTTTAGGCACTCTTACCTGTCAACTATCAACTGTCAACTGCTTACTAAGCTGTACTTCATCAGCAAAACTGGCTGTCTGGCTGAATTCAAATGGCCCAGCGATCGATCCCCAAACGTGTTCATCAGTAACGATATCGCGACCGCGATCGAGGCTAATTAGCTTGTGAGCGTCGATTTCAAAGCTGTTGTCCAAATAAGTATCTTTACCATTTCGCGTTATCTTGCAGCCCTTTCCAGGCTCCACATAGCCCTTAAATGTACTCCCCGTCCACTCAGTAATCATCGTGCAACCAGGCATTTTGATAATCTTATCGCGGGTGAGTCGATCGAACAGTTCGGGTTTGCGTGCGGCTCCATGAAATTCGGCTTCAGGTTCGATCGTATAGTGTTCGATTTCAATCCGATTGTTTACTTCGACAAACTTTAATACTCGCAACCGATAGGGATTGTGGAGCATAAAATCATAAGCCTGTTCGAGAAATAATCCCACCCCATCCAACAACTCATAGGGTAGCGGACGCATACACACCCGAATATGTGCGAAAAATGGCGGATTTTCATATGCTTGAGCTTGATTGCTAAAATCTCCAGCCATCCAGCGTACCAGAGTAGGAATATCGGTAGAATGAGTCATAGGGGAGGTCAGATGTTAGTTACTGTCGATCTTACTGGAATGCTATCTTTTATCGCAACTTATGACCCAATTAGCATCGCTCCGGCTAGTGTCACTATTACCTAGTGCTACTGAGATTATCGCTTGTTTGGGATTGACCGATCGATTGGTGGGAATTTCGCATGAATGTGACTATCCGCCTGAGATTAAAGATCGCGCGATCTGTACCTCAGCGCGACTGTCTATCCATCAGCCAAGTGGTGAGATTCACAAAGAAGTAGACAAATTACTCACAGCAGCAGTCAGTATCTATGAAATCAATCTCGATGTCCTGACAAAATTACAACCGACTCACATTATTACCCAAGATCAGTGTGATGTTTGTGCTGTGAGTTTTCCCGAAGTAGAAATCGCCGTCGCAAAATTAACCAACTCTCACCCACAGATTATCTCACTTCAGCCAGACACGATCGCGGATGTCTGGGCAGATATTCAACGAGTCGGCGAAACTCTCAATGTTGACTGGAAACTGATTGTGTCAGATCTTCAAGCCAGAGTTAAAACCTGTCAAACTCAGTGCCAAAATCTCCTCGCCAATCCGCCGCGAGTTGCTTGTATCGAGTGGACAGATCCGCTCATGTTGGCGGGAAACTGGATTCCCGAACTCGTTGAGATAGCCGGAGGTAAGCCGATTGGCGGAGTCACGGGACAACATTCGCCCCGTATTAGTTGGGATGAATTGATTGCAGCCGATCCCGATACGATTATTTTCATGCCTTGTGGTTTCGATCTCGACAGAACTCGGATCGAAGCACAACCACTGACGGAGCATCCGCAATGGGGAAAACTTAACGCAGTACAATTGGATCGAGTCTACATCACCGATGGTAATGCTTTTTTCAACCGTCCTGGCCCAAGGCTAGTAGAATCTCTAGAAATCCTCACCGAAATTCTCAATCCCCAAGTCTGCAATTATGGTCATCATGGAACTGGTTGGATGAAGTTATAAAAATTGTAAAAATTGTAGGTTGGGTAGAACGAATGTGTTGGCGGAGCCTTGCCCTTGGCATTATAGAACGAGATAATCCAACATCGGGAAGATGGTGCTTAGTCTCCAACCGCCCGCGAATGAATTTCGGGCTAATAGTAAAAGTCCATTGAAATGGACTGGAAGATTTTTAGGTTTCTATTGTTAATATGTCCTGCTAATTTTTATTGCCCACAACTGAACCATGAATGATTATCCAGCCGAATGGTTACAGGGTATTAAAGAATTCAAGGCAGGAGAGTATTATGCTTGTCATGATACGCTTGAAGCCTTGTGGATGGATGCGATCGATCCCGATAAAAAGTTCTATCAAGGTGTGCTACAAATTGCCGTCGCTTGCTATCATCTTCACAATCGTAACTGGCGCGGCGCAGTCACATTACTCGGCGAAGGTATCGGACGATTGCCCTATTATCAGCCAGTATATGCAGGGATTAATGTTACCCAGCTAATTGAAGATAGTCATAATTTATTAACGATTCTACAATCGATCGGGACTGAAGGTATCGGTGATTTTGTCGATCGACTAGCTGAAGATGCTAGCATTTTACCCTCGATCGTCACAATAAAATATCGAAGTTAACCATAAACTTCATCATGATTGCCAGTATTGATTAGTAAAATAAATACTTCCAACTCATCATCATCCTCTGAAAACTCAAAAATAATTCTACAATCATAGGCAACAGAACAAGACCATAAACCCTCTAAATTGCCAGTTAACTTATGAGATTTTAGAGATGGGGTAAAAGGATCTTCCGCCAACAGCATTAATACTTCAGTAATTCGATCCCTGAGCTGTGGATTCCTTTTGGTGATTTTTTTAAAAGAGCGCGTAAAACCGCTACTCCAGACAACTTGCATCGTTATCTCCTAACAAATCGGTAATTAAATCCCGAACATTACCCTTTTTTGCTGTGCCATCAGCGATCGCCTGTTTTAACTCGCGACGGCTAGCTAAAATTTCAGCTTCTTGCTGCTCGATCCGTCGCTGGCGAACTATCTCGTATAACTTTTCTTGGTCTTCGATCGATAACCGATCTATTGAATTTACTATATCTTCGACAGTCATCATTTTATTACCTATGAATGTTAATATGTTGGGACATCGATCGAGTAAATATTGAATATATTTTTATTATAAGTAGATAGATGCAATTATTTATCAGATAGATTATGTCTGGAACCTAGCTGGTGGGCAGTGCCCACCCTACGCGTTATCTAATTAAAATCATACTTTAAGATAGATAGAATTACAGCATTACTCTGCTATACCCTACAAAAACCGAAGTTATGTCTATTAGTATGATTCGCGAGGAATTAATTAGTATTCCTAATTATGAGCTGCCACCATCTTTTTTTTACACGTTTTACGCACTCGGTGACGAACAAAATTGGATAAAAATACAGCAGGGTGCAGATCGATATAATCACATCGATCTTAACTTATACAAACAGCAATTTGGAGACGATCCTCAAACGTTAGCACAGCGACAATGTTTCATTCTCAATGCTAAAGCTCAACCAATCGGGACGGCGACAGCTTGGTTTGATTTGAATTATCGTGGGCAAGAATATGGACGAGTTCATTGGATCGCCATTATTCCCGAAATGCAAGGACAAGGTTTAGCGAAACCTCTGATGTCACTGACTTGTCAACGTCTCCGCGAATTAGGACATAGTAGAGCTTACTTAACCACTGCACCAGAACGAATCATTGCGATCGATTTATATCTAAAATTTGGATTTATACCGCAGGTGCAAAATGATGATGAGTTGAATACCTGGAAAACTATCGAACAAAGGCTTGGAAAATCGATACTTAATTTGACTAACAGCGGCGAACTTTAATCGATTAAGTATTACTGTCGGATTTGTTATTTACCGCTTCAGTCGATTCGATTTGGCTGGGGGACTTCACCGCAGTTTCGATCGCGTCTACTTCTTTTTTGAACTCAGACTGAAAATCATTCGATGCTTCTTGGAAACCCTTGAGTGCTTTGCCTAGACTCTTGCCGATTTCTGGTAACTTTTTGGGGCCAAATACCAATAGTACGACAACAGCGATCGCGATAGTTTCCGGTAAGCCGATCCCAAAGAAATTCATAATCTTTTTCCTGACAATTATTTAATACAGTATAATTTTCATGCCGATACCGTCATTGTATCCAAATTTACAGATATTTATCGGATAGTGGCTATCGATCGGGTATGGGTTAGAGTCAATCTCTCGGTCTTCACGTTTGAGAAACATGAGCAAAAGTCGCCCTCTGTTACCCATCCCAATCTCCAGTCACGATCGATCCTATTGTCCGCCACCACTCCAGTCAACAGAGAAACTATCAAGAACCAGAGAGTTATTGTAGATTTGGAGAATGATCAATAAAAAGACCGCAAACAATACCATAAATACGCCCATGACTGGGGTAGTTCCCCAACCAGGAACGACTTTACCATATTCAGCATTGAGAGGTCTGAGCAGATCCCCTAATTTAGTGCGTTGTGCCATGTGTCACCGATGATGTTATGTGGATACTCTATCTGTGGGGTGGAAATATTCCACATCCTCAGTGTACCAAAGAAAATTCCAGTTTTCGACAGCCGCTCCCGTTCTATTTTTAATGGGAGCCGCGATGTGTTGGCAGCACCGATCTAAAAGTAGATTTAGGAATGATATCTATCGATCGCTAGATTTTTTGGTAAATTTTTGTAAAATTCATTAATATTGTAAGAGAAGCAACATCCTTAGATTAAATTAACCATGGAATCTGCAACAGTTCTTAGCATTACGTTGGGCGCAGCGGTGATCCTCACCACTGCCTATGGCTTATATATCTCCTTCGGCCCTCCAGCCAAACAACTTTCAGATCCTTTCGACGACCATGAAGACTAAATTCAGTTGATAGTTGATAGTTGATAGTTGATAGTTGATAGCGAAACCTTTGTTAGCGAAACCCAACGATCGTAGGGTGGGCACAGCCCACCAGCTAGGTTTCGGCAGCTTTAAGGATGTATTAGTTGTTGGATGTTAGACTACAACGGCGGATTTAGACAGCAGGGGGAATCCTAATTTTTCGCGTTGCGCCAGATAGAGATGGGCAACTTGTCTGGCTAATCCGCGCACTTTGCCGATATATCTCGTCCGCTCGGTAACAGAAATGACTCCCCGCGCATCGAGCATATTGAATGTATGGGAGCATTTGAGGACATAATCCAAACTCGGCATCACCAATCCTCTAGCGATCAGTTGTTCGGCTTCCTGTTGGTAGAGATCGAATAGGGTAAACAATAATTCGGGATTGGATGCTTCAAAATTGTAAGTGGATTGCTCGATTTCGGATTGGAGATAGATATCGGCATAGGTGAGTGTATCATTCCACAAGATTTTGGCGATCGACTCTACGCCCTGAAGATACATACACAGCCTTTCCAAGCCATAGGTAATCTCGATCGACACTGGGCGACAATCGACCCCGCCACACTGCTGGAAGTAGGTAAATTGAGTGACTTCCATCCCATCTAGCCACACTTCCCAACCAACTCCCCAGGCACCCATCGCTGCGTCTTCCCAGTTGTCTTCCACAAACCGGATATCATGGTCTTCTGGTCTAATCCCCACGGCGCGGAGGGAGTCTAGATAGATATCCTGGATATTATCTGGAGAGGGTTTGATCAGGACTTGATATTGATAGTAATGTTGATAACGGTTGGGATTTTGACCGTAGCGACCATCGCCTGGACGACGACAGGGTTCGATATAAGCCACCGCCCAAGGTTCGGGGCCGATCGATCGCAAGAAGGTATGATGGCTCTTGGTAGCGGCACCTTTTTCGGTATCGTATGATTGAACGATCGCGCAGCCTTGTGCGCTCCAAAACTGGTTGAGAGTAGCGATGACAGATTGAAAGTTCATTTGGGTCGGAGGATGGAGAATAGAGGAATTAATTGATAATTGATAATTGATAATTGATAGCTAGGCTTTGTCACAAAGCCCAGCTGTTATAGCAATCGCCAAGGCTGTTAAGACACTCTAGCTAATAGTCCGCTTACGCGGACTTTGCACCACTAGCAACGACTTCTAGTCGTTGTGTTGTCCTAACGATCTTGGCGGTTGCTATACCTAAATGCTAAATTTAGATATTACTCTAAGCTTTGAGAGATTTATCAAATCGCCGATCGACTTCAGACCAATTAATCACATTCCACCAAGCAGATAAAAAGTCAGGGCGACGATTTTGATATGTTAAATAATAGGCATGTTCCCAAACATCATTACCCATAATTGGATATAAACCTTGGGAAATTGGATTATCTTGATTGGACGTAGTAATAATTTTGAGCGTACCCGCTTTTTGACGTACTAACCATACCCAGCCACTGCCAAATAACTTTGTGCCCGCCTCGTTAAATTGGGATTTAAAAGTGTCGAATGACCCAAATTGAGTCTTGATGGCTGTAGCGATCGCCCCTGTAGGCGCACCCCCAGCTTTAGGGGCCATGATTTGCCAGTACATCGTATGGTTTAAATGTCCTCCCCCATTATTTCTCACTGTGGTCTGAATATCTTTAGGTAGTTTGTCGAGATTAGTTAGCAGTTCTTCTACCGTTTTGGTCTTTAGTTGTGGGTATTTGTTCACCGCAGTATTCAAATTTTTAACATACGCAGCATGATGCTTATCATGATGGAATTTCATCGTCGCCGCAGCAATATGGGGTTCTAGCGCGTTGTAATCATAAGTTAATGGTGGCAATCTAAATACATCTGTTGTGGCTGCTGTGGTGGCAGGAGCACCCCAACTAGGAGCGGGAATCCCAAAATAAGTGGCTGTGGTACCAACACCGAATAAATACAGGAAGTTACGTCTGGTAGTCATTATAATTCGATCGACAGGATAAAACACTCTACTAGTCTGGCATATTCGATCGCTCGATTCGGCAATGGGATCGATCGAACACAAATCAATCTGAGCCTAGAATTGCTGGTAAACTGTGGAATGGAGAAAATTACCTCAATAAGTTTAAGTTCAATGGAAATCGGTCAACAAGTTAAAGTTTATCGCCTCAGAGATCGGGTATCGGACGGCGTTGTGAGTAAACTAGGTAAAGTAGGTACAGTCAAAGAATTCAAAATGACTGATGGTAGCGGTGTCGGTGCTGTCGTGCAATTTGAGGATAAAACTAGTACCTGGTTTTTTGAAGATGAACTCAAAGTTGTAGAATAATATGCCCCAAATTCTCACCTTCCTCGGTAAAGGCGGTTCCGGTCGGACTACTGTAGCGATCGCCGCCGCCAAACAACAAGCCAACCTGGGTCGGCGGGTATTATTTGTCAGTCAAGATCCCACGCCAGCAACTGGGATCTTGCTGGGTGTTCCCCTCACAGATAAACCCCAATCTATCGGTGCAAATCTAGAAGTAGTATTAATCTCAGCAACTGCGGCGATCGAGCGTGGTTGGGAAGATATCAAGCAAGTTGAAGCGCGGTACTTGCGATCGCCCCTTTTACGCAATGTTTACGGGCAAGAATTAGCCATCATCCCAGGGATGGAGAGTGCGATCGCGCTCAACGCCTTGCGACAATATGATGCTAGCGGTAAGTATGACACCATTGTCTACGATGGTACTGGAGACATTACTACCCTAAGGATGGCGGGGATGTCCGATAGTCTCAGTTGGTATCTACGTCGCTTTGTCGCCGTAGTTGAAGAATCAGATCTGTGGAAAACGGTTTCGCCGATTATGCAGCCAGCTATGGCAGCAATTGGGGCGATCGCTTGGACGGGTGAAAATATCGCCTCACAGCCGCTTCAGGAGGCAAATAACGCCCTATCAGTGAGTCAAGCTGTAATCGGTAATCCCCAGCGAGTCGTGGGTTATCTGGTCACTACTGACGATCCCGCCGCAGTCGCTACAGCTAAGTATTTGTGGGGGAGTGCTCAACAGTCAGGATTGACGATCGGTGGCCTAATTTTCAATCAAGGTGCTCACGATCCGGTGGTCGGGTTAGAATTCGATCCCTTAGTAGTGACAGCGATTCCGACTCGGATGGGAACTGATTGGCAACCGTTACTAGATGCCATGCCAGATTTTAGTCAAGCTATCGATGCACCCAAACCGATCGCCATTGACATCCCCAAGCGTGAGGTACGGCTATATTTACCTGGTTTTGATAAAACACAAGTGAAGCTGACTCAATCGGGGCCAGAGGTGACGATCGAGGCCGGAGATCAACGACGGAATATTTTGTTACCGCCGCAGCTCAAAGGATCGAGTGTCACTGGAGCGAAGTTTCAGAGCGGATATCTAATTATTTCTTTTTAGGTGGGCTTACGCCTTTTGGCGTAAATGTCGTAAGATAGCTGATTTCCTGCTGTCTTGCGACTTTTTAGTTACTTTTTAAATCGGATTCGGTAGTTAATTTGGTTAGACTGTAGCTAGTTTATTTCCACTGCCTGAGTGTCTAAAGGCGGTAACTGGTTAGATCTAACCTGACTCGATCGGGCATTGAGATCGAAACTTGGCTGTCTGTGATTTCGTTGGCGTTGGCGACAGCCTGCCGTTAGGCACAGCGTGGGCTTTGCCCAATCGCGACAATCCCAGCGATCCAGTCATCTAGCCACACCCTCTAAATTGCTAAAAACGGACACGATCGCCACATCCTCCCATTCGATCGTTAGCCAACAGTAACGTCCAATGTCTAACTATTAATTTTTGAGCCAAATTGGAACTAAATCCTCAATAAATAACTCTCTAATCTCACCCCGCATAATCTCGATCCTCCAACCCAATTAGAGTTTGAATAGGCATCTAGATCGAGCCATTCAGCCGCCCCGTAAACCGAATACCATCAGCTATATTGTGGATCGGAGCTAAACCGAAACACCTTAATTTTCACCGAGGGGACAGGAGCAACCGCCAGATGACGAATGTAATCATAGACGAGATCGCCACTCAATGGGAAACCCGCATCGCCACAGAATATAAGGGGCAAAATCCCATCGAGCGAACCAGTATTCTCAATTGGTTGCTCGGCGAAGATCGGGAACGGCTGGAAACACTAGATGCGGAGCATGTCAACATTGCCAACCGAGCGATGGACTATCGGTGGCGAATTCTAGTCCAAAGATACTTAGGATTACCACCGGAACGAGCCTATAAAAATCTGATGCAGCGATTGGGCGGATTGGCAGTCTTGCGGGACAAAATTCGCGCATGGCTGACGTTGAGCAACGATCGACAGCGACAAGTTGTCGATGTCTTGCAGGAAGTGATTCAGGAGCTGCTTCAGGGTGACAAATACATTCAACAGCAAATTGCTTGGATTGGGAAATGTACCAAAAATCCTCGGCTGCGAGATACGTTACTGTTTGCTAGTATTGAAGAATATTGTCTGCGTCCGATTCGCAATCAACCATTACTCGCCCATCGATTTGTCAACTATCTTCGGCGATCGCAAAAAGGTGGCGTGACAAATGTCCCTCAAAGTGATTTAGTCAAGATCGTATCCGACGAAATCATCGGCGATAGTGATTCTACTCTGAGCCTTCTAGACAAGCAAGCTCAAGAAAATTATCACCAACAGCAAGAGTGGGAAGAAACGCAAATTACTCGCGATCGTGTCAAGGGCACACTCCGCAATTATCTGATCGAAAATGTCAGCCCTGAAGCTGGCATCTGGCTCGATCTCTATCTTCAGGGTAAAACGCCAGAATCGATCGCCATTGCCTTGAAAATGGAGATTAAGCAAGTCTATCGGCTCCGTGAAAAAATTAACTATCACTCACTCAAAGTCTTTGCAATTAAAGCAGAGTCAGAACTAGTCTCTCAATGGTTACACATATCTCTACAAGAACATAACTTGGGATTAACACCCGATCGATGGCTACAATTTTGTAATAGTTTAGATCCCAAACAACGCGAGATTATGATGGGATTAAAAGCAGGTACTTCTGTGGAGTCGATCGCCAAATCTCTCAAAATCAAAACTAATCAAGTGATGGGAGAATGGAGTCATATTTATTTGGCTGCACAAGAACAGAGAATCAGTTGACAGCTAAATTATTAGTATAGACAATTAAGTTTATAATAATTAATTAAAGCCTGAAATATAAAATTTTACCAATGACTCAATCTATAGTTACTATTACCAAGACTCAATTTTACGCGCCGAAATTAGCTTATGAAGTAGCGATGTCTCAGCCGCAAACTCACCTGTTTGAGGTAAAATTGACAGTCAGTAATTGGGATAGCGATCTACTAGATGTCAAAATGCCAGTGTGGACTCCTGGTTCCTATTTAGTCCGAGAATATGCCAAGCAATTACAAGATTTTGCAGCAGTGGGGAGTGAAGGTAATAAGTTAACTGCAATCAAGATTGCTAAAAATCATTGGCAAATTCAGACAAATAATAGCACTGAAATTACGATTAGTTATCGGATGTTTGCGAATGAACTAACAGTTCGGACTAATCATTTAGATGCCACTCATGGGTATTTTAATCCAGCAGCATTATGTTTTTATGTGCCTGGGTATGAATCTATCCCGATCGAGATTACCATTATTCCACCTCATCCCGATTGGCGGATTACTACCCCACTCCCAGAGATTAGCCCTAAAACTTTCTTAGCGAACGATCTGGATACATTAATAGATAGCCCATTTGAGATCGGCTCTCAGCAAGTATATGACTTTACTGTATTAGATAAGCCTCATCAACTAGTAGTTTGGGGAGAAGGCAATCTAGATCCACACATCGCGATCGCAGATATCAAAAAAATAGTCGAAGTTGAAGCTAATATCTTCGGCGGCTTACCTTACGAAAAATATATATTTTTACTACATCTTTCGCCAGGTGGTGGTGGCGGATTAGAGCATAAAAATTGTTGTTCGCTCCTCTATCCTCGCTTCAACTTTCAAGGAGCAGAGAAACACAATCGCTTTATGCAGTTAGTCGCGCATGAGTTTTTCCATCTCTGGAATATCAAACGGATTCGCCCCGCAGCTTTAGAAAAGTTTGACTATGAAGGGGAGAATTATACACCTTCACTGTGGTTTAGTGAGGGGACAACTAGTTATTACGATCTGATAATTCCCAGACGTGCAGGAATATATGATGAAGATGAGTTTTTAGCCGAGCTTAGTAAAGAAATTACCCGCTTTCTGACAACCCCAGGGCGATTGGTGCAGCCGCTGAGTGAGTCTAGTTTTGATGCCTGGATTAAATTATATCGTCCCGATGCCAATAGTTCTAATTCCCAAATGTCCTATTATCTCAAAGGAGAAATGGTGACATTACTACTAGATTTATTGATTCGCGATCGCACTCACGGAGCTAAATCTTTTGATGATGTCTTAGTCACAATGTGGGAACAATTTGGTAAAGCGGAAATTGGTTTTACGGAAACTCAACTGAAGAACATTATTGAATCGATCGCGAGCGAAGATTTAACTGAATTTTACGATCGATATATTCATGGTGTTGAGGAGCTACCTTTTAATGATTACCTAGCTCCTTTCGGCATCGAGTTACAAGCAGTTGCAGCACATACCCCATATCTAGGTATCAACGTCAAAACCGAACATGGTAGAGAAGCGATTAAATCTGTCGCAAGTAATTCTCCCGCCCAATTAGCCGGAATTGATGCTGGTGATGAATTGCTAGCGATCGATGGATTTAAAGTCAGTCCCGATAAGCTCAACGATCGTCTTAAAGTATATCAAGTTGGACAACAAATTAACCTAACTATTTTTCATGCCGATCGATTGATGACAGTCCCCGTTACTTTATCGGCACCTCAACCACAACAATATCACTTGCGATCGTTAGAACATCCTTCCGCTCTGCAACAACAACTATTTAAAGGTTGGGTGAGTATTGACTAAATAGATCTATCCTAAATGAGCAGCTAGGGTTCATGTAGGGTGTGTTAGGCATCAGCCGCATGAGCACCAATGTTTAGGCTAGCTTTTAATAGAGGCAATTTATCAATTACCTCTACTCAGAAACTCGTGAGCACTAGCTCGATCGATAACTTCTCCATCTAACATTGCAGCTAATAAATTATCCAATATTTGGCGATATTGTGGGCCTGGTTTGTAACCCAATTTGCGGAGATCGTTACCATTTAAAATTGGTTGAACATTTACCCACACTGTCAGATATCGCCAAATTTGACGACGAAAGATCCTCGGATTTCGACACCGCACGGCGATTAAAATCAACATTGGTAAGTCATACTGTCGCAGTAGTTCAACTACTTGACTAACACGTTGACAATTGGGTAGCGATGACACAATATCGGCTTGCGCTAGAGCTAAATTTTGCAACCTGTCGATACTATCTGCTGGTAATTGCAGATTTTTTGCCACTAGCTGGCGATATTCTGGTGCGAGATAAGCGATCGTCAACTCCAATCGCATTTGCCAGTGAATAAGCTGCTGTGGAGCGAATCTTCGCCAACACCGCTCTAGTAAACGGAGTTGGTGTAATAATTCTGGCTCTAACTTCAGGGTAGAGTGAATACATTGCAACGCTCCCAAGTCAGCTAATAACTCTAAAGCTGGTTGCCAATAATGCGCTTGGAGGAGATATTTTAATTCAGTTTTCAGGCGGGTTTGCAGTGCGGGAGTTTTGGGATTTGCTTGGGCGGTGCGATCGTAAACACCGCTCTCAATGGCATAACGGATATAGGCTATTGTTTGGGTTTCCAGGTGAAACCCCAATCGCACGGCAAACCTCACACCGCGATAGATGCGGGTAGGATCTTCAATAAAACTATTGGGGTGCAACACCCGAATTTGTTGGCTGTGTAAATCGCCTAAACCGCCAAAAAAATCTAATAATGGCGAACCTGTGCCTGGTGTCAGCCGCAGAGCCATCGCATTGATCGTAAAATCTCGACGATATAAGTCTTGACGAATCGAACTCGCCTCTACCTCTGGATTGGCTGCGGGATAGGGGTAAAATTCGGTTCTGGCGGTGGCTATATCGATTCCCAGCGAGTCAAGTTCGGGATCTTGATGCCACAGCAACGCCGCCGTCTGAAAAGCCCCGTGAATCTCCAGGCGTGCTGATGGGTACAGCTCCTGAAGTGCTGTAGCAAGTTTGACACCTGCACCGACATCTGCTGCTTGGTGAAAGCCATCAACTACCAAGTCGATATCTGCGAGCGATAGCTTACCTGTCGAGGCTAAGAGTAAATCGCGCACTGCACCGCCGACTAGATAGAGCTGCCAACCCCACTGCGCGGCTATTTGAGCCGCTTTCATCAGTAATTCCCATTGTTGAGGTGCAAGTTTAGCTTGCAATTGCCCAAGATCGACAGGAGCAGAAATCCGCTGGTTTTTAGTCGCTGCGGAGGTTTTGACTTCATCCCAGCCTTCCTCTCGATCGAATCCCCCCATCGGATGCCCTAGTGCTGAGATCGTCTCGATTCGATCGTGGTGATGTAATCGTAAAACATCGGTACGAGTGACAATTCCCACCAACTTGCCAGCGGCTACTACTGGCAATCTGCCGATGTCGTAAGTCACCATCAATGCTGCTATTTCAGGCAGTGTGGTATCTGGAGCGATCGTTCTGACTTTGGTTGTCATGTATCCTTTGACTGGCGCATGACTAAAGCCATGATGCAGTGCGATATCCAAATCCCGACGAGAGATAATTCCAGTTAATATATCCGATCGATTATCCGCCGTCTCAGCGACAATCGGTAAACCGGAATGCCCATAGCGTAATAAAATCCGCTGCGCCTGGGCAATTGTCGTGTCAGGGCGGATCGTGCGAATCGGGGTAGACATCAAATCTCTAGCAGTGGGAGGCTGAGGAATCGCCGCTGTAATGGCTGCCACAAGCTGTTCGAGCGCAACTTCTGCATCGACACCGCGCATACTTGCCGATGCTGCTTGGGAATGCCCGCCACCACCTAGTGGTTGAAATAATACCTGAAGATTGACACCAGGAATTTGCGATCGACCAATTATCGTCAGCCGATTGTCACCATCTCCGGCTGGAAATTCATGAGCTAACAGGATCGCATCAAGTTCAGCAACGATCGATCGAATCTGAACGATTAGACTCGATAATCCAGTTACAAACCGATCGGTTTTGAGCGTTACCCAGCCGATAGTTTTACCACCAACAGATCGATACTGAATATCTGTCAGTGCTACCTGCAATAACTGTTGTAACTGTGGCGACAACCCAGGATCGACATACTCATTAATTACCGCTAAACTTGCACCTTGCTGCATCAACCACCCCAAAGCGATCGCATCTCGTGCCGTACTCATCTCAAATGTCAAAGATCCAGTATCCACATGAATACCTAAAGCCATCACCGTAGCTTCGGCGATACTGAGTGCAATCCCTGCTGCTTGTAATTTCTCGACTATTATCGTCGTTGTGGCTCCGACAGGCTCGATTTGTAACTGGGTGGCGGGAATATCGGTTGCTTGCCCTAAATGATGGTCGTAAACGACAATCGATTGTAGATCGTCTAAATCCAACCATTCGGCAGCCTTGCCCAATCGATCGCGATGTTGGGCATCGACAATACTCACAGAGCGAATTGTTGCGGGTTCTACGGAACGTCGTTCGATCGTGGGATACTCGTCCCGATATAGTGCCAAAAAGTCCCTGACAGTTGGATGTGCGCCACCAGTGAGCACGATCCGACTCCCTGGTAGCAGGCGTGCCAATCCTACCGCCGCACCCAACGCGTCAAAATCTGCCGTAGTGTGGCAAAGAATTACATCCATCTACCAACCCCCTCATCCCTAATTTAACGGCTAGCACGTCGATCCTGTTCGCGCCTTTGTCGATCGCGCCAACCGAATATAGTCAGATAGACTATCCCTAATGTCACAACGATCAGTAGTCCAAAAGCAGCAATACCGAGAATTTGCAGAAGTGAAGAAGTGTTCATCGATTACCTGCGGTAGGCTTTGCCAACGCGATTGTATTGAGAAGATTATCTAAGTTAATTCTACTACTTTGATATTGATTTCCCATCTAAGTACCCATATAGCAATCCTAAATGAAAAGCTATGTTGATGTAGGGTGTGTTGGGCTGCTGCCGCATGAGCACCAGTATTTGATACTAAGGATCTGATTTAGGATCGTCATATAGCCCAAATCTGTTTAATCTTTAGTCCCAAATTGTAGCAACACCAGCCCCGCCAAAAATCCGATCGTCAGTCCAGAAAAATGACCGACAATACTCGTGTGCCCATTGGTAAGATCGAATACTAGTTGGAAGCCAACACTAAATAATACTGCCTGAAATTGCCGCCCAGCCGCTGCGACTTTTGATTGTCGCCAACCACTCAGGTGAATCGCCCCCATCGCCCCCAACATCCCCATAATCGCCCCCGAAGCACCGACTGTGATTTGAGGTTGACTAACCCATCTAGTATCGAAATAAGTGATAAACGCCATCGAGCCAAGCCCTGCGAGTAAATAGGCAAGCAGATAGCGAAAGGAACCCAGTCGATGTTCGACGAATTTGCCCAGATAAAACAATCCCAGCATATTCATCCCCAAGTGTAGGATGCCCATATGGATAAAATTTGCCGTCACGATGCGCCACCATTCACCAGCGAGAACTAATGGAGCCGCTAATCCTCCCCAAGGGATGAAACTGAAATCCTTATTCCCCGATTTAGATTGCCATAATAATTCCGCACAGAAAACTACGACATTAATCCCGATTAACAAATTTGTCACTGGAGTGGAGGCATTACTGGGTGTCTGAGTGCCGTATCGAGCATCTTGTCCCACTGTAGCTTCAATTTGAGCGACAGTTTCCCAGTCGATGGGGTTGAGTTTATGCAGATCTGGTAATGGTTGGGATAATCTCCAGGCGATATCCTGTTGAATGCAGCTATCTTTACTTACCTGTTGGAGCTTGGTTAATTGCGCTGTTGCTACTTCGATCTTACCTGCGGCTAACTCAGCCGTACCGATCCAAAATTGGTGGCTGTCGGCTGGATACATCGAGAGTAGACTTTGACACAACTGAGTCACGGCACCTACGCGCCCACAATAGGCGAGAATATACATTTTGAGTAAGTGTAGATGCTGAGTGTTGAGCTGACGAGCGCGATCGAGTCTAGCTACCTCAGCGATACACCGCCGGAGATCTCCTGTTTCGGCGAATGCCCGTAAGTAGTAAACTAGTGTCGTACCGCGATCGATCTGTAATTGTGCCAGTGTTTGCCGCTGTTGTACCCAATCAATATATTCCTGCCAGCGATCGGTAGAACGATATAATAAAGCGGTTGCCGATCGACCGATCTCAGTTTTATTGTCCGGTTGATAGCGATCGAATATCTTCTGAGCTGCCTCAATTTGCCCCGTCCCAGCCAAGGCAATCCCGTCGAGTAGATAATGGTAGTTCCACATCCCATCGGTTGGCATCAGCCATCTGAGCCGCCCTGCTAGCCTACTTGCTGCCACATATTGCGATTTATTGACCAATGATTCGAGTCGAGCAACTAGCGACATCGGGATGACTAGCAAGATAATCCAGGCGACGATGCCGATCTTCGACGTTCGATCGGGCATAAAGTACCAACTCATTGATAAGATAATCAGCACGACGATCGCCGAAATTTTGAGAGTTGAATTACTCCGTGATGTTGGCAATAATGTTGCCAAACAGTAAAAAATCGCAATCTGAACCAAAACAATACTGGTAAAGTCCATTAGTACTCGATCTTGGATATTTACTTGGATACATACTATATTAGCTAGATCTCGATCGCTCGATTACTCCATCACCTTACTACTTATGATTTGCGATTGGTCGATCGGTGATTTGCCTGGATTAAATAATGCCGAACAAGCATTACTCCAAGGGCTAGGCATTACTACTACTGGGCAACTATTACTATTCGCCCCAGATGCTGCAACCAAACAGCAGTTAGCCCTCTATTTGGGCACAAAAATTCAGTATGTCAATAAATTAGTAGCTTTAGCCGACTTAGCTCGCTTACCTGGAATAGGTTGTCAGTACAATGGCTTACTACTCCATACTGGCATCATTTCTGTCAAGCAATTAGCCCAAATGCCCGCTCACAAAATCCATCAACAAATCCTCAAACTCCATGTCGCCACCCTGCAACGACGAGATCTATGTCCAGATCTCGCCCAAGTTCAAAACTGGATTAGGCAAGCTCAGGAATTGTAGGTTTTAGGCTTTAGGCTTTAGGCTTTAGTTGTAGGGTGTGTTAGCGCAAGCGTAACGCACCATCAGCTTATCTATTCTACTTTCCCGATCGATAATTTACTATTTCTTTGCCAATACCCCATTTAAAAATATATCCGCCAATCCTTCAGCCATCTCCTTCATTTCTTGAGGACTGGCAACTGGTTGATCCAGCGTTTCGTGACTGAATCCGGCGATAACAAACATCCCTAAAAATACTTGAGCGATGACGCGGGGATTCATCCGTCGATAGACACCTCTTTCCATTGCTGTTTGGAAAAATGCCTCCGCCACATCAGTCATTTTTTCGATTACTTCTGATTGAATTCGATCGCGTAATTCTGGATGAAATTGGACTTCCATAAAACAGACACGCATCATGTCATAGTTAGTTCCCATTCGCAACATTCGTTTGTACATCACATGGGAAATCGCTTCATAATTAGCCATCCCACTCAATTCTGTTAACAAGTCTGTCAGCAATTCAGTCCAGCCTTGAGTTGCCACTTCGACCAGAATCGCTTTTTTGTTAGTAAAATGGCGAAATAAAGTACCTTCGGCAATACCCGCTTTCTCAGCTAATTCTTTGGTGGTAGTCCCATCATAACCGTGACGGGCAAATAGAGTTTGGGCTGCTATGAGAATTTTCTCATGGGTACTTAGCTCGGTCTTTTGTCGGCTCTTAAATATCTGCATACATACCCAGCACGATCGAATGCTTATTGAATGGGATTTTTACATTATTGCGTTAATAAAAATCAGGATCTACGTCTTACTTAATAGTTCTTTAGAGATAGTTACTATACTTAACAATTATCGTCCAAATACCGATTTTACTTCAATCTTAATTGATTATTGTAATTTAGCCTCGATCTAAACGCCATTTATCGATCGCTACAAATTTAGATACAGTGTTGCTCCCTATGCCCTCACCTCACGGCACAATTAAAACCGGACAGGGGGCGAGATCGATTACCCGACTAGCGACACTTTCCGATGGATGATCCACATCCAAACCATTGCCGCGACTTCCCATCACAATCAGATTGACATTGAGTTCATCGGCAACATCGCAGATCGTAAAAGCAGGTTTCCCTTCGCGCTGCAAGATTTCGGCTTTGATGCCGCGCTTGGCAAATAAATCTTGAGCCGAATGTAGCAGTCGATCGATCGCATCTGGAGACTGCATGACTGGATCTTCGAGTACCTCTGCATCGAGATCTGGTGTCTCGACTACAGACAATAAGATGAGCTGACTCTGATACTTTTGCACCAGATCGATCGCTACGGCAATAGCTTCTTGAGCTTCACGACTGCGATCGAGAGGAAATAAAATTTTGTTAAACATATACTGAGGTTAAGTAATCGTGTCTTTTATCCTCTTACCACCTTATTTTCGATCTCTAGCATCAACTCGATCGAGATTGGTAACAATTCTACACGGGTTTTCCGGTAGAATTGAGAACGGCAGAGCAAAATGTTGTCTTTAATACAGTCCAAATAAGTATTAATAACTAATTATCTCAGCTTTTAATATCAAACCAAATAACCACCATATAATCTCAGGAGTTTAGCCAGTGTCTAAGAAATCTATTTCCAGTTTATCCGCTGCCGATCTGACGGGCAAGCGTGTTCTCGTCCGTGCCGATTTTAACGTACCTGTAGATGATGCTGGAAATATCACCGATGATACCCGAATTCGTGCCGCACTCCCCACCATCAAAGACCTCACTAGTAAAGGTGCTAAAGTCATCCTCTGTAGCCACTTTGGTCGTCCCAAAGGCGTAGATGAGAAATTACGTCTAACTCCTGTTGCCAAGCGGTTGTCGGAGCTATTAGGGCAAGATGTGGTTAAGTGCAATGACTGTATCGGCGATGAAGTTGCCAGCCAAATCGCCGCGATGGCAAACGGACAAGTTGCGCTGCTCGAAAACGTCCGTTTCTATCCAGAAGAAGAGCAAAACGATCCCGAATTTGCCAAGAAATTAGCGGCAAATGCGGACTTGTATGTCAATGATGCTTTTGGCACCGCTCACCGCGCACACGCTTCTACAGAAGGCGTAACTAAGTATCTGAGTCCTTCAGTTGCAGGGTACCTGATCGAGAAAGAATTGGAATACCTCCAAAATGCGATCGAAAAACCTCAAGCTCCTTTAGCGGCGATCGTCGGTGGTTCTAAAGTATCGAGTAAAATTGGTGTCATCGAAACCCTACTCGACAAGTGCGACAAATTATTCCTCGGTGGTGGGATGATTTTTACCTTCTACAAATCACGAGGTTTGAACGTTGGTAAATCCCTAGTTGAAGAAGATAAATTAGAATTAGCTCGCGCTCTCGAAGCCAAAGCAAAAGAACAAGGCGTAGAACTTTTACTACCTACTGACGTAGTAGTAGCCGATAGTTTTTCCCCCGATGCCAACTCCCAAATTGTCGATATCAATCATATCCCCGATGGTTGGATGGGTTTGGATATCGGCCCCGATTCACTCAAAGTTTTCCAAGCAGCTTTAGCTGATTGTAAGACTGTGATTTGGAATGGCCCAATGGGTGTATTTGAATTTGATAAATTCGCCGCAGGTACAGAAGGAATCGCCCACACTTTAGCGGAAATCTCCAAAACTGGCGCAATCACGATTATTGGCGGTGGTGACTCAGTTGCAGCGGTAGAAAAAGTTGGTTTAGCCGACCAAATGAGTCATATTTCTACTGGTGGTGGTGCTTCGCTGGAGTTATTAGAAGGTAAAATTCTGCCAGGGATTGCTGCTCTAGATGATGCTTAAATTAATTGATAATTGATAATTGATAATTGATAATTGGGTTTTTAAGATGGG
>ENA-OFCE01000311-OFCE01000311.1-metagenomes-genome-assembly--contig:-NODE-311-length-33030-cov-26.329431_pt1 | contig 33030 bp, 26 predicted proteins | sample MGYA00153388_OFCE01 | MGnify analysis MGYA00153388 | reverse complement strand
ACTTCAGGAATGCGAAGTCGCAGATATTTAGCTAGTTTATTTGTACTCCCGCTAGTAATCGTTACCTCCACTGCTAAATCGGGATGCTCTTTTATTGAACCTATATAATAAGACTCGTCTGGTTCAAATGATACATCTCTTGCCCGGTCTCTGCGAGTTGCACTACCTACAGGAATATGTTCAATTCCCATTTCACAAAAGTAGAGTTGTATCAAAAAATTCAGAATACAACTAATTGTCTCATGTGCTTCACCCAGTGTCATAAACTCGATCCATCCATCAAGATAAGTTATCCGCAAACCCGAAGAGTTTGCCATCAAAGATTCGATCGCCTCAAATTGCTCCCAACTATAATAACCGGGGAGAATCAATCGCTGTTCGGCAAGCGTAACTGTTTCTTCTAAAACTTGTGCTGTCATAGGTATAGCCATTCTATTTTAATTTAAATATATCAATTTCGGCTGCGCCGGAATGATATAGAGGACACGGCATTACCGTTTCCCTACCGCTTTTAAATATTATATCAATTCCGGCTGCGCCGGAATGATATAGAGGACACGGCAGTGCCGTTTCCCTACCGCTATTGTAGGGACATGGTACTGACGTTTCCCTACCGCTATCAATTGTAGGGACACGGCACTGCCGTGTCCTGATTTCGGGTAAGATTAATTCCGATACAAAAGGTTTAATGAACTAGCCCGATCGCCCTTTTAGTCAGCGCATCAGCCGTCAACCCATTAAACGCCATCAACTCACCAGCACTAGCAGTAGTTTCCCCGCGCTTCCAAGCGAAAGTATCGCGCGGACAATTGCTGCGTAGCATCACCGGTTCCAACATCCCAGAAGCACCACCTATCACACCAATCAAGGCATCTCCGCCAAACATTTCGGCAAATTTGTCATCGCTCAAAAAGCCACCGTCAGCCTCGGAACAAGTATTCCAAGCGACATCTGTTGGGCGGTACAAACGGCGCGGATTGATAATAGAAACAATCCGCGAACCAATCCCGGATTTTTCCAAAGCTGTCGCCGCTTCAAAGGCCGGAATCAAACTCATATCGCCAATTACAGCAAATACAACTTTCTTATCTCCAGCTATTTCTTGTAACACGATCGCACCGTCTTCCAAACCTTGGCGAGTTTGTGCAAAAGTAGTACGAATTGGTAGTGGTGACTTACTCGCAGTAATCACAATTCCCTTATTCTTCGCAGTCAAAGCCCAATCGTAACAAGCTTGAATGCTGTTAGCATCCGGTGGAAACAAAGGAAACACATTTCCATTCCGCATCATGGCGGCAAAATAGGCTTCGATTTCCGGGCGTTGGTGCGTCCAACCATTACGGCCTTGCTCTAAAGCACCGGCTGTAAATAAGGTGACAGTAGCTGGAGTTGGACGGCGCAATTCTGCCATTGCTTGGGTGACAGTTTGCCAAATTGGTAAACCGTTGATGGCAAAAGATTCATAGGAACACCACAAAGTCCGCGCGCCGAATAGCGATAAACCTACGGCTAAACCCGCACAAGCATCTTCGCTCAAAGGTTCGTAAACTTGTCCGTTTGGCGATTGATTATACAGGTCATCTGTGGTAGGGTGAATGATTTTCAGGGCTTGGTTGATGTTGGCAATTCCCGATGCTTCATTGCCATCTGCATTAGTGACAATAAAAGTCCGATCGCGCTCACCGACTTTCCCTACCAAACGTCCCATTGCTGTTGTCGAAACCTTCGCTTCTCCCCCAACCGCAAATTCTTCTAAAGGCAATTCGCCCAAATCTGCCAGCGGCAATGTAAACTCAGTCACAACTGTTTTTGCAGCAGGCCCGCCGCCCGCGCGTTCGCAATTTGTCCGCACCAACTGCCAAGCATCAGCAGTCAAAGCGCGCTCTTTTAAAGCGCTGATAATGTGCGGAGCATCCAGCGTATCTTTCGGATAAAGATTGTGAGATTTGGCGCCGCGCGCGTGGACGCCCGCACCTTTTAACTGTTTGATAATAAATACAGTCAATTTGCCACCGAGAGCAGATTTTGCCGCTTTGTCAACTCCTTGCAAAACAGCTTTGGTAAACGCCATCCGCTGTTCTAGTGAAAAGGCAGTGCTGTCAATATAATCTCCGGTTTGACTTCCATCGTCAAATTCCTTAGCGTCAACTAAGATGATTTCTTCAAAACCATTTCCGTGCCAATAAGCAATCATTTCAGCATTAGTTTTAGTCGAAACCATGCTGTGATGTTCTTGGGAAAATCCGTTCCAAACTAACACAGGCAAAAAGTTAGTAACGCTCGGATAAGCAGTGTGAAAATGTCCCATGCTGCTCATCGGATAGGGTTCGCCCATGCCGCCGTCGCCCATTGTGAAAGCAAACAGTTTGTCACGGTGCAAAAGTGCTCCTGACATGGCAAAATGCTGTCCTTGTCCGAGGGGGCCGGCTGGTGCTAAAAGACCTGGAATAAAGCCGGAAAGATGTCCTAACAAACCGTCTTTTTCTCGGAATTTGTCGCGCACTTGCTGTACGTTGACAATTCCCATGTCTTCCAAAGATCGATCGAGAAACATGGCACTGTAAAAGCCGGGTGCGTGATGCCCAACTTCGGTGACAATATTCTTGTGTCCCAGCATCACCAAGGCTGCGTAAGCCTCCGCTTGGCTAGCAAACCCCCCCGGGTGTCCCGATGCTTTGCTGGCCGTCACTTGCAGCGTCAGGTAGCGCAGAGCGTCTGCTGCTAGCATGGTTTGAAAGACGGCGCTCGGATCGGCTGGATCGGCGATCGATTTGCTCCCCTGGGCGATCGCAGGTGTTTTCCCGTAAGTCTCAAAACCAGGCACTGTCTCGGAAAAATACTGGATTCCTTCGCAAAAGCTGGGAATTGCTGACGTTGGCTTCGGCGTAGTTGCAGTCATGCGTTGATACCTGAAAAATTTGAAGTGGATTAATGTAAGAGTAATTTTATAGCTTCCGTGTTACCAAAAAATCATCAGTTCTATTATCTCAATCATAAATAATTCATCAGTTGACAGTTGACCCTTCGACTACGCTCAGGGCATCGCAGTTAACAGTTGACAGCTACCTCTTCCTTCGATAGAAGAGGATTGGAGCAATGAATCATTTTGTTTGATTTCCCCCTAAACGGGGAGGCTTCAGGCCCAATTTTCAGGCGTGAGATATCTCAAATTTTAGATCGATCGGTAGTTATTTTAGATCCCCGACTTCGCAGAAGTTGTCGGGGATCTGAGTTTACAAATTACTCATCAATCTAACATCTAAGGTTGTTCCACCCGTTCCCGGACATCAATGTAAGGTATAGTGCTGCTTTCAAAAAGAGAATGTCTAGCCTTTTGATTAGCAAGCCAAACAAAGAAACTGCTGAGTGCTGGAGCCGGATCTTGATCGCGGCGCAGCGTGTAGATCAAACCTTCGCAAGGCCCATTAACGCGGCTGGTGGTGCAAATCGCTCTTTGATTGTTGACTATACCAACAGTGACATAATTTAGCTGTCGGTTGCGGTTATAATTATCCAAGCGCTGAGTTACTTGTTAGCAACGAGTTAGAGGATCGTAGCCAGAACTCGAAAAGAAATTAGAATTCCAGCGAATCCAAGGCTCTCTAAACCCTTGCGGATTTTGATAAACAGTCACTGGCTCGCCCGTCGAGGTATCGCATACAAACCCCTCCTGACTGAGGTTAAGTTGGATTTGGCTAGAGCCACGACTGATAGAAATATTGCTGAGAATATCAAACCCGTTACGCTTAGTTGATGACAGCAACGCCGTAAAAGTATCGATCGGGATTGCTGCATTCAACCCCGTTTTAATCTCCTCACTCTGACCGTTCCACTGGCTAGTCACAGTGCCAAGAGTATCTCCTCGCCCGTGAATTCCCACAACTCGGCCATCAGCATCAAATACAGGCCCGCCGCTCATGCCGCGCCTTGTCACAGCTTGATAGCGCAGTCCATAACCTGATGATGCCCGACGAAGGCGAGAAGAAATAATACCAGCAGTAAACTCCAGTTTTCTTTCAGACTCAGCAGCGATGGGTAGCGGATAGCCAGCAACATAAATAGTAGAACCTACAACAGCACTTTCCGAAGAGCCTATTGGTGCTACTGGATACTGTTCTCGGCTTTGAAACTGTACCAAAGCCAAATCTATATCCCTATTATTTTTCGCTAGTCGCTGTATTCTGATGGCAGTATAATTTTTTTCTAAATGAGTGCGAATGCTGTATTCTTGGGCGAGGCTTGCCACTACATGATTCGCTGTCAGAACAGTGTAAATATTGCCCTGTTTCGCAATAATTACTCCCGAGCCGCCACTAGAAAAACCCAGCGTATTGTTGACTTCGACCGTTGTGAACATCGCTAGCTGGGCAACTTCTTGACCTGTTTTGGCACAAGCAGCATATTGTTGGCTGACAACCGCCGTCACCGTTACTGCACCCGTCAAGATGATTGTCAGCGCGTCAAACCGCAAACTCCACACATTCATCATTAACTCCCTACCTGAGACGAGGCGAACGGCAAATATATACTGATAGGAATTTCCCAACCGCATTTAACCATTTTTGCCAATAATTTCGGTGTCGGTTCACTCCCATCTTCAAAAGTATAGACGCCAAAACGGGGATCTCGATAGCTGAAAGCGATCGATCGCCCGATCGATCTTGCCCAAGGATCTTTGCAGCCGTGACAATTGTTGACCCCTGAACCAGAATATTTCCCTTAAGGCAGTCTTGATGGCAGGGAAACAGCAGGCTGTGCAGCCTTATCCTCCGTGTTTTCCCCTAGCTTTTCTCTCACATCAATGTAAGGAATTTTACGGGTTTCATCAAAAGACGGCATCCCGATATATCCTTGACGCCAAGCCAACAAATTATACAAAGAGCCGATCGGATCTTGACCAGGCCTGAGTGTATAAATCAAATTCTGACAGAAGCCATTGACTTGATTCGCAGTGCAGATCACGTTCTGGCCGTTCATCTGGCCCGCAGTAATGTACTTAAGCACCCTATTGCGGCGATAAATTTCGAGGCGTTGGCTGACTAATTGACACCGAGTGATCGGATTGTAGCCAGAACCGGAGAAATAATCTGAATTCCACTCAATCCAAGGCTCTCGCCCACCTTGACGGTTTTGGTACATCGTCACGGGCACCAGTCGAGGTACTGCACCAAAATCCGCTTTCTCCAGGTGAATTCCGACTGTAACTCGGCTCAAAAGCCACTGTCAGGCTGCTGAGGGCGATCGTTGTTGTCGCTATAACTTTTGTCAATAATTGCTGTTTCATGATGTTGTCACTTTTTTTGATGGGATTCGGTAGAAAAATTCCCAAATGCTGCGATAACACCCTTGATGTGCCAGTTCACGCTGACTTCAAAATTATGTTGTTTGCGACTTTGTTATACAAAATCCGGCTTAAATACCCCTTAATTTCTTAGTCCGATTAGGCGGACGAAAGTTTGTGTAGGATAGGTTTCAACCGCCCAGTTTTATAAAGGGATTTTTAATCCGGATTTGGGATAACTGCGTTTTTGGTGCAGTAAAAAAAACACCCCGAAGGCGATCGTAAAATACGCGCGTAAGTCGAAAGTCTGTGGTCATTACTACTAATCAAGCTCAGACTTTCGTAAACCGGAAAAATACTTTCAAAATCAGAAATTGGGATGGAGCGACTTGTAACGAAGGACATATTATACTATCGATCAAGGTATTTCATACAGCAGATTCCACATTTATGAAGTACACCAACCTATCGTTAGTTCCTAGTAGGGACACTCCAAAAGCCGTGTCCCTACACTTCACAAACATGGAATACGCTGTATCACTTGTCACTCTCAGTCCCGAGCTTTATCTGATGAGATACGGAGACGATAGAGTTGCACTAATCAGGGGTATCTTTCCCTTTTACAAAATTTAATTTAAAATAAAGGTATGAATAAGAACTCTTAATTTATTTGCATCTCCGTATTACGGATGCCGGGAAATACTTCTAAGTGAGTGTAATCAGGGAATAAGTGCTTTCTACCACCAGAGTCCGCCCTCCCTACACTGACCTTTAGTTAAGTATTAAAAACTATGAACCGTATCTTCAAACAGTTCGGGTATTTAGCGAGTGGATTAATTCTAATCGGCGCTAGCAGTTGTTCTAGCTATGATGGAGCTCGTTCTGGCGAAAACCACAACCAACCATCAGCCAGTCAATTCGGACACTTGCAGCTAGCGGGAAATCAACTTGATGCTCGATCGACTCAATTAACCCAGCCCTCTAATTCTGTTGCCTCAGTCTTAGGTAGTTCCGCAGTATCAGAGAATATCGTCACCGTTACGGTTTATAAGGTAGACAATCTGTGTCAGAGTCTAAATCCCGAAACAATTACAGGCCCAGACAACCAGTTAATGTCATCGGCTGTGAACGAAGTGTTAAACCAGCAAATTTTCAGTAGTCTTGGTTTGGTTGGTTATCGGCTGAAGATCGATCGCGACCTCGGAATAGCTACCGTAGATTTACGGGCCTCCGGGAATTCTCGGCAGAAATTGCAAAATCTGTCGAGTTGTCAGATGTTAGGTTTGTTCGGAGGCGTGCGCCAAACTTTGATTAGTTATGCTCCTTGGCAAATTAAAACCGTGCGTTTTACAGAGCTTGGAGAGGACATTTTAAGCACCGTTCGAGAATAAAGTCTTACAATTATTGAACATGGGACTTACGCACTTCTCCCCTTAAAAAAGGGTTAGGAGAGATTGAATAAACCTTCAAACCCTTTGATATCCGTTGATTCTGCCTAAGTCCTGTGACCAAAACCCAAGTAATTCCCATGACATTACCTAACGGCCCCAAAGCTCCACCCTTTGTGCAGCTAATTCAATGGATCAGCGATCCATTGACATACATGGATAAATGTGCCAAGCAATACGGCGACATTTTCACAGCTCAATTGGGCAACACCGAGCCATTGGTGATGATCCACCACCCGCAAGCTGTCCAGGAGATGCTCAACAACAACGCGCTTCACGCTCCAGGCAGCCTGAATAGTATTCTCAAACCCCTGCTGGGAGAACAATCTATGATTATGCTCTCGGGAGAAAGGCACAAACGCGAGCGCCAATTATTGATGCCACCTTTTCACGGGGAACGGATGCGGAATTACGGCCAACTAATTTGCGATATCGCTCAAGATGTTGCCAGCAAGTGGTCGGTCGATCGACCTTTTGTGGCCCGCAGCGTCATGCAGGAAGTCACGATGCGGGTAATCTTGCAGGCTGTTTTCGGCATGGATAACGGGCCGCGGTTGGAAGAGATCAGGCCCCTACTTGCCTCAGTCGTGGATATGACTGGTTCTCCGTTGCGATCGAGTATGCTGTTTCTGAATTGGATGCAGCAAGATTGGGGGTCCTGGAGTCCTTGGGGACGCATGAAACAGCGGCGGCGGAAAATTGACGAACTGATCGACGCGGAAATTGAAGAACGCAGACTCCAACCAGACGCCAACCGCACCGACATTCTCAGCTTAATGATGACCGCGCGCGACGAAAACGGGCAACCAATGACCAATGAAGAATTGCGCGACGAGTTGATGACGCTGCTGTTTGCAGGTCACGAAACCACAGCAACGGCCCTAGCTTGGGCGTTTTACTGGATTCACCACTTGCCCTCGGTGCGCCAGAAGTTGCTGGAAGAATTGGACAGTTTGGGGGAAAATCCCGACCCGATGGAGATTTTCCACTTACCTTACCTGAGTGCAGTTTGTCAGGAGACGCTGCGAATTTACCCGGTGGGAATGCTGACGTTTCCGCGAGAAGTGCTCACGCCCGTGGAACTGATGGGACATCAACTTGAGCCGGGCACGGTTGTCGTCGGCTCGATTTATTTGACCCACAGACGGGAGGATTTGTATCCAGAACCGCTGGAATTTAAACCGGAACGGTTTTTGGAGAGGCAATTCTCGCCTTACGAGTATTTGCCGTTTGGAGGCGGCCGCCGCCGCTGTATCGGCTTAGCACTGGCGCAGTTGGAGATGAAACTGGTGCTGGCAACCATTTTGCGGGATTTCGACCTTGTATTGGCCGAGAAAAAGCCCGTACAGGCCAAACGCCGAGGGGTGACTTTAGGGCCAGCGGGCGGTGTGCGGATGACTCTGCGGGGCCGGCGGATGTCCCAGCAGATGCCTGAACCTGTTGTTAGTGCGGTTTGAAGTCGTAGCAGTTGCAGCGGTCGATCGAACTTTTGGCTTTGATCTAGTTTCCGGTAGCATCGGAATTATTAGCCAAAATTAGGACACGACAGTGCCGTCTTCCTACAATATTATTCTCGGTAGGGATACGGCTTTTGGAGTGTCCTGTATATCATTCCAATGCAACCGGATTTGATATAACTACAAAAATTGAGGAAATGGGCGATCGACCGCTTCAGCAATGATTTTTTGTAACACCCGCTACAGATAAATAGCTAGAATCCTTAACCTGTAGCTATCGCCCGCTCTCAAATTTAAAATTTTTAGCCTAAAATGGTATGAACCTTGCAAACATACCCAGATAGCAAAAGTGGGTGATTGCAATAGTCCTCTTGATATCTCGAAAGCCTCACTGCCATACTATAAAAACATATGCATACCCTGTTATTCAGCAAGGTCGGAAGCGTGTTGGCATTGCCCGCAATCTTCCGGCCTCTTTATTTTTTGGGCTACTTCAGGGCTTCGGCACAAGATGCAGAAGCCAACACAAAAGTATAAATTCTCCCCCTGTTCCCATCAATCCCTCTGCCAAACTAGATATTCTGCCTCCAATTGAAATACAATCCGGCAACAAGTTTAAGAAATTACTAAGGAATAATTAATAAATTATTAAATGCGTTCTTTCCGCCCCGATCTCAATCTTCTGTTTTCAGAAATTCGGATACCGAGACAGACTTCGGGAGATTCTCGATATCTTGAATTTCGCTTTCATGGGCAAAAAACTCGACTTCTTTGTCGTCAATCTCGATCTGATAGCTAGCGGTAGCAGTTACAATTCGCCGCTTTTTTTTATCTTCTATTAAAACCCAACATACAACAGGCCTTACCCATCTCTCAACGTGCTGGCTTTGCTTTGTACTCCCAAAGGCATACCAACCTTTAGCTTCAATAATTTGAAGCACTTTCAAATCGTTATTTGCCATAAATATCTCGTTCGCGTTAACTTCACTATTATTCTTAGATAGAACGACACGCCGGCTTCGCAGGGCAAAGCTTCGGGAATTCCAAGCCACTTGACAACCAGATTTTTAGTCTGGAAGCAGCAGGTTAGCTGAGCATAGTCTGCGTGGTTGCCCGCTAAATATAGTGCGATATTTTTGTACTCTCACACAATTACGGTCAAGTATTTATACCGTCTCCTCAAAAAATAGTTTTGCAGTAGCCTCAGCAGCAGCTAATTAGACCTTAGCTAGCTGCATTTAAGTGGATGCCAACTGCTTCTAACGCCTGGTTGGTGAGAGCGCTCGACATACAATGATGTTCGGACTTTCTGCTGCAATCTCTAGTTGAGTTTTACCGCATCGGGTAAAACGTAACTAGAGATTGCCGCTTTCAATTCTAAGCTGGGAGCGCGCCTAATTCCCAATTAATTGTATGGTTTAGTTAATAATTGCCCAAACATCGATCGCCCTAAACTGCCGTGTCTAACTCTTCGATTACCGTCACCGTTAAACTATTCGCCGCCTTCAGTGAAGCCTACGGCGTTTCGGAACTTACACTAGAATTTCCACTGCTAACTCCAGTGTCTCAAGTGCTCGAAAGCTCGATCGTCCAATATCCTCAATTAGAACAGTGGCGATCGCGCACCCGCTTCGGCCTCAACCTAGAATTCGTCTCCCCCGACACCATCCTCACTGACGGCGACGAAGTTGTACTCATCCCCCCCGTCAGTGGCGGGTAAGGGCATGGGGCATTGCTAATTGGTGGTAGTAAATCACCAATAACTAATAACTACTGACTACTGACTTCTTGTGTTCGATCGCACAACTGCCCAATTGTCAACTACTGACTCAATTATTAAGTTTTGTAACAAATTTTTTAGCAAATCATCCTTGAGTGCGATCGGGCTGCTTTCTCAGCATCGCGAGCGGCATTCCCAGCCCGCTCCAGGAAACGAGTCAAATTCTTGTGTGGTCAACATCTCGCCCGCCCAAAGCTACCAATTGAACACACAATTATTTAACTACAAAATCAATCCCGACTAAAAAAATCGGGTATAGTTGACGCCCTATTTTGACCGTGATAGTGTGTGAAAAGAATTGAAAACATCGCAGAACTAGAGAGTTAAGCTATGACCCAGGCGACCAGAACACAATCCACAGCAGCAACCTTCACAGCCCTTAAGTGCAAAGAATGCGGTACAGAGTACGAACTCCTTGCCAAACACGTCTGCGATTGCTGTTTTGGCCCGCTAGAAGTCAAATACGACTACGACGCCATCCGCCGCACCGTCACTCGCCAAACCATCCAAGCCGGGCCACATTCGATCTGGCGCTACCGCGAATTTTTACCAGTCGCTACAGATAACGTCATCGATATCGGCACCGGGATGACTCCTCTAGTAAAATCCCACCGGTTGGCGCGTCGCCTCGGTCTCAAAAATCTTTACATTAAAAACGACGCCGTTAATATGCCAACTCTGAGCTTTAAAGACAGAGTGGTATCAGTCGCCCTCAGCAGAGCAAGAGAATTGGGTTTCACAACAGTATCCTGTGCCAGCACTGGCAACTTAGCTAACTCCACGGCTGCGATCGCCGCCCATGCCGGACTCGACTGCGTAGTCTTCATCCCCTCCGACCTAGAAGCAGGCAAAGTCCTCGGCACTCTGATTTATAATCCAACTGTGATGTCAGTTCACGGCAACTACGACCAAGTGAACCGTCTCTGTTGCGAAGTCGCCAATACACACGGCTGGGGATTTGTCAATATCAACTTGCGTCCTTACTACTCCGAAGGCTCGAAAACCCTCGGCTACGAAGTCGCCGAACAACTAGGCTGGAAATTACCCGATCACATTGTCGCCCCCCTTGCCTCCGGTTCTCTGTTCACAAAAATCTACAAAGGCTTTCAAGAATTCGTCGAAGTCGGTTTAGTTGATGAGAAGAAAGTCCGGTTCAGTGGCGCCCAAGCCGACGGCTGTTCCCCGATCGCCCAAGCATTCCGCGAAGGTCGCGATTTCGTGACACCAGTCAAACCGAATACAATTGCTAAGTCGATCGCGATCGGCAATCCAGCAGACGGTATGTACGCCCTTGAAGTCGCCCGCAAAACAGGCGGCAACATCGAATCCGTCAACGACACCGAAATCATCGAAGGTATGAAACTGCTAGCAGAAACCGAAGGCATTTTCACCGAAACCGCAGGTGGCACCACGATCGCAGTCTTGAAGAAACTTGTAGAAGCAGGTAAGATTAACCCCGACGAAACCACCGTCGTCTACATCACCGGCAACGGCCTAAAAACCCAAGAAGCAGTCCAAGGCTACATCGGCGAACCCATCACCCTGGAACCAAAACTAGAAGCCTTCGAGCGCGCCCTAGAACGTGCTCGCACCCTCGAACGCTTAGAATGGCAACAAGCTTCTGTTTAATAGTTATTAGTCAGTAGTCATTAGTCATTGGTCATTAGTTATCAAGCTGTTGACTGATGACTGATGACTGTTGACTGTTGACTGATGACTACGGACTACTGACTAAGGACTAAAAAAATGACTGTTAAAGTTTTAATTCCCACTCCCCTGCAAAAATTCACCAACAATCAAGCCACTATCGAATGCGGCGGTGCCAACATTTCCGAATTGATTGAATCCCTCGAAACAAATTGTCCGGGAATCAAAAAAAGCCTGTGCGATGAAAAGGGAGAACCCCGCAGATTTCTCAACTTCTACGTCAACAGCGAGGATATCCGCTTTTTGGACGGGTCAAAAACTGCTCTCCAAGATGGTGATGAAGTGAGCATTGTGCCAGCGGTTGCTGGTGGTTGATTTGTAACCGCAGATATAAACAGATGAACGCAGATAGTTGTTAAATATATCTGCGTTCATTTGCGTTTATTTATTGTTTTTTGCAACCGCAGATATAAACAGATAGACGCAGATGAACGCAGATAGTTGTTAAATATATCTGCGTTCATTTGCGTTTATTTGCCTACATCTGCGGTTGCAAATGACGATCGTACTAGGAAACGACAGAGGCTACTTTTGCAGCAGTCCGAGGACGACGACGACCTGTTACTGCATTAGCCGGGACTGGTACTGGGGATAGCAATGATGGTGATGATGATGCTAACTTAGGTGCTTCAATGGAAAGCTGAGTTCTTTGCACAAATTCCGATCGCACTGCTTCTTCAGGAATTTGCATCAGGAATACCAGCATCGGATTGCTTTGCAGTTGTCGGCGTAGCACTCGCCCAATTGCTTTTTCTATTTGGGTTTGCACTCCGATCCAGTCAACATTAAGTTGTGAGTCAGCAGTAGCAGGTAGGACAAATTCCGACCAACGATCGCTCAAAACTGTTTCAATGGTTTCATTGATTAGTCCGATCACTTCCGTGCGATCGGCTGATGTCACTACACCTTTCAAGTGGACTTCTGGTTTAGCAACTAATTTGCCTTCCCAATTCAAAGCCGCCGCTACCGTTACCGCGCCATCTCCGGCCAATTGCTGGCGTTCCTTGAGGACACTCGCCTTCACCACACCCGATCGCGAAGAGTCTACTAATTCAATTCCTGAAGGCACTTTAGTACCCAGTCGCATCGTATTTTCGGTCAATTCTACAACATCGCCGTTGTCAATAATCACCATATTGCTCGCGGGAATGCCCATGCTTTGAGCCGTCTTGGAATGCTGAACCAGCATCCGGTGTTCACCGTGTACCGGTAAGAAGAACTTGGGACGAGTCATGTTAATCATTAACTTTTGGTCTTCTTGACAACCATGTCCCGAAACGTGAATGCCTTTATCGCGCCCATAAATCACGTTTGCGCCCAGCATCATCAATTTGTCGATCGTATTTACCACGGAGATCGTATTTCCCGGAATCGGATTAGCTGAGAAAATGACTGTATCGCCCTGTCTGATTTTCAGTTCGTGATGTTCGCCATTAGCAATGCGAGTCATCGCCGCCATTGGTTCGCCTTGGGAACCGGTAGTCAAAATCAAAACCTTGTCTTCAGCCAAATTGCGGATTTCTTTCAAAGGTTTGAAAAGACTATCTTCGCATTTGATGTAGCCGAGATTGCGACAGTGAGCGATGACGTTCAACATCGATCGACCTACCACTCCCACAAACCGATTGTTTTTCTTAGCCAAGTCCAAAACAATTTGCAATCGGTGTACCGACGAAGCAAAAGTCGTCAGCAGCACTCTTCCCGTTGCTTGAGCGATAATTCTGTCTAAATTCGGAGCAACAGAACGTTCTGAAGCCGTAAAACCGGGAACTTCCGAGTTAGTAGAATCGCTAATCAAGCACAATACGCCTTTTTCGCCGTACTCCGCAAGTTTTTGCAAGTCAAAATGTTCGCCGTCTACAGGAGTATGGTCAATTTTGAAATCTCCGGTGTGAATAATAATTCCCACGGGAGTGTGAATAGCCACTGTGAAACTGTCGGCCATCGAGTGAGTGTTGCGAATGTATTCGACTAAGAAATGCTTACCAATTCTTACCGTGTCGCGGGGTCGAACAGTCCTCAATTCAGTACGATGAGACACTCCTGCTTCTTCCAATTTTCCGGCTAGCAAAGCCATCGCCAAACGTGGGCCATAAATCACCGGAATTTCAAATTGTTTGAGGTGATAAGGGATACCGCCGATATGGTCTTCGTGACCGTGAGTCACGATCATACCTTGAATTTTGTGGCTATTTTCCCGCAGATAAGTCATGTCTGGGAGGACAATATTTACACCGTGCATTCCATCTGTCGGGAATGCTAAACCTGCATCCAAAAGAATTATTTCGTCGCCGTACTCGAACACACAAGTATTTTTTCCGATTTCGTGAAGTCCACCGAGGGGAATAACTTTTAGAACTTGTGCAGTTGTATTTTTGATCATGCGTATCCTTTGTTAGTTATTTTGTTATTTGTCTGTTGACTGTTTTCTGTTGTCTGTCGTCTGTTGACTGTTGTCGTCTTCTGTTCGTTAATGGGCGATTTTTTCCAAGATATTTATGGAAAAATTCCCTACGGGTTTTACTCTCCCGTACAGTCAGTTGTCTCCAATCCTCGATCAGCAATCCTTAGCTGTCAGCTAATAACTCATAGCTAATGACTAATGACTGATGACTGATGACAACCAAATATTTAGTTTTCAGAAAACTCGTTCTCGCCTATCTAGCTAGCTGATACCTGTGCTAGTTGACTCAGTACGTCCTTTAACTTTTGAGTTACCTCAACGGGCGGATCGCACAGGGGCGGACGGGTGGAACCTACATCCCAGCCTTGAAGTTTGAGAGCTGTCTTCACGGGAATGGGATTTGTAGTGAGAAATAGAGCTTTAAACAAGTCAAAAAGTTGCAAGTGAATCTGGGTAGCGACTTGAACTTGACCGGCCTCGAAAGCTTTGATCATCTGTTGCAGTTGTTCTCCTACCAGATGGCTGGCTACGCTAACTACACCAGATCCTCCTACTGCCAGCATTGGCAAAGTTAGGGAATCATCTCCAGAATAGATGGCAAATTCAGGGGGTGTCAAGCACCGAATTTGACTTGCTTGATCCAAGTTGCCACTTGCTTCTTTTACGGCTACTATATTGGGAATTTCTGCCAATCGAGCCACCGTCTCCGGCAACATATTCTGACCAGTGCGACCGGGGATGTTATATAACATTATAGACAATTCTGGAGCAGATTGCGCGATCGCCCGAAAATGATTGTACAAACCTTCTTGTGGTGGCTTGTTGTAATAAGGAACAACCTGCAAACAACCGTCTAACCCTAGTTTAGCTGCTTTTTGGGTAGCTGCGACTGCTTCTGAAGTAGAATTCGATCCGGCTCCTGCTATTACCAAGGCTTTGCCGGCTACTGCCTTTTGCACCACCTGAAATAATTCGTACTCTTCATCCCAGGTCATTGTGGGAGACTCGCCCGTAGTTCCGCACACTACTAAGCTATCCGTACCGCGATCGGCTAAATGAACTGCCAATTGTTCTGCTACGGCATAATTAACGCTGCCGTCTTCCTTAAACGGCGTAATCATTGCAGTCAGAACCCGTCCAAACTTTACCACACTTTCTCCGATTTTAGGCTTGTGATTTTTGATTTTAAATTTTTGATTTCAGATGGAAGCTCGATCTAAAATCCGCAATTTCAATTTTCCTGCTTGCTTGCGCCTGCTAATTAGAAGCCGCCGCTGCTTTTATTCGCAGCAAATCTTTGTCTGCTAGCAACTCAGCTATCTGCACCGCATTTAAAGCTGCCCCTTTGCGAATTTGATCGCCGCACAGCCACATCTCCAACCCGCAGGGGTGAGAAATATCTTGGCGAATCCTGCCGACTAACACCTCATCCTTACCGCTGGCCTCTGCGGGCATCGGAAAATAATTAGCTTGCCAGTCTTCTACCAGCTTAACCCCGCTCGCCTGCTTTAAGATTTCCCTGGCCTCGATCGGGCTAAAAGGCTCTGCAAACTCCAGGTTAATCGCTTCGGAATGGGCGCGCAGTACGGGAACCCGAACGCAAGTTGCCGAAATTCTGATTTCCTGGCTCCCAAATATCTTCCGAGTTTCGTTGACCATTTTCATCTCTTCCTCACAATACCCCAAATCGTTAATCGGCGTATTGTGCGGAAACAAATTAAAAGCTAAGGGGTAGGGAAATATATCTGTTTTGGGCGTTTCCCCCTGCAAAATTGCTCTTGCTTGATCCTTCATTTCCTCCATAGCCCTCGCGCCCGCGCCGCTGGCTGACTGGTACGTCGCCACAACTATGCGCTGCACGGGCCTAACTTTGTGCAGTGGCCAAACTGCCACTGCCATCAAAATCGTCGTGCAGTTGGGATTAGCAATTATACCTCGGTGAGCTGCTACCGCTTGGGGATTGACTTCGGGAACCACTAACGGTACGTTCGCATCCATGCGGAAAGCGCTGGAATTGTCGATGACTACGGCCCCGGCGGCCACTGCTTTCGGAGCCCAGAATTTGGAAGCAGAGCCTCCGGCTGAGGCGAGCACTAAATCTACGTTATCGAACGATCGCTCCCCCACTGCTTCCACCGTCAGCATTTCGCCACCAAACGGCAATTTTGAACCCGCAGAACGCTCCGAAGCCAGCAGCTTCAAGTGGGCCACAGGAAAACTGCGACTGTGCAAGAGTTCTAGCAACTCAGCACCGACTGCGCCGGTGGCTCCTAAAATGGCAACTCGATAGGATTGAGACAAATTAATTTCCTCCACAAATTAAAGTTTAAACGATCAAAATCAAAAATTAAAATAACCGCAATACTCAATATCAAACTTAATTAATCTTAGGCGACATCAGGATCGTGAGAGGATGGCAAGGGTGCAGTTAACCAGAGCGGTCGATCGAACGAGTCAGATTGCAGCTCGTAGGCGTAAGCCGGGGCGTAGCCATCGTCACCAGTCTCACATTAGCATCTTTCGCCGTTAGCGAAGCTTGCAGAAGAGGATCGCCCGGCGCCAATCCGCATCCTTCTGCCAGCAGTCGCATCCTTTGACTTTGGCTGGGTGCCGAAAAATTGACATCTGAGGGCAATATGTGCTATGGTTCATCGGCAATTGGTGGACTTAATCTCCAATTTCCTAGCAACAAAAGCTAGTATCCTCAAACTAAAACTATTTGGCAAAAGCCAAAAAAGTCGCCGGACATGACTTACAGTCTCATCCGGTAGAGGTGTCTGTAGTCGTGCCACTACAAGCCAAAACGTACAAACTTAAAATGCAGGCAAAGTCAGATTTGTATGTATTTTATTAGAAAATTGTTAAATATCAAAAAAAGCCGATGAAAGTAACCCAGGAAAAACTTCCAGCTAGTCAAATTGGTCTGGAAATCGAAGTACCATCAGAAAAGTCAAAACAAGCCTATGAGCAAGTAATTAAACAATTTGCTCGCGAGGTCAATATTCCTGGGTTCCGCAAAGGCAAAGTTCCCCGCCAAGTTTTGCTACAACGCCTGGGCCAGACTCGCTTGAAGGCGACGGCTTTGGAAAATTTGATTAATGATTCTCTGCAAAAAGCCCTCGAACAAGAAGAAATTCAGGCAATTGGCAGTTTTGAACTAAGCATTGAGTTTGAAGAGTTACTAGCTAAGTTCGATCCAGAACAGACTCTGACTTTTACAGCTAAGGTTGATGTAAAACCAGAAGTCAAAATGGGGCAGTACACGGGCTTGCAGCTTCAAGCAGAAGAAGCTAAGTATGATGAGGCTCAGGTGGATGAGGTATTGGCAAAATATCGATCGGACAAAGCTACCTTAATCCCCGTAGAAAGCCGCCCAGCTCAGTTAGGAGATATGGCTTTGGTTGATTTCTCCGGCAGGTTTGCAGAAGCCCCCGAAGGCGAAACTCCCGCACAAATTCCCGGTGGCGAAGCGCAAGACTTTCAAGTAGAATTGTCAGAAAATCAGTTTGTACCGGGCTTTATTCAAGGCATGATCGGGATGAATTCGGGAGAAACTAGAGAAGTTTCTGTCCAGTTTCCTGATGAGTACAGTAGTGAAGAATTAGCCGGTAAGCCGGCAGTCTTTACGATTACCCTGAAAGAACTTAAGGAAAAAGAATTGCCGGAGTTAGACGATGACTTCGCTCAAGAAGTCAGCGAGTTTGAGACTTTAGCAGAACTGCGCGAATCCCTAGAAACTCGGTTTAAAGCAGACCAAGAAAACAAGACATCGGCTAATAAGGAAAAAGCGATATCAGCAGCACTGGTGCAGTTAATAGAAGTCGAAATTCCCGAAACAATGCTCGATCGCGAAATCGATTACTTGCTGAATCAACAAGCGGTTCAGTTGAAAAATTACGGCATAGATATCAACCAACTGTTTACCGAAGAAAATATGGGGCCGATGCGGGAACGCTCGCGTCCAGAAGCAGTCGATCGGCTTAAGCAGTCTCTAGCTCTGGCAGAAGTAGCCAAGCTGGAATCCTTATCTGTTGAGACAGCAGAAGTAGTAGAAGAAGTAGCAAGAGTCAGAAAGCAATTTCCCAAGGGAGATTTTGATCCCATGAAATTGATGGAATTTGTAGAAGAAGACTTGCTCAAACAAAAAACCCTGAAATGGTTGGAAGAAAAAGGGACAATCGAACTTCTACCTGAAGGCTCTCTGACTCCCGCAGCAGAATCTGAAGAATTAGAAGCATCAGACGCTGAAGATTCATCAGAAGCAGCCACAAGCGTCGAAGTTGAAGTCGTAGGCGAAGACTAGAAAATTGACTGACACATAGCACTTCTGTGTAAGATGAGGTACGCAAGGCGATTGGGAAAAAGGTAATTGGTAATTACTAGCTGACTTACCTCACAACGCTTGAGAACCGAAGAGAGAAAGTTAGTTTGCTTAACTTGACTCGACAAAATCAACAGCGCTGTATATTTTATGTACAGCGTTGTCGATCGTATGTACAAAACGCGATCGCAAACAGTCACGGTAGCGTTGATCCGAGGACAGAAACAGAACTAAGGCAAAAAAAAATGCTTTGATCTGCTATGGCTGTGGTAAGGTCTGCACGGAGCGGTTTACCCTACAGATAGAGGTGTGTCCGCAAGTCTTAAGAAATCAATCTCACGCACTCAAAACTTCCCATTCCCCCGATATCTGTTCAGAAGAGGCATAATAGTTAAAGGCTGGCGGCTTAATTTAAAGCTTTCAACAGCAGCAAATTGTCTAGAATCCTTGACTGGTGTCTTATGGTTGTATCTCAATCTTCCAATTACCTAATTACAAGCTATAACGATTTTGATGTCACCGACAGCCCCAGCAATGTAGTGCCGATGGTACTAGAACAGTCGGGGATGGGCGAGCGCGCCTTTGACATTTACTCGCGCTTGCTGCGGGAGCGAATTGTGTTTTTAGGAACTCCCGTAACCGACGAAGTGGCTGACTCGATAGTGGCTCAGCTATTGTATCTGGATGCCGAAGACCCAGAAAAAGATGTGCAAATGTACATTAATTCCCCCGGCGGTTCGGTGACGGCCGGTATGGCAATTTATGACACAATGCAGCAAATCCGCCCCGATGTGGTGACGATTTGTTACGGTTTGGCAGCCAGTATGGGTGCATTTCTGCTGACAGCAGGAGCCCACGGTAAGCGGATGTCTCTTCCGAGTTCCCGGATTATGATTCACCAGCCACTCGGAGGCGCTCAAGGTCAAGCAGTTGATATTGAGATTCAAGCCAAAGAAATCCTTTATCATAAGCGTAAGCTGAATGAACTGCTATCGCACCACACAGGTCAATCGCTGGATAAATTAGAGGCTGATACTGAGCGCGACTTTTTTATGTCAGCCGAAGAAGCCAAAAATTACGGTTTGGTCGATCGAGTTATCGAAAAAGAAAACCTTCCGGCTGCGGGAGAAAATGTCACTGCACTGAAATAAGAGGCTGTTATGTCTAAGTACGACTCCCATCTAAAATGTTCGTTTTGTGGCAAGTCTCAAGAGCAAGTGCGCAAGTTAATTGCAGGCCCAGGTGTGTATATCTGCGACGAATGCGTTGACTTGTGCAATGAAATTTTAGATGAGGAGTTGTTTGATTCGAGTGCAGTGCCCGCGGCGACGACTCCGAAGCAGGAAACGACGCAAAAACGCCGCGCTACCTCGGGTAAAAGTATGTCGATGAGTCAAATTCCGAAGCCGAGGGAAATTAAAAATTACCTCGACGAAAACGTGATCGGCCAAAATGAGGCTAAAAAGGTGCTCTCGGTAGCTGTTTACAATCACTACAAGCGCCTGAGCTTTATCCATGCCAAAAATAGTGGCAAGCACCCGCCGGAAGAAGTAGAACTGCAAAAATCAAACATTTTGTTGATCGGGCCGACGGGCTGCGGCAAAACTCTGCTGGCTCAGACTTTAGCCGAGATGCTAGATGTACCGTTTGCGGTGGCTGACGCGACGACGCTGACCGAAGCGGGCTATGTTGGGGAGGATGTGGAAAATATTTTGCTGCGGCTGCTGCAAGTGGCAGATATGGATGTCGAAGAGGCACAGCGCGGAATTATTTATATTGATGAAATTGACAAAATTGCCCGCAAGAGCGAAAATCCTTCGATTACGCGGGATGTTTCGGGGGAAGGAGTGCAGCAGGCGCTGTTAAAAATGCTGGAGGGGACGATCGCCAATGTACCTCCCCAAGGCGGCCGCAAGCATCCTTATCAAGACTGCATCCAAATTGATACCAGCAATATTATGTTTATCTGCGGCGGTGCTTTTGTCGGTCTGGAGAAAGTGATCGAGCAGAGAACTGGTAAAAAGTCAATGGGTTTTATTCAGCCCGGAGAAGCTCAGCCGAAGGAAAAGCGGGCTGCTGATGTACTCAAGCAACTGGAACCGGATGATTTGGTGAAATTTGGGATGATTCCTGAGTTTATCGGGCGGGTGCCCGTGGCGGCGGTGTTAGATCCGCTGGATGAGGAAACGCTGATGGCGATTTTGACTGAGCCGCGCAATGCTTTGGCTAAGCAGTATCAAAAGCTGCTAAAGATGGATAATGTGCAGTTGGATTTTCAGCCGGATGCGATTCGGGCGATCGCCCAGGAAGCATACCGCCGCAAAACTGGAGCGCGGGCGCTGAGGGGAATTGTCGAAGAATTAATGTTGGAGGTGATGTATGAGTTGCCCTCGCGCAAGGATGTCGCCCGGTGTACGATTACTAAGGAAATGGTCGAGAAGCGATCGACCGCCGAGTTATTGGTACTTCCGTCTTCCCTACCAAAACCCGAGTCAGCTTAACAGCACGGGCGGGCGGTAGATGCTCGATCGATTGATGGCAGCCTCGCGCAACAACACCATCAGTCCGATCGTTCGCTCGCTCCTATGCGGTGGTAATATTGCTGTTCTGCTAAAGTTAAGGATTTTTTGGCAGATTTCGATCTCGCCGACAAGTCGATAGCGGTAATGGTTTGCCACTTTTAATCTCAGTAATTTTCATCCGCTGGCGATTTGCTGTCACCCTTAAACAAGCACAGCCATATCCGTAATTGCCGTTAGTTTTGACAAATTGTTTGTTGTCAATAGCCGGCAGATAGTCCATGCCTCTAGCTTGATATCCTCCTTGCATTGATATCGTCCAAGTTCCACTCTTGTCTGTAAGGAACCAATTTGCCGGCGTTGGATTTTTCAGCCATCCGCACCGAGTTTCAGTCGCTCTAGCAGGAAGAGCCACAATAGAAAGACACGAAATCAAAGCAGGTATCAGTAAATTTATTTTCATATTTTGACATTGATTGGAGGTTTGTTCAATTATAGCCACAGCCGAGGTTGCACTATCAATAACGACTTTCGCGCGGGGTGGGGGCGGGGTTATTTAACCTGTTTACACGATGAGAAAGCTCAAGAGTGAACCCGCCCCTACAGCTTATTGAGAATCGTGCCCGATCTAAATTATTACCAATCGATAAAATCATCCTCACCTAACTCAGAAGATAACTCGGGAAAATCCGGTTCAGGTTCCAATCTAAAAGTTTCCGACTCCCAAACCTCTAAGTCATTCGATAAATCCACTACTTCCCCGTCAAACATATCAGCTAATTGTCGAGTCGTATTTGCGACAGCTTGAGCATCAGCACGCACCGCTACAGCCTGAGCATTTAAGTCATTCTGAGAGTCTGTAGAGCCGCTTGTGGGCGATGAAACCTCGGAAATTGCCCGCACATTAACGGCCGTATTTTCAGTTGCTGGCGGGTGTTTTTGTTCCTCTCCCTCATCCTTAGAAACACCATCGGAAACCTCAGAATCGACCGAGTGCCGCACCTGTTGATTCGCTTCACCCACAGAACGAGAATTCCTCGGAGTTTCGCCAAAACCTCCGTTAGAAGCAGGCAAATCCTTGGGGTGAGAACTATTAGTTTGGGTCGGGTTTGTCAATCCCACTTTTACTTTTACTGGACGGTTAAAAACTTGCAAAAAAGCTTCTTCAATATTAGGTACTTTGCCTTTAGCCAGATCGAGTAACTTCTGCGACTTAATCTTAACATAAGCACTATCATTGCTAAAAATTACTAGCTGTCCATGTTGGCGAAGCAGCGATTGAGTGCTATGCGGCCGCACGCGGTCAAGTACCTGTTCCCACACTCGATTTAGATCGATTTCATCGGCTGAATTAGTCGGTGAATAATTTTTTGGATTCGTTTCAGCAGTTGGTACAGATTCGGGAATCAGTGCGGTCGATGTATTTTCTGTGCGATTAGCCACAGGCGGCGGCTGAGGTGGAGTATTTTGAGTTTTGAAAGCGGGAGGCTGTTCGATATCAAATGTCTGGTTCCCCCTCGATTGTAGGGGCGGTGCCCCCGTGCCCGCCCTGGGTTGAGTCGGTTCGACTGTTAGTTGCGGCTGAGTTCTAATTGCTGATGGCAACAATCCCAACAGCGTTACTTCTAGCCACAAACGCGGCTGAGTAGTGTTTTTAATTTGCACTTCGTGAGTTTGCAAATGTTTCTGACCTGCCAAAATTAACTCGGCATCCCAATTGCGGGCAAAAGTGCAAAGTTTTTCCCAAGTTCCGGCTGTCAAAGCTACTAAATCCGACCGCTTCGGTGCTGCTTGGGCTATTAGCAAATCTCGGTAAAAACTCGCGAGACTTTGCAGCACGATTAGCGGTTCCCGACCGCGATCCATGAGGTATCGGGTCATGTCTATTAATGCTGTAGGGTCATCTTTGTCAATAGCTTGCAGCAATTCCATCAAGTCATTTTCGGGGACGGCACCGACTAAATCCCAAACTTTTTCAACTGTTATTTCACCGGAAAATAAGCTTAGTTGGTCGAGCAAACTTTCAGCATCTCGCAGACCTCCTTGGGCGAGTTGAGCGACCATTTGTACTGCATCGCTGGCAATGTTGATATTTTCTAATTTGGCAATTTTGTGCAAGTGTGTGGTCATTGAGTCGAGGGGAATCCGGCGGAAGTCGAACTTTTGGCAGCGAGAAATGATGGTTGGCAAGACTCTTTGAGGGTCGGTTGTTGCGAGGACGAATACGACGCGATCGGGTGGTTCTTCTAAGGTTTTTAATAAGGCATTAAATGCCTGGGTACTGAGCATATGAACTTCGTCGATGACATATACTTTATAGCGACACTGTACGGGGGAAAATTGAGCTCGTTCGATCAAATCCCGAATGTTATCTACTCCTGTGTTGCTGGCGGCGTCAATTTCGATGACATCTAGCGTCGAACCTCGGGCAATTTCTTGGCAAACGTTGCATTTGCCGCAGGGTGTCGGGGTGGGGACACCAGTAGAAATACAGTTGAGGGATTTGGCGAAAATTCTGGCACTGGAGGTTTTACCGGTGCCTCTGGGGCCGGTGAATAGATATGCTGGTGCTATGCGCTCTTGGAGGATGGCGCTGGTGAGGGTTTGGGCGATCGCCTCTTGACCGACTAATTCGGCAAATGTCTGAGGGCGATATTTGTGGTGCAGGGGTTCGTAGGTCACGATCGAATATGGGTGGTATTAGTTGTAATCTTAGCTAAGGAGTCACTGTTCGATCGCAAAAAGAGTTCTACTCTCAAACCAAGCAGCCGGTGGACTGGCACGGCGTCCAGGATTGAACAGTAGCAATTAGAACGCTCCCAGCCTTCGCCTCTCGATCGGGAAGGGCGATCGGTTGTTCTCTTTCATCTTTTCTGCTACTTGTTCCCGGAGTTACTATTAATTTATGTGTATTTACTTTTATTTGCTAGAAACGGAGCGCGCCGAACCAACATTTTTTCGACCTATATTGGTATAATCTGTCACAGACAATTAGCCATTTATTTTTGCCACTGCCAGCGCGCGATTTTCCGATATTTCGGGAACCTGCTTGCAGTTAAAGATAGAGTATTTATTAGAGGGTGCCGATTCGAGTTGCAGAAATCCAGTTGTACCAAGATGGTGGTGAAATGATGTCAAATTTGGTTGATTGAGTTACACTACCTACTCTACTCTGGAGTTCAGTATAAATATAGCGTCAAAATTTACCCTTTAAAAGCCCATGTCAACCAAAATAATCCTTGTAGAACCAAGGTTGGCAGTAGCCTCTCCCAAGCCCAAACAGGCTAAAATAGCAGGTTTATCCTCAGATCAACTCTTAATGGGAGGGTCGGGATTACTGTTGTTATTGCTGATCGGTTTAGCGGTGTTTACCAAGCTCAAACTTGACGATTTAAGCAAAAAGCTCAAATTTGAGGAGTTTAGAAATCGAGAACTCCAGAAAAAATACAAAATGGCTCTGGAAACCATGACAAAGATGGAAAAGAACCCCGACCTCATCCACTCGCGAGACTTTAATTTAGACTACCTGAGAATGCGGATGGCGGAAGAAGTTTTTCACTTTGCGATCGTGAACAAGATTAAGGTAAAAGTCAAAGAGAAAATTAGTATTGCCCTGCGTCCGACTCAGAGTGCAGTAGGAGATAATAATGGGAATGCGGGCACTGGCAGGCAAGTAGATTCGATGTTTGATATCGAATATGAAACTGGCGATCCCGCAGTAAAAATAGAAAAGCGAGTGCTGTTTCGGATTCAAATTAAGCTGATGAAACTGCCGACTCAGGCAACATCGGCGACAATTAACCAAATTATTGACTGTTTGGAAACTTATCTGAGTCCTTCAGACGACCACGACAGTTGGCAGCCGACAATTCAAGGTCGCATCGTTCACATTGAGTGGGATCAAAAAGCAAAGCCGACGCCAATGTTGGTGCTGGAACAGTCGAATGAAGGGGTGAATGTTACCTTTAGGACTACGAGAACGGCGACTGGCAGACCTGCAAATCCCGAGGATAGCCAGTTGGTAGGAGCTAAAGGGCAAAAAAGCGGCAAAAGTAGTTCCAAAAGTGCAGCGAAACCGGGCGCAAAAAGCCCTGCAAAGGTAGGAGGAAAGCGTCCCGGTTCTCGGAAATAAGTTGAGGTAAATTAAGTTTATTTTCCCGAAAGAACGCTTGTTGCAGCCGCTGTTGATGTGTCTTGTGCGAGATAGCCGTCTTCCATGTGAATGATGCGATCGGCAATGTCTAAAATCCGGTTGTCGTGGGTAACGAGCAAGATGGTGCTGTGCTGTTCTTTGGCCAAACCTCGCATGATCTCTACCACATCTCGACCGGATTTACTGTCTAGCGCTGCTGTCGGTTCGTCGGCTAAGATTAATTTGGGTTGGCCCACTAATGCGCGGGCGATCGCCACTCTTTGTTTTTGTCCGCCAGAAAGACTGCTTGGGTAATAATCTATTCTGTCTCCCAACCCCACAGCTTCCAAAATTCCTTCTATTTTATCATTAGTTTCTTGGTTGGAAAGATGGCTGTGCAAGTCGAGAGACATTTGCACGTTTTGCCTAGCTGTCAAGCATTTGAGCAAATTATGAGCTTGGAAAATATAGCCGATGTCGCGCCGCACTTGAACTAATTTATTTTTCCTAGTTCCCCGCAATTCTTGATCGAGAATTTTGAGACTACCTTCTTGGATCGATCGCAAAGCTCCAACTAAGGTCAATAAGGTTGTTTTTCCAGACCCAGAAGGCCCAGTCATGAGCACAATTTCGCCCGGATTAATTTCGAGGTTGATATCAAATAATGTCTGTTTGCGAAGTTGACCTTCACCGAAAGAATGATTGAGATTTTGAATTGAAACAACTGGTAGAGTGTTCATTGGTAATTGGTAATTGGTGATTGGTGATTTTTTATATTATATGTACCAACACTTCGGACAGTTTCAGGGCTTACGCATGGGGCAAGAAACCCGGTTTCTACGAATTTTGCATTTAGTAACGAGAAATATACGAAGAAACCGGGTTTCTAAGACTTCTTCCCTCAACATCTATCGGTTAAATCCGTTACATCTCACCGAAGAACACCAATGTCATTAAGGGGATTTTTCGTGGGTCGGGCGGGTTTATCTAACTTATTTGCTAGCTTTAAAGTCCTTGGCGAACCCGCCCCTACAGCTTTTTGAGAATGGTGCTCTTCTATCAGTTACATCCGCCGTTACACAATCCGTTGCCGAACTTCCTTCATTAAAAAATATCTGCTGGATCGGCCGCCTGTAATTTCCTAACGGCGATCGCCCCTGATACAGTACACATAATAACTGTCATTGTAAACACAGTTACAACTTTCCCCAAAGTCATGTACATCGGCAAACTCGTAGCAGTTCTAGCTAAACCGTACAGCACCACAGAAATCCCAAGTCCTGGTAAATAGCCAAGAATTGCAAGAATCAAAGCTTCTTGAAAAACCACACCCAAAAAATAACTGTCTTTATATCCCATCGCCTTCAGCGTAGCGTATTCTGGCAAATGGTCGGTAACATCAGTATAGAGAATTTGATAGACAATCACGATGCCGACAATAAATCCCATTGCCGCACCGAGAGTGAAAATAAATCCGATCGCCGTGCTTTCCTCCCAATATTTTCTCTCAAAAGCTACAAACTCTTCTTTAGAAGCAATTGTCACGTCTTGCGGTAAACTTGCCCTCATTTTTGCAATCACTCCCTTGACATCAGTTCCTGGCTGCAAGTGAACAATTCCGACATCAATTAAACCTCTACTTCTTCTACCATGAAAAATCCGCAGAAAGTTCAAATCGCTGGTAATAATATTGCCATCAGCACCGAAAGATGCTCCTAAAGTAAATAACCCCTCTACAGTAACGCGACGGTTATCTATTTCAGTTTCTACAGGCTTTCCCTGGTTGAAATATTCTACTACTGGCCCAAACTCCGGGCGCGAAGCTCGATCGAATAAAACGACATCTGAAATTTTAATTTTGTCCAAATTATCTTTAATTTCCGGTATCTCAAAGATCGGATGAGTGGGGTCAAAACCGATTACCATCAGTTGGCGAGTATTGTTTTTGTCTGGTGCGGGATTTTTCCACAAACCAAAGCCTAGATATACCGGGCTAATTCCGGTAACGCCATTAAAACTCAAAGCTTGATACAAACGCCGTTGGGGGAAACTTTTCATGGCTATTAAAGCCGTTGACTGGGTGCTGGTGATAAAAATATCGCCTTTTAAGTTTGCATGAAAGCTGACGGAACTTTGAAATAGCGCATCTCTAAATCCAAACTGGATAAACATCAGCAAGTCGGCGAAGCCAATGCCGGCTAGTGCGATTACTAAACGCATTTTTTCGCGCGTCAATTGTGCCCAAGCTAGCGGTATTTTTGCCATAAAGAAGGAAGTTCGGCAACGAGCAATGTACGGGATGTAACGGATGTCGGGAAGAGGGAAGTTCGGCAACGGATTCTGTAACGGATGTAACGGATGTCAGGAAGAGGGAATATTAAGTTCGATCGAGCCGATTACCAATTACCAATTACCAATTACCCATTACCAATCTTAGATGTCTATTTTAACTTCAACTTGTAAGTTTGTGAGAGTTGCAACTTTCTTGCTTGACTCGGGATCGAGGCGAATTCTGACTTCTACAACTCTAGCATCGGTGTCGGCCGCGGGGTCTGTATTGAGGACATCTTTTTTGCCGATTTGTTTGCCGATGCGAGCAACTGTTCCTTCCAAAGTGCCTGTAAAAACGGAGCTGGTAACGGTAGCACGCTGGCCGTTTCGCACTTTTGCGATGTCGGTTTCGTAGACTTCTGCTATGGCGTACATTTGATCGGTGCGGCCTAGTTCTACGATACCGTCTTGAGTATTGATGCGTTCTCCTTGTCTGGTGTGAACTTTGAGGACGGAGCCGGATACGGGTGCTTTGACGTAGCTTAAGTTTAAGTCTACTTGGGCTTTTTGTTTAGTGGCGATCGCACTTTCGACTGCGGCTTGGGCGGCTTGCACGTCTTCGGGGCGGACTTCACCAATTTGATCGAGATTTGCTTGAGCTTGATTGATTTGTTCTTGACCAGTTTCTGACTTTTGTTTGAGCATTGCTTCGGCTTGATTGATTTGTTCTCTGCCGGTTTCTATTTTTTGATTTAAGATAGCTCTAGCTTGGTTAATTTCCTCTCTTCCTGTTTCTAATTTGCGTTTGAGATTGGCTCGGGATTGATTTATTTCCTGCTTGCCTGTTTCTACTTTTTGTTTAACTGTGGCTTGAGTTTCGAGTATTTCCTGTCGCAAACTTTCGACTGTTTTTTCTAATATAGCTTGCGCTTCTTTGACTTTCTGGCGAGCCGTTTCTACTGCTAAGCGTTTGGTGTCGTAGGCGGAAGCAGAAATTGCGCCTGTTTCGGAGAGTTCTTGATTGCGTTTTTCCTCGGCTTCGGCGTTGGCTAATTCGGCTTTTAGTCGATCGACTGTAGCATTTCCAGAGGCAATTTCGCCGCGCACTTGAGCTTGTAGCCTTGCAAGTTTGGCTTGCTGCACTTCGGTTTCTCTTTGTAGTTGCGCTTCAAATTTGGCAAGATTAGCTTGTTCTGCTTCGGTTTCTCTTTGCAGTTGTGCATCGAATTTAGCGACGTTAGCTTGCGCGGCTTCGGTTTCTCTTCGCAGTTGAGCTTCTAAGCGGGCGACATTGGCTGATTCGCCTTCGGTTTCCCTTTGACGTTGAACTTCTGACTTGGCAACTTCGGCTTTCTGAGCGCCGATTTGACCTGTTTTTGCGCCTGCTTGAATTTTCGCTAATTCTGCTTGTTTGACTTTGACTTCTTTGTCGGCTTGTTGGAGGACTGCTTGAAGCCGATCGCGCGTATCGAGAACTGCGATGATTTGTCCTTGACTAACTCGATCGCCCTCTTCCACCTTTAATATTTCAATCCGTGCGCCTTCAGAAGCCGAAGGAGCCGACAATTTGATCACTTCCCCCTGCGGAGTCAATCTACCCAAAGCCGTAACGCTGGTGCGGGTGGCGGCTGCGGTTGCACTAGCCGTTGCTGCTGCTGCTGTCTTTAACTCTTCGGCTTTTCTAATTTGAGATACTTGCCAAAAACCGATTCCTGTGGTAATGAGAGTTACGGCTATCGCTAAACCGATAACTCCTCGCCCTGCTGGAAGTTTTAAGAATGATTTATCTTTGTCCCGTGATTCCTTTCCCATGACGTGTGAGATAGGTGATTTCCTGATTGCATTTTTTCACACCTATTATGAAGCATTGTAAACTGATTTCAGCTATTTAGGAAAATCAAAAAGCACCTCGGTCATGTAATGTTCTGCCCAATCTTGACCGAAAGCTTTTTCAAGTATGCGACGAGTTTTGTCGTTTTGTTGCTGCTGAGTGCAGTAATACATTTGAGCAGCCAGAACTTGCTCCTCTTCTGCTGCCGAGACTGGTTCGGCAGCGACTGCTAGTTTGCAGTGAATTTCCATGTAGGATTCAACTATGTCCAGAAATCTGCTTTCTTCTTCGATCGACTCTGGTCGCACAAATAGACAAAATTCCGAGAAAATATCGCCCCACTCTGGGATTTGGCGGGGACAAGAAAATTGGTCAATCGGCAAAGTTTGCAGTTGAGTGCGGTAATTTTCCGACAAAGTGCGACTGGGATTAAGGGGAGAAAGGTCGGCGATCGCAGCGCTAACTTTACCTTTACCTGCTACGATGTCGGTACCGAACATCGGCAAAGCGTAATTCGGTCTGGGAAACATCACGCAGTGCAAGATATCCAGCATCGGCCCAACTTTAGCAAGTTCGAGGTGTATTTTTCGGAACTGGGGCGTTTGATAGCAGCGGTTTTCAATAATCAGTTTTTCTCCTTCCAAGCGCCCTTCCACATATCCCAAGTCAGCGGGGAGGTGGTAGGGTTCGAGGTCGAGATAGCGATGCCATACTGCTTCCATCCGGTCTGCTAACTCGCGGATGAGATGGTGCTGTTGCTCGCGTAGGGAAGGCTGGGATGTTTCTAACATTTCTAATTTATCGGGCGATCGCTTAATAAAAATTGATTCTACTGTTGCAGTATGCAGGAAAAAAGGTAGATACTTTTAAGGATATCAGCAGATCGACGCGCGATCGATAAAGATTTACAGGAGATGAATGTATGTTTGGTCTAGGATTGCCCGAAATGGGCATTATTGCGGTAGTCGCTATTCTAATTTTCGGCCCCAAGAAAATTCCTGAGTTGGGAAATGCTTTGGGGAAAACCTTGCGGAGTTTTAAGGATGGTGTGGGTTTGGCTGATGATGAATCTGCTGACAAGGAGCGCGAGAAAGAGGAAGAGGGCCAGCCGAAATTGTAAATTAGGTTGGTAGTAAGGACTTTAGTCCTCAATTTCTAGGAGTGAACTAAAGTCTAAGTTAGATTCTTAGAGTGTATCTTAATTTGGGCAAATATATTCCTAGGGGCGAAGCACCTGACGGCAGTAAAGCTCTGGTTCTCACTAATAAATTATGTACCGTCAGGTGCTTCGCCCTTCTTGCAAAATAGATATACCCCTCATCTCAATTCCGGCGTAGCCGGAATGATATAGAGGACACGGCAGTGCCGTTTCCCTACAATTTATCACGGTAGGGAAACGGCACTGCCGTGTCCTGATTTCCGGTAATATTAATTCTGATGCAACCGGAATTGATATCACTACGAACCTATTCGGGAAATCTGCCTTCTCTAACTTCTAGGGAATAATCTTTCACAGCTTGAGTAATTGTCTCTCGCAAATTGACATAAGCTTTCGCAAAAGGCGGCTGTTTTTCCGAAAGTCCCAACAAATCGGAAGTAACTAAAACTTGTCCGTCGCAGTGGGGCCCCGCACCGATGCCAATTGTCGGAATAGTTAATTTTTGAGTAATGCGATCGGCTAAGTCTGCGGGAATGTGTTCTAATACTACAGCAAAAGCACCTGCTTCTTGAAGTGCGATCGACTCTTGCAAAATCCTCTCTCCCGCTTCCACAGTTTTTCCTTGTTTTTTATAACCGAGTTGGTGTACGGATTGCGGGGTTAAACCGACGTGTCCCATCACCGGAATTCCGGCTGATGTGAGTTGCGAAACTGTGGCCGCCATTGCTGGATATCCGCCTTCTAATTTGACAGCTTGAGCGCCTGTTTCTTTCAAAACTCTCCCCGCTGAGTGCATGGCTTGCTGGACGCTTTCTTGATAGGTTAAGAACGGCAAATCGACGACAATTAATGCTTGTTTAACGCCGCGACGCACTGCTTTAGCGTGGTGCAGTATTTCATCGAGGGTTAGGGGCAGAGTTGTCTCATAGCCTAGGACTGTCATGGCGAGGGAATCGCCGACGAGGATGATGTCTACGCCGGCTTGATCGATCAGTTGGGCGATCGCATAATCATAGGCCGTCAGCGCGACAATTGGTCGTCCTTGTTGTTTCCATTGAATTAATTGATGAGTAGTAACTGACATTTTAGTGCAAAAATATAATAATATTATTTCTATTACACATCTCCCAAAAAGCCTGTCAAAAACAGGCAGGATGACTGTTCCGCAATAATTATGGGAAATGTCTATTCTAACAAAACATCCTCAAAGTCTCTATAACCACTCAACACTCTTTCAATTTGAATACCATTTTCAATAATGCGGTAAAAAATTACATATTTATCTACAGGTAAACTGCGTAGAGATGGTGCTAATTCCTCGCGACTGCGCCCCATTTCTGGAAAATCTGTTAATAAACGAAATTTTTCCTCAAAAATATCAAGCAAATGGTTAGCAGCATTGGCACTAAACTGCAACAGATAGTGAGTGAGATCCCTTAAATCTTGCTTGGCGGGGGCACTCAAAATGTATCGACTCATTTTTGACCCTCATCCGCTTGCTGAATCTCCTCACGTAGTTCTCTTAACACTTCTTCACCATCAAAAACTTCTCCGCGATCGGAAGCTTCAATTCCAATCATTATTTCCTTGCGGAGTTCCTCTAAACGCACCAAGCGTTCGATTTCTCGTTGTTCTAGCAATCGTAACGCAGCCCATACCACTTCAGAAGCTGATGAGTATCTACCGTTGTTGACTGTTGACTGAACAAACTGCTCTAGTTCGGGAGTTAAGGATATGTTCATTACGTTGAGTCACCTATTTGAGTCAACTACTATTTCCCATAATAACAAAAAACTATCAAATTTTGCGATCGGGATTTTAAACACTGAACCAGAGATAAGTAAACTATAATCTGGTATAGCAAGCATTTAAGGTTAACGATCGAGATTTTACACGCGAATATAGCTTTGCATTCCCTCTGCTGGCAAAACAATCAACCGCTGATTTCTCAAGTCCGGTTCTAAACCCAAATCTTCGAGGGGAATTAAGCCGAGTAAAGGTTCTTCTCCTGCGGGAATTTCTACACAATCATATCTACCTTCCCGTCCAGCTACGGCAAGACCAACATTTTTGAATAGACGAAATTGTCTAGATCCTATTGCTGTATTCCCTTGGATTTCACCAACTAGAGTTAAACCTAACTGACTGATAATATCTGCCGGCAAACAGAGCCGAGTTGCTCCTGTATCTACTAGGACGTTATAGATGGTGACAGAGCGTATTTGCTCTGCGGGTATAAAGCCTCTTTCTGCTAGCATCTTGTCTACTTCATTGGTGACGGTTATTGTTGCGGTGACTCTTCCCATTTTTTTATCCTTTTGTTTTGCTATAGAATGTTTGGCTCGCTTTTTTAACTCAATTATATACAATTCAGGGTGCATATTCTATATTATTGATAGTGATTTAATTAGCATAGTGATGCGATCACACATCATAGTCCACAATTGGAAATAAACATATAGCGTCGAATTGCAGACCATTCACTGATGCTAATTCGATCGCTTTTGGGAATTGGTTGTCCAGTCCTTTGAGGATGGCGGCTGTAAAAAATTGTATCTGCAAGGCGATCGTAAGTTTGTTCGTAGGTTTCGCCGTTAATTGTCGTGAATTCCCATCCTGTCTCTCCCGGGGCTGGCCTAAAACAGACTTCTTGTACCGACTTGACTCGCGGATCGATCGCCTCGCGTAATCTCCGCCATTGATTGCTATATTCGCGATCG
>ENA-OFCE01000310-OFCE01000310.1-metagenomes-genome-assembly--contig:-NODE-310-length-33040-cov-6.790753_pt1 | contig 33040 bp, 24 predicted proteins | sample MGYA00153388_OFCE01 | MGnify analysis MGYA00153388 | reverse complement strand
GGCCAACTCATCGGCAATGTCAGGCGGCAGCAAATCACGCCGGGTCGACAGCAACAGGTATTCATTCCAGGAATTGATAAATACCAGTATGGCTGTGGTAAAGACTCCCGGGGCAGCCAGCGGGGCAATCACCAGAAAGAAGGTTTGCAGCGGGCTGGCTCCATCGATCTTTGCCGATTCCTCAAGGGAAAAGGGTATTTCCTTAAAGAAGGTGGTCAGATACCATATGGCCAGGGGCAGGGCAAAGGTGATATAAGGGATGATAAGTCCGGGATACGTATTTCTTAGCCCCAGGGATTTCATAAAAATATATACAGGGGATATGATGGCAATCTGCGGGAACATGGATACGGCCAACACAAGCCCAAGAAGAATCGATTTTCCTCTGAACTGGAGCCTTGCCACAGCATAGGCTGTAAAAGCAGCAACCACCAGCGATAAAAAAGTGGATGCAAAGGATACTATAAAGCTATTCAGAAGATAGTTGGCAAAGGGCCTTATGGTAAATGCATTGATGTAGGAATCGATGGATGGATAGGTAGTAATCAGGCTAAAGCTGGAAAAAATCTCATCCGGTTTCCTTATGGACGTTAAAAATACATAGTAAAACGGAAACATTACTGCAAATACAAAAAGAACTAATAAGGTATAAAAAATCGGTCCTGCATTCTTCTTCATCTCAATTCCTCCTTTCTATCAGCTTCCGCTCTTCATAACATCGGCACCCAAAACCTTGATATAGATGATACTGATCAGTGAGATACAAAGGAATACCACGATGGAGAGAGTGGAACCCTTACCGAAATCCATCTGCGAGAACATGGTCACATAAGCATAAATTGAAATGGTCTCGGTAGAATTTCCCGGTCCTCCCCCTGTCAGCACATAGATCAGGTCGAATATTCGGAAGGCGTCCAACGTCCGGAAAAGCAATGCAACCAGTACGGTAGGCTTCAAAAGAGGAAGTGTAATCCTAAAGAAGCTCTGTATTTTCGTAGCACCGTCAATATTTGAAGCTTCATATAAGTCCTCGGAAATGGTCTGCAATCCTGCCAGGATCAAAAGAGCCATGTACGGGGTTGTTTTCCATACATCCGCAAATATGACGGAGGAAAAAGCCCCGAATTTGGTAGTCATCAACACTCCGGTGTCACTCACTATGCCAAGCTTGGCAAGCCAGTGGGCGATGATTCCTGTTTGTCCGTCGTAGAGAAAACGCCACATTCTGGCAGATACTACCGTTGGAATGGCCCATGGAACCAGTATGGCAGCCCGGACCAGCCCTCTTCCCTTAAAGGACCTGTTTATTAATAAGGCAATGGCGATACCGAAGACCAATTCCATAAAGACGGAAATAATGGTAATTACAATTGTATTGGTAAGGGCTTTGCCCAGCCTTCCCATCTCGTTTCCCTTAAAGGTCAGTTCACTCAGGAAGTATTTGTAATTGTCCAGTCCGATAAAGTTCGGTTCCATGATGGAAACCCGCAGTTCCTCCATCAAATTCGAGGCCTGTATTGCCGGATCATCCTTTTTTTCACTTAGTGCAAGCAAGCCTTCCTTTACCTTTGCTACTCTGCTCAGGTAGGCTTCTGCATCCTTCTTCCCGATTTCAGCATACTTCAACTGAGGATCATTCACCGGTTTCATGGCATCCAGCAATTCCTCAACGGGTTTATACCGTTCAGAAACACTTGGCTGCTTCATCAAGTCTTCCTTCATTACGCTCAGTACCTGGCTGAGCTCGGCGATTTTATCCTTGTCCTTATTCCCCTTGCTTTTCTCAAGGTCCTTTAAGGCTTTCTCAACATAAAACTGGGTGTCTACAAACTTTTCCATATCCAACTGGTACTTTAAGTGAACTGCATTCTTTGCAGGATGATTCAGCCGAAGGTCAAACATACTGTACCAAAAGGACTGAATAACAGGCCAGAGTGCAATCGAAAAAATAATGATTACGGCAGGCAGTACCATCAGATAGGCTGTCAAGGACTCTGACATCTGCATTTTTTTCTTCATATTCATCTTCCCCCCGATTAAGATAGCCCAAAAGCCATTAAGTGCTGGCACTTAATGGCTTCTGAATTCATAAAACCTATTTTGCCGCAGCCACAGCCGCTTTCATTTTCTCATCCATGATCTTTACAGCATCTTCAACGGACTGCTGTCCGGCCAAAGCTTTTGATATTTCAATCTGCATGATTTCGGAAAGTTTTGGATAGATCGGGGATACAGGTCTGGGAACTGCAGCCTTCAAACCTTCCTGGAATCCTTTGTCACCAAAATGCGGATTCTTTGCAACTACATCCTTATCGTCATAGAGAGGTATATAAGTAGGAGCTAAGCCGCCTTCAATGGCACTTATTTTCTGACCTTCCGCACCTGTCATAAACTTAAGGAATTCCCAGGCTGCTTCAGGGTTCTTGGTATTTTTGTTAATCATAGCCATCCAACCGCCAAGACATGCTGCGGATCTCTTATCACCCTTCGGAAGGGGCGCCATGGCCAGTTTGCCAACGATCTTGGACTGCTTCTCATCATTTCCTAAAGCCCATTGGTACGGCCAGTTACGGATGAAAGGAGCCTGACCGTTAATAAAGGCTGTATGGGATTCCTGCTCTGTAAATGTTGTAATGTTATTGGGTGCGAAATCCGATTTTACAATGGAAACCATTGTTTTCAGACCTTTGATAGTCTCAGGGCTGTTGATGGTTATGTTTCCATCTCCGTCAACAACGGACCCGCCATAGGCTGAAATAAATTCTACTGCGTTACATACCAGACCTTCGTACTGCTTTGCCTGCATGAGATATCCGAACTTGGTATCTCCCTTGCCCTTATTGGCTTTTGCTGCTGCGATCAGTTCTTCCCAGGTTGCAGGCGCCTTATCAACGATGTCCTTCCGGTAGAAGAGGAGTCCTGCATCCGTGAACTTCGGCATTGCCCACAGCTTGCCTTTGAAAGTAGCTGCCGCAACAGGACCTGTCATATAATCAGCCATATTGATTTTATCCTTCTCAACGAACTTGTCGAGCGCCAAGGCATATCCTGCCTGTGCGAATTCTGCCGGCCATATTACGTCGATATCAACAACGTCATATTCGCTTCCGCCAGCGCTGAAGGATGTAACGTACTGGTTATGCTGCTTATCGGTTTCATTCGGCATTTCAACAAACTTAACCTTGATTTTACCATCAAACTTCTTATTAAAAGCTTCTACCATCTTACTGTTGGCAGGGGTGTTGTCAACACCTCTTCCATAAACAAGCTCAATGGGACCGGGTGCCTTGGTCGGATCAACTTTTTTTGGTTCTTCGGTTTTCTTCGGCTCGGGTGTGGGTGTTGCTTTCTGTGTTCCACCACAAGCAGTCAGAGATAAAGTCATGGTTAGCGCCATCAATACCGCCGATACCTTGTAACGTCTTTTCATTAAATGATTCCCCCTCATTTATTTTTACCTCGTTCATAAGCCCTGCGAAATTGGTTTATCCTTACATTTTCATTGTAACGATTTTCAAAAAATGAATGAATAGAATATCTAATGATTTTGTTTGATATCTTTAGATGTTAAATTTTTTAGTCATAAATAATCAGAACAAAGGCGGCTTTACCACTTTTGTTTGCATATGTTCCTTTCCGAAGCATGAGGAAAAGCTGGCGCGCGCATAAATTCAACGTTTTTTTATTGTCCAGGAAAGAGAACTTTCCTGGACAATAAAAAAACTGCCCTTGTCGAGCAGTCTTAATCCAGTATATCCTTTGCAATGATGTCTCTATAATCTGTCGGGGAAACTCCGATGTGCTTTTTAAAGCAGGTGCTGAAATACTGGGAGTCGCTGTATCCCACCTGAAAAGCTACTTCATAGGTTTTCAGGTTCGTCTCCTTCAGCAGCTTTTTCGCCTCATTCAGCCGTACTTTAGTAATATATTCTACACAGGACTCACCCACAACCTGCTTGAAAAGCTGGCTCAGGTAACCCGGACTCACATGTACGCTGTCGGCAATGGTACTTAGGTTCAAACCCTCACTCCCGTAGTTGTTGTTAATAAATTCCTTGGCTTTTTCCACAAAACTTCGATTGACCACTTTGTGTTTCGAGTTTACAAATTCAACGGTACGGCTGGTCAGTTCCTTCAGCCTGTGCGTGATGTCCTCCTGGGTATCATAGTTAAGCAGTGTAAAGGGTGTAAATTCGTCTCCATATACTTCCGAGATATCCGCCCCGAACTCCAGCACGATTCGAATAAATTTATTTATGATTTCAATCACCAGAAGGTGGATATGGGATTTCTTCAAACTGTTCTCACGCCGCAGCGATTCAAAAACCCCGGCTATGATATCAAAGGCTGCAACCATATCCCCACCCTTCACCGCTTTTACCAGTTCATTTACTTTTTCAAAGGTATCGGGCGGAATCCCCGTCTTATCCGGCTGTCCGATATCCCCGAAATAGATAATGCTGTTTTTTCCAAAGGCTGTCCTATATCCCAATGAAGCCTCCGCTTCCCGGTAGGATCTGCTGATTTCCGTCAGGCTGCTGCAGCCTCTTCCAATACCGACAGAGATCGTCGTCTTCAAATAGCGTCGGACAGCATCCTGAATTTTTTGCAAAATTGGGTGCAAAACAGACAGCAGTTCTGTGTCACCCTTGTTTTCAGAGCAGAACAGAATGCCGATTTCACTTCGTTTCTCTTCGAAGCAGAACATTTGATCCTTCATTTCCTGCAATATCTCTTCTGCGATGTTCTGAATGGCAAATTTGAGGAGGTTAAGATCGGCTTCATTCTGCTTTTCATTCAGGTTAAAGTATTCATCCATGCTGATGATCATGCAAAAGAACTGATCCGCTTTGATGCTTATCCCAAAGTACTCCAGCTTATTTTGAATCTCTTTTTCATTGAAGGCACCCTTGACCAAGTTAAGAAAAAATCGTTCCTTAAGAAGGGGCAAGCTCTCCCGAATGAGTGTTTTCAGTTTAAAAATCTGGTTCTTTTCCAGCTCCTTATGCTCCAAATCCTTACTGGCCTCATGCAATGCCAGCAGGAGCTCCTCCTCCAAAACAGGCTTGGTCAAATATCTGAAAATGCCTGCCTCAATGGCCTTCTGGGCATAAATAAACTCATTGTACCCACTCAAAAAGATGATGATAATTTCCGGGAACAACCGTCGGACCTCTGTTGCGAACTCTATACCATCCATCACAGGCATGTAGATATCGGTGATAATGATATCCGGCTTCACAACCTGTACAATTTCAAGGGCCTTCCTGCCGTTTTCTGCTTCTGCCACAATGCTGTATCCATGTTGGCCCCAGTCCATTGAATTAATGAGGCCCTTGCGAATTATCTCCTCGTCATCCACAACCATTAGCCTATACATCTGATAGTACCCCCAGGGAAAACTTTTTTTGTACAGTTGAATTATACCATATCATAGAGTAGAATAGAAAGAGAATATAGATGATCTTCAATTCGTAGGTGACCCACCCCCTTCCCGAGGAAGCGGCGGTTTTATTTAGCTGCTGGAGTGGCCAGCAAAGGGGTTCCCCCCCTGTATCTCCTGAATTGCAAGTTGAAGTGTTTTCACTTCACACTTGATTTAGGGCCGGTGAAAATATAACTTCAACTATCCTTTTGCTCCACCCGTCATGGCTGCCGTGACGGACCCGCAAAGAAGAGGCTGTGCTATTTTCGCGCCCCCTAGTATATTGAGAAATCCTTAAAAGGTGGGAAGTAGAATGATTAAGACCGCCAAACGAAAAGCAATATTTGCACTCCTGTTTATAGCAGCATGTTTTGTAGCAACTTTAATTCTTTTTATTACTCATACAATAAATCGTAACTCCCAATCCGATGGTTCCGGAAGTTCTCAGGAAATTACCAGTCCGCTTCCTAAGAAGACCATTGTTTGTTCCTATGGAGGGAATGACCTCACTGTCAAACAACTCATTCGCACTTTTCAGGAATTAAATCCTGACATTGAAGTAAAGCTTCAACAATTGCCCAGTTCCACCGATTACCAGCGGAGTGTTTATGAAATCGCCCTGTCCTCCGGGGATACCAGTATTGATGTCTTTTATGCAGACATTGTGTGGATCGCAGAGTTGGCCTCCAATAACCGGATCGCAGCGCTGGACGGTTATTTTAGTGAGAGCATGCGGAGGGAGCTTCTGGCAAATGCCCTGGATGCCTGCTCCTACAAAGGAAAAATATATGCCGTACCCATCCGGACGGATGCACCATTCCTTTACTATCGCAAAGATATCATCAGTACACCGCCAACCACCTATAGCGAGTTGATTGCACAAACGAAAAAGCATATCAATGCCCCGGGAATCAAATATGGCTATGTTCTACAGGGGTACTCCTACGAAGGCCTGGTATGCAATGCTTTGGAGTTTATATGGAATAATGGCGGATCCGTGCTTGAAAACGGAAAGGTAACCATAAATTCACCTCAATCCATCGAGGGCTTGCAGACGATGATCGACTTGATTCATTCCGGCATCTCCTCCGAGGATGTTTTGAATTTCCAGGAAGATGATTCCATTATGGCATTTAATGACGGCAGCTCCCTTTTCCTGAGAAATTGGCCCTACGCGTATAAATTCTTCAATGCCTATGATTCGAAGGTAAAAGGAAAAGTAGGAATCGCCCCATTGCCGAAAGGTCCTCAGGGCACTGTAAGCAGTGGAACCCTGGGAGGCTGGAACCTGGTGATCAATAAGAATTCCAAAAACCCGGACCTTGCATGGCGGCTTATCGAGTGGATGTCCAGTTATGAAGCCCAGGCCTTGGACAATCGGCTCGGAGGATATGCGCCGACGAGAAAGTCGGTTTACAGTGACCCCGAATTGAATCGAATTACCCCCTGGATATCGGAATTTAAGGATATTTTTGAGGCAGCGAAACCCAGGCCTGTATCTCCCTACTATTCCTCCATCTCAGGGTCCATGCAAAAAAACTTCTCCGATGCCCTCTATAGAAAGATTGACGCAAAAACTGCCATTGAGAACATAGAAAAGGACCTTAACCTATTACTATCCAAACAAACGGATAAATAAAAAATCTCTTTCCTTCGGAGACGATGATGAAAAATAAACTTTTGAACCGGATACGGTATAAAATTTATTCTTACCCGCTGAATCTACAGATTAATATTGCCATTGGGGTTATTATCCTTATCACTATTGCCCTGATTTCATCCATCACTTATGTAAAGACCTTGAACCAGACAAAGCAAAACTTTAAGGAAACAGGTCTGCTCATTTTGCAGGAAACCATGGATAAAATCAATTCAAGGCTGAAACTGGCTGAAAATACGGCCCTCATGATATCCAACGATACGAGGATTCTCAGCTATTCGGATGCTTCAAACAATGTTAGTGAAAGTGAAATCAGCAGATACCTGCATAACTGTTATGAGTTCAACAAATATGACACCCACCAGGAAGGCTTGGCCTATATCGAAAATCTCATTGATGACATCATGTTCATCTCCGATAAAAGTATTATTATCGCAAGAAGGTTAAACTTCACCCCTTACAATATCCGCAGGGAGCTTAACAACGACTGGTTCAAAAAGGCTTATGCGAATAAAGGGAAGCTCATCTGGACGGATTTCTTTTACAACAGCTCTTCCGAACAAATCGTGAAGAGTAATAGTGATGAACTGAACTCACGCTTGAATCAGTTTATGCTGATCCGGTACATTGTAAATGAAAAGACTTCCGAAGGTTTGGGCTATGTAGCCCTCAGCATCAACTCCGAAAACCTTTCCCGGTTAATTGATAATATAAAATTTGGAAAAAACGGCAACCTCTATATCATCAACAGCCAGGGGACGATTCTCGCCTGCGAGAACCGAGGAAGCATCCTTGGAAATATTAACTTCACCGACAGCGCTATGAAACAAATGTCTGCCAGCAACAGCAGCCTGAACTTCTTTGAAGGCAAAATCGGTACGGATAACTGCTTTATCTTTCACTCCCCGCTCTCCATTAATGATTGGAAGCTGGTAGTCACCATCCCTGTCAAGGAACTGGAAGACTCCGTATCCAGCACCTTGTTATCCGTCAGCATCGTCGGAATTATTTCCTTTATCATCATTACTGCCATGAGTACCCTGGTGTTGAATAACATGTCCCATCCTTTAAAAAAGATTCTCCTGTCCATTAAGGAAACCCGAAATGGGAATCTGTCGCAAAAAGTGAATGTGCAGGGGTGCATGGAGGTCAATGAACTTAGTACCGAGTTCAACTTTATGCTAGATAAAATCAACAGTCTTCTGGATACTATTGTGGACGAGCAGAAGGCCCTGAGAAAATCCGAGTTAAAAGCCCTCAGGGCACAGATCAACCCCCATTTTCTGTATAATACCCTGGATTCCATCAAATGGCTGATTTTTTCCGGCGACAGCAAAAAGGCTTCCGAACTCACAGCCTCTCTTTCCATGTTCTTCCGGTTGGGCTTAAGCGGGGGCTCCGAAGAAATTCCAATCCGTGATGAAATCGAGCATGTAAGGCAGTACCTCTTTATACAGCAGCTCCGGTGCGGAGACAAAATGAACTATATATTGGATATTGACGCGGATATTGAGAACTTCAAGTCGCCCAAACTGATTCTTCAACCCATTGTCGAAAACGCGTTTATTCATGGGCTTAACAAAAAGGAAACCCCAGGAGTGATAAAAATCCGGGTTCAAAAGCTGGACGAGGAAACCATTCTTTTTGAGATATCCGATAATGGATTAGGTATGGAACCCGAGCATCTGGAAAGTTTGAACCAGCGGATCAACAACCCGCTGCTTCAAAGCACCGCCGGCAACCATGGCTACGCCATACGGAATGTCAATCAGCGAATCAAGCTGAGCTACGGGGATAAGTTCGGCATTTACTATAAAAGCAAATATGAGGTGGGTACCAAGGTCTCCGTCACGATTCCCGTGATTCCCACAGATTCTCCCTTTCATGCATCCTAATGAAAATGGGGCTGCAGGAAGTAAATTTCTCATTTATTAAATCCAGGTAAATTTATCAATTTATCCTAATTCGCTCGCAAACTTGTTGTATAATAGAAATAAAACGAAAGGTAACTGGGTTTCTATGAAAAAGCACATTGGATTTTTCATCATCTGTGCGCTGATTCCATTGATTATTTTTTTATCCCCTATTTTCGCGATGAACAAACAGCAGCCGGAGTACTTTGACCAGCTTTTTGAAGATGCAAAAGTTCTTGAAATCCTTAAAGAGGAACTGAATCCCGATCCTGTAGTTGAAAACCGTTTTCTTGGTTCACAAAGAGTAAAACTGGAAATTCTCACCGGAAAATATAAAGGAAAAATATTTGAAGCGGACAACCCGCTCAGCACAAGCCATAATATTGTTGCTGAAAAAGGCATGGTACTCATCGCCGGTATTACGGATACCGATGGAAATCCGACGGCATGGATTTATAATTACAAAAGCGATGGCGTTCTGATTTTTCTGGCAGGACTCTTTTTCTTCCTCCTTCTTTTGTTTGGAGGAATGAAGGGGCTAAAATCCGCCATTTCACTGATTCTCACAGGAGTCATCGTTATCTTCTTCATGCTGCCCCTTATTTTCCAGGGAAAATCTCCGGTTTTAGTAGCGGTTTTTGCAGCTTCTCTTGCCGCCATTTCCTCCTTTATTTTAATCGGAGGCTTTCACAAGAAAACCTACGCCGCCATTTTGGGAACCATTTGCGGTGTCAGTGCCGCCGGATTCATTTCATGGATTGCCGGAGAATGGGCCCATGTGTCCGGGGTCACTATGGAAAACAGCCAGCAGCTTCTGTATTTGGCAAAGGACTATCAGATCAAGATCCGTGGACTCATGTTTACCTCCATCCTCATTTCCTCTTTGGGCGCCGTAATGGATGTAGCCATGTCCATCGCCTCTTCCACCTTTGAAATTCACCAGGCAAATCCGAAATTCACACCCAAACAGCTTTTGCAAGCTTCCATGAATGTGGGCAAAGACATTATGGGCACCATGGCAGATACTCTGATACTGGCATTTGCCGGGGGAGCCTTTAACACCATTATGCTGATTTGGGGATTCCAGATGAATTACCGGCAGTTTATCAATATTCCCCTGGTCAAAACGGAAATCATTCAAAGTCTCGGCGGAAGTATCGGCATCATATTAACCGTACCCGTAACCGCCTTCTTCGCAGTAACACTCTACAAGAAAAGTTTCCTCAACTCTCCCGGAGTAAAACCGAAAACCAAGACAAACGCCCGAATTAAAGCTTAAGCTTTGACAGTATTTTTCTGCTCTCTACTTTTTGAGGTATATCTATGGCTGATTCCCTTCATCCGGTTCACCCTCCTGTTAATTTATTCCACAGAACAAAGTGCTACCGCACTTTATTCTTCGCTATGGGACCCTAGGTCCCCTTCGACGGAGCTAACACTCTGAGCACGCGCATAAATTCACTGTTTTTTATTGTCCAGGATAGAGAATTTTCCTGTACAATAAAAAAACGCCTTGTCTCTCTATGGACTTCGCAGAAAAGCAGCAGTAATTTATTTTACTCTCCTTTTGAATACGAAATCCATAGAAAACAAAGCATTTTAGGGAATCCCCGCAATATTATGCCGCCAGATTGAAATAGTCAACCAACATGGCAATGGGGGATATATAGGTCACTTTCTCAGGTGAAATTGTTTTGGCTTTCTTGATGGCATCAATCAGAACATCCCTCACAGGAATATAGGTATGCTTCACATTCCTTGCTTTGGAGAAATCATACTTATCGCCGCCCGTAACCATAAAATCATTCACTACAACGGTATAGTAGGTATCGTCCTTGATGGGTGTACCATCTTCCAGCGTGATGCTGGTGATTCTTTTTTCGAACTCGGCTTTCGGATCATAGGTCACCTTTAACCCGGCAAACTGGCCGTCCGTTATGGTCGGATTGTTAATCCCGTGGTCGATGGCTTTCTTAAGATCCGCCCCCGGCAATTCGAAGGTTACAAGATAGTTGTCAAAAGGCATGATTTCATACAGGTCACCCATGGTAATATCTCCTGCCAGCAGGGACCGCCGCAATCCTCCGCCGTTTTGAATGGCTACCTGTACGCCTGTTTTCTCCTTCATTACTTGGGAAACCCATTTGCCCAACAAGCTGACAGAGCCTTTGCTGTTTCTATCATGGGTGAACTCCGCTGTTGCCGTTCCGAGCTTTTCGCCTAAAACAGGTTTCAGTTCCTTGTCATATTTCTCATAGGCTGCCGCTGCTTCTGCGTCGGGAATAATGTTTTTCTTGGTGGTATAGATCTGGTTTACAGAAGGAGCTACCACGAGGAATTTGCCATTTGCATCCAGGACGATGGAAAGTTTTGCAAGGGCCCTTCCATTGTAGGAAGCCTGGACCACCGGTACATTATTGACTTTTCCCGAAACTGTCAGATGGCTGTGTGCAGAAATTACACCATCCAACCCCTTCACCTTTTTACATAATTCCGCAGCAGTTCCTGTGATTTCATTAGTTTTGGAATCCTGTGAAGAATCCAAATGGGTTAATGCGATAATGACGTCCGGAGTACCTTCCGGTGCTTTGCCTGCCTTCAGATAGTCAATCCACTCCTGGGCGGCAGCCGTAACATCCTTGAATTCAAGGCCTGCCACATACTCTGCTTTTGTCAATGTGGGTGTATCGGGATGTGCCAGCCCGATAAAGGCAATTTTAAGTCCGCCCTTCTCTGTAATTATGTAAGGCTTCGCCCATTCCACGGGCTTTCCGGTTTTCGTGTCATAAATGTTGGAGGCAAGGAACGAAAAATTGCCATCCTTTGCCCATTTTGCAATTCGATCCGCACCCCAGTCAAATTCATGATTGCCCACAGCGGATGCCAATACGCCCATGGCCTTCATCATGTCCGACACAGGCGTGCCATAGGTTAAGTTGGAAATCGCCGTCCCCTGGTAACTATCTCCGCCGGAGACAATGATGGTATCCGGGTTTGCGGCTACCGCACCTTTTACGGCAGCTACCAGCTTGGCCATACCCACATTCTTTCCTGTTTCACTGACATCTTCCGCCACATTCCCATGGAAATCATTAAAGGATACGATATCCACCAGCTTGAGCTTTCCTTCCTTCGCCAGGTCATATACGTTTACTGCCTTTACATTCGGAGTTCTTCCGTCTGCAGAAGTGGGAATCTTTATTTCCCCCTTTTTGATCATCTCCGTAACAATGCCCTTTAACGGATGATTGAAATCAAAGCCGATGATTTTCCAGTTGTTATCACAGGAAGGGCTTACCTTTCCCGCTTTTTGCTCGTTAATGTATTTTCCGATAAGGTCGCGGATACGTCCTGCATCCTGCAGCAGCTTGTATGAATCATAGTAGACATCCTGATCCGTAACAAGCTTCAGGCCTGTCAAGGTACCGAAACGGTAATTGTTGACTGCCAGCTTATAGATCTTGTTGTTGTCAATGGGAGCTCCTCCGATGGTGGCATTTACAATCCTGCTTCCCACCGGCTTTGAGATGTCGATATCGTATTTTACCCCGGAAAACATGTCGTAATTATAGTCCCTGACATTTGGATCGAAGCTGATGGTCACATCTCCATCCTTTGAGGTATTATAATAGCTGGCCGACCATTCCATGTATTTCTTAAGGTTGGCACCTGTGATGTTGACTCCCATCAAGGTATTGGTGTATTTGTAGATATCGGCTACATTCTTTTTCTTGAAATCCCCTGCCAGCAGATTCATATCCTTCTTAAAGGCCGCTGCAGAGCTGACATCCGATTTGGTATAGTACATCTGTACTTCATTGATCAAATCCATCAGTGCAGTATCCTGAACCTGTGCCGTGGGCATGGTGGTTACCTTCGCCTCACCGGTAATGTAGTCCACCCGCTTCACAAAATCTTCGGTAACCGTTCCGATGACTACATTGGCTTCGTCAACGGATTTCTTATGTACGAATTCAAATTCTTTCAGGATTTCGCTGTCTTCCTTCACAGGCGTAGTTTCTACATTTTTTGTTGTTACACTTTCTACCTTCCAGGTATCTCCATCCTTTGCCACATTGACTTCCGCCTTTGCCAGCGCCCAGCCATAGGCTCCAGGTTCAATGAGCTTTACCCCGTTTACTACAAGGTTATCGAACTTTGCATGCTCATGTCCTCCAAAAATCACATCAAATTCCGGACAGGCTTCAGCGATGGCCTTGATTCCAACTTCGCCGTATTCGCCTTCACGGCCTTCATGGAATGAACCTACCAGTACATCGTATTTACCTTCCAATTCCTTGATGGCCTTTTTGGCCTCCTCTACAACTTTGGTAAATTTCAAGCCCTGGAAATGCTCCGGAGAACTCGCTTCCCATCTCGGCACATGCGGCGTGATAAGACCGATAATAGCAACGCGCACTCCATCCTTTTCAATAATTGTATAGGGCTTGACAAAACGGTTTCCATCCTCTTTGTATATGTTTGCTGCAAGGACTGTTCCCTTGAAAGCAGCTATATTCCGATCCAGAAAAGCTTTTTCAAAATTGAACTCATGGTTTCCCAGGGTCCAGGTATCATATCCCATTTTGTTCATGGCTTGAACCATCGGATGAACCGGCAGGTCATTAAACAGCTCTGCACTGTTATCCTGGACGGTATCACCTACATCCATCAAAATGGCATTGGGGTTTTTGGCTTTTTCCTGCTTGATTAACGTCTGAACTTTAGCATACCCTGCTGCTGCATCCACTGCGTCCACCGCATAATCGTAAGCGTAGATGCGTCCATGCATATCGGCAGATGCCAACAAGGTGATGGTCTTTACATTGGAAGCGCTTTCGGGGGGTTTGACAGTCTCATCCTTTGGGGAAACCTCGGCAGTGCTCTCCTCCGGAATCCTGATTTGTTGACCGGGAAAAATCAGGTGTGGATTTTGCAATTGGTTGTATTCACTTACCTGTTTCCAGTCCAGTCCATACTTTTGCGCAATTTTCCAGAGTACATCCCCGGATTCTACCACATGGATTTTTTCTGCCAATGTTACATTGGAGAACATGGCACAAAATAAAAATACAAGTGCCACAATCAAGCTAAGCTTTCTAAGCCTTTTCATATAAAATTAACCTCCCATGCTATATTTTGGAACAAGCTTATTATATCAAATCTATAGCTGGAAACAATATCCTTAATAAATTTTTTGCATGAATTTTACAGTTAAGCAGGAAGCTGGCTGTCAAAGAAATTATGCTTTCTTATTATATCCTGAAATTTTGAATGCCCGCCGGAAATCAACTCCGCGCGGGCAATAAATCTGAAAATATTCTACCATAACAGGCGGTCTAAAAAACGGTTCCACGAATTTTTTCGCCCTGTGTGCTGCGCCCTATGTGCGCCCTTCAGCCTCCTGGAACAGCTTGCAGAGGAAAGCCAGCCCCAACCCCTGTCCCCACCCCTGAATCCGTTTCCGGGGAACATTCTTATATCCTTCCCTGTCCTTCATTACAGCAGTTCCTGCCGATACGTTCATTACCCTGCCGTCTTCTGCAATATTTGCCATAATTCCTTTATAGGCATTTTCAATATATTGGCCATACAGATTTTGCCCCAGGACCTTTTCATACTGGAGAATGGCTGCGGCGATTCCCGCAGAAGCCGACACTTCCTCATAGGAAGTACTGTCATTCAGCACCGTATGCCATAATCCATTTTCCGACTGCAGCCTTACCAGAGCTGCCAGTTGATCCCGCAAGGACCCCTCAAGCGTCATAAAGGAAGGATTAAAGACGGAAATGAGCCCCAGCGCCTCCGCCATGGTAAGTGCTGCCCAGGCATTGGCCCTGGCCCAATGCACACCGGACATATGGTTTTTGTTGATGTTATCCCAACCATGGTAATAGAGATCCGAAACCGTATCCTGGAGGTACTCTTCGTGCCAAAAGTACTGCTTCAGTCCATCCTGCACATAACTTTCATTTTCAAGCGTAATCCCCATTCTTACAAGGAAATAGGCTGCCATAAAGAGGGTATCCGCCCATGCCTGCTCTGGAAAGCTGTAATTCTGTGAGACCGTATGCTGGAATACACCTTCTCCAAAACGTACCGCCTCATGCGTAAGGTATTCTGCCATCTCCTTTGCCAAAGCCAGATATTTCTCCTCCCCTGTTGCCTCACTGAGAGTGATCAGCATATGTCCAAGGGAGACGGAATTCACCGTTAATTTAGGGAGACCCCGTTGTACGTATTTATCGACCCAACTGCACAAATAATCTACATATTCTTTTTCCCCTGTGACTTCCCACGCCCTGGAAATACCGTAAAAAGCTACGCCGGCCGGCCAGTCCCATGGGAAATCCATCTTCATGGTTCTTTTTACAACCCGGTCGATCCAGATCCGGATCTCTTCCCGGCTCCATTCCTTTCCACTCATTCCTGCACTCCACCCTTCCTATCCTTTTAACCCTGTAGTTGCAATTCCCTCAACAAAATACCGCTGCGCAAAGAAGAAGATCAGCACAGGAGGGATGAGTGCGAGCACCGACATGGCAAGAACTTCATTCCAATTGACGATAGCCCCGCTGGAGTCTACACCGATTCTAAGCGCCAGTGAAAGGGTATACTTCTTTACACTGCTGATGAAGATCAGGGAATTGAAAAAATCATTCCAGGTCCATATAAATTGGAAAATCCCGGCTGAAAAGAGTGCAGGCTTGGACAGCGGCAGCAAAATTCTTATCAAAATCGTAAAGGGATTACAGCCGTCAATTACAGCCGATTCGTCCAATTCCTTCGGAATTCCCCTTAAAAACTGTACCATCATAAAGATAAAAAACGGATAGCAGGCCAGAATGGAGGGAACGATAAAAGGCAGGTAACTGTTGATCCATCCGAATTTGCTGAACAATATATACCGGGGAATGATAATTACCGTATTGGGCAGCATTAAGGTAGAAATCATCAAGCCAAAAAGCAGGTTTTTGCAAGGAAACTTGAATCTTGCAAAACCGTAGGCAACCAACACGCTGGAAGCAACGGTGAATAAAACCGTTGGCAGCACCATGGTAAAGGTATTTACGAAAAAATGGCCGTAATTATATTTTCCCATGCCCTGCCAGCCCTTTACATAGGGGTCCAGGGAAAAATGCTGCGGAAGCAGGTTGGTTGATCCGAATAATTCCAAGTTCGTTTTAAAGGAACCCAGGAAAAGCCATATCAGGGGATATACCATTACAACAGCGATGATACAAAGCATCACATAGGCTATGGCATTGGATTTGTACCGTTTGATGCCCGCATTCCCCATGTTTTTTTTTCCTTTTGCAGTAAGAACATTTTCCGCCATCATGCCTTGTCACCTCCATCTTCATAATAGACCCAGGTGGAAGAGGATTTAAATATGAATGTGGTCAGAACCAAAATAACAACAAACAATATCCATGACATGGCAGAGGCATATCCCATTTTCATAAGCCCGAACCCATCATCATAGATCTTAAGCCCGAAGAGATACGTAGCATACATCGGTCCTCCATTGGTGATTACGAAGGATGCGGTAAAATCCTGCAGCGCTCCTATCATTTGCATCACAAGATTGAAGAAGATGATGGGGGTCAGCATGGGCAGCGTAATTGAAAAAAATGCTCTGATCTTCCCTCCGCCATCCACCCTGCAAGCCTCGTATAATTCTGCCGGAACCTGCTTCAAACCAGCCAGGAAGAGCACCATGGAAGAACCAAACTGCCAGACCAGCAGTATGCTTATGGTATAAAGCGCCACATCGGGATTTCCAAGCCAATTTACAGAAGGGATGTGAACCGTCTTCAACAGGCTGTTCACCAGGCCTTCTTCCATGAACAACAGTCTCCAGACAATGGCGATGGCTACGCTTCCTCCAAATATTGACGGCAGGTAGTACACCGTTCTGAAAAAGTTGATAAATTTCAGCTTCATATTGAGTACCATAGCGATGAATAAGGCAAAGATTAACTTTGCAGGTACGGCAATAGCCGTATAAATTACCGTAACCTTTAGGGACTGGAGAACCCTCTCGTCTTTGGTAAACATGGTAATGTAGTTTTGCAGCCCAACAAAAGACGGACTCTTTGTCGGGTTATAATCGGTAAAGGAATACACGAAGGATGCCACCAAAGGATAGGCCTGTAAAACCAAAAATCCTATGAGCCAGGGCAATATAAATAAAAGTCCCCAATATTCCCTGTTGAGTTTAAATTTTTTAAAAATATTTATATTCATCTGATCCAATCCTTGTTCCGCATATATTTTTCAGGGGTATCGTTTTTTGCGAAAAACATGTTTCCTACCACGAAGAGTGCCTTTATGAGGTTCCCGCACTCTTCGTAGTAAGTGATATTACTATACTGTACTATTTTCCGGCGGCAGCTTTGAGTTCCTTCAATTTAGCCGTATAGCCGCTGATAATCTTATCCGCTCCCTGTTCAGGCGTTGTCTTTCCATAAGCCAGCTCTGTAATTACATCCTTGTTGATCTGCCATATCTCGGAGTTTTCCGAAGGGGCATTGGGGATTTTTCCAGGATTCTTGTTCGAAATATCCATGGCTTTTGAAACAAGAGGGTCTAATTTGCTGTTGTCAACCAGCACTTTTCTGGCAGCATCCGATGCAGGAGTACCTCTCTGCTCCAGAAGAATCAGTGCAGCTTCCTTATCATTGAGAACCCAGTTAAGAAATTTTACCGATTCGTCCACTGCCTGCGACCGGGCATTTACAGAAAACAGTACTGAAGAGCGGACCGGATTTGCAGACTGCTTTGCATCCTTGCGCAGAGGGATTTCCGCTATGCCGAATTGCGCATTGGGATTGGCCGCCTTCATCGTCGCCAGACTTGAGGTAAGTCCCACGATCATCCCGATTTCTCCTTTAATCCATTTGGGATTCTGCTCCATTTTTCCGATAAAGGCGGTAGTGGTTCCCAAAGGCTCCATGGTTCCGGAGGTGTACAGAAGCTGAATATACTTTAATGTATCGACCAGCACGGGTTTATCGAAGGCCATGGTATAGTCATCCTTGATCCATATGTCTCCCGTTTGCTGTGAAAGGTAGGGATATGCCCAGAGCCTGTTCACAACATCCAGGTCTCCGGTGGTCAGGTATACGTTCTTATCCTTTTCATGCAGTTCCTTGCCGATCTTGATAACAGTATCCCAGTCCCATACCGTTTCTTCGGGTATTCCATATTTTTTAAAGAAATCCTTATTGTACATCAAGGTGGTGGAAAGGACACCGCCCGATAATCCCTGAAGCTTTCCCTTGAAGGTGGTCTCATCAAGCAAGTTCTTACTGAATTGTTTGATGTCCAGAATATTGCTGTATTTATTTAAGTCTACAAAATTGGAAGGATCGATATCATTAAACCAGGATGGGTAGAATTGAAATACATCCGGCGCCGAATTTGCGGCAAACTGCGTCATCAGCTTCTTCTGATAACCGTCATACGCCATGTATTCACCATCGATTTTTACGTGGGGATTCTTCTTTGTATATTCGTCAATAGCTGCAAGCGTAGCCTTATGGCGTGTATCACCGCCCCACCATGCAACACGCAGGCTTACCTCTTTCGGTTTGGACGGAGTCTGCTGGGTGGTAGCCGTATTGTTGGATTCATTGTTTTTTGAATCGGGTTTTCCTGCACATCCAGAGAACACTGCCAGTGAAAGAGAGAGGATACAGGTAATGGAAATTGCCCTTACACTTCTTTTCATTAAAAACTTCCTCCTAATTTGTTCTTTTTAAGGCGCCTACATACTGATTATAACATCATTAAATTTTCTCATGTAGACATCCGGTTTTATATTTGGTATCTCTTGTTTGTCAATTCAATGGGTTTTAGTATCATTTCTTTGAATAGGTATCAATTTTTTGAAGATGTATCTTCTTTTTGCCAATATTCAAATTCACTGGCTTTTCTTTGAGTTGTTCATATCTTTTGCGTCTGCCTTATTGTATAATAGAAGTAGAATTTAATCATACCCTCCGCATGATTAAGGATACCCCGTGGCCGGACAGGTGGGAATCCATATGCCGGAGGAGCCCTGCCAGTCTAAAGGCTTTATTTTTCACTCATTTTTTTAGTCTGACCGCATTGAATAAATATATAAGTTGGGAGAAATGAACCATGTACAGGTTACTTGTTGTAGATGATGAATATGCATCAAGAAATACTCTTTGCAACTGTTTTCCATGGAATCAGGTAGGTTTCGAAATAACGGCGCAGGTGGATAACGGGAAGTCTGCGCTGGACTATATTCTAAAGGAAAACATCGATGTGGTGCTTTGCGATATAAAAATGCCGGTGATGGACGGTATCGAATTTGCCAGGGAACTGCGGATTCGCAAATTTAAAACGGTGATTGTATTTTTAAGCGGCTACAGAGATTTTGAGTATGCGCAAAAGGCACTGGCCTTTGGAGTGCGGCATTATATCCTTAAACCGGCCCGGTACGAAGAACTCATGGCGATATTCAGTGAACTCAGACAGGAATTGGATGACCGGAGAACTCCCGCAAACTCCACTTCCAGCCCGGCAAATCCCGGAAAAAACACGGACGGCATAAATTTACAGGACAAACTCATCGGTACGGTAAAAAAATACATCGAGGATAACTACCTGACAGTTACACTGGAAGATGTTGCAAAGGTCATTCACTTGAATGCCAGTTATCTCAGCCAGATTTTCAAGCAAAAAACCGGATGTAATTTTTCTGACTACCTGATTGAAGTAAAAATGAAAAAGGCTGCCGAACTCCTTCAGGATGTCCGTTTAAAAACCTATGATGTCAGTGAAAGAGTCGGCTATACCAACGCGAAAAATTTCACCCGGGCTTTCAAATATTATTTCGGTATGACTCCCAGGGAATACCGGCAGTCGGCTTTCGGTTTTTCCAATGTTGAAGAATAAACAAATTAGGATGATACAGATGAAAAAGAAATTTTTTTTGAAGAATTTGATGCTTTTTCTAACTACCCTGCTCATTCCCATATTTATTTTGGGAGCCTTCTCCATACTGGTCACCCAGCGGTTCATAAAAGAAAATGTGGAAGACAGCAACATGAACATTCTGATGCAGTCGATGGAAAATATTGAAATGATAGTAAAAGAAGTCAACTCCTTAAGCCTTAACTTCGGAAGCGATCCCGTTATGACCAAAAGACTGAAAGGAATCCTGTCTTCTACTGAATATTCCCTGGAAGAAATCGACTCGCTGAATTTTATAAAAAATACTGTAGATATCCCTGTGAATACTAAATTATATATTCACTCCATCTACGTTTATTTCAATAACGAGCAGAACCGCTTTCTCAGTTCGAAGGATGGCGTTACAAACCTGGACAGCTTTTCTGACAAGGCATGGTATGACAGCTACCGGAAAATGAAAGATGCCGAGGAATTATGGTCGGAATCGAGAAAAATCAAACTGTATGAGTTCGATAAAAAAGCAACTCCTGTAGTCTCAATCTATAACCATCTATATTCTCCCGGCTCCTATAAAAGCACAGGAGTTATTGTACTTAACATCTATGCCTCCTATGTTGAAAACATTTTAAAGAAGCTTGCCACCGTTGACAATCAAAGCATCCTTGTTGCAAATGCTTCCAATAACATTCTCTTCATGAACCGCGAGTACCCTTACTTAAAAAGGATAAATATCCAGGAATTGATAGAAAAATCGGAGCCATTCTTTACTCTCTGTATTGATAATGAAGCCTATGCCGTTTCTGTTATACATTCCACCCCCTACAACTGGAGTTACATCTCCATTGTACCCCAAAAATCACTGTATAAGCTGCCGGATTCATTACGCGCCGCTACCTTTATTCTACTTATAATATCCGTAGTCCTTGGTCTCATTCTCTCTTTTTCCTTTACCCGGAAAAACTACAGGCAGATCGAGAGAATCATTTCCGTTTTGGAATCGGCGGAAAACGGCAGCACTCTTCCTTCATTACCCTCCAGAGTGAAGGATGAGTATGGATTTATCATTCAAAACATTCTGAAAACCTTTATTGAACAGAGCTATTTGCGGGTTCAGCTTTCAGAAAAGAAGTATAAAATGCAGGCTTTGGAGTTAATGGCGTTACAGTCGCAAATCAATCCGCACTTTTTAAACAATACACTCCATACCCTCTACTGGGAAGTCTTGAATCTGTCCGGTAAACCCGGCATAGCAAACCAAATGATATCCAATCTTACGGATATCCTGGAATACTCGCTGAGCAACCCCAATGAAACGATTTCCCTTAAGGAAGAGATCAAGAATACCCACAGCTATATAGAAATCCAAAAAGTCCGTTACAAGGATAAATTCGATTTTATCTGGGAGTACGATGAAGAAGTAACCGGCTTTAAAGTAATAAAACTCCTTCTCCAGCCGCTGATCGAAAACTCACTCTACCATGGGATTAAGGTAAAGGATGGCAAAGGCGGCATTAAAGTAAAAATCCAGCATCTCCATGGGTTTTTAAGGATTTCCGTTATTGACAGTGGAATCGGTATTCCTAATGACGAATTGGTAAAAATACGCCAAAATTTTACGGCTGAGGGAGATTACTCTGAACATATCGGACTATTCAATACAAATAAGAGGCTTATTTTGCGTTACGGAGAGGAATACGGTATAAAAATACTCAGCAAATACGGGATGGGAACTGCCATTCAGTTCGTCATACCTATAACCGATAAGTAGGATGTTTTCCTTTTACTTTATTCGATAGAGTATAATTTGAAATTTCAAAGTCAATAATACCTTTTGGATATTAAATGGAAAAAGAAGGGAGACGGAAACCTTTGAAAGAAAGCGTATACTCTATGGAGACTGTTAAAAATGCAAATGTTTTTGAAAAACTCTATGTAGGGACAGGTGCCCAAGCCATGCATACCCTGCGTAACGGAATGAAGACCCTGCCGGAAAGACTCACCCACTCCGTAAATAAAGTGTCACGTAAAAAGCTTAACTATGAAAATGAAAGAAAACCAACCATAGGGCTTCCCAAAGGCCTATTCTATTACGAACACAGCGTGCTTTGGGAAAATTTTTTTACATATCTTGGGTGCAGTGTAATCGTTTCAGAGGATACCAACAAGGAAATACTGGATTACGGCATAAAGCACTGCAGCAACGAAACCTGTCTGCCTGTAAAGGTCTTTCACGGGCATGTATATAGCCTGATGGGCAAGGTAGATTACATCTTCATTCCCCGTTATACAAGTGTCGATAAGAACGAATATAGCTGCCCAAAATTCTGTGGACTGCCTGATATGGCTTTTTTAAACCTAAAAAGAAACATAAAGGTTTTGGAAGTCAAACTCCATATGGATAAAGACATTAAACAGACACAGGAAAGCCTGCGGGAGATCGGAAAAGCTATAAACGTAAAACATGGCGATGTTGTAGAGGCTTTTAAAAAAGCAGTAGATGTTTTTAAGTATAGTAGGCAAGAACAGTTACGAAGCAATGGATTCCATTCGGTTAATACGCCGGATAAGTTGACAGTTTCGGTAATAGGCCATCCGTACATGATATACGACTGTTATTTAAGTATGAAGCTTATAAAAAAGCTCCAAAACAGAAACATCGATGTGTATACTCCCTTAAGCCTTGACAGCGAAGTAAAAAGGTGCAATGCCTATCCATTTCAGGGCAAGGTTTTCTGGGATGTGGGATTTGATAACCTTGGAAGTGCCTTTACATTTGCGCAGGACAAAAACGTGAACGGAATCATCTACTTAACCCCTTTTGCATGTGGTGTTGATTCCATTATTATTGAGTTCATTGAAAGACGCTTTAAGTCCCATTACCAAGTCCCGTTTTTAAAGCTTACTGTTGACGAACATACGGGAGAAGCCGGGTTCGATACAAGAATAGAAGCATTTTTGGATATGATAGGGTGATAAAAGAATGAAAGTTGCATTTCCGCATATGGGATATATGTATATACCCATTAAAGTTTTATTTGATACCATGGGAGTAGACTACGTACTACCTGCCGGCTGCAATAAGAAAACGCTGGAATACGGAATTAAACACTCCCCTGAGTTTATTTGCCTACCCTTTAAGACCCTTTTGGGTGATTTTCTACACTGCATCGAAAATGGGGCAGATACTGTTTTTTTCGGTGGAGGCTGTGGCCAGTGCAGACTGGGTTACTATGGTGATTTGCATGACGAAATCATAAAAAGCATAGGGTACAAAGCAGAATTCATATGTGTTGATTTGAGCAATATGACCGTTAAAGAGGTAATGGAAAAACTCAAACCCATGACAAATGGAGTACCTATTTCAAAAAAAATTAAAGGGGTATTTTATGCAATTCGGACGATTTTTACAGTCGATAAGCTATACAAACGTGCCTGCTACATCCGGTGCAGAGAAATAAATAAAGGCTGTACCGATACTGTAATGCGGGAATTCCAGAACAAGGTCCGAACCGTGAAAGATTATAGAGGATTGAAACAAGCAATACGATTAACGAAAAACAGGCTAAATAGCATTAAAGTTGACAAGAAATGTAAACCGCTGAAAATAGCAATTGTCGGGGAAATATACGCAGCTACCGAATCCTATGTAAACTTGGATATAGAAAGAAAGTTAGGCAACATGGGAATTGAGGTTCATAACAAATTAAGTATCGCCAACTGGATCATGGAGCATTTTATAAAGAAAATCATACCCATAAAATCAAAAAATGCACCCCATGAAGCAGGGAAGGAATTTATGAAAACCGATGATATTGGAGGGCACGGGCTTGAAACTATAGGAAATGCTATAGTAAGTGGTAAGAAGAAGTTTAACGGTGTTATTCACATATATCCCTTCACCTGCATGCCCGAAATTATCGCACAGAGTACCTTCAACGAAATTCAGGAAAAGTACAACATTCCTATTATGACGCTTATTATCGATGAAATGACAGGTGATGCAGGCTATTTGACAAGAATTGAAGCATTTGTTGACATGCTTGCAAGAAAGCGGGAGTCAACAAAGCCAACCATTGGCCCTGGGATTGCTAATGAAGCGTAATACACATTCCCCATAGGTACACGGTGAGGATGCAGAAGGGGCACCAGGATTACCAGATATCCAATGCCCCTCTGAAAGGTAATAACTACAAAGTAAGTAAGATCAAGCAAAACAGTTTACTTTGCCGGAGTTGCTGAAAAAAAGAGTTTATTATAGAAACATAACTGTTTATACCTTTTATGTACTTCAACTTTATAGTTACAATTTCTGAATAGCTCCAGATATTCTTCTTCACCCTCAATGTATTTACCCCTGTCGACAAATTTCATAAATAAATTGCTGAAGTAGCAACCTTCCGAAAGGTACGGCTCGATTACAAGTATTGTCCCCTGAGGTTTGAGTACCCTTTTGAAATCCTTTAAATATAGCGGTAATTCATGCTTCGGAATATGATGAAGTACAGCTATAACCAATATATAATCAAATGAATTTTCATATACAGGCATAGTATGGCCGCGTAAAACACTGAAATTATAGCCGGGATTTTGATATTGAGCATAAAGTATCCGTCGTAGATCACAATCAACTCCGTAATAACTGCCCGGTTCAAACATGGAACTGCTTGTTCCAGTCCCACAGCCAAAATCAAGTACCGTTTTACAATTAAAATCAAATTCGTTTTTAATGACATCATTTATAAACAACTGGGAAAACCATCCCGGTCTTACGAGCCAATTGTATAATTTAGGTGACAGTTCCATGTCTTTAATAGACCTCCGCTTCCTTTAGTTTACTTTATCTTAGGATTGGTGAAAATATAACTTCTACTATAATTAGTTAAGATTCCCTGGTAGCAACCGTAATATAATTATGTAAGGTAAAAAAGCTGAAAATCCAAAATTTTCAGCTTTTTTCTAAAAATTACTGCTGTTTATACTGAGGTTCCTCCCCCTCAATATAAGTTTGCCGACCCTCTAACGTTTTTAATGCATCGTCGAAGGTTTGAGCCAACTGCTGGAATGTGTTCTTCGCTTGAGTGTCCTGAGTTTCAAGAGCAAATGTTTTCATAGTAGCAGCAGCACTTTGTACTGTTGCTATAGCCTTTCCCATTTGATTTGCTACAGTCATGTAAATTCACCTCCCTTCCCGTAGTAATATTCATTTCTAAAGTTAGGTCCACTTTTTATCCTTTCGGCCGGAATATCAGGGAAGATAAAAAACCGAATATAATGGCTGCTGAAATACCTGCGCTGGTTATTTCAAATATCCCCGTCAATACCCCTATGATTCCGGTCTGCTCCGCTTCTTGTAATGCACCTTTTACCAACTGGTTACCAAAACTGCTGATGGGAACGGAGGCTCCGGCTCCCGCAAATTTTACCAGACGGTCATATAACCCAAAGCCTCCCAGAACCGATCCGGATACCACCATTACACACATTGTATGAGCAGGGGTTAGTTTTAATCCATCCAGCATAAGCTGCCCGATCACACATATGATTCCGCCAATTATAAAAGCCCAAATAAACTTTTCCAAATTATTGCATCTCCTTTTGTACCGCGCACGGGCACTAATTTCTTCCTTGATTTTTCTGTGGCCGTAGCAGCGTGGTTCATACTCCGCTTCCTTGTTTATTTGTTGACCTGCGGAGGATACATCTCGATAGACACCGCATGCGCTACACAAGGAATTGTTTCCTTTTGCTGATAGGACATGGGTGACAACAAAGCACCTGTGGCTATCACTAAAATCCTTTTCAGCTCGCCCCTTCGCATCCGGTTTAAAAAGTGCCCATAGGTTGTTGTAGCAGCACAAGCGCAACCGCTGGCACCCGCAAAAACCGGCTGGTCCTCCCTGTACATTAAAATACCGCAATCCGTAAGTTTTTCTACCGGTATATCGATCCCATGTTTTGTCAAGAGGTCTCCGGCAATCCGGTGTCCGACTCTTCCCAAGTCACCGGTGGCTATGAGATCATAGCGGGAAGGATCTACGTTCAAATCCCTGAAATGGGCCTCTATGGTATCTACTGCTGCCGGAGCCATCGCAGCTCCCATATTAAAGGGATCGGAAATCCCCATATCCACTACCCGTCCAATGGTAGCCGCGATAACTCTCGGCCCTTCCCCCTGCTGTGCTACTACTGCCGCTCCTGCTCCCGTCACCGTCCACTGCGCTGTGGGCGGCTTCTGCGCTCCATACTCAGTGGGATATCTGTATTGCTTTTCCGATGCTGCATTGTGACTCGACGTTCCGACGAGTGCATTTTTGGCAAACTTACTGTCGACAATAAGAGAGGCGATGGACAGTCCCTCCATGGAGCTGGAACATGCACCATAAATACCCAAAAAAGGAACTCCCAACGTGCGGGCCGTAAAGCTGCTGGGGACGATTTGGTTTATCAAATCCCCGCTTAAGAAAAACTGGATATCCTCTTTCTTTAGTCCGGCTTTCTTGATCGCCGTTTCGCAGGCCTGCTCCAGGAACTTTTTTTCAGCTTTTTCGTAGCTGTCCTGTCCTAACCACAGATCATCATGAAGCAAATCAAAATCCTTCGCCAATGCCCCTTGTGCTTCAAAAGGCCCCCCAATGGCAGCAGAACCAATAATTACAGGCTTTGACTCAAAAACCCATGTTTGATGACCTTGTATCATTTACATCCCACCTAGCATTTTTATTGTGACACTGATAATTGCAACAACAAAAGCGGAAAAAACACCGAATACAATCACAGGTCCCGCAATTTTGAACATATTTCCTCCTACTCCCAGTACAAAGCCTTCACTTTTATGTTCCAAGGCAGCAGAAGCAATGGTATTGGCAAACCCTGTGACCGGCACGGCAGTTCCAGCTCCGCCCCATTGGGCGATATGGTCATAGAAGCCCAGGCTTGTAAATAAAGCGGAGAGAAAAACTAAAACTGCAACGGTAGGGTTTCCGGCTGTTTTTTCATCAAAATTGAAATAGGTCATAAAAAACCAATTCAGCGCCTGGCCTATGGTGCATATAATGCCTCCCACTATAAATGCGCGGATGCAATTTCTCAGTATCGGAGTTTTCGGTTCTCTTGCTTTTGCAAAATCCTGGTACTGCTGCTGTGTAGGCGTTAATTTTTTTCTTTTCTTGCTTGACATTGATATCACCTTCTATCGTAATAAGTAGGGCTCCAGTTTTTTTAGGAGATGTTTTAATCTCCTGGCGTTTGAGTTATACATTTCCCTTGCGTTTTTATCCTTTGTCTCCAGGGCAAAAGTCATAAGGCTTGCCTGGCTTTTTTCAAGGGTTGCATACAGCATTTCCTTTACCTTTGGTTCCGGAAGCTCTACGGAATCATCGAAGAGATCAAGATAGAGGTCTCCGGAGGAATCGACTTGTCCGATAAAAACATTGTCCAAAGATACACCTATCGTTTCCAGCTGCACTCCGAGCCACTCCTTATTAAGCCCCAGAGATGTCAAGGGTTCATTCAGCATGTTTCCATCCAGGATCACGGTCTGAGGTTCCGCTTGCGGTGCAACCATCCTTCCCAGATCATGGGCGGTTACAGGTTTTTTATCGGATTTTAGAAATACATTCACATCGCCGGTATACTCCATTACCGCAAATTCCACATCCGCCAGGTTATAAGCATTTTTAGACCGAAGCTCCCGCAAAAGCTCTTCTCCTGTAAGTCTTGCCTGCATGAGTTTATCTTCCATGACTTTTCCGTGTTTTATCAATACAGTTTCCTTTCCATTAATCAAGTCATGAATCCGTTTGCTTTTTACGGACAGATAATCCAATGCAATTGGGAATAATCCCCACACTCCAAGGGCGATCAATCCAAAGGCAAGGTTCGTAATAATATTCACTGAAAGCAAAGCGGCCAGTATGGCAATTACGATATAGGTTACAAAACGGAAAGGCGTCATCCGGGTTATACTTCTTTTCCCCATGAGCCTTATGAGGACCAGCGTTAAAAAAAATAATGAAACTGTCCTAAGTACTATTTGTATCCATGCCTGCATTTTTATACCCTCATTTAATTCCCTTTATATTGTGGTTCCTGATGTTCCAATACCCGCAGTCTTTTTTCCAGATCGTTTACTATCTCCTGCGTTGTCTCCAGTGCATTATTGTAAACCGACCGGGTTTCATCGTCCTGTGTTTGTGCGGCATATAGCCGCAAAGTACCCTGGGCTCCTTTTATACTCGCCAGGGTTTGTTTTACCTGTGATGCCACTGTCATAGAAATTCCTCCATTTCCTGTATTTATTCTCTCTTAAGTTTTTCATTTCATTCCTTAAATGGAATTGTAAAATTTGGTATTTAATGATTAAAATGTTTGCATATCCCAACCAGTTTGAATGAATAAAAAAATGAGAGTCGTACCGTTGTGCAACGGTACGACTCTCATTTTTTAAACTGTGCCCTCGGGCAGGACTTTTTCATTAACTGCTGCGATACTACCGTAAATGGAATACCCACGGCTGACTTTCCGCCGTTATGCTTCCACCGGTCTGCACCGCCTCATTGATCATCCTGGCGAGATAATGCTCTTGGAACGTTTCTGCTACATTGTTTACTTTCCTGTATAAAAGAATTCCATTCCGCAAATGCCTGGCGACTCATCCCACTCCAAAACCTCAAACGAAATTCCAGTCACTTTAACTGTGGGAAACCGGCAAATTGCTTTGTGCCCGATGTTTCCACCTTCATATACAATAATTGCCTCCCCGCCGGGATATGGATTTATCGTTATTCGAAAGCGTTTTACATTTTCCCCTTTTGTCAGGTCCTCTTTTATTACCACATGATCCAGCAGAACCGGAACCGAAGGCGTATATTTCCATTTTCCTTCTTCCACCTTGCAATCTTCCAGCGTCGCTATGGGATTTGAAAACCGCCGCTTTATTTCTTCCCCGAACTCTGTAAGCCTCTGCGTATCAAGTTCCGGTAAAAGCCCTCTCCGGTCCGGTCCGATATTCAAAAGAAGATTCGCACCTCTTCCTACGGAATAGTAGTAAATTCCCATTAATTCATCCAGGCTTTTAACGGTATTTTCGTCTTTTTCACTATAAAACCAATTCTCCAGCCTCATCCTGCAATCGCATTCCGCAGGCAGCCAACAAAAACCCTCTTCTCCCAAGTGCTCCTTTTTATCCGTCAATATGGAAAAGGGTACCGAATCCACAACATTCCAGCAAGGGCTGGGTGCTATGCCCGCTTCGTTTCCCACCCATCTGAAATCCGGGTCTCCCATATTAAAAATAAGTATTTCCGGTTGCATTTTACGGATTTCAGCCATAATCCTTTTCCAATCATACCGGTGTCCCTCAGAACCGCAGCCATCAAACCAAAGGACATCAATTTTGCCATAGCCTGTTAATAATTCTCCTATTTGCCCTATAAAATAATCATCATATTCCTTCCCGCTTTTCACAGTTTTCTCCAATGACGCATCCGCAGGGGAATAATAAATGCCTGTCCGCATGCCATACTTCCTGCAAGCATTGACATATTCTAGAACAACGTCCCCTTTGCCGCCTTTCCAAGGGGTTGAAGCCACAGAATAATCCGTATATTTTGATGGCCAATTTGCAAATCCGTCATGATGCTTTGCAACAAAAACCGAATAATTCATTCCTGCGTTTTTTGCTGTTTTTATCCATTGGTCGCAATCCAGTTTTTCCGGGTTAAAAACTTCCGCAGGCATCTGCTCTCCATCCCAATCCCGGTGCCCTTCATAATAGGTACGGATTCCGAAATGCAAAAATATTCCGAACTCCCACTCTTGAAACTCCATTTGCCGCATCGTTGGTTTAATCTTCATGCACAGCCCTTCTCTCTCTATTTTATGGTACTATTTTTATGGTAATACTCTTACCGCAACAGCACAAGTATCAATATAATTGCAGAAAGAAATTTTCCCCGAGGGAGCCCTTCAGGGAAAATTTCTTTCCGGTTAACCATGGCTCCGTCTGAAATTCTGCAAACCTGGCTTGCTTCTATTGGTTTTTATTGTCACTCCGTCACTATTTCTATGTAGGGTCTGCAGTCTACAGTCCCATACTCCCTTGATGTATAGCCTGCATCCGAGGAACCTCCTAGCAGCGTCCCGGAATAGAGCCGCAAGGACAGCTTCGAATCCGAGCTTAGAGCTGCAATAACATCGGAAGTCACATCGATGGTTACCCACGAGCCGGCTGCCGGGGTCCAGAAAGCCAGTACCGTGCCTGTAGAAGCAGGTTTATTGTTCCAGTTTATCGTAGTCTCACCCCAGGTATTATCGGTGACTTTTTCCGCTTTGTTTGCCGGCGCTGCCGTTCCAGTATAGGTGGTGTATACCTTCGCTTTTGCACTTACAATGTTTCCTGTTACCCCCGACAGGTTGAACCTGTAATAGGCTTCACGGTTGTATCCCGTTCCGTCTTTCTTTGTATACAACACGTTTGCACTTCCATAGTTGGTTGTGGCATAGGAAGCCCCATCCCTGACATAGGCATCCGCTTCCGCACCGAGGATCGTCGTTGTAGTTGTAGGAACACCCAGATTGAATTTTGCAGTAAAAGCCTTTCCTTTTGCACCACTTACATTCACGCTCAACTTGATGGTGGGAGACAACTGCAGCACTGTAACCGCAGCATCCTTACTTGCCACGGACGCTGCCGATTTGTTGATCTCCAGGACGATGGCCCCCGTATTATCCATCGTCGGGTCTGATACTGCAACATCCAGCGTAGATACGGGACCGGCGGTTTCTTTCACCAGTACGGATGCAAAGGTGCTGGATGTAATGATATCGGTGGTTTTCGTTGCATTCTGCCAGAAATTAGCTGCTGTAATAGCAAGATTCTTTTCTTTTACACATTGTGCCTGGGCAGAATTTTCCAAGATTTCAATATCGGGCTTTGAAGCATAGCTACTCACCTGGGAAGCGGTCTTGTTCGGCAGCAGCACATAGCTGTAGGTGGCATTTGACGGATTTATGCCATGGTCAAACCACATCGTTACATAGTTTCGTGTCCTCGTATCGGTAGACCCGCCGGCGTTTATACTTCTCCAGGTTCCCGACTGTGCCTGTCTGAGTCCCTTAACCGTTGACGCCCCCGGAAAGTAATATCCTATATCCGAGCCTGCCGTATTTCCCTCCAGGTGGGCCCAGTTGACTCCACTCATTGTTTCGTTCCACCCCAGACCGGCCGGCTTGACGGTTCCATTTACCGTAAGCGCATTGTTGCCTGCACTGTTAAGTTTCCTCTGTTCCACAATGGTCTCTATGGTCCGGCTGTCTGTACTTGTTATCCCTGCACCCAGGCATACGATTTCGTCATCAAACATGAACCATGACTTTTTCCCAACCAGCGTACATCCAAATCCGGACAGGTTCATACCGGATGCTCCGTATTGCCCCAGGAGCGTTGTTCCCCCTGACCATCCGTTGTTTGAGCCGGACTGTCCATAACTATCCGAAAGCGTACGGGTATCAACGGTAGTCCCCGGCAGCCGGTATTTATTTACTGTTGGCCAGAAATCATCCGCAAACTGTCCTAAATCCGAATTGTACAGGTAGGTCATCCCTTCCCCCGTATACCAGCCCTTCAGGTTTTCGTTGTTTATCATTTCATATCGTGCTACCCTTTTGGAATTCTTGCTGATACCAAAGCCGAAATCGGGCCGCAAGTGTACGCTTCTGTCCATGTTATTAAATTCATAGTGCTTTACAAGGTCAGGACTTGCACTGATGGACATATCCTTCATAATGGCTTCTGCCAGAGGTATGACATAGATGGGGGCAACGGTGTAGAAGTCAAGATAGGTATCCTCACTGATCCAGCGCTTTACCATCTGCTTGAAAGCAGCCGAATCTGCTGCCGGAGCAAATTGTGATATCTTAATAAGGGTGGCTATGACACCTGCACCGGCACTGTGGTCGGTGCTGGCCTCTCTTGATATAGCCCTGCCTCTAAGCATATCCATACCTGCCCCTTTATATAGTACGGGCTCATAGGAATCATACATCCACTTATAGAAATTCGCTTTATTCGGGTCTGTAACTTCCCAGGTGGAGCCGTTCAACAGGTAAATAATATCTGCCATGCCTCCGATAAGTACATTTCCATAGCTTAAGGTATAAGCAATATTGCTGTGTTGGATAAAGGAGCCGTCCGTATAAAAACCATCACCGGCTGTTACATAGAGCAAGACGTTGCTAAGAGCATCTCTTGCCCTGGCGATCTTTGCACTGTCCTTTACAATAACGCCGCGAACCGCAACCGCCTGTGCACAGTCGACCCGATTGGCTCCTGTAGATGTAGAACCATTACAACTATAAGGGTCCGGCATGAATTTGTTTACTGCATTCATATAATTTGTAACCTGCTGCGCGGTTAGGCTGCTGTAAAGAACAGCCGTAATATCCGTCAGCGTTTTAGGTGTACCGATTTGAAAGTCCCACCAGTTACCGAACTGGGTCTCACTTTCGTTATACCAGTTCGTGTATACCCAGTCAAGGCCGCTTATGACATCCGAAATCAACGAAGCATTCCCTTTTAGCGGTGAGCCGTTCATGGCATAGGCAAGGGCCATGGACTTCAACCGGCTGTAGCTGTTTGTAATATCACTGGAGGTAGTGCTTTCCCCACCGGAGAGATCACTCCACAGGCGGGTACGGCTTGCAGATTTATCCATGCTGTCCCAATAACGCTGTGCATCTGAAGCTATGGTGGATATTCTTGGTGCTATGTACGGGTCATTGAAATCATAGGCTCCTCCTAAAATATAATTGGCCCATTTTGCTCTCAGACCGTCAAATTCATCGCTTGCGACAACAGGACTGGAAAAAGAGAACATTGTAACCAATAGTGTAAAAACCAATAGGAACCCCATCTTCTTTGTGTACGTTTTTCTCATACCTTTACCCCTTTCTTCTACGTAAATTCTAAATACACTGATTTTTCCTGCTAATGGCCTGTCAAACTTTTACGCTTTTATAACGAGGCATAAGATATCCCCCACCTCTTTAGGTGGTGGGTACCGATTAACTTTATAGGCGGCGAGCATATCTCCC
>ENA-OFCE01000309-OFCE01000309.1-metagenomes-genome-assembly--contig:-NODE-309-length-33044-cov-3.851466_pt1 | contig 33044 bp, 30 predicted proteins | sample MGYA00153388_OFCE01 | MGnify analysis MGYA00153388 | reverse complement strand
CGTCATGAATCGTTGATTGAAAAAATTGGCAGCCGCACACTGAACACAGCCTTTGGAGAATTTACTGCCCACGCTTTTAAAGACAAACCTGGTCAGGGATTGCACCTGGCTCTCAGCAAAGGCCAATGGGAAGCGCATGAAGCCGTGGCCGCTCGCGTGCATGAGCCCCTGTCGGTTCTCGATGCGCTCGAAGTGGGCCGCGGCATGCATTCATGGAATCTGGACGAAAGCCTGCGCTACATCGCCAACGCAGGTAAAGGTGTGGTGGTGTTGTTGAACTGCGGTGAAAGCGCCGCGCAATTGCTGGCCCAGTTTGAAGGCACAGCACGCGCCAGCCAGGCGCCCGAACGTGGCCGCATGGACTTGCGCACCTACGGCATTGGTGCACAAATCTTGCGACATTGCGGCGTGCAAAAAATGAACCTGCTGGGCAACCCCAGGCGCATGCCCAGCATGGTCGGCTATGGTTTGGAAACTGCAAGCTACATCACAAAGTAAAGGGAAAACCGTATGTTTGGCGCAGACAAGGGAACAGCAGACAAGCTGGATGGCAAAAAATTGGTCATCGGCATTGTGCAAGCCAGATTCAACGAAAGCGTGACCAACGCACTGGCCACCGCCTGCCTCAACGAGCTGGCAGCGCTGGGGGTTGAGAGCAAGCACATCACCCACGTCAAAGTGCCGGGGGCGCTTGAAGTGGCCAGCGCTTTGCAGGCCATGGCCGAAAGCAACCGTTACGACGCGCTGATTGCGCTGGGCTGCATCATTCGCGGTGAAACTTATCACTTTGAATTGGTCGCCAATGAAAGCGGCGCAGCAGTGACGCGCTTGGCACTGGACTACCAGTTGCCCATTGCCAATGCGATTTTGACAACCGAAAACATGGTGCAAGCCAAAGCCCGACAAATTGAAAAAGGCCTGGATGCTGCACGTGTTGCAGTTGAAATGGCCAACCTGCTCAATGAGTTGGGCTGAAACTAACCAAACACCATGACTGAAATAAAAACAACAACAAAAAGCCAAAAACCTAAACGTCCACCGCAAACCCGCACCGGGTTGACCGACACAGGCGTGAAAAAATCCGCTGACAAATCAGCCCGCACCAGAGCCCGTGAATTTGCCATGCAGGCGCTTTACCAGCACTTTGTAGGCCGCAACACCGCCGATTCGATTGACATGTTCACACGCGACCTGGTGGGTTTTCATAAAGCGGACTCAGCGCACTACGACGCGCTATTGCATGGCTGTATCGAACAAGCCGAGCAGCTTGATGCTTTAATTACCCCGCTGCTGGACCGCCCAATGGCTGAGATTTCGCCTGTCGAGCACTCGGTGTTGTGGATTGGCGCTTACGAATTTAAAAACTGTCTGGACGTGCCATGGCGCGTGGTGTTGAATGAATGTATTGAACTGGCCAAGGCCTTTGGCGGCACCGATGGCCACAAATACGTGAACGGCGTGCTGAACAAACTGGCTCCTGCCATGCGAGCTAGTGAAGTCGCGGCTGACAGACCGCAAAATCATTGACGCCATGAGGATTGCACAACGCGCCGAGCGTATCGAGCCGTTTTATGTGATGGAAGTCGCCAAGGCGGCGGCCATCATGGCAAAGGAATTTGCGCATACCGACAGGCCAATGATTTTTTTGAACATTGGGGAGCCAGACTTTACCGCCCCGCCCTTGGTACAAGGCGCTGCCGCCAAGGCAATAGCCTGCGGCAACACCCAATACACCCAAGCCACAGGGCTGCCTGAGCTGCGCGAAAAAATCAGCACATGGTATGCGACTCGCTTCAAAGTTAATGTGAAGCCCAGCAGAATTATCCTGACCGCTGGCGCATCTGCCGCGCTGCAACTGGCCTGCCTGGCACTGATTGAGACAGGCGACGAGATGCTGATGCCGGACCCCAGCTACCCCTGCAACCGGCATTTTGTCAGCGCTGCTGAAGGCAAAGCCGTGCTGATACCCACCACGGCAGATGAACGCTTTCAATTGACCCGTTCCAAAGTGGAGGCCGCTTGGGGCGAGCACACACGCGGCGTCCTGCTGGCGTCGCCTTCCAACCCTACAGGCACATCCATCGCGCCCGAAGAGTTGCAAAGGATTGCTGAATACGTGGCCAGCCGTGGCGGCATCACGATGATTGATGAAATTTATTTGGGACTGAGCTACGAAGAACATTTTGGCCATACCGCTTTGGCTATGCCAGCCGAGTTGGGTGAAAGCGTCATCAGCATCAACAGCTTTAGCAAATACTTCAACATGACAGGCTGGCGGCTTGGTTGGCTGGTCGTACCCGAGGCGTTGGTGCCGGTGATAGAACGCATCGCGCAGAACCTGTTTATTTGCCCCAGCACCATCGCCCAGCATGCAGCGCTCGCTTGTTTTGAGCCAGACAGCCTGGCCGAATACGAGCGCCGGCGTAACGAATTCAAAGCGCGGCGTGATTACTTTATTCCTGAGCTGAATCGCCTTGGCTTGAGCGTGCCAGTGATGCCCGACGGTGCTTTTTATGCGTATGCCGATTGCTCAAAACTGGCTGCGAAATGGGGCTTGGCAGGCAGCTGGGAGTTTGCCTTTGAGCTGATGAAACGCGCGCACCTGGCCGTGACACCAGGGCGTGACTTTGGCAGCAGTGCACCTGAGCAATATGTACGCTTTTCAACCGCCAGCTCCATGGCGGATTTGAAAGAAGCCATTGCGCGGCTGGAGTCAGTCATTGGATAAGGCCGAATTCAGATGGCCCGTGCGCGTGTACTGGGAGGACACTGACGCAGGCGGGATTGTTTTTTACGCCAATTACCTTAAATTTTTTGAGCGTACACGCACCGAATGGCTCAGATCACTGGGCATTCAGCAACAACAGCTCAAAGAGCAGAATGGCGGCATGTTTGTGGTGGCAGAAACCAGCATCAAGTATCTGCGCCCTGCCCGGCTAGACGATGAACTGATTGTTACTGCCCGTCTGCAAGAATCAGGCCGCGCATCCATGACAATCCGGCAACAAGCGCTGCTAAAAAACAAGGTGCTGTGTGAAGGCACGATTCGTATCGGCTGGGTAAACGCGGCCAGCCTTCAACCCCGCCGCATTCCACAAAATATCATCGAAAGTTTAAGAGCTACAACATGAACCAAGACCTGTCGATCGTTAACTTGCTTTTGAATGCCAGCTGGGTTGTTCAAGGCGTTGTGGCGCTGCTGGTGGGGGTGTCCATTGCAAGCTGGGCCGCCATCATTCGCAAAATAATGGCGCTCAAAAAGATACAAAACCTGAATGAAGAATTTGACCGCGAATTCTGGTCAGGCACCAGCTTGAATGATCTGGCCGCAGGCGCTGCACAAAACGCCAAACACTCGGGGCCTATGGAGCGCATTTTTGCCAGCGGCATGCGTGAATACCAAAAACTGCGAGAGCGCCGCATCACCGATGCAGGCACGCTGATGGACGGCGCACGCCGCGCCATGCGGGCCAGTTACCAGCGTGAGGTGGACGCGATTGAATTAAACCTGTCGTTTTTGGCGACCGTCGGTTCAGTATCGCCCTATGTCGGCCTGTTTGGCACAGTCTGGGGCATCATGCACGCCTTTACCGGGCTGGCTGCACTTGAGCAAGTGACACTTGCCACCGTTGCCCCGGGTATTGCCGAGGCGCTGATTGCTACCGCCATTGGCCTGTTCGCTGCGATCCCAGCGGTCGTCGCCTACAACCGATTTCAGGCGCAACTCGATCGTATCAACGTGCAGCTAGAGACGTTCGCTGAAGAGTTTCTCAACATCCTGCAACGGCAGGCGTAGAAGAGACTCATGCGCCGCCGCAAACTCATGGCCCAGATCAACGTCGTGCCGTTTATCGACGTGATTTTGGTGCTGCTGATTGTGTTCATGATCGCAACGCCCGCGTTGCGCACCGGCGAGATTGATCTGCCGAGCGTGGGCCAACCGCTGTCAACCACGCAGGGGGATCCGATTGAGGTGACGATCAAGGCTGATGGCACGTTGGCGCTGCGCGATGGGGGAACCACCAGCCGCGATAAATTTACGCGCGCGAGCCTAGTTGCCCGCGTCGTGACGATGCAGCAGGGCAAGGAGCGCCCGGTAGTCATCGCCGCCGACAAGAGCGTGAAGTACGACGAGGTGGTGAGCCTGCTGTCGGCGCTGCATGCGCAGGGTGTCAAGCGCGTTGGACTTGTCGCCAAAGAAGGCAGTTAGCGGGCCGTGACTGGCGCGACAACGCAATGAACGGCTCGAAAACTACGGCCTGGATTGGCGCCATCTTGGTTCATATGGCGCTGGTCGCGGTGCTATTTTTCAGCGTGCGATGGAAGCAAGTTTCGCCCGCTGCGGAGGAGCCGCTGGCAGTGGAACTGGTGACCCGCGTCGCGCCGCCGCCGGTTGCTGTGGAGCCAACGCCGCCTCCGCCTCCGCCTCCGTCTCCCGCACCCGCACCACCGCCGCCCGCGCCGAAACCTGCGCCGCCACCGCCGCCCGCAGTGAAAGCGCCTGCGCTGCCGCCTGCGCCATCGCCTGCCGATATCGCGCGAGAAAAATCGCAGAAAGAAGCGGAGAAAAGGGCTCAGGTCGTGAAGCTTGCCGCTGAAGACGCCAAGGAAAAGGCAAAGCTCAAAGCCAAGGATGACGCGGCGAAAAAAGAGGTGGCGCGCAAGCTCGATGAGGCACGGGCCAAAGAGTTGAAGCAGTCGCAGGACAAAGCCAACAAGGAGCAGCAGGCAGTAAAGGCCGCTGCCACGGCCACAGCAGCAGCGGCTAATGCAGCAGCCGTCGTCGCCGAAAAGCAGGCACGCGAATTGGCGGAGCGACAAGCGGCGGAGCGCGCTGCGAAAGCCGCAGCTGACGCCGCGACAGCGCGCGCTCGGGCCAGGGCCGAGAGCGATTACGCTGGAAAGATCCGTGGGAAAGTGCGCGGCAATATCACTGGCGCGATTGAAATCGTTGGCAATCCCGAAGCCGTGTTTGAGGTAGTGCAGCTACCGACGGGCGAAGTGCTCACGGTTGAGATAAAAAAATCTAGCGGCAATGTTGCTTACGACGAAATCGTTAGGCGCGCGATTCAAAAGTCATCGCCGTTGCCAAAACCCGATCAGGCAGACGTTTTTCGTCGAGAGTTGCTGCTGAAATTCCGACCCGTGGAATGAGTTGTCAATCGCTACAGCTTTATGCTGAAACGCTTATTTTATTTGGGCGTAGACAGCGAAAATGCTATTTATTGACTTTCAGCACTTATTTGCTCTACGCCCAATTCGAATGCGGGTTAAGCAGAAAAGCTGATGCTCCGACACGATCTTCGCTATCGTTCGTTTGCGCTAACAAAAGGAGGAAACTTTCATGGCTGATGTCGCCGTTCAAAAATTCACCACGTTCGCCGAGTTTTTCCCGTTTTATCTGGGTGAACATCGGAATCTTACCTGCCGCGTGCTGCACTTTATCGGCACGTCCATCGGCCTCGCGCTTCTGGTCACAGCCATTGTCAGTGCCCGTTACTGGCTGATTCCGGTTGCGATTGTTCAGGGATACGCGTGGGCCTGGGTCGGGCATTTCGGGTTCGAAAAAAACAAGCCCGCCAGCTTCAAGCAGCCGCTGTATTCGTTCATCGGCGACTGGGTGATGTGGTGGCAGTTGCTCACCGGAAAGATCAAGTTTTCCGGCTGAATTTTTAGGAGCGGCCTTGGCCGCACTCTCGGTAAATTGAGCTAAAGCCGCGCTGGCGAGCGACGCCAAGTCGTCGCCTACAGCGCATCGATCTCCGCCTGCTCAAACCCTGCGGCCAGGCGTGCCTCGCGGTTGAACGGACCGCGCAATCTGGGTGCGTTGTAGCGCTCGGCGAGCGTCGCGTACGCGGTGAGCGGATCAAGCCCTTGTTCGCGGCAGGCGTGGCGATACCAGTAATTTCCAATGGCGACGTGACGAATCTCATCACGCAGAATCACCTCCAGAATTGCCGCGCCAGCCTTGTCGCCGACTGCCAGCAATTTGTTGCGAATCGCGGGTGAAACGTCCAGCCCGCGCGCCTCCAGCGTTCGCGGCACCAGCGCCAGCCGTGCCAACAGGTCACACTGCGTTTTTGCGGCCATTTCCCACAATCCGTTGTGCGCCGGAAAGTCGCCGTAGGCAACGCCGAGCGACTGCAAATGCGCGCGCAGCATGGCGAAGTGCGTCGCTTCTTCGCTTGCGACCTGCACCCATTGCCGATAAAAATCGTCCGGCATCAAAGGAAAGCGCCAGACGATATCGAGCGCCAGATTTACGGCGTTAAATTCGATGTGCGCTAATGCATGAATCAACGCAGCGCGGCCTGGGACGGTGCTTAGCGAGCGTTGCGGCACGTCTTTGGGAGACACCAGCAGCGGTCGATCAGGACGACCGGGCAACGCGACGGTGGCGACCAGTGCTGCATCCGCGCCGACGTCGGTCGCGTTCAGCGCCTCGTGCGTCGCAGCCAGTTTGGCGTCAATGTCGGCTGTAGCCAGCGCGGCAAGGCATTGATGTCGAAGAGTAGGCATGAGGTAAGTGTCGGCGAACAGAAGACACGGTGCAACCCGCAATTTTGCCGAGACGCGCCCCCGTGAAGTTCGATATGCGCGCACAAACCCGCCCTCGTCGATAATTGCACGTTGAATTCCTTGCTGGTGCCCTGCGCCGCCAACTGTCCCCGCATGCATATTCACATTCTTGGTATTTGCGGCACCTTTATGGGTGGTGTGGCCGCGTTGGCGCGCGAGGCGGGTTTTCGCGTCACTGGCACTGACGCCAACGTGTATCCGCCAATGTCCGACCAACTGCGCGCGCTGGGCATCGAGCTGATCGAGGGCTATTCGGCCGATCAACTGGCGCTCAAACCTGATTGCTTCGTGATCGGCAACGTGGTCACGCGCGGCAATCCGCTGGCGGAGGCGATTCTGGACTCGGGAGCCGCCTACACCTCAGGGCCGCAATGGCTGGCCGACAACGTGCTGCGGGATCGCTGGGTGTTAGCCGTGGCGGGCACGCACGGCAAGACCACGACAACGTCGATGCTGGCGTGGATTCTGCAGCACGCGGGGCTGACGCCAGGGTTCTTGATTGGCGGCGTTGCAACGGATTTTGGCGTGTCGGCGCGGCTGGGCAAACCGCACAATGGCCGTTCACATTTCGTCATCGAAGCCGACGAATACGACACCGCGTTTTTCGACAAACGCAGCAAGTTTGTTCATTACCGTCCGCGCACACTTGTGCTCAACAACCTTGAGTACGATCACGCCGACATCTTCCCGGATGTGGCGTCGATCCGCAAACAGTTTCACCATATGGTGCGCACTGTGCCGTCGACCGGTCGCATCATCAGCAACGCGCTGGATGCTGAGCTGACACAAACACTCTTGATGGGTTGCTGGAGCGAGCGCGAGGCGTTTGCCTCCGATCAGGGCTGGCATTTTGTCGGCGAACATCAGGTGGACTTTGGCGGGCAGCGCTTCGGCGAATTAAAGCTCGACATGCCGGGACTTCACAATCGACTAAACGCATTGGCAGCGATTGCAGCGGCACGCCACGTCGGCGTTGCGCCAGAAAGAGCGATTGAAGCGCTCGCCGTGTTTCAAGGCGTGAAGCGTCGCCTTGAGCTGCGCGGCGAGATCGATGGCATCAAGGTGTACGACGATTTTGCGCATCATCCGACCGCGATTGCGGCCACCGTTACCGCACTCAAGCAGCGCGTTGCAAAGGGCGAGCGCGTGATCGCCGTGTTCGAGCCGCGTTCGAATACGATGAAGCTCGGCGCGATGCGGGCACGGCTCGCCGAGAGTGTGTTCGACGCAGATCGCGTGTACGCGTATTCAGGCGGGCTCAGCTGGGATGTGGCTGAAGCGTTGCGCCCGCTTGGCGCACGCGCGAGCGACTTTAAGGATGTCGCCGCGCTGACGCAGGCTATTGCGGACGAAGCACGCGCGGGTGACCATATTCTGGTCATGAGTAACGGTGGTTTTGCCAACATTCACAACCGTTTACTTGATGCGCTGCGCGCGAAAGCGCCCTGAAGCGCCCTGATGCGCGCTAAAGCCAACGCGAATTCCCCCCGATATACTCAACTGAACTTAATTTCGGACATTGCAACGTGGCTAATGACTTTATCGGAGCGCCGCTCTTGGATGTGAGCGCGAAAATTGAGGGCGACGAATTGAAGGAGGCGGCCACCGTGCTCAACGCGTTGGCGAGCAGCGCACCGAACGACGCGCGCATCCACTTTGTAGCGGCCCCGCTTGCGCAAAAGGCGAACAACGCAGTGCTCGGCATTACTTCCCTCGAACGGGCGCTGGACCTAGCGCCGACGTGGGTGGCGGCGCATGTCGCGCGCATTCGGGCCATCAGCCTGCATGGACAATTGCAGCTTGCGGTCGACGCGGGCACCGAAGGGCTGACGCTCTGTGGTGACAGCCTGCCGTTGCTCGAAATCTGCTCCGCCGCAGCCGCCAAGGCGGAAAACTTCGTTGCGCAAGAAGCGTTTTTGGTGCGTGCGCTGGTGCTTGCGCCGCGCCGCGTCGACATCCTGAATTCGCTCGGCGTGTGTGCCCTTGTGCTGGGTGAGACGGCGCGCGCCGAGCAGCACTTCGTGCGAGCTCGGGAGTTAGCGCCCGGCAATGTGATTGCCATCAGCTCTCTTGCGGCCATTGCTCGGGAACGCGGCGACCTTGAATCCGCTACGCGCGACTTGTTGCTGGCAACAACGCTTGCGCCCGATGACGAAATCATCGCGTTTAATGAAAGCGCCATTACTTGGCGAACTCCGCCCAAAATGCCAGCGGCGCGCGTGGTTCCAATGTTTGATTCGCACGCGGCCACGTTCGATAAGCATCTGGTGGGGAATCTCGCCTACGGCGTGCCGCGTCGTCTCGCCGAAATTATTCTGGAGCGTTTTCCTGATCGAACGTTTGACTTGCTTGATTTGGGGTCGCGCACCGGATTGGTGGGTGTTTACTTAGGGGCCTTCAAGGGTGCGCTAATCGGTGTTGGATTGTCGGGAAAAATGATTGAGCAAGTGGCGAAACATGGCCTTTACCATCGCTTCCATCAGGTGAATTTACTCGACGCACTGCGCGACACGCCGCCCGATCAATACGATGTGATTACCGCAGCGGATGTGTTTATCTACGTCGACGAACTGGCCACCGCCATCAAGGATGCACACAAAGTGTTGCGAGCGGGCGGATTGTTTGTGTTCTCGTGTGAAAGCACATTTGACGCCGAGCCTGATTTGGTGCTTCGTGCATCACAACGCTATGCGCACAGCGAGCAATCCATGCGGAAACTTTGCGTGTGGGCCGGCTTTGTCAACGTGGAAATTGAGGCCGCCGAACTGCGCACTGAAAATCGCCTCCCGATGCCCGGCTTCATCTGCCGCGCTGAGCGCGCCCGCTAGTCGCGGCGCAGACGCCCGCCATGGCAACCCGCATTGATGATCGATTAATCGTAGCGATCTCGTCGCGGGCGCTGTTCGATCTGTCTGAAAGTCATGCGGTGTACGAGGCTGGAGGGGTCGAAGCCTATCAGCAGCATCAGGTGCTGCATGAAGACGTGCTGTTGCAGCCCGGCGTTGCGTTTGAGTTAACGCGTAAATTGTTGCGACTCAATGAGGCCGGACAGCAGCACGTGGAGGTCGTTTTGCTGTCGCGCAACAGCGCCGACACAGGGTTGCGCGTGTTTAACGCGATTAGTCATTACAAGCTCGGCATAACGCGTGCAGTGTTTACCAGCGGGCGGGACACGTCGCGTTATGTCCCCGCTTTGGGCACACATCTTTTCCTTTCCGCCGATCCTGAAGATGTGCGTCATGCTCTCGAATCTGGGCATGCTGCTGCGACCATTGTGCCAAGGCTGGGCTACGACCTCGCTGACCGCATGAGCTCTGCCGCCATTGATGAGCTGCGCATCGCGTTCGACGGTGATGCGGTGCTTTTTTCTGACGAGGCAGAACGGGTGTTTCAGGCGCAAGGGCTGGACGCGTTCAGCGCGTCCGAGGCGAGCGCTGCGGGTACGCCGCTCGGCGGTGGGCCGTTCAAAAATTTCCTCGCGGCGCTGCACCGAATTCAAACGGATTTCCCCCGTGACCGGCAGCCCATTCGCACCGCGCTGGTCACCGCCCGTTCAGCGCCTGCGCATGAGCGCGTGATTCGCACGCTGCGCGCGTGGGGCGTGCGCATTGACGAGGCGCTGTTCCTCGGTGGGCTCGACAAGGCGGAGTTTCTGCGCGCGTTTGGCGCTGACATATTTTTTGACGATCAACGCCGACACGTAGAGTCGGCCAGCCGTGTGGTGCCCTCGGGGCATGTTCCTCACGGCATCACCAACAGGGTGCTCCCATAAATTCGTTGTTCGGGCAAACTGCCGCGTTGCGTGGTACTCGCGATCCTCATGTACCAAGGCGTACATTCCGGTTGCTGCGTGCCGCGCGCCTTGCATTTCATCCCGAAAAACGAATTTCTGGAAGCACCCATACCTGATATCTGAACAATGAATTTACTCTTTGAAGACGACGGCCACATCAAAGCCGCATTGATCATGTCGGAATCGGATGCGTCTGCGCAAGTGGAATTGCCCGGAGGCCGCCGGATCAAAGTGAAATCGTCGAACGTGTTGATGAATTTTGCGCAGCCCGATGCGGCCACGTTGATGGCGAGCGCGCAAAAGCAATTGGCCGACATTGACATGTCGCTGTTGTGGCAAAGCGCGGAGGGACGTGATGAGTTAACTTTCGCCGAGTTGTCACAGGAATACTTCGGCGCAGGCGCAACCCCTGAACAAATGGCGGCGACGCTGCTCGCGCTACAACAAGCGCCGATGTATTTCTATAAGCGCGGAAAAGGCCGCTACAAGCGGGCTCCGGAGGATGCGCTGAAGGCAGCGTTGCTCAGCATCGAGCGCAAAGCGCGCGAAGCCGAGCAGATGGAGTCGTGGGTGACCGAGCTTACGGCAGGCCGTGCGCCGGTGGAAATTGCCAGCCAATGGGCGCAGCTGCTGCACGCGCCCGACAAGCAAAGCCTCGTGTACAAAGCGCTCGTCGCAGCGGCAGATCGTGCGCGCATGTCGCCAGTGCATTTGCTCGCAAAGTCGGGCGCAATTCCGTCGACGCATGCGCTGCATTTTCAAAAGTTTTTGCGCGCGACGTTTCCCAAGGGCATCGCTTTCCCGGCGAATCTTTCGGTGCAGACCCCGGCTGATTTGCCGGTCGCCAACGTTCGTGCATTCAGCATTGATGATGCCGCCACCACCGAGATTGATGACGCGTTTTCATGGCAATCGCTGGCCGCTGGCGGCTACCTTCTTGGCGTGCATATCGCCGCGCCCGCACTGGCATTTGAGCCCGACAGTGACGTTGATCGTGTGGCCCGTGACCGGCTGTCAACGGTATACATGCCCGGTCACAAAATCACCATGTTGCCGGACGCGCTGATCTCTGAGTTTTCGCTAGACGAAGGCAAAACGCCGCCAGCACTCTCGCTTTACGCAACACTTGATGCGGAGCTCAACGTCGTGTCGACCCAAACACGCATAGAGCGGGTGCCGATGGCCGCAAACCTGCGTATCAATGATCTTGACGCGCTGCAATGGGCAAACCCGGCGAATGACGCGACGGCTGCCGGCGGTCACGCCGCCGAGCTTCGAATGCTTCACCGGTTCGCGCAAAAACTCGAAGGCGTTCGCGTCGGTGCTACGCCGCAAATAAACAATCGTGTCGACTACAACTTCACCATCACTGGCGACTCCGATGCGAGAGACAGTCGCATCGACATCACCACGCGCCAACGTGGCTCGCCGGTGGATACGCTCGTCTCCGAGCTGATGATTTTCGCCAATGTGTCATGGGCCAAAATGCTGGCCGACAAAGGCTGGACGGGTATGTTCCGGGTACAGGCAGGTGGCAAGACCAAAATGAGTTCATTGCCGGGGCCGCATGAGGGCTTGAACGTGCCGCATTATGTCTGGGCGACGTCGCCGCTGCGCCGCTATTCCGATCTCGTGAATCAACGCCAGTTGCTCGCAGCGGCGGCGGACGCGCCAGCGGCTTATCCGCGCGGCAGCTCCGAGCTACTCGCCGCGGTGGCAGACTTCGACGCGACGTATGGCGCATATGCCGATTTTCAGCAGCAGATGGAGTTTTATTGGTGCCTGCGCTTCATTCAGCAGGAAGGCATCGACAAACTCACCGCCCGGGTGATTCGTGAAAATCTGGTGCGTTTTGATCGATTGCCCATCGTGCAACGGGTGAACGACATGCCGCATCAGGCACCGGGCACGCAAGTGATTCTCGCCGTGGCCGAAATTGATTTGTTCGAGCCCGCGTTGCATTTACGTTTTATTGAAGCCGTGCCGGGCACAGCGTACGCGAGCAGCGCTGCAACTACGGCAACCGCCCCCTAAAATTAACGCGTGAAGCGTTCCACCAAAGCACTTCAAGCGCCTGTTCTATCGCCCGCAATGGTCGGTAGGGGTGCCATGAGTCCGCTTCTTGGGTGGACCTTAGCGGCCTCCCTCGGTGCCCACGTGATCGTGCTGTCGTTGCACTTTGAGTTGCCCAAGTTGTTCAAAAAGGCAACCGCATCGCCACCGCTTGCAGTGTCGCTGGTCAACGCCAAAACTGCAACTAAACCGTCACAAGCGGATTTTTTGGCGCAGGCTAATCTGGACGGCGGTGGCAACACCGACGCCAAGCGCCGCCTAAGCTCGCCGTTGCCGCGCGCCGCAGTCGACTCGCAAAACACGCAACTCTCAGCCGCGCGTGAGCAGGTTGAAAATCTTGAGCGGCAAACGCGCGAACTGTTGCAGCAACTCAATGCTCGCAACAAAACGGCGACCGATCGCGATGCCAAAGAATCAACCCGTGCTGATTCGGCCAACGCCTTTCGGGAGCTGTCGGCCAGGGCGCTAGAGCTGCAACGCCTTGAGGCGCAGATTGCACGCGAGTTTGATTCGTACCAACAGCGTCCGAAGAAAAAGCACATCGGTGCCCGCGCGATGGAGTATCGATTTGCGCGCTACGTGGAAGACTGGCGACAAAAGGTGGAGCGCGTCGGCAACGCGAACTATCCCGAAATCGCACGCGCACAAAAGCTTTATGGGTCGCTAGTTTTGACCGTTGCGATCAAGGCCGATGGTCGCATTGAAACCATCGAAGTAGATCGTGGTTCTGGTAAAAAAATCCTCGATGCAGCGGCGTTGAAAATCGTGGAAATGGCTGGCCCGTATGCCCCGTTTCCGCCAGATATTCGGAGCGATACCGACATTCTCTACATCACGCGAACGTGGAATTTCACGCGCGCGGGCGAGCTTGAGAGCACCGCTGCGGCCAGCGGAAAAGCGCCGTGAGTCGCAGCGAAACCGCTGCCCGATACGCCGTCATCGGCAACCCGGTGGCGCACAGCTTAAGTCCGCGCATTCATGCCTTGTTTGCTGAGAGTCTGGGGCAGCACATTGACTACGTTAAGCGGCCGGCCCCGCTTGATGACTTCGCTGGCGAGTTGCAGCGTTTTCACAGCGACGGGGGCGTCGGTGCCAATATCACCGTGCCTTTCAAGCAGCAGGCGTTTGCGCTGGCGCGGCAAGCAAGTGTCCGCGCGCAGCAGGCGGGTGCGGCAAACTTTTTGATGTGGCGTGATGATCACTGGTTTTGCGACAACACCGATGGCGCGGGTTTGCTGCGCGATATCGAAATGAATTTGCGGCAACCGTTTGCTGGAAAATCCGTGCTGTTGTTGGGTGCGGGGGGAGCTGCCCGCGGTGTGATCGGGCCGCTATTGCTGCGTCAGCCGTCGCGCGTCGTCGTCGTGAATCGAACGACTGCGCGGGCCGTTGAGTTGGTGGCACCGTATCCGCAGAGTCATCCCATTCAAGCGCAAACGATTGAAGCGTTGACGGCGAGCGCTACGCGTTTCGATATTGTGATTAACGCCACGTCAGCGAGCCTCGGGGAAGCGTTGCCGTTGCCAACCCATGCAGAAATATTTTCCGGCGCCTCGCTTGCCTACGACATGATGTACGGCAAGGTGCCCACGGCGTTCATGCAGTGGGCGGTGGCTCAGGGCGCAGCGCGCGTGTCTGATGGGCTCGGCATGCTCGTTGAACAAGCCGCCGAGAGTTACGTGCAATGGCGCGGATTGCTGCCGAAAGCTGCGCCGATCATCGCGCTCTTGCGTGCGGAACTGGCCGCGGGTTAACGGATGGTGAAACTCATCGGGCGCATGATCGCTGCCGTGCTGCTCTCCGTCGTATTGCTGTTTGTCGTGGCGCAAATGGCATTCGCAGGGCTTATCTGGTGGTACGGGTCGCACCCACCCCGCAGCACGGCGTTCATGTCCTATCGCATGGGCGAATTGCATGACAAAAAGCCGAATGCAGCGATTCGCTACACGTGGGTGCCGTACGACAAAATCTCGCGCAATTTGAAGCGCGCGTTGATCGCCGCCGAGGACTCCACGTTTGTGGAGCACGAAGGGTTTGACTGGGACGGCATTCAGCTCGCCATCGAGAAAAATCGCGCCAAAGGCAAAACCGTGGCCGGTGGTTCGACCATCACGCAGCAGCTCGCGAAGAACCTGTTTCTGTCGCCAGAAAAAAGTTATTTGCGCAAAGGGCAGGAGGCGATCATCACGCTGATGCTGGAGCACATGCTCGACAAAGAGCGCATCCTTGAGCTGTACCTGAACGTGATTGAGTGGGGCAACGGCATCTTCGGTGCGGAGGCAGCCGCGCGTCGTTACTACGGAATTTCCGCCGCGCAATTGTCGGTCGAGCAAGCCGCCAAACTCGCCGCAATGGCACCCAACCCTCGATTCTACGAACGCAATTTCAACGCCGCCGGCCTACGCAAAAAAACCGCCATCATCGTGGCACGCATGCCGCAGGTTGAGTTGCCGGATTAGCGCCCAGCATTGTTCTCGCCGTTCTGCATCATCGTGCCACCGGACTTTTACTGGCTAGAGTAAGCAGCTCGCCCCGTGCGTGTTCGTTATCCACTGCAGCACCTGCGCTGCGCTGCGAACGCCAGCGCTACCGGTGTTGCGCGCATTGGTGATGAGCGCGCTATCGGTCAATTGCAACAGCGCGCGCACAATTAACAAGCCATCTGTAGTGGGCAACATTGCGCCATCACCGTCAGCATCAAGGTTGAGCCCCGAAATGGTGAGCTCGATTGCGGCGGCGTTTACGCCAGCCCCGATACCGATTACACCCTGCGTTAACGCCGTGCCACGGAACCCAAGCAGATAGCGCAGTATCAGCACTCCGTCTGACGTGCTGGACACGACAGCATCGCCGCTGACATCAAGCGCACACGACGGCGTGACCGCAACGAACTTTCCGAGACTCGCTGGCCAACCCAGCGTGTTCCCGGTGAGCACGGCGGCGGTGCCGCTGGCGGCGTTGATCGAGCTGACCGTTGCGCCCCTTGAATTGGCAATCAATCCGGTGCTGCCGCCGGGGACAAACGCCACACCCGATGGCCCCAGTCCAATTCCGGTAGTCGTTGTCGTGGCCACCGCCTGTGTGGCAGCGTTGATGACCGAGACCGAATTGTCGAACGCATTGCTGACGAGGACGCGTGTCGAGTCGTCGCTGACGGCAATGCCCGTCGTGTGACCGCCGACCCGAATAGTCGAAGTGACCGCAAGCGTCGCTGCATCAATCACCGACACCGATGCGCTGCCGCCATTGGCAACATACACGCGCAAGCCGTCCGGCGAGGCAGCTACACCCACTGGATTCGCGCCGACCGTGATCGTTGAGGTCACGGCGTTGGTCGCGGTGGAGACGACACTTAGCGTACCTGCGCCGGAATTGGCGACATAGACACGATTGCCGTCGGGCGACACGGCGACGCCGGATGGATTTGCGCCGACGGTGACGGTAGCGAGCACTGCGCGCGTTGCAGTGTCGACGACGGTCAGCGTTCCGTTGACCCACATCGAGCCTGCACCTGACGCCGTCGCGGTCAGAAAATTGGTGACGAAGAGGCGCGTGCCGTCGGGCGAGACCGCCGCGCCCATGGGCTTGCTACCTGCGGAAATTTGCGCCAGCACGGTGTTGGTGTTGGTTGAGACAACCGCGACGGTGTCAGCATTGTGCTGGGTGATGTAGACATAACGGCCACCCGGCGCGGCCGCAACACCAATCGGCACCGCTCCGACGGGCACTGTGGCGATCACGGCGCCGTTACTCAAGTCAACCACAGCAACGGTCGCTCCCGTCTGATTCGGCACGTAAGCGAGTACCGCCGCCCCGGCAGGGACAGCGACGCAGCAAATCACAACGCACATTGCGACGCTCATCACCCAGGTGAGACGTCGTGCACGGCGCAACATGTCGATGGGCTCCATCACGCGAGCCTAGCCCTAGCGACCGGGGACGCGGCAACAGGTGCGTGACGCTCTAATTTCCTGCGGCGTACCGCTGTTATTTCGCGCCGAACACGTTCCCGCCTTAAAAAACACGAACGGCACCAGCCAGTCGCTTGATTCACAGTTCGTTGCCGTTTGCGTGTAGCCAGTGGGACATGCTGGCGCCACTACGTTTCCGGTGCCGCCAGCGGGAATGAAAGGGTTTGTGGTGTTGGCGGTCTCAACACACTGCAGCGCCGTGGCCAGCGGGGGGGCGAAATAGCCGACGATATCTATCACGAAATGCGACTGGGCAGAGGTATACACCGTCATGTCAAACGACGACAGCGGGTTAGGGGCTTGCACTGCCAAGGTGTTGACAACGATTGCGCCGGCAGCAAATTGCATGCTCGTAGCAATAGGTTGAGTCGTTCCGTAAGAATAGAAAGTGGCAAACCCTGCGGCGCTAGGCGTGACAGCGGTCGCCACAATCATGACGGCGGTCGCTTGCAGCGGGTTGGTGCCGCAGTTGGTGCCAGACCCGCCCTGAGCGGTGAAATTGGAAATACCGAAAGCAACAAACTGGCGCGTTGAATTAGCCGCAATCGCCCCCGCCGCAACGTTCCTTGTATCGGCAATCCGACATGGCGTCACGGGCGTGTAAACGAGATCTCTGGTGAGGTCGCCAAATTTAGCCGGCTCAACAACAGCTGCCGCAGGGGGCACCCGACCCGGAGGGGCAACCGGGTCTGCCGCGTGCAACCCTGCCGCGGCAAACGTAGCAGTCAATACAGAAAAAAATGCGCTAAATCTCACCGGTTAATTCCCAAGTATTGTGCTTGACCACATGATAAGTGGCCGCTTGTGCGCAGTCAATGCTCGATATGTCGAAGTCCGGCGTGCGACCGATCGGTCGACATTCGCGAGCAAAGAAGGCTTCGTGCGCCTCGCGCCAATATTTGAGCGATCCAGCAAAGCGAGGCGTACACCTGTAAAAACGCAAAAGAGTCGTGCGCCTCGCCATTGCTGCGGGTGACATGCCCTCGTAGTCGCCAGCGATTGCTCCGCGCAGGCAAACTGCTGTCGGCAAGATGGCGGTGCCGCCTAAAGCCACCACGTTGCCCTTTAAAATGAATGTTCCGCATAAGCTCACTTATTCTTTGGACATCCCGCCCCCATGCCCGAAGCCCTCGAAAAAGAGTCGCTCTCCGCGAGCGTGGATGATGCGCTCAGCATTGCCCTAAGTGAGGTTATCTCGCTGGTACGTCAGTACCGGCTGCTGTACGGCTTCGCGGAAAGCCTCGCCGACACGCTCGACAATCCGTCGCAAAGCCCTGTGGTGCAGGGCGTGCTCACGCGATTACGCGCGAAGCTCGATGAGCTGCATCCGGCCGACGTTGCGCACATCCTTGAAGCCTTGCCGCTCGATGAGCGCATCTTCGTATGGGACCTGGTCAAGGCGGATCGTGACGGCGAAATTCTGGTGGAGACGTCCGACGCGGTGCGCGAAAGCCTCATCGCCAGCATGGATGCGCCGGAATTGCTGGCCGCCGCGTCGCAGCTCGATACCGACGATCTGGCCGAGCTTGCACCTGATTTGCCGAGCGAAGTGGTCGAAGCGGTCAAGCGCACGCTTGACCCCGAGGAACGCGAGCAACTGCGGCAGGCGATGTCGTACGAAGAGGATATGGTCGGCGCGCTGATGGACTTCGAAATGATCGAGGTGCGCGCCGACATTACGCTTGAAGTGGTGCTGCGTTATTTGCGTCGGTTTGACGAATTGCCGGCCAATACCGATCAAGTTTTTGTCATTGATCGAGAAGACAAATTGCTCGGCGTGTTGCCGACTAACTTGCTGCTGGTGACCGACGAGGACATGCTGGTGTCCGACGTCATGATCGAGCCGAAGATTCGCTTTGAGGCGATGGATCACGCCGATTCTGCCGCTGCTGCGTTCGAGCGTTACGACCTCGTGTCCGCGCCCGTGGTGGACGCGAAGGGCGAGTTGATTGGTCGCGTGACGGTGGCGGAAGTGCTCGATTTCGTGCGCGAAAGTTCGGAAGAAGATTTGCGGCAACAGGCCGGTTTGCGCGACGAAGAAGATATTTTTGCCAGCGTGTGGAAGAGCGTGCAAAACCGCTGGCAGTGGCTCGGCCTGAATCTGATCACCGCGTTCGTTGCCTCCCGCGCGACCGATTTATTTCAGGGGTCGATTGAAAAGCTGGCGGTGCTCGCAGTGCTGCAAACCATCGTTGCGGGCATCGGCGGCAATTCGGGAAACCAGACGCTGACAATGATTGCACGGGCGATTGCGCTGGGGCAGGTGGGCACCGAGCATTTCCGCCGATTGGTGAAAAAAGAGATCAGCGTCGCGTTGATTAACGGCGTGATCTTCGGCGGCATGATCGGCCTCGTCATCGGCGTCATGGAAAAAAATCTCGCACTCGGCCTAGTGCTCGCCCTGGCGATGACGCTTAATCTGGTGCTTGCCTCATTGATGGGCGTAGTGATTCCAATGTGGCGCTATCGACGCGGTCAGGATCCGGCAGCGGGCGCGAGCGTCCTGCTCACGGCGGTGACCGACACCGGTGGATTCTTTATTTTTCTGGGATTGGCGACGCTGATTTTGTTGCGCGGCGCGTAGCGCTTCGCCGACCTGCGGGCTGCGCTTTTCGCGCTACAACTTTTGGCTGAAAGCACCATTTCATATGGGCTTAGCGCATTAAATCGGTGAATATCGATAAATGATGATTCAAGGCGCTAACCCCAACGAAATAAGCGATTCAGCCAAAAGCTGAACTGCTAACGCCCCCTACTTTGGCGCGCTGAACTTAACGACCACTTGACGCTGCTCGCCCAGCTTTTCAATGCTCAGCGTCATCACGTCGCCCGCTTTGAGGAACACCGGATTGGGCTTCTTGCCGAGTCCGACTCCGGGCGGCGTTCCAGTGGTGATGATGTCCCCCGGTTCCAGCGTCATCAGCGTCGAGCAATAGGCAACAATCGTCGCTACGTCAAAAATCATCGTCTTGGTGCTGCCGGTTTGCTGGCGCACGCCGTTGACGTCCAACCACATGCCGAGCTTGCCGACGTTGCCGACTTCGTCCGCCGTCACCAGCCACGGGCCAATCGGGCCGAACGTATCGAAGCCCTTGCCCTTGTCCCAGGTGCCACCGCGCTCCATTTGAAACTCGCGCTCGGAGACATCGTTAATCAGGCAATAGCCCGCGACGTGATCAAGTGCGGCCTTTTTGCTGACGTTCCGCGCCTGGGTGCCAATGACTACGCCCAGCTCTACTTCCCAATCCGATTTCACGGAATTTTTCGGTAGCATCACGTCGTCGTTCGGGCCAACGATGCAGCTTGTCCACTTGTTGAATACGACCGGCTCTTTCGGAATCGGATTGCCGGTTTCCATCGCGTGATCGGTGAAATTCAAACCAATCGCGATAAATTTTTGCGGACGCGCAACCGGCGAACCGAGCCGCGTTTTTGGCTTCACCAGCGGCAGCGTTGCCGTTTTGATTTTGGCGATTTTCGCCAGCATTTTTGGATGCAGCGTGTCGCCGTTCCAGTCGATGATGACGTCAGCTAGCGAGCGCGCTTTGCCTTCGCTATCGATGAGGCCAGGTTTTTCCTGGCCCGGTTTGCCGTAACGGATGAGTTTCATAATGTCCCTTTTGAGTGATCGTGATGATCGTGAGTTAGATGGTGATGCCGCCGTCAATCATGTAGGCATTGCCGGTCGCAAACGCAGACTCGTCGGACGCGAGAAACACGATCAGCGGCGCAATTTCTTCCGCCTTGGCGAGTCGTCCCATCGGCTGCCGTGCGATGAACATTTTGCGCGCCGCCTCAACGTCACCCGTGGCCGTCATGCGATCAAGCAGCGACGGCGTATCGACCGTGCCGGGGCACACCGCATTGCAGCGAATGCCGCCCTTCACATAGTCCGCCGCTACACTTTTGGTCATGCCAATCACGGCGGCTTTGGTCGCACCGTAAACAAAGCGATTGGGAAGACCTTTAATGCTGCCGCACACGCTCGCCATGTTGATGATCGAGCCGCCGCCGTTGGCAATCATGCCCGGCAACACCGCCTGAATCATCTTGAACTGTGAGCGCACGTTCAACGTGAACGAAAAATTCCAGTCGTCGTCGCTGGTCTCAAGAATGGTGCCCTGATGCACAAATCCCGCGCAGTTGAACAGCACGTCAATCGGCGGCAACGACTCGACCGTCCTCACGATCTCCACATCGTTCAGTACGTCCAGCTTCATCGCGGCAATGCCGGCGTGCGCGTTGAGTGTGTCTAGCTGTTTGGTGTTGATGTCGGTGGCGTAAACAGTCGCCCCCTCCGCGGCCATCGCCAGCGCGGAGGCGCGCCCAATGCCTTGGCCCGCCGCTGTCACCAGCACCACTTTTCCCTTGAGACGATCCGTCATTGTTTTCCTCTTTGTAATCTTTGCAACCTATGAATCGCTAAATGGTTCATGAGGCGCACCGCATTATAGGAACGACGTAGCATTAGGAATCGCACTTGTTTCGAAGCTCAAGCCATGCTCACAGCCGCCCAACTCACGATACGCCTGCATCCGAACGACGACGTGGTGATCGCCCGCGCGCAATTGATTGGTGGCACGCAACTGCAAAGTGAAGGCGTCACGGTCAAAGGCATGGTGCCGCCGGGACACAAGGTCGCCACACACGCCATAGCGCAGGGTGCGCCGGTGCGTCGCTACAACCAGATCATCGGCTTCGCCAGCAAAGCTATCGCCGCAGGCGAACATGTGCATGTGAACAACCTCGCGATGGGGGAAGCGTTCGCGCGGGACTATGCATTCGGCGTTGACGTGCGGCCCGTGGTGCCCGCGATGCCGCAAGCGACGTTTATGGGGATTAAGCGTGCGGATGGACGCGTTGCCACGCGCAATTACATCGGGCTGTTGTCGACGGTGAACTGCTCGGCGACCGTATGCAAACTGATTGCCGATTACTTTCGCGGCGATGCATTGAAGCACTATCCGAACGTTGATGGCGTGGTTGCAGTGACGCACTCGGTAGGCTGCGGCATGGACGTGCATGGCGAAGGCATGACTCTGCTGCGGCGCACGCTCGCGGGCTATGCGCGACACGTGAATTTTCATTCGGTGCTGGTGATTGGGCTAGGCTGTGAAGCCAACCAGATCAGCTCATTCAAAGCGGCCGAAGGTTTGGACGACGGGCCGAAGCTGCACAGCTTCAACATGCAGGATGTCGGCGGTACCGGCAAGGCGATCGCCAAAGGTATCGATCTTGTCAAGTCGATGCTCGATGACGCAAACCTTGTGAAGCGTGAATCGGTACCCGCATCGCACATCACCATCGGCCTGCAATGCGGTGGTAGCGACGGCTACAGCGGCATTAGCGCGAATCCGGCGTTGGGCGCAGCAGTGGACTTGCTGGTCGCGCATGGCGGCACCGCGATCCTGTCCGAAACGCCCGAAATCTATGGCGCAGAACATCTGCTCACGCGCCGCGCAGTGACGCGCGAAGTCGGCGAAAAACTCGTCACACGCATCAAGTGGTGGGAGGAATACACCGAGCGCCTCAAGGGCGAAATGAACAACAACCCGAGTCCTGGCAACAAGGCGGGAGGACTCACTACGATTCTCGAAAAATCGCTCGGCGCTGTGGCCAAGGGCGGTACTACGCCGCTGGTTGATGTGTACGAGTATGCGCAGGCGGTTGACAAACATGGTTTCGTTTACATGGATACGCCGGGCTACGATCCGGTGAGCGCGACAGGGCAAGTGGCAGGTGGCGCAAACCTGATTTGCTTCACCACCGGACGCGGCTCGGCCTACGGCTGCAAACCATCGCCATCGCTCAAACTTTCAACCAACAATGCACTGTGGACGCGACAAGAAGAAGATATAGATATTAACTGCGGTGACATCGTCGACAGCGGTGTCAGCATCGCTGAAAAGGGATGCGAAATTTTCGACATGATTCTCGCCACCGCATCCGGCCAAGCCAGCAAAAGCGAGCGTTGGGGTTACGGTGCCGATGAATTTGTGCCTTGGTACATTGGCGCGGTGATGTAGTGCCAGACAGCGATGACCGTCGCATCTCGGAGCGGCGCGCCGAAGATGCGCCGCGCGTAGCAGGCAGCCTGTATCGCAAAGAAGCCATTGCGCATCGGCGCGAGCGCGGATGGGGTGAATTGGTCGTGTCAACGCCGCGCACCGCGCGCTGGTTTGCCGTCGTCGGCGTCCTGCTTGCGGTGGGATTCGTTGCGTTCTTAGGCACCGCACAATACACGCGTAAAGCCCGCGCGTCCGCTGTGCTCGCCTACACCAACGACCCCGTGCTGGTCGCCGCTACCGAGGCGGGCATGCTGGTCAGCGTCGACGTGAAAGCGGGCGACATGGTGAAGGTGGGGCAACGACTGGCAACGATTTCGACTGAACGCACTGCCGGTGGTGAGGCCGTGTTCGCAGCCGGTGCGCGTGATGCTGAAGCGAGGCGCGACGCCGTCAACGGGGAACGCAAGCAGGCGCAGGCGCTGCTTAACGCGCAACAAATTCAGCTCACTGCCCGCATCAGATCGCACGAAGCTGAGGCGGCGCAATTGGATCGCGAAATCAGCGCGCAAAATGATCGCGTGACGCAGCTTAAGGTGCAGGTCGAACGCTTCCGGCAATTGGCTCGTGACAAGTTTGCACCCGAGTTGCAAGTGCAGCAAAAGCAGGACGATCTTGCCGAACAAGCCGTCAAACTTGAATCGTTAAAACGTGCCCGTGCAGGCATTGATCGCGATCTCGCCATCGCCCGCACCGAATTGCCCACGCTGCGCGCCACGTTACAAGGCAAACTTGCCGCGCTGGCCCGCGATGAGGCGACCTTTGTGCAATCCTCCCGCGAAAGCCTCGCACGTCGCGCGTATGACGTCACCGCTGCACAGAGCGGCACGGTCGAGCGAGTGATTGCCTTGTCCGGCCAGTCCGTGATCATTGGTGCACCGCTGATGCAGGTGCAAACCGGGCCGCGCGTGCTGATGGCGGATATTTATGTGCCAACGCGATCAGCCGGTTTTTTGCGTGAAGGGCAGGTCGTGCGGTTGGCCATTGATGCGTTTCCGATGGAGCGATTTGGTCATGTGGCAGCGACCGTTACTGATGTTGGTCGAAGCGTCATCGCACCCGGCGAAGCGGGACTTCCCGGCTTTGTGAAAGAGCCATCGTTTCGCGTGCGCGCCAAGCTTGCGACACCGGAAGTTATTGCGTACGGAGAGACATATCCGTTGAAGAGCGGTCTGTCTGCGCAGGCGGATATTGCGCTGGATGAACGGCCACTGTACCGGTGGGTGATTGAGCCGGTGTTGCGATTGCGGGGTCGGTTGTGACAGCCGCCCTGAACTTCTTTCGCCGCCGCGTGCCGCTGATCATGCAGACGGAGGCGGCTGAGTGCGGCCTTGCTTGTCTCACCATGATCGCAGGGCATCACGGCATTGAGACTGATCTGCAAACCATGCGGCGCGATCATTCGGTTTCGCTCAAAGGCTCCACGCTCAAAAGCCTGATCGACATCGCCGACAGCATGAACCTCGCCGCGCGTCCGTTGCGCGTGGAGCTCCCCGCGTTGGCGCAGGTACGTTTGCCTGCCGTCGCGCACTTCGATTTCAATCACTTTGTCGTCATCACCGCAGTCACCAAAAACGCTGTGACGCTGCACGACCCAGCGCGCGGCGTGCGCACCTTGCCGCTCGCTGAATTCTCCAAACACTTCACGGGTATCGTGCTCGAACTCACGCCAACGCCGAGCTTCAAAAAGCGGCGCAGTGTGGAGCGCTTTTCGATCTGGTCGATGGTCGGTCATGCGCGCGGATTTCGTGGCGCGTTGCTTCGGCTCATCGCGTTGGCAGTCGCGTTCGAGGTGTTTGCGCTGGCCATGCCGTGGCTTGTGCAGCTCACAGTCGATGAGGTTATCGTTTCCGCCGACCGCGACTTAATGACCGTGCTTGCGCTCGGCTTTGGGCTTTTGGTGTTGATGCAGACGGCGATCAGCGCGCTACGAGGCTGGCTGTTGTTGCACCTGACCAGTACGTTGTCGCTACAAGTGCTGACGCAACTGTTCTCGCATTTGCTGCGCCTGCCGCTCGCGTTCTTTGAAAAGCGTCATGTCGGCGATTTGCTGTCGCGCTTTGCTTCGATGGACGCAATTCAGCGCACCCTCACTGGCAGCTCGTTGGAGGTGCTGATTGACGGCATGTTGGCCATCAGCATGTTCATTGTGATGGCGATCTACAGCGTCAAGCTGACGTTGGTAGTGCTTGCGGTGGCTGTTATTTACGCGCTGCTGCGCTGGGCTCTGTTCCGCCCGATGCGCGAGGCGGTGAATGAGCAACTCATTTTTGCAGCCCTTCAGCAAACGCATTTCATCGAAAGCCTGCGCGGCATTCAGGCCATCAAGCTGCACATGGGCGAGGCCGATCGCCTGTCGCGCTGGCAAAACGCGGTGGTCGACACGGTGAACGCCAGCATCCGCGCTCAGTCGCTCACCTTGACGTACAAAACCGCAAGCTTTGCGTTGTTCGGTTTGGAGAACGTTTTAATCATCTGGCTGGGCGCGCGTGAGGTGATTTCGGGCGGTTTCAGCGTCGGCATGTTGCTTGCGTTTTTTGCCTATAAACTGGTGTTCGTGACGCGTCTGTCCAACCTGATCGACAAGTTCACCGAGTTCAAACTGCTCGACCTGCACGCCGAACGAGTGGCCGACGTGGCGCTCGCTTCAGGTGAAACGCGCGGTCAGGCGCCCGCCCCCGACCTGTTTAAGGCCACTTGGGTGATCGAAAACCTTGGCTTCCGCTATGGCCCGCACGACCCGTTTATCTTCAGAAACGTGAACTTCACCGTCGATCCGGGTGACAGCGTGGCGTTGACAGGGCGTTCCGGCGCGGGAAAGACGACGCTCGCCAAGGTAGTCGTCGGGCTTTTGCCAGCGACCGAAGGCCGCGTGCTGATCGACGGGCTCGACATCGCGGACATTGATCCGACCAGTCTGCGGGCGCAGCTCTCAGCTGTGATGCAGGACGACTACGTGTTTGCCGGATCAATCACCGATAACGTCAGCCTGTTCGACCCGGAAATGAACGCGGAGCGCGTCACCGAATCGCTCAAGGCCGCAGCGCTATGGGAAGAAGTCAGCCGCATGCCAATGGCGGCGGACTCGCTGGTTGGCAACACTGGCAGTGCCCTCTCAGGCGGGCAGCGCCAGCGGCTATTGCTCGCTCGGGCGCTCTACCGAAAGCCGAAGTTCCTGCTGCTAGACGAGGCCACCAGCGCGCTCGATACCGAGCGCGAGCAGGCCGTCAATCAAGTGGTCAAAAACCTCGGCATCACCACGCTACTCATCGCGCACCGTGACTCGACGGTGGCGATGGCTGCGAAGCGGGTGGCGTTGGGCTAAGTTCTGCCTCCCATTCCCGCAAGCGCGAGAGGGGAGTGAGGGTGGATTCGCTACCCTTCCGCTTGCTGCGCGCTGTCCATTACCCACTGCGTTACCAGCGGAGACACAATTGCTATTGCTTACAGCCCAACTGGCGGCAGCACGATGTCGATGATCGCCCGCTTCAATTCAAAAGTGTTACCTACCAGATCAGGCAAGCGCACAGTGAAGTCACACGGCGTTCCGGTCATGTTCCGCGTGCGTCAAGTAGCAGCAAGAAACCGATGGTGGGAAACTGTTTCTCACGCCAACAACCGCAACAAGCAACGCCTTCTGCCCAATCTGCAAAACCGCAACTTGCGGGCTTTCTTCAGCTACGTTTCAATTTCACGCATCAATTCGATGAGCTCACTTTTTCAAGAGCTACCCGATGTGACCTGCACATGTCTCCATCTCTGCGTTGTTGCGCAGTGAAATCAGGCGAATTGACGGGCCCGTGCAATTCCCATTGCGTCATGGATTTCCGCAGCGCCGAAAGATCTCGGTTTCGGAATGGTCGGTCACTGTCGATCAAGCCCATTTCGGCGGCTGCCACGCCATACAGTGATTGGCAGGCATAGATCAACCCTGTAGGCGCGACGTGGCAGCCCACTCGACTGTGACAGTTGCGACGCCCAACGTGCCGTTGCGTTGCTCCTCTGGGAAATATTGAAAAATTCCTCTCATCAAGCCAGCGATTTTCCAAAACGTGCTTGTGAATTTGCGCGTAATCCCCGACAAAAGACACTGCGATGCCGAGGTTCTTCGTAAGTAAAACGCTGCGGGAGATGATTTCCCAATTGACAGGATGAGACGCTTCAAACCCGGCGACCACGATTAGCGATGAAATGCCGCCAGACTCTATCAACTGAGCGAATTTTTGTTCGTGTCGTTCGATAGCTGCGCAATGAACACTGAAAGTAATCGACCATCCAAGTTTCTTGGTGCATTGCGCCAAATCCCATATTTGGTCGTAAGGTTCAAGGCATTCGACGTTGGACAGTGACATCCCAAAACGGTATATCGCGTGCAAATTTTTACCATCGGCGATTCCAGCATCACTGACTACCCAAGTAGTGTACGAAGGAATCCAAACCTTAAGTTTCTCCACGAACTTGCGCAGGACTTCTCCACGGAGCGTCGCGAGATTTACATGAACCAAACCGAACGGACTTAGCTCGGCTTCGGCATTCATCACACTGTTATCAGTCGAACTTTCCACGCGTCATTTTCCTTTTGTTGATGGTGAATGGAACGCCAACTCCTGACAAAGGATAAGCAGCGTCAGTTTCGTTCGCCCCGATCACAACATGCATATGCAGGTGCGGTTCGGTCGAATTTCCGGTGTTTCCTATGTGTCCGACAAGTTGCCCCAATTCGACGCTGTCGCCAATTTTCAGCAGTGGATTGGGCTCCTTTTTTAGGTGCGCCAGCAGCACGAAGAATTTGTCACACGCTATCAACACATGGTTACCAGCGATATTCTGGGCATCCATGTGGCCAGGTTGCAGGTCGTCGAGCCGATTAAAAACGGCCTTGACAACGCCAGCGCATGGCGCGTTGAGTGGGAAGTTAAATGAATAATATCCGTTCAGTTCAGAGGGGTAAAAACTGCTTGCGCGCTTTCCGCCATCGCCGATTACGACCATGTCTACCGCATGACGCTGAACCGGATCGCGATGGTGATGATTGGTTAATCGGTTGTTGCCGCCCTGTACAACATAGTACGGCGTCCCCTTGATCGGGCTGTCAATGTCAATATGAGCATCGGCGGTTGCACCCAGCCACATGTCTCCCCATACGACGCATCCGAGCAAAAATGCAAATGCAACGCTGTTCCAGAACCAACCCACCGGAAACCAGTCTTGATGCAACTGCCTGCGGTAGCAAAAAACTACCACCAGTACGGCGATGATTGCGAACGCGAGCCTGCTCGTTTCACCGATCCAGTACCACGGCATGTACCGGCCGCTGAACAGGTGGATGACAACCGCCCAATAAGCCGCTTGCAACGTCCACGCGAACCGTCCAATTCGCATTCGCTGCCGCAGCACGAGCACCATAACCACCAGTAGCGTTAGCGGCACTAAAAGGAGGATCGTGCCTATCAGCGTGCTGGACATACTCAACCAGTCTCAGCGGCTACTTTAGTTGTTTTCGACGTCGATGTTCCACCTGAAGGCGGCGTAGGTAGCCGAAACTGCAACCACGACGGCCGCCACCGACTGAACAACAGAAGCAGCGGCTTGTACAACAGCGGCGGCGAGCGCAATCGGGAGAGCCGTACCCGTATTCCCTGACTTTGGGCCGGCAGAACCGATCCTTGCCTCGTAAAGGGCGGCGGCGGTCATATGGTTGGCGAATTGTGCGTCTATTTCCAAGATACGCGGTTGAAGGACTTCCAACAACCCCTTGTGAACCTTGATTTGATGGGCAGCAGCAAATCCGACCGGATCAGCTACAAACCATAGACGATTCTTGGCGGTGGCTGTTGCCAATCCGACAAGCTCACTACCCGCGAACATTCGTGCGCTCGCTTGCTTATTAAGTTTGAGCTTATCAAGCTCGTGAACGCAGTAGTTAGCGGCGATTGCGCCTTGCGCCAGCGCGCTGCCCGCGCCACCCACCGCGATCGTAGCCACGCTGCTCTTTATGAAGTCTCGCTTGTCCATGCTAAGTTACCTTTCGATAATTAATGTTTGTCGACTCAGCTATGCCTGAACCATCGACCTTTCACTACTGCTCAGGGATTTGAGCAGCGCCTCAATCACTTCCTTTGCCTCATTGTCGAATCTATCCAGAACTACTTTTGCGGCCTCTGGACGCGAAAATATGTCGTAACAAAATTCGCAAATACCGGTGTATTGCTCCCGAAGTGGGATTCCAGCCGCAAGCAAAAGCGGTGCAAAAGACGACACGCCCCGAAAAACCAGTTCACGATAAAGTTTTGACCCATTCATTGCTTTTACGATGTGCTCCAGCGGTGTCGTCTTGATGTTCCACAGCGCCAGCCCATCGGTTTGATCAACACCGGCACAACACGGAAAGACGTCCCCGCGGGCATTGATCGTAAGATTTAAACTCGGATGACAGGCACCATTGATTGCCCAGCCGGATTCAGCGCTCGTATTGGTGCCTCTAAAAATGTCGCTCTCCGCCACGTCGGTCACCGCAAGCCCAGTTGCCATAACCGGCGCACTGTGTATCGCCACTACGGTGTCAATTGCGGATGTACGCAACTTTCCCAACGCATCAGCTGCCGAATCTGACCTGCTTGTCAAGATGCGAAGATGAACATTCAGTCCGTATTCCGCGCACGCTTCGATGGCGTTAGAAACCGTATGCCCAGATATGTACGGCCCGCGCCAGACGTCTCAACTGATTTCCATCATCGTGAGCCCGCGCATGGCTGAGTCCTTCGCCACTTGGCTCGCCCGCTTCTTGGTCTTTGCCCAGTAGCCGTTTGTGGTGACGCTCAAATCAAAGAAGTGATTTGTTGCGTGAGCATAATCAACGGCAGCAAGTATTTTCGCTTGATCTAAGAAGGCTTCGCCGCCAGATATATGAAATCGACGCCCTACCTGCGGTAACTTCGTCACGCCATCAATAGCGTCGAAAATGTTTTTAAGTGACAGCGCGCGATCACCAATGAGATCGCTTCCTCTTGGACCCGCCGCACGATAACACATACCGCACTTTGCATTACACCGCGACGTGTATTCGACCACAAGCGCTTGGTAGGTTATGGGCAAGCCCAAGTCGGCGTATTCGTCGCCGCGCGCCTCACTTTCCGCCAACCAAGTCAAACCACTAATGGGACTTACAGAATATGTTTAGGGCACTGAGTTCTCCGGGGCGAAAGAGTAACGACATTGAAATTCGACGGTATTGCGTGGCGTGATGTAAAAAACGATTGCGTTTGCTGTTGTGTTGTTGAGTTGAACGTTAGTCACTAGTTCGATTTCGTGCTTGTCCGTTTTTTGCCACTTGGAATTTTTGGTTTGCTTTTATGTTTTCTACGTCACGGGTTCGCGAAGTTTCTGAAGCGTCTGCGACGCGGACTTTGTCTGAAACTGAAGCTATTGCGAAGGCCACTGAACGGTGGCAGCGTTTTTATGCTTCATTGAACGAAGTCGACAAAATCGTGCTCGACAAAGCGGCGCTCGGGCAAAAGCTCAAAGTGGTTTGCTTTGATCACAACGTGCCGTACGACACGTTGCAAAAGCGGTTCAAGCGCTGGCAGGAAGACTTGCGCTTACCATCGCTCAACGTGCTGCTCTACGTCTGGCAGGTCGTGCGCGCGCAGCATCCAGAGCGCGCCGCTGAAGTCGCAGACGACGTGCCAACGCTCGTGCGGTATGCGCCTGATGTCGCGCTTGAGGCGGCGATGCAACGGCGACCAGGCTACAAGGAAGTGCGCTTGCCAGCGAGCTTGAGTGTCCGCGCGCCGGGGCTTGGCGGATTGCGCTCCGACTCGTTGCGGCAGCAGGACCTCGCAGAACAAATGGGCGAGTGCGTCATGTCCCCGGCTCTCTGGCTCGCGCTACTAACCATCGGGCAACAGGTGGGCGCGATGGGCTTGCAGCGCGCAGTCGTGCCATTCCAGCATCAGTTGTTTTTGCAAATGCTTGGCGCTGCTGACAGCGCAGACGTTAGCTCAGTTGCACAGACGCAATTTTTTGAGGCGCTTGAAAGTGACGAAATAACTGGCGCGGGGCAATGGGGGGCAGGCGCGCCGCTAGCGCTGCCGATTGCCATAACGGCTCGCGCTATGGGTTTATTTGCGGGCGTTGCGCCGTGCGCAGCGGAGAGCAATCTGCGTCGGTCACCACCTTTGCAACAGCGCGCGTTTTGGGAGTCACGCGCGGCGCGAATTGATTACGCGGCTTATGTCACGCGTAACGATATCGCGTTGTGGCAACGCTTTTGCGCAGGCAGTCGCGATGACAACATCGTCACGACCACATTGCATGCGGTAACGCTGGATATTGTGCTCGCACCACTCACTGGTATGGCCGTCGCGTTAGTAGCGCTATCAGCACGCTTTGCCAACATTCGTGATCAGTTCGCCGCCATGTATCAAGTTGTCGTGCGTGCGCGTTTGCGACATGCGCAACAGTTGGGTATTCACCCCAGAAGGCTGCTCGCGTATTTCGCGCTGGAAGCAGCAGGCATTCCCGCGCATTCCTCAATGATGCAGCTTACCGCTGGCGAAAATATTTTTACCGAGATTGATATCTCGGGGCCGGTTCACCAAGTGAAAATGCGTCGCGTCGAGCAGCGGGCGCGTATGGCAGAGCCACAAATCCCCACCACTTTGACGGATCTGCTAGTGGCTAAATAGCGGTGTCAAAGACTGCTCATCAACGAGTGCATCGACTCGCGTGCTGGAAGGAAAGATGATGCCGTTCCGGCACTACCAAGAAAGTCGCTGAGCAGGGCGTCGTTGTGGTTGCTTTCGCTGTAGAGGCGGTTGACTACGTTAAAAAATGCGGTCACCAGTCGCGGCTCAAACTGCGTGCCGCTCGCCAGCTGTATCCGCGTCAACGCATCGGGGACTGACACAGCCGCTTGGTATTCGCGACCATGAGTTAGCACATCAAACGCTTCTGCCACCGCCACCATTCGCGCCGCCTCCGGGATTGCCGCGTGCCGCAGTTGTTGCGGGTAGCCTGTGCCGTCCCACCGTTCTCGATGTGAATACGCGACATCTTTTGCCAGATCAAACGCTGGGTCGTTAGCCTGCTCCAAAATTTTGCGGCCAATCTCAGTGTGTTCACGCATCACCTTTGTCTCGGCAACACTTAAATTTTGAGGTCGTGCCAGAAGGGCACCAGGTAGACCAAGTTTGCCGATGTCGTGCAAGCGCGCGGCCCGTTCAATGTTGTCGCAGGTTTCTGCATCATGACCCATCTCTGCCGCCAGCAATCCCGTCAGTCGACCCACACGGTAAGTATGACGGCCCGAATCGTCTTCGTTTAGTTCAGCCGCGACGGCTAAGCGCTCGAAGGTGTCTTGCATTGCGTCTGGCTTCGCGATTGCGCGCTGCGGATCGGGCTGGAAAATAGGCTGCGTTGGTCTGTGAGTGCGTTCCATCACCTCCGCTGAAATGTTGTGTGCCAGAGAATGAGTTTGTGTGTGCACCACCAAATCTGCAAAAAATCCCGTCAGGCGCAAAATATGTTCGGCACTGAGGTGTTCAACGTGCTCAGCAAGGCACGCGAGTGCGCTCGCGTGGTCACCAAATGCCTGATGGGCTTCCTGAAGCAATGTGAGCGAGTCACGGTGCAATCCCGGAAGGAGCTTGGTTCTCGGGCGGAGCGCGAGCAGTCTGTGAATTGCGCCGAGGGGATTTCCTAAATGGCATTCGTAGGTGGCCGTAGCATGCTCGCAAATAATCTCGATGCGCCCAACACGAAAGTCCCGCGCCCGTACTTCTATTGAGGTAATGCGTGCCAACGCTGTCGGGGCATCTCCCATCCGAATTGCGCTGCGAAGCCATAACCAGTCAGCGTTTTGTCGCGCACCAGACCTCGGCAGCAGTGGACTGCGTGCTTAGCAGCAGCAAAGCCTGCGACGCCGCCTGCGCAGCGGCTGCATACTGTTGTAACTCCACATGACTATGCGCGGCATTAGTAAGCGTTGCCGCTTTCGCGTAGCGCACCGTTGCAGATGTTGTGTCGGCAATGACAAGTGATTGTGCAAGTTTTGCAAAAGCTAGACATTCCCGATGCAATCCGAGGCTTTGCAATGCCCCCATCGCATTGCAAATTACAGAAATTTCGCCCGTCGTGTCACCAAGTTTGCGCGATAACGCGTAGGCTCGTGCCGCGTGAACTAGCGAAAGGGTCAGATCCCCTGTTTGTAGAGACGTGACTGCGCTGTTGTTCAGCGCACGACGTAAAGTGCTCACGTTTTCACTAGCTTCAGCGAGAGTCAACGCGCGGCGTATTAGCCGTGAAAATCTGTCGGGAGTATCTGCTGCAATCAGCTGCGAAGCTGCACAAATAATCAACTCTGCGCAAAGCGCCGCTGGCTCGGGCTGATTGGCCAAAAACACCAGTTGCGCGCAACGGTCAATTAGGGCGGTGATGCCGGGTTCCCTAACGACAAGAATGGGATCACCCCTGCTCGGAATATCAAGTTCAGCACATAGTCTGATAATTGTGTCGCGAACTCCGACGGCGTCGTTTGCTGCTGTGTGCTTCAGGAGCCGAGAT
>ENA-OFCE01000308-OFCE01000308.1-metagenomes-genome-assembly--contig:-NODE-308-length-33064-cov-7.728771_pt1 | contig 33064 bp, 38 predicted proteins | sample MGYA00153388_OFCE01 | MGnify analysis MGYA00153388 | reverse complement strand
GGAGGTTCTGCGATCCAGATTGCCAACAACTATGCCTTCCGGTCGGATGCTCCTGCCACCGATGACCTGGGTCAGGTCTGTGTGAGGACTGCCGGCGCCGATAGCCTGATGACGGTGGCAAACCATATCGTGTATTAAGGGGAAGTATCACTTCCATCGACGCTGAAATTGTTATAATACTTACTCGGGTATGACCAAAACAAACAACACCTCCAAAAGCTATATCCCATAAAATTGTGATTGGCTTTGGAGGTGTTGTTTTTATTAGAGAAGGGTGCATCTTATGGCAGGTGCAGTTGAAAAAGGCCATTACTAGCCTCTCCTGCACAAGTTTTTAATTTTCAGATCCACAAAACACCGGTCTACTTCTAATGACTTTGCAATATGCTCAATGTTATAGCCGGAACCAAAATACTGCTTAATATCCTCATCTGAGATCAGAAGCTCTGCTGCAAAGGAATTGGCTTCAATCTCAAAGCGGTCCTTTATGAACAGCGTCTTTGTCTCCCAAAAAATAACGTTGGATTTTGAATGGCGCTGGGCATGTCCCAATTCATGGGAGCAAACCTGAATCTGGTCCTTTTCGGGCAGCAAGCTATTTATATAAATAATTTTATTTCTTCTGAAATATTGGTAGCAACCTCGAATATCAGGGTGCATCGGTTGCTTTACACGTATAATGTTCAGATAATCGCATAGATCGTAAGGGCTATTGGTGCCATATTTATCTATTAATTTCAATACGTGTTGTTTTATATCCAAATAGTGCACCTACTTTCTGAATTTCTTAGGCGTAAACTTTTCCTTATTCCTCTGCTTTGCGATTTCCATTCCCACGCGCATGGCATCCAGTAAACTCTGTACCGCTTCGGGCGATGCCGGCTCTCCGTCAAACATAAGGCCTTCGGCAGTCAGCAACTGCTGCTCCACTTGATTTAGAACGTCTCGGATATCTTTTTTATCCTTTTTATTTAAGGTTATTTTTTCAATTGTAGAGGCTAATTCTTCATCCGGCTTCATAAACTCATCTACGGAAACCTGTAAAGCATCCGCTATTTTTTGCAGCTTTTCCATCGTAGGGTTGCTGGCTTTATTATTTTCCAGGTCACTGAGATAGCCCAGCGATATCCCTGTAATATTGGAAAGCAGGTTAATACTGATCTTCTTAGATTTCCTTATAGTTTTGATATTATCCCCTAGCATTTAACACATCACACCTTCTAATGTTCTTTGTCACAGAATAATTATATCCCTACAAAAGTTCTGTGTCAACGAAAATATCCAAAACAGAAAGATATTCGGTGAAAACGAAATATGGTTTGTTTATATAGTTCGCCATGGACGAATACTATGATTGTTCGTTGTAAGCGAATATGGTATTATTCACTTGTACCGAACAAGGACAAGTCTTTCCAAACACAACAAGGCTTGATAGGGAAGGAATCTCAGGAACACGAAAGGCTGAGGCTAACTGAATATCTGAAAAAAGAGAAAATGAGCAGAACGAAAAAATTACTGCCGCAATACCGGCAGAGTAAAAAGGGGGATTCGGTGTGAAAGAACTTATTGAAGAATATAAGAAGACCATGGAGATTTTAAATGAGCGGGTAAAGGAACTGGTTATAATGAGGGCGTGTTTGGTCTTTCATGCCGAGGACCCGGAAAAAGACCCGGGTATTGCGGAAGTGGACAAAAGACTCACGGACTTGCGAAGCATACTGAAGGATGTAAAAGAGGTTACGAAGGAAATCGAGCACTATTTTGACAAGAGGTGGTGGAGAAGTGAAAAGTACACACTTAATGCAAGGAAGTCCCGAAGAATTCTACACGCTGGACCCTCACGACATGAATATGAGGACGAATGAAAGGAAAAGGCAGCAAATGAAGGATATGCTTTCTGCATTACTGGAGATGGCATGTACCGAAAAGCAAAAACAGGTCATGGAACTCTACTACAAAAGTGGAAAAAAGGTACCTGAAATCGCCGCTATGTTGGGGGTTAGCCGGCAGAACATCTACCGGATGATGAAGACCGTCAGAAAAAAACTTGAAAAAAGTAAAAAATATTTTTAGAAAAGTCAACATCCGATGTTGATTTTACCGCGGTTTTCATCCTATAGATAGAGAGTTATTTCAGAGCTTCTCAGTGAGGGAGCCATGAACACTCCTACTGCCGTTTCGGTACTGTCGGCGTAAAACAACAGGACCTGGCGGACACGGCCGGGAAAAAGCAAAGGCAAAGGAGGCGATGGTGTGGGCTGATGGGAAGAACTGCTGAAGAACCTGAACCTATCGGAGGAACAGGGAAGCAGGCTCATAGGTGGTGCGGAAAATCATTGCAAGGGGTGTGTACCCGAAGGACGGTTCGAAGAGATGAACCGATGGAAGAAGGAAGGAGACGTGAGGAATGAGCAAAAATAAGAAAGAAGCTCCGGGCTTTTCAAAGGAGCAAATCGCAGAATGTAAAAGCTTTTCCGGCATGGAAAAGGACATTCTGAAGGCTCTGCTCAAAGACGGAGAGATGTACAGTATGGAGGAAGCAAAAACCATGATTGAGGATTTTATGAAAAGGAGGATACAGTAATTATGGCAGGAGGAGCATGGACAGTTCAAAACAAGGTCAGACCAGGCGTATATATTAACATTAAGAGCCAGGGCAAGCCGCAGGGGGCTGCTGGAACCAGGGGCACAGTGACAATGCCTGTAGTATTGGGTTGGGGGCCTGAAAAGACACCTGTAGAAGTGGATTTCGAGACAAATTTTGAAAAAGTATTGGGATATCCCATTACGGATTCAGCCCTGATTCTTTTAAGAGAAGCGCTAAAAAGAGTAAACAAAGTAATTCTTTACAGGGTTAATGCGGGAGGTGTCAAAGCCGCAGCAACCATCGGTGGAATTACCTTTACGGCCAAGTATACGGGAACCAGAGGAAATCAAATCGCAGGTAGCGTAAAGCAGAACATCGACGATACCACAAAGTTTGATGTTAGTACCTACCTGAATGGAAAAGAAGTGGACAGGCAAACAGTCGCTGCCATATCCGAACTGAAATCCAATGATTATGTAGACTTCTCCGGATCTGGAAGCATCGCTGCAGCCGCGGGAACTTCATTAACAAACGGAGCCAATGGTACAGCTGCAGCTGCCGACTATGCAGATTACTTTACAGCCATAGAACCCTTGAACTTCAATACCATGGCTTTACCGGTGGATGATGCTGAAATCAAGGCGGTGACTGTTGCCTTCATCAAACGTATGAGGGAACAAGAGGGAAGGAAGATCCAGGCGGTCCTGGCAAACTATCCGGGTGCCGACTCGGAAGGCATTCTATCCGTAAAGAACGGCATTATTCTTTCCAGCGGTACCGTCATCGACAAGGTAAAAGCGACGGCATGGGTCGCTGGAGCCGTGGCTGGTGCGGAGGTAAACCAGTCCTTGACGTACTCGGCCTATGATGATGCGGTGGATGTGGATACACGCTTCACAAACAGCCAGATCGAGACTGCCCTTAGAAGCGGTGAGTTTGTTTTTGTAGAGAATCAGGGAAGGGCCATTGTAGAACAGGAGATCAACACATTTGTATCCTTTACCCCGGAGAAGGGAAAAGAGTTTTCAAAGAACAGGGTCGTAAGGCTGTTCGATAGCATCGAAAACGATATAAGAGATATCTTTGCTAACTTCTATATCGGTAAAGTGAGCAACAATGACGATGGCAGAAACCTTTTCAAGTCGGAATTAATCAATTATCTGAACCGACTGCAGGCCATTGGGGCCATACAAAACCTGGATCCGCAGGAAGATATAAAAGTACTGCCGGGGACGGATATTGATTCCGTGGTAGTAAATTTACATATTCAACCAGTCGATGCGATTGAAAAAATCTATATCACTGTAACAGTAGGAGGGGAGCAATAATGGGATTTTTACAGGCAACAGATACCATAAGCGGGCAGGAAGGTAAAGCCTTTGCCGTTATTAACGGACGTATTGAAGAAATGTTCTACATTAAGAAGCTGGAGGCTACCGTAGAGAAAAAGAAATCCGAGGTGAAAACCCTGGGAAAACGTGCAACACAGCACAAAGCCATAGGCTGGAACGGTACCGGCAGCATGACCATCTATTATATCACCAGCTTGTTCCGGGAGATGATGCTGGACTATATAAATACAGGCAAAGACGTATACTTTGACATTCAAATCGTGAATGAAGATCCTGCATCCAGTATCGGTAAACAGACAGTGAAGCTTCATGGCGTAAACCTGGATAAAGTCATCATGGCCAGTTTGGATGTAGGTTCAGAAGGCCTGGAAGAAGAGATTAGTTTTACCTTTGAAGACGTTGTCATTCTGGACACATTTAAGGCACCAACAGTGCAGTAAAGGAGGAGCTGGGGTATGAGTAATTTAAAAGCATTTCTTTTTGAAAATGCGGAAAGAGCGCAGGAACAGGATGTAGTTGTTTCAAAAAGATTCAAGGATGAAACCGGGAATCCGGTTTCCTGGAAGATCCGGCCCATCACGGAGGCAGAAAATGAGAACATTCGGAGATCCTGTACCCGGAAAGTCACCCATCGGGGTACCTCCAGTGTAGAAACGGACAATGAAGCCTATATTACAAAGCTGGTGGCGGAGGCTGTCGTGTATCCGGACTTAAAGGATGCTGAACTCCAGGCCAGCTACGGAGTCATGGGTGCAGATACTCTTTTAAAGAAAATGCTGCTAGCAGGAGAATTTGGAATCCTCTCCCAGGCGGTTTCCGAGATATCCGGCTTTGACAAAGGGCTTCAGGAACTGAAAGAAGAAGCAAAAAACTAATCCAGCAGGGGGATGCGGAAGCCGTATACGCGCACTTCGCCCTGCACCGCTTAAAAAAATGGCCTTCCGAATTTGCGAATTTGCCAAGGGCAGAGAAAGCCTTTGTCATGGCAAGCATTGATAAAATGATAGAAGCGGAACGGAAGAGGCAAATGAAATAAGGAACTTGTTAAGGTGCAGCGGAAATATTACTTCCACTTTTTGCGGGCCCGCCATGGCACCCATGAAGGGTGTAGCAAAATGATAGTGGAAGTTATATTTTCGCCAATCCTAAAGAGGAACTTCCGCTGTGCCTATATGGAAGCATGAGGGAGATGAAAAAGCGGAAGTTGTTCTTTAACGTATCCGAAATGCGGCATGGAAGAAAGAAGGTGAAATATGTCAATACAAAAGGCGCTGGCCATTCGAGAAAACATGAGTATAGTACCGTATAATCAAAACCGTGCATTGGTGCCATACGTCCAGGATCGTGTAACGGCTCCTTCCCAAAGCATGAATTTTTTTGCAAACCTGGATTTCAGCAGAAATAGGACTATCGTAAAAAATACCAACATTACACAAAACATGATGGTCGTCTTGAACATGGCTAAGGAGACTCAGGAATCTATGGAACAAGCTAAAAAAGCGATGGATGATACGGCATCAAAGGGAACTTCATTCTTCTCTTCCCTTAAAGAGAAAGCCCTTGGTATAGGAGAAGTCGTGAAAAAAATCGGAGGCTTCAGCCTGAGCGGAGCATTGGAAACACAAAAGCAGCTTTCTGCCTTGCAGGCGGTTATGGGAAATAAGGAAGTAACAAAAGCTTACTTTGAGGGCTTGGCAAAAGAAGCGGATAAAAGTGCCTATAGTGTACAAGATTTCGTAGGCGTAGCCAGTCAATTTATGCAGGTAACCAAAAATACGGATAAACTGGATAAATTGACAAACTTATCGCAGCGGCTGGCCATGATAGACCCTAGCCAGGGCATGAAAGGGGCCGGAGCCGCAATGCGAGAGGCCATGTCAGGAGATTTTAAATCACTCAGTGGCAAGTTTGGATTTGATAAAACGGATATAGAAATTTTGAAAGCATCAAAAAGTCTCGATGAATTTACAAATAAGTTTGACCAGACACTCTCGAAAAAGGGTTTTACCAATCAGAGGCTCCAAGAGTTTAATCAATCCCCGGATGTACAGATTAAAGCATTAAAATCAAATGTTTCTTCCGGTTTTGAGCAAATGGGAGAGGTGGGTATAAATGCACTTATGCCTGTCATCGCAATGCTGAATCAAGCATTTGCAAACGGTCAGTTCCAGCCATTTTTTGATGGATTAAGTCAAGGGTTAAGTAGTATTGTCCAATTTACCATTAATGCAATAGATGTGCTTAAGGGTATAGGAAAAGCTATTCAGGAGAATTGGCAAATTGTAGGGCCTATATTGGCTTTTATTACAGGAGCATTATTAGGTTTATTAATTCAACAACTAGGGCAAGCGGCAGTGGCGTTATGGGGTATGATTCCGCCATTATTATTACAGGCGCAAGTGTGGATTGTTGCTAACTGGCCAATTATGGCGCTAGTGGGTACAATTTTCCTGGTAATTTATATGCTGAAGCAATGGGGAGCTACAACTAGTCAGATAGTGGGGTTTATAGGTGGAATATTCGGTGTCTTGTTTGCTCAAATTTATAATAATGTAGCCACTATGTGGAACCTATTTGCAAGTTTTGCAGAGTTTCTAAGGAATCTTTTTATTGACCCAGGATATGCTATTGAAAAATTACTTTACGATCTTGCAACCAACGTGTTAAATTCCATAAAAGTCATGGCAAAAGGATTGGAAGGCCTTCTGAATCTTATACCTGGAGTGGAAGTGGATTTTACAAGCGGTATTGAAAAAATGATTAGCAATCTAAAGAAGCCGACTACGGACAAAGAGGTTGTTAATACAACAAGAATGCAGCAGATTGATTATGACGTAGCAGCCAATTTTGGGTACAATGTGGGTGCTGATATCGGAACAAAGATAGATAGCGGCATTAACGGCGTAAAAGGAATGATCGATAAGATGCAAAATCCAACAGCTCAGGCTATCAACGATCAAGATAAGCTGTTACAGAACTGGAACTCTCAACAAAACGATAATTTTAACATGGGAAATGATACCCTGGCAAAAACCAAAGAGAGTGTTGATATAAGCACTGAGGAGATTAAACTTATGGTGGATCTGGCAGAGGCTGAAAGCATACAGAAAAACATTACGCTGACTCCTACAGTTCAAGTACAGACGGGGGACATCAACCAGGAAGTCGATGTGGACAGTATGATCGGGAAGATCGCAGTAGCCTTAAGCAGCCAAGCGCAAATATCGGGATCACTACTGGCGGAGGTGTAAGTATGGGACAAGTACAGATCTATTTAAGTTTTAACAACTTCCAGGAATGGTTCCGGTTGCCCGTGAATCCGGAGAACTTCGAAGTACAGGAAAAGGGAGATAATAAGACCTATGATGTACAGGGGGTAGGAGAAATCAATATACTAAAAGGGTTTAAGCTCCCCGAGATCACCATATCTTCCCTCTTTCCCGGACAATATTACCCCTTCTGTGTAGTAGAGCCAAGGACCCCATCCTACTATATTAAAACATTAAAGAAATGGATAGAGACGAAAAGGCCCATACGACTTACCGTATGGGGCATGGCCTTTCCATTGACCTGGGCTGTTTCGGTAGAAAGCTTTGAATATAAGGAAGTGGCAGGCTCTCCAGAGGATGTGGAATACAAACTAACACTTAAACAGTACAAATTCTATGGTCCCAGGAAGGTCATCATTGATTATGTAAATGGTACCACTGTCACAGACGGACGGCCTGTGGATCGAACGATTCCGGCCGAATATACAGTGAAACGCGGAGAGGATACCTTCTGGTACCTATGCAAAAAAATCCTTGGCAATGGGGACCGGGATCAGGAAATCGCAGCCTTTAACGGTATGGAACCGGACCGGGTATTATTTCCTGGTGAGGTAATACGGTTTCCAGTGGGGGGATGATATGGATATTGAATTACTGGTAAGCAATCAAAAGGGTATCACCCATAAGCTTGATGCAGACAGCTTGAGCTGGAAAACCACCCGTAAGGGCAGAGCCTCCGTTTTGGACTTTTCCTTTCCAGTCGGTGATCCGTTTTCATCCCAGGACTTTGAGATTAACAATGGGGATATTGTCCGGCTGCAGATCGACAGTGACACCATTTTCTACGGGAACGTAGTTTCCATAAAGGACGAGAATGGGGAAGCCTATAGCATAACAGCACAGGATCAGCTACGGATTCTCATGTATTCCGATACCTATATCAAAACCTATATGAGAGCCGATGAGTTTTTACGGTTTCTGGCGGACAACTTTCAACTTAACCTTGGTAATGTAGCCAATACGGGGTATGTAATTCCTAAAATTGCGAGGGAAAAGGAAAAGCTCATGGATATGATGGACTGGGCTCTTTCGCAAACCTTATTATCTACCGGGAATATCTATATTTTATATGACAATGCCGGAAAACTGGAATTAAAGGACATTAATGAGATGAAGCTGGATATTGTCATCGGTGACGGGAGTTTTTTAAACAAATATTCCTATGCAGAATCCATCGAATCCGATGTCTATAACCAGTTCAAGCTGGTACGGATTAACAAGGAGCAGCAGAAGAAGGAACTCTATATCGTTAAGGACTCGGAGAAGATCTCCCGGTGGGGGCTGCTGCAGTATTATGAAGAAGTGGATAGTGGAATGAATGTGGCACAGATTCAACAGAAGCTGGACTGTCTTTCAAAGCTGAAAGGCAAGGAAAAGCGAACTTTTGACATCGATGCTTTGGGAGATCCCCGTGTGAGGGCGGGAACCTCCGTGTTCATTCATATTCCCAAACTGGGCATGCAGCAGTACTGCCTGGTGGAGGAGGCCTCCCATAAAATTCAGAATGAAGACTATACGATGAAATTAACAGTAAGGATGGTGTAATTATGGCAGATATGCTGGAAGCAATCAAAGGAATCGTAAAGAATACCCTGGACGCCTATATGCCATTTTCGGCCTATTACGGAACTGTTGTACAGGAAAGCCCGCTTACGGTACAAATCGATCCGAAGTTCTACCTGACCCATGAGTTCCTGACGGTTCTCCGGCATGTAGGGCCTTTGGAAGAAGGAAGCCGGGTATTCATTTTAAAAGTATCGGATGGCGAATATGTCGTCATGGGAAAGGTGGTGCTGCCGGGTGAAGATTACACCGGATAATGGGGCTCTGCCTCCTGTGGGACAGCAAAAAGTCATCCTTCCTTCCAAAACCTATGGAATCGATCGGGAGAACAAAAGAATCAGTGGGTATGTGGATGGACTGGAAGCCATCAAACAGGCAGTTTTATTATGCCTTTCCACAGAACGTTTCGAATATCCCATCTATTCCTGGAATTATGGAGTAGAACTGAAAGAGATTATAGGTAAAGACCTGGAGTTTGCAAAAATCGAACTGCAGAGGACCATCACCGAGGCTCTTTTACAGGATGATCGAATCACCGGGGTTGAAAATTTCCAGTTTGAAAAGCAGGAAAATACATTGAAAATTATATTTGAAGTAATCACCATTTTAGGGAGAACGGAGGTGGAAATGAATGTTTGAGAATCAATCCTATGAAACCATTTTGAGCCGCATGCTGGCGACAGTTCCCAATGATATTGACAAACGGGAAGGAAGCATCATTTATACCGCACTGGCTCCTGCCGCCGCAGAACTGACACAGGCCTACAGGATTTTAGAGGGTGTACTGCGGTTGTCCTTTGCGGGCACCTCCAGTGGAGAATGGCTGGAAAAGAGGACGGCAGAACTGGGAGTAAACCGGGAAAAGGCAACAAACGCCCTGCGGGCAGGCGTGTTTATGAATGCGCAGAATCAGCCCATAGACATCCCTCTGAATAGCCGCTTTAGCCTGGATACACTGAATTATACTGCTTTCGAGCGTATGGAGAAAGGCCGGTATAAAATGCGGTGTGAAACGCCGGGAAGTGCGGGCAACCGCCAGTTCGGTTTAATGCTTCCCATTGATTATGTGGAAGGATTGGCAAAAGCGGAGCTGGCAGAGGTACTGATTCCCGGAGAGGATACGGAAACAGACGCATCTCTGTTGAACCGCTATCAGCTTCGTGTGCGCCAGCCGGCTACATCTGGCAATACATACCAATACCGTCAGTGGGCCATGGAAGTACCGGGAGTGGGCGATGCAAAGATATTCCCGCTGTGGAATGGGCCTGGGACAGTGAAAGTTCTCATTATAGACACGGAGAAACAACCTGCCAGCACGACGCTTGTTTCAGCGACAGCCCAATACATTGAAAGCGTACGTCCCATCGGGGCGGAAGTGACGGTGGCAGCGGGTGTGGAGAAATCCATCGAAGTTACCGTAACGGTGGTTCTGGCCTCCGGGTTTACCTTATCGGAGGTTCAGAATGCATTTGCGGAAGCCGTTCGAGAGTACTTGAAGGAAACCGCCTTCAAAGTTTCTTATGTAAGCGGTGCTAAAATCGGTACCTTGCTGTTAAGCACCCCCGGTGTTATTGACTATACGGATTTGAAGCTGAACGGCAGTACCGCCAACGTGGCACTTTCGGAGGAGGAAGTTCCGGTTTTTGGTGCTGTGAATTTGGGGGTGTAATGAATGGCTTATCCGAATCAAATAGACCGATTCAGTGAAAAACTGAACCGGAAGCAGGACGGCAGCCTCTATGTGATGGAAGAGGAAGTAGCAATTACAAAGGGTGTATATGAAGGCCTGCTGCAGCATGATAACATCCCCAATAATAGTATAAAGGTATATACCGGCTCCCGTTTTACGGGCAGCAAGGTTACCAATTTTATTATTTCCATTCCGTCGGAAACGCCCTGGAAACGGTCCATCAAGATATTCTCCGATATGCCAAAAGTCTATATCACTTATGAAACACCGGGGGATACGGTGGAAGCAGAAGATATCAACGCGCTGCAGGCGAGTGTAATCGCTACGCAGGAGGAACTGGAACGGTATAAGCGGAACGGGGTTGTTGACGGTGGATATTTTATCGATAAAGGAGGAATGTAATGTATGGCGCAAACCATTCAGATTCGCCGCGGAACGAAAGCGGAGCTAGTGGCATTAGGGACACTGGCGGCGGGAGAAATGGGCTTTTGTACGGATACCAAGGAAATCTACATCAGTGATGGTACAGCCAATACCCTAGTAGGCCGTGCCATGTCGGGGACAGAGGCGGCAAGACCCACTGCCGGAGCCCTGGGCAGATTGTATTATGTCACCAGCGGTACAAACATAGGCTATTTGTATTTTGATGACGGTACTATATGGAAGCGCATAAATGCACAGAAGCTCACTGATTTGACCGGGACGCTGGATGACGTTGCCGATGGCACTACCTATGGTAAGGTTAAAAAAGCTGATCTTACGGGCGGCAGTGTAAATAAGGTTTCCGACGGGACCAATACGAAAACCGCTGCGGAGATTAAAGTCCACATCGACGATGCCACAAAACACAGAGTCATTAATGATTCTGGCAGTGGTTCTACTGACCTGTGGAGTGCCCAGAAGATCAGTAATGAAATCGAACTTGCAAAGCATAATATCGAGCCCCAGGCAAGTGTAAAGGACCAGCATCTGCTCACTCCTCCCGGAACTCCAGTGGCCGGAGACCGGTATATCATTCCAGCCAGTGCCACAGGGGCATGGGCAAGCCAGACCAACAAAATCGCGGAATGGAACGGATCGACCTGGGTTCTGTACACGCCCCAGGTGGGATGGACCACCTATGTGGATGATGAGCAGAAGGTGTACAGTTGGAATGGCACTGCATGGGTGAGAACCGGAGGTGCACTGCAGACCATCACTGCTGGCAGTGGGTTAACCGGCGGAGGACAGGCGGACACAGTTACCCTGAACGTGGGAGCCGGCAATGGAATTACCGTTGCAGCAGACACAGTTTCTGTCACTGCCTACAAAGGCATTACGGTAGATGCAAACGGAGTGGCTGTAAATATTGACAACAGCAGTATCACATACGATAGTGCCAACGGAAACCGCCTTATGATATCGGTGGTGGATGGCGGGACTTTCTAAGGGGAGGGTATATGGCGCAAAAGGCTCTAATACAAATCCGCCGAGGTCTTGAGGCTAATATTGGTACCCTGGCTGTCGGGGAGCTGGGGTATTGTACCGATACAAACAAACTCTATATTGGCAGCACTTCTGGAAATGTACTGTTGGTAGCAGCGCAAACTGCGGGGGATATGCTGAAAAGCATCTATGATACTAATAACAACGGCAAAGTGGATGCGGCGGAATTGGCGGATAGTGTTCCGTGGACGGGTGTGAGTGGGAAACCCACCACTTTTGCACCTTCTATGCATACACACACGGTATTAAGTGCATCAGCAGACAATTATAAAGACGCTCTTGCACTGCCATCTACTTATGATAGAGGGATAACTATTTTCTTTAGCAATAACCCTGCAAATAAATTTAATAGTGTTCCGTACTGTACGGTAATGACCATTAAAGGCTATTCCAATATGGCAGTGACCCAGTATATCTACCCATATAACGCAGATGCACCAATTAGTTATAGATATGCTTTGTATAACACCGATGCATGGCTTTCATGGAAAACATTATCGACGACAGACCATGATCACAATGCTAATTATATGTCAAAAGGCCCCATAACCTGGGACCAGCTAAAGGGGGTGTAACAGTTGGCATATGGCAATATTTTATACGGTACGCTCCAATATGGAGCGGATACCACACCGGAAGAGGGGGTGGAACCCTATATTCCTAACCTGATGAAGTATTTACCGGAATGCTATCATGATCTGGTGGAAATGCAGGAGATACAGGAATCAAATGCCAGGGAAATCGGAGCTTTCCGGTATGCCATGGATGATTTGCTGAACCAGTGCTTTATACAGACAGCGACTTGGGGATTGGACATCTGGGAGAGGGAGTTAGGCTTGACCACGGACCTTAGTAAGACCTATGAACGTCGCAGAGAGATGATCACTGCGAAACTCAGGGGAGCCGGTACAACGACGAAAGGGATGATCCAGCGTGTAGCCATGGCTTTCTCCGGTGGTGATGTTGAGGTGATTGAATATCCTGCGGAGCGTCGGTTCGAGGTTCAGTTTGTGGGAACCATGGGAATCCCACCGAACATGGAAGGTCTGATTCAGGCTATAGAAGAGATCAAGCCCTCCCATTTGGCCTACAGCTTTAAGTATACCTATACCTGGTGGGATACCGTAAAAAACCTTACCTGGGATCAGACGAAGATGAAGACATGGAATGAACTACGAGTTTATGAAGGAGTGTGAAATACATGAAAACTACAGGGAATTTAAGCTTGAAAAAACCGGATGGGACCGATGTTGTTGACATAGCAGACCTAAACGGGAATATGGACATTTTGGACATGGAAGTTGTAAAAAAGGCGACAACAACGGCAGATGGCAGGATGTCGAAGGAAGATAAGGCAAAGTTGGATGGTATAGCTACAGGGGCTAATAACTATGTTCATCCTTCAACGCACTCTCCCAGCATAATAGCCCAGGATGCCAGTAACCGGTTCGTGACGGATACTGAGAAATCTACATGGAACGGGAAAGCATCTACCGAAGTAGTAACAACTTCTGCAAACGGGCTCATGAGCAGCGTGGATAAGTCAAAACTGGATGGTGTGGCAGTGGGTGCAAATGCCTATACCCATCCTGCGACGCATCCGCCAAGCATTATTGCCCAGGATGCAGGAAACCGATTTGTGAGCGATACAGAGAAAGCCACATGGAATGCGAAACAGGCTGCACTATCCGGAGATGTTTCAGGCCACTACCATTCAGCAGACAGGGCCTGGGGTAATATAACAGGCAAGCCTACTACTCGGGCTGGGTATGGTATTACGGATGCAGCGCCTGCCGGATTCGGACTAGGAGGTGCGGTTACCAGTATTGTTGGAATGGATTGTAATAATATCGTCAATACAGGCTGGTATTCTGGTAATGGCCTCATAAATGCCCCAAACACAGACTGGATTATGATAGAAGTAATCCAACATAGTTCAGACTGGATATACCAGAGGGCAACATATTTTGTTTCTACAGAGGGGACTAGGGCACCACAGTTTGAAAGGCACAAAAGGAATGGCGTATGGGGTGCATGGGAGAAGATTCCATACATCTATAAGTCAACATCAGACCCCAGTGGGGGTAACCCTGGTGATATATGGATTAAACACGCACCATAAGGAGATGATTAAATGGCGGTCCTGATAGATTCTTACACATTAGACGGCAATTACCTCAAAGACTTGCCGAAACGACTTAGTAATGGGTGGTTAGTATTTCCAATACCTATTACTATGGGTTTCCGAACAGCACTTAAGTATATGGTATCGAAAGATAACGGTAATACTTGGTCACATCTGTTTACACATTTCGACGACCTTAATAATCAGACCACTAGTAACAGATTCGGTGTAGCAGGCACCTATATTTACTCAATTCGGCGGTGGGATGCTTATCTTTGTGTCGATGCTACCACAGTAACTCCAGGTAGTACATTAAGTTATAATATCTACGCCTCGAATCTTGGACAACGTTCTTGGGATACCTTTATTCAAGAACCAGGCACAAATAACGTATATGCTACTAGTTATTATTCATATACAGAGTATGAAGAAACGCGGTACTTTGTGGACATTTTTAGACTCACACCAACGGGATTTCAGTTTATATTTAATTCTGATGTGTCTGTTAATCAAGAAGTTTTTGAATATAATATGTTTTTTATAGGATCTACATTGCATATTATACGAAATGATGGTGTTAACGGATCATCGGCGCTCAGAATCCAGGGTACCACGAACCTACCGTATAAACCTAATTTTATACCTCTTCCTCCGAATCTGTTTTATATTAATAGTCGACAAACATTAAATTATAATGGTATATTATATAGTCTGTTTATAGGCACATTTCTTCAGGGATATCCAAATAACTATGCGATAGGGTATCAAGTAAGCTACGATTCAGGAACTACGTGGACATTAGCAGATATAATAACAGGTTTAACAGCCACTGATGTGGGTTTATATAATGCATATAGACCGTGTATATCCATTGAACCGGATGGAGTAGCATATTATTATGCAACTGGTCGGAGGAAGAATGGAGTAACTACAAGTAGAGGTTTAATAGAAGCTCCTGAGATGTCCTCATATAATAATAGAACAGTATATCTCTATAAATCGGGCGGTAATCTCTATAGTGACTTCGTAGCACATTGGACCCCTCCGAATATAAAAGTGAATGTCGGTGGAGTACAGAAAAGTTACAATAATGGGTGGGTGAATGTTGGCGGTGTATGGAAGGCAATAGACTCAATATACACGAATGTCGGCGGTACTTGGAAGAAATCACAATAGAGTTGAGAAAGGAAGGTAATTAGAATGGCATTGTTAGTAAACAAGCAGATCGGCGGGGTTGGGGTGCAGATGTATGCGGTAGTCACTAAGTTCTGGCATACAAAGTTTGAGAGGTTTTCAGTACCTGTAGGCACGGAGCCGGCTATCAATCCGGAAACACAGGAACCCATGGTAGACCCGAAAGGCCATCCCATAATGACTATCGTATACGATGAGGTTCCAGTGGTCTATACCCAGGTAGAGTACTTCAAGGACAGGGATACGGCCCACCAGTTGAGAGTATCGACGGTCCAGGACATAATCACTTTAAAGGGTTTTGATCCGAATTTAGCCGGGTCGACTATACAGCAGCTATATACGCTGCTAAAGGACCAGGACCCCATTTTTGCGGAGGGAATAGACATATTAGAGTAATGGCAATGGCATAGACACAAGGGATATCTTTTTCATGGGCTCCTTTAGCGGGCCCAATTCTTTTAAGGGGAAGTAAACCAATGGAAAACACCGCAATAGAACTAGCCAAAACTCAAGGATTATGGGCACTCCTGTTCGTAATCCTTCTCTTTTGGGTCCTAAAAGAAAACAGCAAACGCGAAGCAAAGTACCAAAGCATCATCGAAATCCTTACACAAAAATTCGAGAACATTGAACGTGGGATCGAAACCCTAAATGATAAATTCGAAAGGTGGAGGAAATGACATGAAAATCTTCATCGATCCAGGCCACGGCGGAGCGGAGCCCGGCGCGGCAGCCAACGGCTTTGTTGAAAAGGATTTGAATCTGCGAGTCGCGCTGAAACTTAGCGACTTACTAAAACAGCATGGAATCAAAGTCAAAATGTCACGGGAAACGGATGTATATGTAGACCTCAGTGAGCGCTGCTGCATGGCAAACACCTGGGGAGCTGACTACTTTATCAGCATCCACCACAATGCCGGAGGCGGAGACGGGTACGAGGTGATCCACAGCATCTATGCCGGGGAAGGCAAAGCCCTGGCGGAAGCCATCGGAGGGGAATTCTTCAAAACCGGACAAAACTGCCGCAGAATCTTCTCCCGGCAAGGCGCCAACGGGGATTACTACTGCGTGATCCGCGAAACCGTGATGCCGGCAGTGATTACCGAATATGCCTTCCTGGACACCTCCGATGTACAGGCGGTAGACACACCGGGAAAGCTGGAACGGGAAGCGGAAGCAATCTCCTCGGCCGTGGTTGCCTATCTGGGACTGGAAGCTCCGAAAACAACTCCACGACACTGGGCACAGCAGGACCATAATGAGCTCCAGACGGCAGGAATACTGCTGAGTGACCACACAGCCCTGCTGGACCAGCCTGCAACAGAGGGAATGGTCATCGCGCTGGTAAACCATTTGCGAAAAGAAATGTCAAAAAAATAGGGGGTATATCATGAGAGACTTACTACTGACCGAAGGCATTACCCTAATCCTTATTACAGTATTTTTCGGTTATGTCCTGTACCTGATCATTAACCGGAGGTGGGAACAGCTCCGGGCCCTGGGCTATCAACTGATCCTCCAGGCAGAGAAGCTGATTACCGGTACGCAGAAAGGGCAGAGGCGGTTTGAATTTGTCCTGGACCGACTCTACTCAGCTCTTCCTGCCTGGCTGGGCCTCTTTATTACGGAAGAAGCTTTAAGGGGAAAATTGCAGGAATGGTTTAATGACATTAAGGACTACATGGGTAATAGGCAGATGGATAAATCCGTACAATAATAACGGTCGGATAACCAACTTGGTTATTCGACCGTTACCCTGCCTCCGTTGAGCAGCTTTGGCAATTATTACGATTTAACTGCATTACCTTTTATCTCTGTAACTGTGTTCCCTAGCCTAAAAGAATATGTCCGTTACTGTATTCGTTCAAACAGTAAGGAGGGTACTCTATATCTACCATGGGAATTACGGTTTAAAACAAAAATTTTGGTGGGAATGCTTGCCATAGTTTTAAAAATTCATCCGCCGCTAAAACCCTATCTTATGAAGAAAGCCAAGGCCCGGAGCCTTGGCTTTTCCGCTATACAAATTTAAGCATATAGGTAAAGACGTAATTAATCTCAAAGAAAAAGTAAAGAAAAACAAGTGCAGTAATGCCCACACAGACCAACGCATCCCGCCAATCCTTCTTCCACAGTGCATACGCTATGACCCCTATGTGAAGTACCAACCCAAGAATCCCGGTAAAACTGGTAATGTTGGGAATAGGGTTGATGACAAACAAATTATAGGTGTGGAACAGCTTTGAAAGGAAAAACCCTGTTCCCAGCGCATTTAGAACATAGGCCAGCAGGAACAGGCACAGCGGCAGAATCAAATCAAGGTACAGCAGCCACATCCAGCTTTTGTTCATATCAAAATTCCTGATCCGGGCCAAGAGACCCTTCTTCCGGTTTTCCAGTTCCAATTCTTCCATCGATAGCACTCTCCTTAAATTACTTTCCTTAATACTTGCAGAATGTTGGAATACAGTAAGACTAAAGGCTTTGAAGCAGTTCCCCTCTACAAAGCTTAGTTATCCATTACCCACATCGTTGGAAAAAGATTGGGAATCAACCCTCACCCATCTATCTGCCCTCTCCCGGACTCGGTAGAGGGCAGGAAGGGTATTCCTATAAAGGTACTTTAATGAAAAACGATATAATTTTTTGTGCTAAATTTCCCATTTGTTCGTATATCTCCCTTCTCCCGAGCTCGGGAGAAGGGATTAAGGGATGAGGGTTGAAAGCTTAATGGTAATTATTATGAAACACCAAACCCTTGCATCCCTAAGCGTCTATGACTTGTGGGTAATGCATAGCAAAATTGGTAGAGGGAGAGAATGGAAAGAGAACCGATTTTCCCCTTCTACCAAGCTTGGGAGAAGGGGCTAGTGGGTGAGGGTTACACCCGCAAAGCGCTACTAAATCAGTATCTTAGCCGTCTTACATATTGTAATTGTATTCCATCGTTATGGGTAATGCATAGCCAATTTTGGGCCAGGGGTGAGGGTTAAGTGCTTATTGTGTGCTCGTGGCTCCACCCATGTTTTTCAAGGACTTCTTCATATTGTCGGTGGCGTTCATGGTGCCGTCCGGCATGACCCAGAAGGCATCCACTCCTTCGAGGCTTTCTACCAGTGCCCGGCTCTTCTCGTAGGGCAGCAAATATACGGCAGTGGACAAAATATCCGCCACTCCGGAATCCCTGGTCAGGATAGACACGGAACGATAGTAATTGGCCGGCATCAGTGTAGCCGGATCAATGATATGATGGTACCTCTTTCCGTTGACCTCATAGTAGCGCTCATAATCTCCGCTGCTGACCAGGGAAGCATCCGTCATGAACACGATATCCAGGGACGCGCTGGTAGGTACCTTGGCATCCTCGTTGGGGTCCTGGATACCGATCCCCCATTTATTCCGAACCCCATCCAGGGGCTTTCCGACGACGCGCACATTCCCTCCGGCATCGACAATGAAGGAGGTATATCCGGCTTCGGACAATTCTCTGGCGACAACCTCTGTAGCATAGCCCTTGGCAACGGCACCCACATCCAGGCTCATGCCGGGCTCACGCAGAAAAACGGTTTTCTTTGAGGCGTCGATCTCCACTTTTGTAATATCCGTTTTTAGCATTGCTTTCTTCAGCGCTTCCATGTCAGGGAGCTTCGCATTGGCCGGGTCTCTTTTCCCTTCCTCCCGATAGGTATGCCAGATGGAGAGAACAGGACCCAGGGCAATGTTAAAAGTGCCTCCGGTTTTAGTGTACCACTCTTTGGAAAACAGGAGCAAGTCGATAATCTCCTGTTTCACCTCTACGGGCTTAACTCCAGCGTTGGCATTGATGGTCTTTATATTATTAATACCTTCAAAATCATTGTAAATATCGTAAAGCTTATGAAGTTCCTCAAATCGGGCTTGACCCTTTTTAGATAGCTCTTCAAACCGCTTTTCATTTTCTGCATACCCCATAAACTGGATCATGGTATTAAAGCTGCCGTAGAACTCATAGCTGTATTTGTCGTACTTGCCGGATTTGGATTTTGCTCCGGGAGTACAGCCGGAAGTGAACAGTAGAATTATTATCAGTACAAATATGGATCGTTTCAGAAAATCACCTCTATCCGTTCGTGGATGTGAAAATATAGGCATTCCTTTCTACGGGTTGCTGGCAGAGTATATATGATGCAGCAAAACCTGTGAAATAGCCTTTTCAAAGCCACCTGTATTTAACCCCTAACAGGATTATATAACAAGCTTTTGTGTAAAGTAAAGACCTGTGTACGGATGGTGCACAGTCTATACTCCTTATTCCGATGTTATAAAAGATTAGGGTATAAATGAATTGAAACCCCTCCGCTTTGTGAAGGGGTTTCAATTGTACTATCAAATATAAACTACTTATTTAGCGTTTTTGAAAGCTTCTTCTACAGCTGCGATGTAGTCTTGAACGCTGATTGTAACTGAAGATTTGAGATCGGCTTCGTCAGGAACGCTAGGGTGGCTGTCATCCACTTTCTTTACCTTCATAGCTTTAACCTGGTCAACAGTTTTTCCAACCATCCATTTTTCCAAAGCTGCGATCTGTTCAAACCATTCTTTCCCAATCTTGGACGCCTTGCTCATTCCATAGTCTTTGCCAAGTTCAACTTTTGTTTTTGGCTCTGCCTTGACATCTGACTTAATTGCACCTTTTGCATCAAATTCTACCTTAGTCTGCGCGTTGTCGATTTTTACCGCAAGGATTTTGCCGTTAGCGTCAAAGGAAACAGCCGCCATTACGGTATCAACCTGTGCACTGCCTGCTTTATCAGCAGTAGCACCGACTGACTTTGCAATGGATACATTGTTACCAAGTCCTGTCTTAACTGCGCCTGTGGATTTTGCTGTTGCAGCACAGCCTGTGAGCAACAGAACTCCGAGTGTTACAGCAATGAGTCTTTTCATGTGAAGATCCCCCTTATAATAAATTATATATGTTGAAACCCTTTGCAGGACTACAACCTGTTTGAACCTGCATCAATGTGTGCAGGCACCACGGGAATTCTATGGTAATTCATTATGCACAGGAAAGATCCGATTTCCTTACTTTCCCCTTTTAACCGATTGATGCTATAATTTCTGTCTTATGTAAAAATATAAATTACGAATCCATTATAGCAGATTATTCCATGGAAATCCATAGATATTGATAAAAATTTATCATACATTGTTAAAGGGAGTTTAAACCAGGGGTTGGGAGGTCCTTGCGGATATAGGGTATTTTGTTTTCATTCCATCTATGGTACAATTTAAAACAGTGGGTTTACCACTTAATACAGACAGGAGTGGATACCGTTGAGTATTATCCGGAATGTACAAAAAAAGCGTCTTTTTATACGTTTTATGATTTCCTACATTATCATGCTCAGTATTCCTTTATCTGTCACGCTTCTGATTTACAACCAGAGTGTGGGGATCGTGAAAAAGGATGCGCTGGAGGCGAACCTGAACCTCTTGGAGCAAAGCCGAAACAGCTTGGAAAAAGGACTGAATCAGGTGAATTCATTGTCCGTACGCCTGGCCTTCGATACAAAGCTAAAGGCCCTTTTATATGAGAAGGGACCTATGGATGGACGACAGGTAAACAGTCTGTTCGAACTGTTCGACATGTGGAGTAATTTACCGCCGGGCACAGTAACCGGTGACCTGATTAAAAAATTCTATGTAATCCTGCCGGGTACCCAAATCGTACTGAGTGACGCCAGCAGCTATAATTTACCGGATTTCTACGGGTGGATTTACCGGCATGAAAATATGAAGTTTGAAGAATGGGAAACGCTTTTCCTGAAACAGTACCATAGCAAGAATATCCTGCCATCGGCCAAGGTTTATATGGATGGAAGTACCCGCAGATACATTACCTATTTGCAGTCCATGCCCCTGGAAGTGTCCAAACAACCCCTGGGAACGGTAATGATTTTAATCGATGAGGAAGAGGTACTCAAATCCCTGGGAAGGATTAACACCGAGGGGGGCGGGGATGTCTATATCGTCGATGATAAAGGAAAAATCATCGCCTCAAAGAATGGTTCTGCTGTTGAGCTTCCGCAAGACATATTGGCTGTAAATTCCACAGGATATAGTGAGCGGAAGGTGAACGGTCAAGATCTGCTGTATTCCTATACCACATCACCGATGTACGGCTGGAGGTTTATTGCAGTACTGCCTTCTTCCGCTGTAATGGGGAAAGTTACTTATATAAGAAATATTACCATTACCGCCATACTTCTTTGTTTTATTATCGGTATGCTGGTTGCCTACTTTATGTCGTACAGGAACATAAAGCCCATCAAAGAGGTGATTAAAATACTTTCCACCCGTATCAGCGGGGGGCATTCCGAAGAGGTGGATGAGTATAATTATCTCTGTTCTGCGGTTTCAAAGCTGGTGGAGAACGACATTGAGCTGAGCCAGAAACTGGAGCAGAACATTCCTTTGGCGCAGGCTGTTTTTCTTCAACGTCTTGTAAAGGGAGAACTGACAAGCAGTGAAGAACTTAGTTCTACACTCCAGCAGGTACGGCTTGAAATGCAGGGCAGCAAGTTTAATGTTTTGATGGCGTATATCAAAGGGTATTACGGTCTTTTCTCAAAGGAAACGCTGCAGGAGCTCAATGTCATAAAGGAAATTTTAAAGAGCTTCGGTGAAGAAGGCAATAGCAAAGTATATCCGATTGATGTGGACGAGTCTACAGTGGCATTTATTCTGACGTACCCCCAGGAAGATGAACAGCAATGCAAACAGGAACTGCAGGACCGGGTGAGAGAGTTTAGCGAATCCCTGGTAAACAAATACGGGGTATAGGTGGATTTCGCAGCAGGAAACTATTACAGCAGCCTCTCGGATATTTACTATTCCTTTAGCGAGGCCCGTCATGCACTAGGGCATGGAAAAGCTGATTGTGCCCATGGAATATCGTGGTACAGCGAAATTGACCATGACGAGTGGGTGTACTATTACCCCATCGACTTGGAGCAAAGGCTTATAAACCTGGTGAAGGCAGGAAATAAGAGGGAGACGGAAAAAATACTGGATGTCATATACAGGGAAAACTTCCAAAAGTATAATATTACCTGGGACATGGTGAAAAATCTTTACAGTGAAATGCGAGGTACCATTTTTAAGATCCTGAGCCAAATTACCTTATCGGAAAATGAAGGAATCTACAGTATCTACAATATGCTCAAACAAATGAAACACAGCAATACTGCTTCAGATGCGTATACCATAGTAAAGGAAGCTTTGCTTTATATATGCGGTGTTGTGGACAGCAAAAAGCTCAGCCAGAACAGCCAGCTAAAGGACGAAATCGTACAGTTTTTACAGGAGACCTACAGGAAGCAGGAAATGTGCCTGGCTTTTGTAGCTGCAAAGTTTGACCTTTCGGAAGTGTATTTATCCAACTTCTTTAAGGAACAAACCGGCGAGAATTTTTCAGACTATATTGAAAAACTTCGAATGGATGCTGCCTGTCAATTGCTTACACAAAGCAAGCTTTCAGTGGAGGAAATCGCTCTTCAGGCAGGATATAACAGTGCCCACGCATTCCGAAGAGCTTTTAAGCGGTCTAAGGGGATACTCCCTACCGAGCTGCGTAAAGGACAATGAGGGCAGGTAAACAGGAGCATAAAAGAGGTATGGGGTCACTTGCGCCCCGTACCTCTTTTTGCTGGAAGAGGCGGAAAATCGGCGTCCGCAGGCGATGTTAAGTATGGTACCTTCCAAAAAGAAAAGTACCTGCTGCATTCTTAATATAGTTACAGCCGATGGAGAGGTGTACCTTTACATTCCATTGCTCACCCGGTACAATCAGGGTATAGTGTGAGGCAGAAAAATATCGAATCCTTTTTGTATTCTATAGGAGGATGTGAAACCATAGGTATTCTTTTTTGCGGGCCGCTCGTGGAGCACCACGCGCGGTGTAGCAAAACCTATAGAATACCTTTTTTCACAGCCACCTATATAACGCACAAAAGATTTTACAGCCTATTCTATCGCAGAGATTAAAAGCAGGCCTTGTGAAATCCTTTCCGCGATTTATAAAGTAAGGAATGATGCATCCACTCTTATCTGTATGGAGGCGAGATCGTATGAATAGTAAAGTAGACGCAGGTATGGCCATTAGAAGGCCCACGAAAAGGAAGTTAAACATTGCAGGTGAATTCAAAAAAAACTGGCAGCTCTATACGCTGCTTCTGCTGCCGGTAATTTATGTAATCGTGTTTCATTATATGCCCATGTATGGGATACAGATCGCATTCAAGAAGTACAATGTTGCACTGGGGATAGCAAACAGCAAATGGGCCGGATTAACGCATTTCAAAAGGTTTTTTGAATCCTACCAGTTTTGGCTGCTGCTGAAAAACACCCTTACGTTAAGTGTGTACAACCTTATTGTTTCTACACCACTGACCATTATGCTGGCGTTGTGTTTGAATTATTTGGGAAACCGCTACTATAAAAAGCTTGTACAAATGGTTACCTATGCACCGCACTTTGTCTCAACGGTTGTAGTTGTCGGTATACTGACCCAGATGCTGTCTCTGAGAACAGGATTTGTAAATAACTTTATAGAACTGCTGGGTGGAGAACGCATTAACTTCATGGGAATACCCGAGTATTTCCAATCCATTTACGTTTGGTCCGGCATATGGCAGGAAGCCGGATGGGGATCCATAATATACTTGGCAGCACTAGCGGGCATCGACCCACAACTCCATGAAGCGGCTATAATGGATGGGGCAGGAAAAGTACGAAGAATTTGGCACATTGATATACCGGGGATTTTACCTACCGTTATCATTCTCCTTATCATGCATGTCGGAAAAATCATGAACGTAGGTTTCCAAAAGGTTCTTCTGATGCAAAATCCGATGAACCTGGAGGCTTCGGATGTCATCGATACCTATGTATATACCGTCGGCTTAACGTCCGGTATACCGAATTATTCTTATGCCACCGCCATAGGACTTTTTAAATCGATCATCGGACTTGTATTGATTGTCACGGTGAACAAAATTGCGAAGAAAGTAAATGAAACCAGTTTATGGTAATGCATGCAGGGGGTGAATCAAGTGGAAAATTCAAAGTTAATTAACGACTCTATAGGAGATCGAATATTTAATGTAGCAAATATCGTTTTTTCATTCATATTTCTAGTGGCTACGGCCTATCCTTTAATCTATGTCTTCAGTGCTTCCATCAGCTCTCCGCAGGCGCTCATGGCGGGAAAGGTCTGGTTATTCCCGGTGGAGTTCAGTCTGGAAGGCTATAAGGCGGTCATTGAATACGCGAAGGTATGGACGGGGTATGGGAACAGTATCTTTTATACGGTAGTAGGAACCATCATTAACCTGATTATGACGGTGGCGGCTGCCTATCCGCTTTCAAGAAAGGACTTGCGCGGCAAAAACCAGATCATGATGATTTTTACCTTTACCATGCTGTTTTCTGGAGGAATGATCCCCACATACCTTCTGATCAATAATCTGGGACTGATCAACACACGTTGGGCGCTTTTAATACCGAATGCCATGAGTGTGTACAATGTAATTGTAACTACTACGTATTTCAAGACCAATATACCGGATGAACTTCTGGAGTCGTCGAGAATCGACGGATGCAGTGACTTTAAGTTCCTGACGGCCATCGTGCTGCCTCTGTCCGGTGCGATTCTGGCGGTAATGACGCTGTTTTACTCCGTAGGCCACTGGAACAGTTTCTTCGATGCGCTGCTCTATATTTCAGATCCTAAAAAGTATCCGCTGCAGATTGTGCTTCGCGAGATTCTGCTTCTTAACACGGCCAGTGAACTGACAACAAGTATGGCGGATGAAAACGCAAGGCTCTACTTGAATGAACTGCTAAAATACGCGCTGATTATTGTAGCCAGCCTTCCGCTGCTTATTATGTATCCTTTTGTGCAGAAGTATTTTGTAAAAGGTGTCATGATCGGCTCAATTAAGGGATAATAAGGGTAGAGCATTGTTGTTAAAAGGGAGATCTGCCGGGTAAACAGGCAGCAAATAGAATAAAGCAAAAGAGCGGACAATGATAAGAGTAGTTTCCCATGAGGGAAGAAAGCTTCCCGTTATTATAAAAATATAAGAAAAAATGGAGGGGTTTTATGAGAAAAGCAGTATTAGGTGGTCTTGCCCTGACGCTGTCAGTGTCAATGGCGCTTACCGGATGTGGTTCGAAGCAGAATCCGGGAGACGGGAATAAACCCGGAACCGCGGCAGAAGGAAATTCAGCGGTTTCCAAAGCTGGAACTTTCCCTATCGTAAAGGATAAGCAGACGTTGAAGGTTTTTACCGCACACGACACGTTTGTAGAAAATTATGAAACGAATGATTTTACAAAATGGTACGAAGAGAAGACCAATCTCCATGTTGAGTGGGAGGCCGTTCCGTCAAGTGCGGCAAAGGAGAAGCTTCAGGTGAAGCTGGCCACTGCGGATTTGCCTGACATATTTATGAATGCAGGCCTCACGGAAAGCCAGATGGTTATGTTTGGAACCCAGGGCGTATTTGTTCCGCTCAATGGACTTATTGACAAATATGCACCCAATGTAAAGAACATGCTGGATAAGCAATCGGAGGCAGCACTGCGCGCCTACACTCCCGACGGCAACATTTATGCCCTGCCATCGGTAAATGAGAGTGCTCAGCAGTCTTACCCCAAAAAGATGTGGATTAACAAGCCCTGGTTGGATAAATTGGGACTGTCCATGCCAGAAACAACAGAAGAGTTTTATCAGGTGCTGAAAGCTTTTAAAACCAAGGACCCCAACGGCAACGGCAAAGCGGATGAAGTGCCAATGGCTGCATGTAACGGAGATAAAAATGCCAATAACGAACTGGAAAGCTTTTTGATGATGTCCTACACCTTCTATGATCGGTCAAATTACCTCATGATGGATGGAGACAAAGTGAAGTTTATCGGTGATACACAGGAGTATAAGGACGGCTTGAAATATTTGAGAAAGCTTTACAGTGAAGACCTCATTGCAAAGGATTCCTTCATTCAGGACCGAAAGGCCCTCATGGCATTGACGGAAAATGATACGGTCAACAAGCTGGGCGCTGCACCTTCCTACGCGTTGGGCCACTTTACCATCGATGCCGGTTCTACCACCAATCGGTTCAAGGACTTTGTAAATGTACCCCCTCTCAAAGGACCTACAGGCTTAAGACAGGCTTTCGATAGAGGAGCGCAGGTATTGGTGGGACGTTTTGCAATCACGAGAAACAGCAAGATTCCTGAAGCTGCTATACGGTGGATCGACTGGTTCTATGATAATGAAGGCATGCTCAATTCCGAATACCATGCAGGTTTGGGTAAGGAAGGAACCGGCTGGAAAAAGGCTGCTGAAGGTGCAAAAGCACTGGATGGAAGCGCTGCAAAAATTGAACGTATCATTCCAAGCGGTACCAAAACCAATCATCACTGGTCATTGACCTACCCGACCTATGAAAGTCTGGATTATCTGATGAAAATAGCGGCTACACAGGAAAAAGACATCATCGTATACAGTGAAGCAAAAACAAAATATGCTCCTTATGCCGTTAACAAAGCAGTTTCCTTTATGTTCCTCACGGAAGAGCAGCTTGCAAAATCCGGGGATTTGAAAACCAGTATTAAAAAAGTGGCGGATACGTTCCAGGTGAAGTTCATTACCGGAACCCTGGATATTGACAAAGACTGGGATGCTTATGTAAAAGAACTGAAAAACGCAAAATTGGATGAGTTTGTAAAGGTTACTCAGGAAGCTTATGATGCAAGTAAAAAGGCAAAAAAATAAAAGCAGGTATTTGCCGGAATTGGCTTAGGCCATTGTACTTCTGAATTATAGCCAAACAAGTGAGTATTCATATAGGTAACATAGTATTGCATCCGATTACTATTGAACGGGTGCAATACTATATGAAAAAATAGAAGGCTTCAGGATAGAACACCTATTCTGAAGCCTTTTTGTCAGCTTACTCCTTCAAAAGTACAATGCATTCGATCTCCACCAGAACATCTTTGGGGAGCCTGGCAACTTCCACGCAGGACCTTGCAGGAAAGTTTGCCGTAAAGTACTTCTTGTACACTTCATTGATGGCAGTAAAATCATTCATGTTTTTTATAAAAACAGTGGTTTTTACTACATCCTCCATGCTTGCCCCTTTACTCGCCAGAAGCTCCTTCAGGTTGGCCAGGACCTGCTCTGCCTGAGCGGATACATCGCCTTCCACTACTTGCCCTGTAGAGGGAACGATGGGAATCATTCCCGAAGTATACAGCATGTTGCCGACTTTCACGGCCTGTGAATAAGGACCGATGGCGGCAGGCGCCTTGTCCGTAAAAATAATCTCTTTTTGCATTTTTTACACCTCATATTCGTAGTACTATGTATTATAAAATTAAGGATAATGGACTTTTTGTACGATTTCAAGTCCATTATCCTTTTTTAGAAAAATTTTATTTACGGATTAGTACTACTGCGTTAATTACCTAAGATTTCGGTAATTACAAATTAACGCAGTAGTATTACACCGTTTTTATATTTATACCCTTTAGTGTGAAAGAGTAGGAGTAGCTCCGGTTTGCGTATAATGTAAATTCCGGATGGGTAATTGCCCCCCAGCTGTCGTCCCCGCCGACACCCATTTGCCTGTGGTTTACCCGTAAGACCACCTTGCTATACTCCGGAAGCTTATAAGCGTGGTCGGCCTCTTCCAATTCCAATGGCGTATAGGGGAGTGCATTGACTTCCACTGTCGGCTGCCCGGAAACCTTGATGCCAACACCTTCGGAGTTGGTAAGCGTGACCCAGCGAACCTCCGTCTTATTGCCGCATTCCTGTGGTTTCAAATAAGGAACAAATTGTTCCACTGCAGTACCGGTGTAAAGGCCGGTCTTTGCACCGGTTGCCCGGTCCCAGTAGCTTTCATGGGGACCCTTTCCATACCAGGCCAGGTTTCCAAAGGCTCCGTCCAACTGAACCAACATTCCTACTTCCGGAATTTCAGGCAGGCCTTCTCCCGGATGGAGTTCTTCCCTTATCTGGATGGTACCGTCTCCGTACACGCGATATTCGACCTTGCAAAGCGACGGTGTTGTTGTAGGCAGGATGAACTCGGCACGAAGAGTAGCGTGATTACCCTGTTTTTCTATGAATAAGGCTGAAAGCTTCCTGTTTTGGCCTGCATCCCTCCAGGTCCCGCATCGCTCCGGCAGCTTATTTCCCCGGTCGTTATCAGTGCAGGCTCTCCAGAAGTTGGGGACAAAAGGCGCACGAAGCAGCTCCACATTCCGGAAGCGGTAGGAGAGCAAATCCCCACTGGAGGTACTGAATTCTGCCGAGAATTCCGGTCCTTGCAGGAGCAGCCTGTCAGCAGCCTCTTCCAAGGTCAGTTCCGGGTACTGGAGGATTACCGGAGGCTGTACCTTTTCAACGGGAAGCACATATTGTTCAAAAGCAATCTCGTGGCCTTTTTCAGCCCAAGGCGTTGACTCCCTGAGGACCAGGCTCACCGTAAGGATGAACTCAGCATCTGCCGTGGCAGTGTGGGGCCACGCATAAGGGAGCGTGACCGTTCCGGCAGTACCGGGCTCAATGTCTACCACACTGCGTCCATCAGCCATTGCGACACCGTTTTCCGCAATACTCCAAACCAGATCGAATTCCCTGAGATTTGTGAAAAGGAATTTATTTGTTATCCTTACCTGGCCTGTTGTAAGGTCTTCTGCTTCAAACTTCACGCTTTCATAGCATTTTTTAACTTCAAAAATTTTGGGACTGACGGTTCTGTCCGCGAAAATAAGGCCGTTACCGCAAAAGTTTCCGTCATTGGGCGTATCCCCAAAGTCGCCGCCGTAAGCAAAATACTCTCTTCTGTCCGGTGTTTTTGTCTTGATAGCCTGGTCGATCCAGTCCCAGATAAAACCTCCCTGGAGGATGGGGTATTTGTCAAAGAGCTCCCAGTATTTGAACAGATTTCCGCAGGAATTTCCCATGGCATGGCTGTACTCACAAAGGATGAAAGGCTTTGAAGCATCGGACTTGGCGTATTTCTCAACATCCGCGGGGCGGGTATACATCTGGCTTTCGATGTCGGAAGCGGCCTCGGAGCGCCTGTAGTGAAAGATGCCCTCATAATGGATCACCCTGGAAGGATCTGCTGCCTTCAGGAAGTCATGCATTTTGATAAAGTTATCACCGCCATAGGATTCATTTCCCAGGGACCATATAATAATCGAAGGATGATTTTTATCCCGCTGCAGCATGGAATTGCACCGGTCAAGGACGGCGCCTGTCCACTCCGGCTTGCTGCCGGGAACTGCAGTATCCAGACTGTCCCTGTCATAAGACCATGTGCCGTGGGTTTCGAGGTTTGTCTCGTCGATGACATACAGGCCGTATTCATCACATAGATCATACAATTGCGGGTGATTGGGGTAATGAGAGGTACGGACCGCATTGATATTATGCTGTTTCATCAGTTTGATGTCTTTTATCATATGTTCAAGAGTGACAGCACGGCCTACTTCCACATCAAATTCGTGCCGGTTGACGCCCTTGAAAACAATACGGCGGCCGTTGATCTTCATGAGGCCGTCCTTGATTTCAAACCTTCGGAAGCCTACCTTGCAGCTTTCCGTTTCTATGAGGGTTCCCTTCTCATCCTTCAGGGACAATACCAGGGTATAAAGGTACGGAGCTTCTGCACTCCACTTATGCGGCTTTTCGATAAGCCGGGAGTTCTGTACTTCACGAGTATAATCGCCATCTACGGAAACTTCCGTGATGATGGGTGTTGAAAGCACGGACTTTCCATCCCTATCATAAAGCATTGCTTCCACAGACATCCGTCCTGTTTTTCCTCTATAGTAATTAACAACCTTCGTCTTGATTTTTAATTGTGCATGCTCATAGTCATCATCCAGCGCTGTATTTACTGAAAAATCATAAATGTGATGTGCAGGGGTGGAATACAGGTAAACATCTCTGAAAATACCGCTAAGCCTCCAGAAATCCTGGTCTTCCAGCCAACTGGCGTCACTCCAGCGGTAGACTTCCACTGCCAGCTTGTTCTCGCCTTCTATGAGGTAGGGAGTTATATCAAATTCTGCAGGAGTGAAGGAATCCTCGCTGTAGCCCACTCTGTCGCCGTTCACCCATACGTAAAAAGCGGATTCGACACCCTGGAAACTGATATAAACGGGCTGGCCCTTCCAGCTTTCGGGCAGGGTAAAAGTTCTGATATAGGAACCTACAGGGTTGTATTTCACAGGCACCTGGGGAGGCAGGATATCCTCTTTGCCATGCCAGGGATAACGGACATTGATATATTGTGGATAATCATAGCCCTGCAGCTGCCAATGTCCCGGTACTTTAATTTCCTTCCAATGGCTGCAATCATAGGATGTCTCATAAAAGTTCCTGATTCTGTTTTCCGGAACTTCTGCAAAGCTGAATTTCCAGCTGCCATTCAGGGATTGATAATAGGAGGATGCCTGCCTGTCTCCCCGCAAGGCTTCCTCAACAGTGGTAAAGGGCATTAAGGTGGCATGGGCATCCATACGGTTCACCTGGAATATTTCCGGGTTGTTATTCCACTCGGGATAACCGTTTTTTGGCGGAATATAATTATATTTTTGTAACAATTAAAAACACCTCCCATGAATTTTAACGTCTGCAACGCATGTTTATTATACCATCTGTTGATACAGAGACCTATATAAATATTTGAATGGAATATTAATATTTTAATATGCAATGATAGAAAGTCAGTTCTGGCCGGAAAAAAGAGATCGAAATAAATTGACAATTCACAGGAAATATACAGTATTTCCACAAAGTTATACACAGAGTTATTAACATAATGTGGACAACTTTGCGAAAATTTAAAACTTATCAACAGGCCGCTACTATTTTATGCAGTAAATAAGAAGAAAATGAGAAAAAATGTTTACATTGACAAGTTATAGTGTATATAATATTATAGACGTGACAAAAGAGAGCTAATGCTCTCTTTTGTGCAGCGATTTTGAACGTCTCTTTGGGGCGTTCTTTCTTTTTGCGTACAATAGAAGAATGGGTGAAAGAGCCACGACGATGCTGGAAATGCCTTTAATGATTTCAGCCAAAGTCTCCATGGACACACCTCCTTTATGACGCATTTCTGCATCTCACCTCCAGGGAGTGACAATGGTGTGTTGACGTAAAACCGCTTGTATATATTTTACAACAAATAGAAGAAATTTACAATAAACATTGAAGATTTTCTATATTATTTCCTAAAAAATGGGAGTTGGCGGGTGCGTTTTATTTGTACAAGTCTGCCGCAAGGCTCTTTAAAATTTGCTCGTTTGTGACTTCATAATGCGTGCTTTTCTTCACGATAGCGCCCTTGGAGCATAAGGTGTTCAACGTTCTTAAAAGATGTCTGTAACTGGTGCCTAACAGCTCTGCTATTTGAGTCAGGTTTTCATCAAAAACCATTACACTTTCTCCATTGCTTTTTACAGTCACACCTGTTGCCAGTATGTAACTGGCGATTCTGTTTTCAAGGGGGTAAAGCAGGTTGATGGAGCTGTTTTTGGAACACCGGTTTAACTTTCCGCCCAGAGAGTCGCAAATAAACCGCAAAAATTTGGCATCATCCAATAATAGTTCCCTAACCCTTTCCAACGGGATGCCGATGCAATAGGTATCCTCAATAATTTGGACATTTGAAGTAGCATTCTGCATCTTGATCATTTCCACGTCTCCCAGCAACTGAAGAGGGCCATAGAAGCAGAGCAGCAGGGACTTTCCATTGCTTAATGTAGTAAAAACCTTGGCTTTTCCTTCTACCAGGAAAAAGAGATAATGAATACTTTCATCTTCCCTGCAAATATACTCATTTCTTTTAAACAGGAATAGCTCCATATAGGGCGTCATATCCTTACTGAAAAATTCTGCAACATGATGCTTCGCTATATAGTTGTCCAGCATGGCAAGGTCATTTATTTTTTTCATAATCCTATCCTTTTTATATACAATCGGATTGGCAACTGCTGATTTGGGCATCGTACAGCCAACGGTTCTGGGGCTTTACGAGGCACGAATCGGCTAAGTTCCATCCGAATTTGTATAGCTCATTCTATGGGTAACGAACTTTAAAGTTTCTTTACTTTACTATGACATATGTCATAGCTGATTTCAACTATTCCATGGTAAATTATATACAAAGCATAAGGAGGGAATGCAATGTATAATTTAATTTCAATTTTTATCGGTGGTTTAATTTCTATGATGATATTGCTTAATGGTGTCTTGTCAAATGCCACCGGGAACTACACCTCCAGTGTAATCATTCATATGGTGGGCCTTTTTTCTATTATTATGGTTCTTTTATTGACGAAATCAAAATTTAAGCTCCAGAGAGGCATTCCATTGTACTTATATAGTGCAGGTGCTATCGGTGTTTTTACCGTTCTTTTTAATAATTTGAGTTTTGCGAAACTTGGCGTATCGATACCTCTTGCATTAGGCTTGTTGGGACAATCTCTTGCATCCATTATCATCGACCATTTTGGTTTGTTGGAAATGAAGGTAATCAGGTTTGAGAAAAAGAAAATTGTGGGCTTACTCATTATTTCTTTGGGAATTGTGGTAATGGCTGTTTTTTAAAGGAGCATTCCTGTAAGTAAGAAATATGATCTTTGAAAAAATAGATACCCTGC
>ENA-OFCE01000307-OFCE01000307.1-metagenomes-genome-assembly--contig:-NODE-307-length-33111-cov-27.405342_pt1 | contig 33111 bp, 30 predicted proteins | sample MGYA00153388_OFCE01 | MGnify analysis MGYA00153388 | reverse complement strand
AAAATTCTTAAAGAATTTGGAAATAATTATGTAATTAATTTTGCTTAACTACTTACCGTCGCAGCTAGACCTTTGCACGTCCAATGCAGTTATCCATCCCGTCCTTTGGTAAAAATTATTACCCTATACGAGCCCAACCCCGAACTGTGGATTAATTTTAAAGTTAGGAGAACTCAAAATGAGCACTGAACTCTGGAAAGAAACCATGATCGAAGAAAAAGTTAACTACACTCTTGAAATGGATGGAAAGTTTATCGTTGTGGAGAATGTGCCAGCCAGATTGTGTTTAGAAACCGGAGAGCGTTTTTTCTCACCAGAAACTGTAGAACGCCTACAGCAAATCATCTGGGAAAGAAACAAGCCTAGTCGGACGTTGGAAGTTCCTGTATATGAGTTTGTTTAGTTAGCGAATCAAAAGCGGCCATGTCAATCCTTTAGGCAAGAGAATATCTAAAAGCAGGACAACTAGAAACAGCCATACAGGTTGCCGAAACGATAACAGAGAATGAAGGCAAAGACTTGCTTTTGGCTGATATCGCTTAGCAAATTCATACTTTATGCGGATGAAAAGGCCAGCCCAAAGTTGAGACACTGAAATTTGGCGTTACCCTTTTTTAAGCGATGACAAACCGAGTTTTGATTGTCGGTGGGCGCGGACGAATTGGCAGCAGCGTTGCCCAAGACCTCGTTATCCATACCGACGCAGAAATTACCGTTACCGGACGCAACTCTGAAGCCTCTATTGGGCCGGGATTGCCGCCGGATCGGGTGCAGTACCAAACTTTTGATTTAGCGGACAGTGCCGCCCTGCAAAAAGCAGTTTCACAGTCTAATCTCGTCGTTCACTGTGCGGGACCTTTTCACTACCGAGATGCTGGCGTGCTGAAAACTTGCATCGAATCAGGTGTTAGTTATATCGATGTCAGTGACAACCGCAGTTTTACTCGCAAAGCTTTAGAATTGCGCGAAACCGCTGAAACTGCGGGAGTTACTGCTATTATTAATACGGGAATTTTTCCCGGTATTTCTAACAGCATGGTGCGCCGAGATGTCGAACAATTAGATACAGCAGAACACATTCATTTGAGTTATGTGGTGGGAGGTTCGGGCGGTGCTGGTGTTACGGTAATGCGGACTACTTTTTTAGGTTTGCAAATGCCTTTTGATGCTTGGATTGATGGCAAACTACAGCAGATTAAACCCTATACCGATCGCGAAACCATAGAATTTCCTCAACCCTACGGCAAAACTGGCGTTTACTGGTTCGATATGCCGGAAGCAATCACTTTGCCCGAAACTTTCCCAGTTAAAACAGTTATTACTAAATTCGGCACTTTTCCCGACCTTTACAATCACCTTACCTGGTTTGTTGCCAAATACTGGCCGGATAGCTGGCTCAAAAATAACTCGGTGATTGAATTTCTTTCCTATGTCAGTTACGGGATGACTAGCGTTACTAATAGTTTTAGCGGGGTTGGCGTGGCTGTACGATCGCAAGTAAGCGGCATCAAAAATGGCAAACCCACTCAAGTTTGCTCGATCGCCATATACCCAAATGCTGCGGCAGCTACCGGAATCGGTACTGGCAGCATCGCTCAATTAATGTTGGAAGGGCAACTGACAAAACCCGGCGTTTGGTCGGTAGAACAAGCTCTTTCTACTGAGCTATTTGAAGGAGCTATTCAGAGTCGCCATTTCAACATAGAGCAGGTTTTTTTGTAGTTGTTTAGGTAATTTATAGCAATTTTAGATGTTGGGTGAATGGGATTTTTTTGACGAAGCGAAGACGCGAAGGAAGAGATGAGATGAGATGAGATGAGATGAGATGAGTAAGAGTTCGCAATTGAGGTGAGAATCGCTACATAGGGTTTTTAGCAGGAATTGCGATCGCCCCTGACACGATATGACTTCTGTTTGTCTAACTAATCTATCTTTTGGTAGAAGTAATCGTAACAAGCAGGCGCTTAATATACTGGACATCACTAGAAACATCCCTTTTCGCTCGATCGAGATGCGGTAGCTGCGACTTTTAAGATTGCGCCTCAACCAATATTTTCAATGTGCGATCGCAGTGAAGGGGCGAGAAACATCATAACTTTTGCGAAAAAATACGAGGAGACGTTGATATGAAGCGGGTTTTAAAAGCTCTCGGGCAAACATTGAGTCAAAGCATTTTGCTGGTCTGTACGCTGGCTTTGATTGGTCTGGCAGGTCTAGCGGTAGCACCCAATCAAGCTGCTCGCGCAGCAGGTCAATACAACAGTCAGGCGCAGCCAGAAGCTAAAATTACTGACCCCGCAGAAAGTTTCGAGGATCTCAATCCCCAAGCAGCTTACGAAGATATTGTCAAAACCGCTCAAAATCCTGCAAAGGTCGAGCAGGTTTACGACGAAAGCTTAAAGGAGTACAAGGGAGAACACCCGCAAGAAAGCATAGTTCAAAAAGCTGAAGAGTTGATCGAAAAGGTCACAGGCAACGAGTAAATCAATAAATTTCTATCTAACTCAAGTTGCGGGTAAATACGGAGCTTCGGTGAATACACAATTGAGTATAGCTCTGGACTCACACTCACTTGAACCTAATTATGTAAGGTGCGCCGGGCCGCGCACCTTACATAATTAGAGTAGCTTTTTAAACCATTTTCTGAGTCGAGGACGGTTTGATCATTCTTGTTAATCTAGCAGATTCATCCTTAAGGAAGATGAAGAAATAGGAATTTAAAAGGTAAATTTAATCATAGTTACAGTTAGATAAAAGGAAAAAAATATGATGAGCGATGACAAAAAGTCAGTGAAGCAACCTGATGCTAACCTCGACCCACTTTCGGGGGAAACCGGGGCTCATCCAGTGGCAACGGGTATCGGTGCAGCGAGTGCGGGAGCTGCGGGTGCTGCGATCGGCGGTGCGATCGGCGGGCCTGTGGGAGCTGTTGTGGGCGCTGTTGTGGGCGCGTTTAGCGGCGGTTTGGCCGGTAAAGGTGTGGGCGAGGCGATCGACCCTACGGTAGAAGATGCTTACTGGCGCGACAACTATAACTCTAGCTCTTACGCTGAGACGGGTACGACTTACGACGACTATCAGCCTGCATACCGCACGGGTTATGAGGGATACAGCCGCTACAACGGTACCGGTAAGAGCTTCAACGAACTCGAAGACGATTTGCAACGCGACTACGAAACAAATCGCGGTAAGTCTAACGTGACTTGGGAAAAAGCTAAGCACGCCACGCGCGACGCTTGGAATCGGGTGGAACGCGCTGTTCCTGGCGACATTGACAAAGACGGCCGCTAACATCGTCAACAAGTATTTCTTAGCCTTGGACGCACGCAAACTAAAACGTTCCGGGTTTTTTTACCAGGCTGCGGAATGCAGCAAACTGTTTCGGTAAAAAAACCCGGTTTTTGCGTCTTGGACTATTTTCGTATTGTTTGACTATTGTCCTCAAAATTGAACTAATTCAGGACTCCGAAATCGATTGCATATTTCTGTTCGCGATGCACGTAAGCGTTGCAATCCGACAACTAAGGACTAAAAAATATATTATTGACCTGACTGAAAGTGTAGTTAATTTGCTCCTGTACCTTAGCAAAATGAAGCTGCATCTTTAGTATCTCTTTCTTAGAATTAGCTTCAGTAATCATACTTTCCAAAGCTAGCAAGTTGCGATTGAGAGTTTCTACTCGCACAGTTTGGTCGTCTAAGTCAATTTTTAGTTCTGTCGCCTTATCGAATTGAATCTGCTTGTGAATTAAGGCAAGGCGAATTGAACTTTCATCCTGTTTTTGAAGAGCTAGCAAAGCTCGTTGCTGCCACTGATTAGCTTGAGATTCTGCTTGATTGTACTGCCACTGAATGCGCAGTTGGGCGGAAATGGCGCTGCCAACAGCCTGACGCAGTTCTTTGAGAGGTTCCTGAATCTCTGAGATTAACAAATCCCAAAGATTCATCAGTTCGCTAGTAAATTCTTCGCGATTTACAGAGGCTACCAATGCTTCTAACAGCAACAAATTTGCTTGCATCTGCTGCATATTTGTCTCAAATATTAGCTGTGCTTCTGACAACTGTCGATCGTGATTTTTTGCTAATTTTTTTTCTGAGACTTCACCGGGTGAGCGATCTAAGATTTTTTGAGTGCTGTATGTCTGGGCTTCTGAATCTGAACTTGCAGCTACAAAGGCTTGTAGTTTTTCATGGGCGATCGAACTTAGCCTTTCTCGGAGCAAATCGCCGGCCGCCCGCTGCACTGGCCCTGTTTCGCTTTGACAAATCTTGATGACTATTTTTAAGCCTGCATCGCCATAATTTAAGGTTTCCTTCAAGGCGGCGATACGATGTTCGCTGACAGAACTAGACAGTCGGTGTTTAACTCCTGCTAGTCCGCCGAGCACCACACCGCCCACAGGAGGCGGCAGTTGACCGCCTTTAACTGCATCGTATGGTTTCGGTTGGTCGAGATTTTCTAACACAAGCATCTACTGCTATAAAGAACCTATCCGAACCTGTTTGAAGTTAAGGAGTAAACAGATACCAGTTCCCCAAAATAATGGAACTGTAACCTCCTGCTCCAAACCCTTAGTTCATCGGTCATTCTGAATCGAAAACCAAAAATTCGATGATTTGTGCCTAATTCTTGGTTCAGTGCAGGCAAAACCGATCGAGCTTTTTGCCTGCGCTGGCTATTGGAGCGTGTCTTTCAGTACAGTCCTCGCTGCCAAGTGATTGCGAGTCGAAGTCAAAATTTCGGTTTCGCGCTCCAATCTCGCAGCAGTATCTTGCAATTCTAAAAGAGTTTGCTGTTCTGTCGCTGCACCGTACAAGTAGCTAGCTACCCAGTAGGACAATTCTGTGGGCAAACTGGGGATATCGTCCGGGAGGTCGATCGGCTGATCCATCAATTTGCTGGAGAGGCGAACTACATCTCTGAGCAATTGTTCGACTTCTTTGCTCAAAGATCGGAGGTCTTTTTGTGGCGGTTCGTCTTCAATCCATTCTACTAGACCGACTAAATAGGGTTTTTCCCGAACGGCGTCAAGGACTCGGAACCGCTGCTGTCCGAGAGTCATAATTTTCAGGCGATCGTCTGGGAGTCGCTGACAGTGAATTATTTCGGCGCAGCAGCCGACAGCAGAGACTTTATTTTGTTCAGGGTCCCACATGAGTACACCGAAACGGCGATCGCCCTCCAGAATCGTATTCATCATGATTCGATAGCGAAACTCGAAGATTTGCAGCGGCAGAGGTCTACCTGGAAATAGAACCACTTCCGGCAAGGGAAATAAGGGGAGTTCGCGAACTGCTACAGAGGAAGAGGATGCCATTATCGCTCGAATGTGAGGGTTACTTGCGCTTCTTTTTCTTACTTTAACTGATTGGAGGCAATTCCGGGGCGGGGTGAGGGGCAAAGGCGCGCGAACGCAGCTAAATCTTCGCGCACCCGGTGCTGCCAGAACCCGCTGAGCTTGAAAAAAAAATCCGTCACCCGCGCTGCAACTGTCAAAATAGACAGTAATTACGCACATACTCTTATCTTTTGGGTGCGGACCACTTTGCTTACCGCTAGGGAATCTTACAATCCTTGCGACTGAGCAAGCGCAGTGACAACACAATCAAAATAAGTAGCCAGTTCAGAAATTACACTGCAGGAATTACCGGGTGTAATACCCTTGGGGTCATTTGCGATTGCAATTGCAGCCTGCTTCATCTTTTGTACAGCAACTCTCATAGATTCACAGCCTATACCCCGGGCTTGGTAAATTTCGCGCCAACCATTTAGGCACCCCCCTTTTAAAACGTTTAAATCTCGTGCCATCAACGCATAAACGATATAGCGCAGAAGGATTTCCAGATCCTGCAAGCAAGCAGCGATTTGACCCTCGGTATATCTGTTAGTACCGTCGGGTTCCATCAGTTGAGTCTGTTCGGTCAACAAAGTGTCAACTGAGTTAGCAACAATCGTAGAAGCATTGCTAATAATGCGCTTACTAACCTCCAGACGTTTATTAGTTTCCTCAACAAAACGAAAGAGTTCTGCCAACTGACTCCTTGAGAACAGACGTTCCAAGAATTCTTCTGCTGTCACAACGGAAAGTATACCTTCATAAATATCTTGGAAATCCTGAAAAAACGGGTAAAATTCTTGAATTTTTCGGGTAATAATTACGTCAAGCTTCATAACAGTTGCACAAGCTAACTGTACTGCTACTTCAAAATCATCGAGCTTGAACGAACTTGCTTTTTGTATAATGTTGGCGTCAACAGGGCAGACTTTCATGATTTCTTGGAACTGCGAGACAGCCTGCCATGCAATCTCAACCCCCTGACTTTCTCTGCCAATCTCGAAAATTTTGGAGAGAGTTGTTGGTGTTACATAAGCTTCTATTTGCTGGGACTCTATTAGCTGCCATAGTTTGGATGCCTCTTCCGCAAATACATCTCTATCTAACAGAATGTCTAAAAGAATTTCGCCATCGACTAATACCCGCCTCATCACAGGTGTTTCCCTAGCAACTAATTGTCGCGTTTAGCAACTTTATTGTGATTATAAGATAACTCATCTTTTTTTTGTAGGCCGCGCTTGAAAAGCCCCCGAAGCCACTTCAAGCTTGAAGATTTCTGAGCTGCTTTGTTAGTAACCTCTTCAACTTCAGGGAGCAAATGAGCAACACCAAATATCTCTCCAAGGCCAGATGTTTTGAGGAACGCTTGCCTTTCGGCGTGAGTCATGACAACTTTTGTTCCAGCCATTACCTCATCACTGGTCAACAATGGTTGGGAATCCCCATTCGCTTTCGTGTCTCTGACAGAAGGCGACGGCTGCTGTTCGTAAAAACCTGAAGGCATATCCATCTTCTCCCGGAGCACTAGGCCCAGGCCCAAGATACTCCATTTCAATAACATCCCTATAGTATGGCACAGGATCGTTTAGGGAAACCAGGATAATTAGCGGGTCATTTGCTGTTACTGTGCAATATTGCAGGCCAACCTGGATGCAGTACCAGATCAACCATTTGCCGATGGGTTCGATGGGGCGGTCAGGCATTTCACCTCGACTGCTGGGGTCTGCTTCTAGCTGTTCAATTTCTAAGAATCTGGGCGAACCAGGGAAGGAATACAGACTATATCGCACCAATCCCCAAACTTTATCTGCATCAACGAGTTTGACGATATTCTGGCACTCAAGTTCAGTGTTTTCCCACAAAATAGGCCAGTTAAAAGTCCAATCAGTTGGCATATCTTCAGCTTTAGCCGGAGAAAGTAAAGCGATTTTCTCTCCGAGAGATTGAAGGCGAACCTTTATTTGATAGGAGCCAATGCTAGTCAATTGATTTTCAGAACCTTAGAGTATCTTGGTGAGGCAAGAGCAATTATAAAGCAACTCCAAACCCTATAGTGATCACCAAGAAGGAACAATGTATTTTTCCATTGTTCCTTCTTTTGTTATTTCCCAAGCCGTCAATCTACAGCTTGACTTCAATATCTACGCCGGCTGGCAAATCCAATTTCATCAAAGCATCAATTGTTTTTGCAGAAGGCTGATGAATGTCGATAATTCGGCGGTGGGTGCGAGTTTCAAAGTGTTCGCGAGAATCTTTGTCTACGTGGGGCGATCGTAGCAAGCAGTAAATCCGCCGTTTTGTAGGTAGGGGAATCGGGCCGATCGCAGTGGCTGCTGTCCGATTTGCTGTATCTACAATCTTTTCGCAGGATGCGTCTAGAATGCGTCTGTCGAAAGCTTTGAGGCGAATGCGAATTTTTTGTTGTTGGATAGCTGCCATTTTGGTTTCTTTAATTTTCTAGGTTCAGTTTTTTTGTTGTCTGTTATTTGTTACTTGTTATTTGTTATTTGTTAGTTGTTATCGAACATTTAATCAATCACTACTAACCAATCACCAATAACCAATTACCAATAACTACTAACCAATCACTAAATAGCAGAAAAGCCTAATAAAATTTAGGGGCTTTTCTGCTATGCAAGGCTGTTACCGTAATCCTACTTGAGGATTTTGGAAACGACGCCGGCGCCGACGGTGCGGCCGCCTTCGCGGATAGCGAAGCGCATTCCTTGTTCGATCGCGATCGGGTGAATCAGTTCAACAGTCATCTTGATGCGATCGCCAGGCATCACCATTTCAGCTTCAGTACCGTCATCAGCAGTAAATTGCATGATCGTACCAGTTACATCCGTTGTGCGGACGTAGAACTGAGGGCGGTAGCCCGAGAAAAAGGGCGTGTGACGGCCGCCTTCTTCCTTCTTAAGGATGTACACTTCAGATTCAAACTGAGTGTGAGGCAAGATGCTCTTCGGCTTGGCAATCACCATGCCTCTTTCAATATCCGCCTTTAAAATCCCCCGGAGAAGTAGACCCACGTTGTCGCCAGCCAAGCCTTCGTCCAAGGACTTGGTGAACATTTCCACACCAGTCACCGTAGTGCTGCGAGTGTCCTTAAGCCCAATCACTTCCACGTTTTCGCCAACTTTGACTTTCCCACGTTCAATCCGGCCAGTAGCAACAGTACCCCGACCAGTAATCGAGAATACGTCTTCAACTGCCATCAAGAAGGGCTTATCAATTTCACGTTCTGGCGTGGGGATGTAAGTATCCACTGCTTCCATCAGTGCGTAAATCTTGTCAATCCAGGGATTTTCGCCCTTTATAGTCTTGGGATTAGCAGCCATCGCTTCGAGAGCTTTCAAGCCCGAACCAGTCACGATAGGGATATCATCGCCAGGAAAATCGTAAGAGCTCAGAAGTTCGCGAACTTCCAGTTCCACCAATTCCAAAAGTTCTGCGTCATCTACCATGTCTTCCTTGTTCAAGAAAACAACCAAGCTAGGAACGCCAACTTGCTTAGCTAACAGGATGTGTTCGCGAGTTTGAGGCATAGGGCCATCAGCCGCTGACACTACCAGGATGCCACCGTCCATTTGAGCCGCACCAGTGATCATGTTTTTCACATAGTCAGCGTGTCCGGGACAATCTACGTGGGCATAGTGCCGACCTTTAGTTTCGTACTCAACGTGAGCAGTGTTAATCGTAATACCCCGTGCTTTTTCTTCAGGCGCGGCGTCGATTTCGTCGTACTTCTTGCCCTTAGCCTGACCCAATGCTGAAAGAGTCATCGTAATCGCGGCGGTCAAAGTTGTTTTGCCGTGGTCAACGTGACCGATCGTGCCGATGTTTACGTGGGGTTTATTCCGTTCAAATTTTGCGCGTGCCATTCTCGATCTGTTCCTTGTTTTTTTTAGCGATTTTAGACTTGAGATTTTAGATTCTAGATTTTGGATTCAATCCAAAATCCAAAATCTAAAATCTAAAATCATTAGTTCCCTTTGTTCTTAGCGATAATGGCTTCAGCCACATTTCGCGGCACTTCTTCATAATGGCTGAATTCCATTGTGAAGATGCCCCTACCTTGAGTTTTCGAGCGGATGTCAGTAGCATAGCCAAACATTTCTGCTAGTGGAACCTTTACAGAAACTTTGGCAATTCCTTGATCCGTCTCTTGACCCTCGATCTGACCCCGACGCGAGTTGAGGTCGCCGATGACGTTTCCGATGTAGTCTTCGGGAACTTCTACCTCTACTTTCATCATAGGCTCTAGCAGCACTGGAGACGCCTTCATCACAGCTTCTTTAATCGCCATTGAACCGGCGATTTTAAATGCCATTTCTGAGGAGTCTACATCGTGGAAAGACCCGTCTACCATAGTAGCTCTGAGGTCAATCATGGGATATCCTGCTAGAATACCTGATTCGCAGGCTTCTTTCATCCCTTGCGCTGCCGGATTGATGTACTCTTTCGGTACAGTACCACCGACAATTTTGGAGACAAATTCAAAGCCGGTTCCCTCTTCACCGGGTTCTAGTTCGATCACAACGTGACCGTACTGACCTTTACCGCCGCTTTGGCGGATAAATTTACCTTCGGCGCGGACGGCTTTGCGAATGGTTTCGCGGTAGGCTACTTGCGGCTGACCGACGTTGGCTTCTACTTTGAATTCGCGCAGCATCCTGTCTACCAAAATTTCCAAGTGCAGTTCGCCCATGCCGGCGATGACTGTCTGGTTGGTTTCTGGGTCAACGTTGACTCGGAAGGTGGGGTCTTCTTCCGAGAGGGACTGGAGGGCTTTGGAGAGCTTCTCCATGTCTTGTTTGGTTTTGGGTTCCACCGCCACCGAGATGACGGGCTCTGGAATAAACAGGGACTCCAGAATCACTTCGGAGCCTTCTTCACAGATGGTGTCACCGGTGAAGGTGTCTTTCAGACCCAAGGCTGCTCCCAAGTCTCCGGCGCGGAGTTCTTCTACGTCTATCCGATCGTCCGCTTTGAGTACAATTAGGCGAGAAACCCGCTCTTTTTTGTCTTTGGTGGAGTTGAGGACGTAGCTACCTTTTTTGAGGACGCCGGAGTAAACGCGGACGAAGGTCAGGCGACCGTAGGGGTCTGCCATGATTTTGAATGCCAGAGCTGACAGCGGGGCGTTGTCATCGGCAAAGCGCTCTGCTGTCTCGCCGTTGGGCAGGAGTCCTTGAATTGGCGGAACTTCCAAGGGCGACGGCAGATAGTCGATGACTGCATCCAATAACAACTGAACGCCTTTGTTTTTGAATGCCGAACCGCATAGCATGGGGACGATCGTACCTGCGACAGTACCGTGACGTAGGGCCAAGCGGATTTCGTCTTCCGTTAGTTCTACACCTTCAAGGTATTTCGCTGTGAGGGCGTCGCTGGTTTCTGCTACGGATTCGATCAGCTTGGTGCGATATTCCGCAGCTAGCTCTTTGACTTCATCGGGGATTTCTATTTCCTCGATATCCGTGCCGATGTTGTTCTTGTAGATATAGGCTTTCATTTGCACTAGGTCTACAATTCCCCGGAAGTTTTCTTCACTGCCGATCGGAATTTGGATGGGTACGGCGTTCGCTCTCATCCGATCGCAAATTTGAGCATGAACCTTATAGAAGTTCGCGCCCATCCGATCCATTTTGTTGACAAACACGATTCGCGGTACTTTGTACCGATCGGCTTGTCGCCAAACTGTTTCCGATTGTGGTTGCACTCCGCCTACCGAGCAGAATACTGCGATCACTCCGTCAAGCACTCGCATGGAGCGTTCTACTTCGATCGTGAAGTCTACGTGTCCGGGAGTGTCAATGATGTTGACTTTGTGATCTTTCCAAGTGGTGGTGATAGCGGCAGCAGTAATCGTAATTCCCCGCTCTCGCTCTTGCGCCATCGTGTCCATAATTGTTGTTCCATCGTGCACTTCACCCATTTTGTGAACCATGCCTGAATAGAACAGAATTCTTTCTGTTGTTGTTGTTTTGCCCGCATCAATGTGGGCGGCGATGCCGATGTTGCGAGTTTTTTCTAGCGGGACGATACGTACCACAGCTACCTCCTTGGAGTTTGTGTTGCTATAATACAACTATACTACATAAAGACTTTGTTTGCCGTCGCTACCGGCTTTAAACATAAGTATATGGAGCGTATTGTTACATTTTAATATTTTTTGCAAGATTTGTTCACAAAAATATTAAGGATGTTGCATGAGAAAAGTGCTTGAGTTTTGAGTTTTAAGAAAGGCAGTTTTCGATCGGCCCCATCGGCAGTGCTGCCAGTCGCAATGCAATCTCAATACTCAAAACTTAAACTTTGAAATACTCACCTGTGCTTTTATACCACAGGCTTGCTCAATTCGACCTAGATTCGAGCTGGCAATTAGTAACGGTAGTGAGCAAAAGCCTTGTTAGCTTCTGCCATACGGTGTGTTTCTTCGCGCTTACGAATTGCACTACCTGTTTCGTTAGCTGCATCCATCAGTTCGTTAGCCAGCTTGGCAGCCATTGAGCGGCCGGTGCGAGCACGAGCAAATCTGATCAGCCAGCGAAGGGCGAGAGTAGTTCCGCGATCGGAACGCACTTCCATAGGCACTTGGTAGGTGGCACCACCTACTCGGCGAGCTTTGACTTCTACCAGGGGTGTAGCGTTTTTGACTGCTTTTTCAAACAAGTCTAACGGTTCGGCTCCTGTTCGTTCTTGGATGGTTTTGAGGGCATCGTAAACAATGCTGGAAGCAACGGATTTTTTACCGTGCTGCATAATCCGTCTCACCATCATGCTGACCAACCGACTGTTGTAGGTTGGATCGGGGGGGACTGGACGTTTTTGAATAACTGTGCGGCGAGACATAGTTCTATTTGGGATTTTTGATTTTGAATGATTGAATTTAGGGTTTTGGGCTCAGATATAATCGATCGATGACGATCGAATTTAATTTTGCTTTTTAACCCCTCAAAGATGCGAGTTACGTCTTATTTCTTCGCTGCTTTAGGACGCTTCGCCCCGTATTTGGAACGACCTTGCTTGCGGTCTTTCACCCCGGCGGTGTCTAATGTACCGCGAATGATGTGGTATCTAACTCCAGGTAAATCTTTTACCCGACCGCCCCGAATCATTACTACCGAATGTTCTTGCAAGTTGTGACCAATGCCTGGGATGTAGGCTGTCACTTCAAAACCAGATGTCAGCCGTACCCGAGCCACTTTCCGCAGCGCCGAGTTGGGTTTTTTCGGGGTGGTCGTGTACACTCTGGTGCAAACTCCGCGGCGCTGGGGGCAACTCTTGAGAGCTGGCGATTTGGTTTTTTTCTGCGTTTGTTCCCGTGCTGAACGGATGAGTTGCTGAATAGTGGGCATGAGTTACGGCATTTCTAGCTTTTTGCTGAATATAGTGATTTGGCGGCATCCGCACTGAAAGTCCCTTCCCCTCTGGGGGGGACGGGATGAATGAAAAAAATTATGGGTAAGTGAGGATACCAGACTCTATATTATACACGACTCGACTTTTTTTGGCAAGACATTTGCACGGCGGGCGATCGAACTTCCTTGCTCGAAGAGAGTTGGGACTTGCGACCACAACAGGCGAATGATATGTGACATACTGTAATCTGAACTAAACTGCGATCGTGACCGCAATGGTATCCAAAATTGATGACGATCGATATTTTGGTCTAATCACCATTTTCCCGAGACGCGTCTCAACTCCAGCCTGCGATCGCATCACAGTCTCAGGCCGATCAATATCACATAAAGTTATTTAAAATTGCCCGATAATTAGAAATATACACTAAGTTTACCACAGATGAGAACCACAGCTTATATTCCTGAATATACAATTTCCGAACTTTACTTGAACATTTGGAAATCCGGTAAGATCGATCGGACTGTGTTCCACAAAATTCAATACGAAATTAATTCTCAGAGTTTAAGAAGTTCAGACGATCAAAAAACTGTCAGCAGGGTGCTCTATGCAGTGCGACGGGGATGGCTATCAGTCATGGACTAAGTTTAAGTTGATTCGGAGTGTTAAAATTACCGCAAAAGGTAAGAAGAAACAACGTTTTTTAGTGAATCAGGTTTGAGTATCCAGTAAAATCCTCATCTCTAAAATAGAGAGGTTTAGAATAAATTAACCGCTCTAAAAAGGCAACAATAAGGTAAAAGGACAGGGTATGTTTAATTCTACGGAACTGCTGATCGAGGCTTTCATTGAACAACTAGAAAACGGTTATAGTCGCACTTACGGAGGCTACAAATCAGACTATGCCGACATTATTGCCTGGGTGGGGGCAATGGCATTAGAAAACATCGCCAGCAGCGACGCTCTGTATCACAATGTAGAACACGCGATTTGTATTACTTTAGTTGGCCAAGAAATCTTGCGGGGAAAACACATTCGTAAAGGCGGAGTATCCTGCGAAAATTGGCTGCACTTCATCATATCCTTGCTGTGCCAAGACATCGGATATGTCAAAGGAGTTTGTCGGCAAGACCAACCAGCAGAAGGACTGTATGCGACGGGAAAAGATGGTATGAAAATTGCACTTTCTCCCGGTACAACAGCAGCCAGCCTAGCTCCTTACCGAGTGGACAGAGCTAAACTTTTCATTGATGAACGATTTGGAAATCATAAGCTAATCAATGCTGATATAATTAAGCAGAACATAGAACAGACTCGTTTCTCGGTGCTTGACGGCAACACTGACGAAGATGCCGTCAATTATTCTAGTTTAGTTCGCGGTGCTGACTTGATAGGTCAGCTCAGCAACCCGCAATATTTACAGAAAATTGGTGCTCTATTTTACGAGTTGGAAGAAAGCGGTGCTACTAAAGTTTTGGGCTACCGACATCCGGGCGACTTACTGCAAAGCTACTCTAAGTTTTATTGGAGCGGCATTTATCCGCACATCAGCGAATCCCTCGGCTACTTACAGTTGACCCAGGAAGGCAAACAGATTGTTGCTAGTTTGTATGCTAATGTATTTCGGATGGAACATCAACGTTGCGATTCTGAAGTTGCTTGATTGCCAAGGGCGGGAACTATTGATATCAATTCCGGTTGTACCGTCAGTGATTGTTAACAGTTAACTGTTTGAACAATACCGATGCAACCGGAAACTATATGACACGGCTCCTACAGCATTTCCAGGTCTATTTCTGAATGGTATTGAGGATATCACCAATTGCTGGGTACCAAAGAAGGCCATCCCTCCCGCAGAGCTTCAAAACAAACAGCGCGCACAGTTAACTGACAATCTAGCAATTCTACACCAGCTTTTTTAACTTGCTTTTTGCTAATTTTCAAAATCGATTCATCGCTCAAATCAAAAGTCTTGTGACACTGAATGCAAACCAGTTGATGATGGTGCAATTCCGGCAAATTTAGGTTATAATATTTATGTCCTTCAGCTAATTCTAGTTCACGCGAAATTCTAATTCTGGCTAACAAATGTAGAGTTATATAAGTAGATAAGCTATTTTTTTCTCCTTGATTTTGTAAAGTTTTATATAACTCTTCTGCACTCAAATGATTGCCTTGCCACAGATTTTGAAAGACGGTTAAAATAGTTTCTCACTGGGGAGTCAGGCGACAGCCCCTCTGGTTTAGTTCGACTTTGAGTGAATTAGTGCTATATAAATTCATATTTGTGAAGGAAGAAGCAAGAAGGAAGAAGGAAGAAGATGAGGGATGAGGAGGCTAGTACCTGTGCCTACCTACAAAATTGTTCGCAATTCATCATTGAGGGCTATAGGCGCTTGTTCCTGTTGCTAAAGGTGTAACTGGAGGAGTGATTGTCGGTATTTCTGTATAAGATTTGTGAATTCTGGAGCAATGTCGCTGACAAGAATTGGCAAAACAAGTTTTCGGTTCAAAGTCAGTACAGCCGATCGCATCTTCAGTACAAGCAACACAGGGCCGTACAGTACACTTAAGGCGGTAGTCATTAGTAAAAAAATCGCAATCCGAACACGGAACTTGATGCAGTCGCCGAATTTGATAGAATCCTTCTCGCAGCGCTACCGAAACACTCCACAAAAACAGAACCATCAGAGTCCCGATACAGAAACAGCAAATAAAAACAGTCATAGAGTGATTTTCTCAACAGTATGTACAAATCCCGAACTGAGCCAACTTAAGCAAGAAATTTGAACTTTGTTTCTTGCTTAAGTTGGATTCAGATTCTATTTCGATAGCTGATTAGGTGTATGACACCAATCTGAAAGTATGGATAGGTAAGCTGTCGCTTATCTAAATTAGATTTTTAGGGCGGGCTCTCCCGCCCATCCCACAAGACTTTAAATAAAAATTACTATACAAATTAGATGCACGCTAGCTTATCGACACTTCCTTTGGGTATATTTCAAATCAAAAGCCTGAGAACATTTGCTCTCAGGCTTTTTTAGCTAGATTTTTAATTGGTTGTTGCATCTTGCATCTGGCGCACTAATTCAAGCAGATGATTTGTTTTCCTCGGCTACTTGCTCGTTGCTGGGTAATTCTAGACAATAGCCAGCCCCGTATACGGTTTTGATGTACCGAGGATGGCGGGGATCGGGTTCCATCTTGGTTCTTAGGTGTCTGATGTGTACGCGAATGGTTTCGATGTCGTCGTCGGGGTCGTAACCCCAGACTTCTTTGAGAATTTCGCTGGGAGAGACTGTCTGACCGTGGCGCTGGAGCAAGCAGTGTAGCAACTCGAACTCTAGGTGAGTCAGTTTGACTGTCCGAACGTACCAAACAGCTTCAAACCTTTCGGGGACAAGGGTCAGCGGGCCGTAATTCAGGATTTCAGAGTGTTTGGCTGCTTGGGGGATGCGGTCTGTGCGCCTCAGCAAGGCTCGCACTCGCGCTAGCATTTCTTCTAGTTCAAAGGGTTTGGTCAGGTAGTCGTCGGCGCCGGAGTTGAAGCCTTCTACTTTGTCTTGAGTTTGACTTAAGGCTGTCAACATCAAGACGGGAATGTCTGAGGTGCGATCGTCGCGCCGCAAACGCTGACATACGGTGAATCCGTCTACTCTAGGCAGCATCAGGTCTAGCATGATCAGGTCGGGGAGCATTTGTATGGCTAGTGCCTGACCTTTGATGCCGTCTTCAGCCTGGGTGACTTCGTAGCCAGCCATTTCTAGGTTGATGGCTACGAGTTCCGCGATCGCCGCGTCATCATCAATCACAAGTATCCGAGGCATCATTATCTCACCGCTAACCAGATGGGGCAGGCTACAGCCTTCTGGGGGTTCCAGGCAACTTTAACGAACAATTTACTAATTTTAAGCTTCATTAAGGATTATCAGATTGATTAAGAACTTTTTGAGCTATGTAAATATTCTTGTAGTAATTATAAGTGCTAAGGGTATTGTTGGGAAAGAATTTAACCCAAAAAATAGAAATTTGATTAGAAGAATGAAAAAAAAATGGTTTTTTGAAGTTTAGCTCTTGCTTTTTTCAACTCTTGACTGTATGGTTAAATAATGGGAGCATGACTATTCATAAGTATAAATAGTCACGCTCCCATTGTTTAATAGTATGATACAAATACCAAAAAGTCAATCCCCAGACCTGAAAAAATTGGGTGATTTTTTTTATTTGTGGGTAAAAATTTAGGATCGCCCTTGAAGTAAATAAGCGATAAAATCAACTGTGGCGAAAATTATGGAGAGTTATATCAAATCCGTTAGCATCGGAATTATTATTACCCGAGATTAGGAGACGGCACGTGCCGTTTCCCTACAATTAATCTGGCGTAGGGAGACGGCACGTGCCGTCTCCGACCTATCATGTATGAGTGTAGCCGGAATTGACATTATCTGGCTGACTCTCTAGCAGGCTGAGTATTTTTGCTGGCAACATTTGACTTGCCACCTAATTTTTGGAAATAAAGACTGCCGACAGTAACTAAGAATATAGCATAAGCGATCGCCTGGATGAGATAAATTCGATCTCTGTATCCAAATAGTGCTTTGAGAAGGATACCTGGAAATTGGCGATCGGGCAAAATTGCCGCTGCATCCCAGACCATCGGGCCTAAAATACAGGAGTGGAGTTGTGCAGTGCGATCGAAATAAACACAAATCGCAGCATAATTGCTATCCGTCTGGGACAAAATGGCGGCGGCGGCGTCAAAATGTTTGAGTGCAGAGACTGCTAAACCGGCGACGATTAGCAGCAATAAAATTCCCATAAATTTAAAAAACTGGCGGATATCAATTTTGACACCCCATTTAAAAATTAGGGAACCAATGATTGTGGCCCCAAGCAAACCTGCCACAGCACCTAAAGCCGGAGTTAAACCTTGTTGAAATTGAGCGCTGACAAATATAACTGTTTCAAAGCCTTCACGAAGTACAGCGATAAAAATTAAGCCGAATACGCCCCAGCCGGCCTTAGTATTTCCTTTTAAAGCTGCGGTGACAGCGCCTTCAACTTCTGTCTTGAGGAAGCGGGCTTGCTGAGTCATCCAAATTAGCATCCAGCTTAGCATTGCGATCGCAAAAATTCCCAGACAACCTTCGAGTAATTGCTTGATTACTGGTGCGTAAGGCTGATTTGATGTTGAGAGTATGTAGAGTAACTGATTGAATAATCCACCTACAAAAGCGCTAGCGGCAATGCCGGCTGCTACTCCTGCATAAACCCAAGAATTGAGGTGAGTTTGCTCTGCTTTTTTTAAGCAAGCTAGGACTATTCCGACGACTAAGGCTGCTTCTACGCCTTCGCGGAGGGTAATTACAAAGGTTGGGATGGCTTCAGTAAAGTTCATTTATGGGAATGGGGAATTGGGAATGGGGAATTGGGAATGGGGAATTGGGCATTGGATGGAAAAGGGAAAAGGTTTAATTTTTCATTCCTTCTTCCTTCTTCCTTCTTCCTTCGACTAACTCAACTATAATCCCGCAGCATTTTTTTGAGTTCAACTTGGTGCAATTCTTCTTGTCCAATTAAAGTGCGGGCGTATTCTTCGAGATAAATGCTGGAGTCTGTGACGACTTCAAGTAAAGATTTATACTTTTTGAGGGCTTTTTTCTCGTGGTTAAGGCTTTCTTCCAACAAGTCTCTTATAGAATGTTTGTAGGTTTCTTCGATGGGAGCAATTTTCTGGCTGGGATGTCCATCTAAACCTGTCAAAATTTCTCCAGCTTGTTGGGCGTGGAGTAGGGATTCAGTTGCTTGTGCTTGAAAAAACTGCACGATGGGAATTCGGTTTGGCCCTGTCACCATGAGTGCATAATGGGTGTAGCGCACGACTCCTGCTAGTTCCCATTCCATGATAGTACATAGCAGTTCCTGGGTTTTTTTCTCGTCGAGTTCTTTCATTTGTTGTAGAAGTAGAATGCTTTACAGAGTGTTATTTATAATATCACATTTAAGTTAAAAAGCAAAAGCCAGGTGTACACTGTTCACCTTATGAAATAGATATTGTAGGTGAATTAGGGATTAACTTCTAAGATTCCAGTAGAATCACATACTACTGTGAACTTTGGGACTCTTGCTGCTGTGCTGCTGGTGGTTTCGGCAGATTTAAGCAATATCTAACTGTAGTGTTTTGATTTTCTTGATAATATTGGCCACGCGGAAAAGACCGATCGCACATTTCATTTACGCGATCGATCGCCACAAGATACCGCTAAACCGACATTACTAGCAATAAAATCCGGCTTCTTATTAGTTTTTAGAGCACCCAAAACTTTTGCCTTTACCGCTTACTAGGCATTTCTGTCATTTTTTGATCGAGCAAGTAATGCAACTTATTCTCAAAAAGCGATAGTAAGGGACGTTATTGACTTTTAGTCTTTTGTTAATTTTATTTTAAGATTTGTCTCAAAGCTTGATTTTTCAGTGATTTTATTGCCCAGGCGATCGCAAATTATTGATAATACTTAGCAAAAAGCCCAAAATATATGGCTTCTGAAAACAAAATCGGCAAAAATCCCCCCGTGGGGGATTGTAAAGTTTTGTAAAAAAGAGTTGACTAAAAAATTGGGAGTTGTCATGTTTTGGAGATATCGATGCACATACCTGATGGTTTTCTTTCACCGCCCGTAGCAATTGCCACGAGCATAGCAAGCGCAGCAGTAATCGCCGTTGCCCTAAATCGAACTCGCGAAAGCCTTGGGCTAAGACAAGCTCCAGTCATGGGTTTAACCACGGCTTTCGTGTTTGCCGCCCAGATGATTAACTTTCCCGTAGCTGGTGGCACCAGCGGGCACTTGTTAGGAGGGGCACTAGCTTCTGTGGTTTTGGGTAGCCCTTGGGCGGCAACTCTGTCGATGAGTACAGTTTTTATAATTCAGAGCGTTTTATTTGCGGATGGGGGGATCACCGCACTGGGAGCGAATATTTTTAATATGGGGCTAGTCGGAATTTGGACAGGCTGGTGGCTGTTGCAGCCATTGCAGGGACTGTTGGGAGGTTCGCGAAATCGTTTGCCACTAGCTGCGGGGATTGCAGCCGCCCTCAGTATCGTTGCCGCTTCGATTTGCGTGGCGATTGAATTGGCAATTTCTGGCACAGTAGAACTAAATATCGCATTGCCAGCAATGGTAGGTATTCATATCTTGATTGGGATTGGCGAAGGGCTAATTACAGGCGGTGTTTTAACTTATTTAGTGAAAGTACGACCAGATTTGTTACCAGGAGAACAGCCACAATTGCAGAAATGGCTAGTGCCAGTAATTGGGGTATTATTAATTAGTGGCGTGCTTTCGCTGTTCGCTTCAAGTTGGCCTGATGGGTTGGAAGCTGTAGCGGAACAATATGGTTTTAAAGATAAAGAAGCTGTGGCGATTGAAAATCCAACTCCTTTTGCAAATTACAGTGTTAAAGGATTAGAAGAACAGCCCATAGGTACTAGCATTGCTGGAGTTTTAGGTTCTGCTATTTGTTTCGGTGCGGCTTTTGGGATTACTCAGTTGGTGAAACCTAAAGATGCTTAAATTATCGATACCTTTTCGACTGCGACTGTCTCTCACAATTGTGATTGGTATTGGTTTTATGAAGATGGGTGCTTGGCTGTGGCTGGGCATCTATGGGGCGATCGCACTTTTTTGGTCAATTTGGCTGAAAGCACCGTTGCGAACCCTGCTGCAACTGTTAGGAGCAGAGTTAATCTTTCTGTCATTATTAGTGCTACCACAAGGTTGGGAACGAGCTAGTTTTCTGTTGCTGCGTTCCCTAATTTGTCTGTTAATTATGAACAGTTTTCTGCTAACTTTGCCGCCGCACAGTTTTGGGATAGCGCTGAAAGGATTACCCTTGCCAGAAGGTTTACAAGAGATTGTACTCTTGGCGGGACAATACTTAGAAATCTTGCTAGCAGAAGTCAATCGCATGAAAAGATCCGCTCAACTACGAGGGTTGTCGGGTAGCGTGGGATGGCTCAGATACGCTAGTGCTTCGATGATTGGGGCGCTTTATTTGCGAAGTCTCGATCGCGCGGAGAGAGTTCACGCAGCCATGCTAATTCGCGGGTACAAAGGAAGTTTGCCCACCGAGTCAAAATCAACACCAAAAGAGCGACTCTGGCTGACAGTGACAATTTTAACCGCAGCCGGATTAACAATAGCTTCTTATGGGAATTGGGCATAGGGCATGGGGCATTAACTGGTTCCCAGGCTCTGCCTGGAAACCGATTTCCAGAGGCTCTGCCTCGCTCTTAGAGCTGCAAAATTAGGAGGCAAAGCCTCCGGATATGCGTTCCCAGGCAGAGCCTGGGAACGAGTAACTTCTCATCCTAAAATCGAGGCAAATTAAAAGTGACACCAACTATCGAAGTACAAAACTTAGTATTCGGATATCCGCAGCAAAAACCAGTATTGCAAGGAATTTCCTTTACCTTGCAACCAGGAGAAAGAGTTGCTCTACTTGGTTTAACTGGTGCTGGCAAAAGCACTTTACTAGAAAATTTAATTGGTTTAAAAATGCCTCAATCTGGCGAAGTTAGAGTGCAGGGAATTAAGCTGGAACAGGCAACTTTATCGCAAGTACGGAGGCAGATCGGATTTTGCTTTCAAGATGCTAACGATCAGCTTTTTATGCCGACTATTTTAGAGGATGTGATGTTCGGGCCGCGCAATTATGGGGTGTCGCCGGAAGTTGCGCGCAATCAAGCTTTAAGCCTATTAGACGAATTCGGTTTGGTAGAATTTGCCAACCGTTCGGCCCACGAGCTTTCTGGGGGTCAAAGAAGGTTGGCAGCGCTAGCGGCGATTCTAGCACTAGAGCCGGCAATTTTAATCTTAGATGAGCCGACAAATGGACTAGATCCGTCGTGGCGGAGGCATTTGGCTAAGGTTTTGTCGCAATTGCCGATCGAGGTAATTTTGATCGCTTCCCACGATTTGAACTGGATTGGGAAAACGACTCAAAGGGCGTTAATTTTGGCTGATGGTCAGATTCGGGTGGATGAACAAACTCAAGAATTACTCAAAGATCGATCGACTCTTGAGCATTACAATTTGCCGCCCGATTGGTAATTAAGTAGAAGGAAGAAGGAAGAAGGAAGAAGGAAGAGTGCTTATATGCAAGCTTTATTACCATCTGTATCTTACGTTTAATTAGATGGATTTACTTATCAATTCCGGTAGCATCGGAATTATTAGCCGAAATTAGGACACGGCAGTGCCGTTTCCCTACAATATTATTTTGGGTAGGGAAACGGCACTGCCGTGTCCTCTTTTAATTATATCGGGAATTTTTGGACGGCTTCATTATACAAATGAATAGCTAAATCGCGCAGAATTTCTTCACTTTCAAAGGCAGTTCCCAGCTTTTGTTTAGTCGTCTCAACGCACATTTTCATCAACTCGGCGGAATTTTCGATGTGAAGTGCGATCGCCCTTTGCTTCTGCTCAAAACTGACCTCGACCTCGATTCCCGGAAGGGTTTCGACGGATTGACAATTTGTAGATTTAGCTAAATTATCAGCGGTTTTTGCCTGCTTTTTCCTTTGGATTTCCTGGGAAAAACCAGAAGAAATTATCCCCGCAGGGAGAGCAAAAAGTCCGATCCCCAAAAATGCTAATATCGATCCTAAAAATTTGCCCAAAGGAGTAATGGGATAAATATCGCCGTAACCAACAGTAGTTAAAGTTATAACTGCCCACCACATAGCATCGGGGATGCTCCCAAAAGCATAAGGATGAGCTTCTGATTCCAGAAAATACATGAGAGTAGATGCAAAAATTAGTATGATAAGAACAGCAAAAGCAGTAGCTATTAATTCGTCTTTCTTCGCGCATAATACAGTGCCTAGACTTTGCATGGATTCAGAATATCTGCTCATTTTTATCAACCGTAATAAGCGCAAAAGGCTAACTAAATTAACAAAAATTAAATCGGGAAATAGAAATAACAAGTAAAAAGGTAAAATCGAAAGAAAATCGATAATACTTAGCGGTGTAAGAGCGTATTTAAGTCTTCCCCAAAATGGGTGTTTGTATTTGGTAGTGACGGTACAGGCCCACAGCCTCAGAATATATTCTACTGTGAAGACTAAAGAAGAAATAAGTTCGATATCTTCAAAAAGGGGTTTGTATGCTGAGGAAAAGCTTGAGGAAGTGGAAGCAATAAAAGCTGTGATATTTAAAAAAATTAACCACGTAATAATTCGATCTTCGAAGCTATAGAAATTAGTGCTGTCTGAGAGTCTTAAAACTCTGTAGATGATTATTTTGAGTTGTTTGAACATTTGGCTCTCTCCAGGGTGATTGCCGATATACGATCGCTGTTGAGTCTAGTTTAAGAAATTTAATTAAAAAAAGTAAGGTTTGGAGTTAAACTGGGAAGAATTTTCAACTATTACTGGATTTGTAGCAGGCAAAAATCATGAAGGTAGCCGTATTCAGTACCAAATCTTACGATCGCACATTTCTGGAAGCAGCCAATGTCGGCGGTCAACATGAGTTAGTTTTTTTTGAACCGCGTCTGAACCTGGAAACCAGTGTTTTGGCTGCTGGATTTCCGGCGGTCTGCGTCTTCGTTAATGACTGCTTGGACGCAAAAACGCTGCGGGCGATCGCCGAAAAAGGCGTCCGCTTGCTGGCCCTGCGATCGGCCGGATTCAATCACGTCGATTTAACAGCAGCTAACGATTTAGACTTAACTCTCCTCCGAGTTCCTGCTTATTCTCCCTACGCCGTCGCCGAACACGCAGTCGCTCTGATTTTGTCCCTCAACCGCAAAATCCACCGCGCCTACAACCGCGTCCGCGAAGGCAATTTCGCCCTAGACGGCTTGCTGGGTTTTGACCTACACGGCAAAACGGTGGGAATCGTCGGGACTGGCAGAATTGGCGCAATTACTGCCAAAATTTTGCACGGATTTGGGTGTCGCCTGCTGGGATACGATGTTTCCCAAAACCCGGATTGCGAAGCGTTGGGCCTGGAATACGTCGCTCTCCCGCAACTATTCGCCGCCTCGGATATTGTCAGCCTCCACTGTCCGCTGATACCGGAAACTTATCATTTGATCGGTACAGAGGCGATCGAGCAAATGAAACCGGGGATGATGCTGATCAATACCAGCCGCGGTCAGTTGATTGACACTAAAGCTGTTACCAAAGCACTGAAGTCTGGTAAAATTGGCTACCTCGGCTTAGATGTGTACGAACAAGAGACGGATCTGTTTTTTGAGGATTTGTCAAATCAGGTGATTCAAGACGACGTATTTCAGCGCTTGCTGACTTTTCCCAACGTCCTGATTACCGGACATCAAGCTTTCTTCACCGAGGAAGCTTTGCAAAATATCGCCGAAACCACGATCGCCAATATCACGGATTTTGAACAAGGGCGCACTTGTCCTAATCAAATCTACCTCGATCGATTTTAAAAATGAGTCAAAAGAGCGATCCGGCAGCGAGGGTAATTGTTTAAAATCAATTTATATCGTTATTTTTTCTTGCAATTGGTGAAGCTCTGCCTTAATCTCATCAATTAGTCCCGACAGCGCTAATGCTGTACTAATTGTCGGACAATTCTACTAGAAGCAACTCAAGGCCTGCAATTTTACTTGACAACGGAGGAAGTATCCCATGATCCAAGCTAACTTTTCGGATGACACGCAAACAATAACTGAAGTCGTCACAATAGACCTAGTGACTGACAAACCTGGAGTCATGACTGCTGTGACAACCACAGAGACACCGACAGAGCAGTTCCAAGATATTAAGAACCAAGTTGTAACCATTCTGTCGGAACTTCCGGCCTATGTCTCCAATTTTTTTGCTAACTACCAAAAACCCCTCATAACTGTTGGTTTAATTCTGGCAGGCGGTATTAGTGTTAAGGTACTGCTGGGAGTTTTAGGTGCTCTTAATGATGTGCCTTTGGTAGCTCCAGTTTTTGAATTGATTGGCATGGGATATACCGGTTGGTTTGTTTACCGCTATCTACTTAAGGCTTCTAACCGCCAAGAGCTGTTAACGGAAGTTGATGCTTTTAAAGAACAAGTTGTGGGTCAAGATTCTTAGAGGAAGTCATTAGTTATTGGTTATTTGTTATTTGTGAGTGTCTACCAATAACCGATAACACATAACCAGCAACCAATGCCAATGCCCAATGTCCGCTCTTAATTCGGATGGCAAACTTGTTGCAGAGTGGTGGTAAAGTCGGGGTAGGAAATGGCAGCGGCTTCGGCCCGGTGAATGTTAGTAGTACCTGTGGCATTCAGGGCTGCGATCGCCAAACTCATCGCTATTCTGTGGTCAGTGTAGCTGTCAACATCCGCGCCGGTTAAAGGAGTTCCCCCGGTAATTTCTAAACCGTCGGGTAACTCGGTAATTTTGGCTCCCATGCGGTTGAGTTCCGCCGCAGTCACAGCGAGCCGATCGCTCTCTTTGACTCGCAACTCGGCCGCATCTCGAATTATAGTATTACCGGACGCAAATGTCGCGGCTACTGCCAAAATCGGGATTTCGTCAATCAGTCGGGGAATTAAGTCGCCAGCAATGGTGCATCCCCGCAATTGGCCGGAACTCCTGACCAAAATATCGGCGACTGGTTCTCCCGCCGCCTCTCGCTGATTTTGTAGTTGAATGTCGGCCCCCATCATTTGCAAAGCTTCCAAAATACCTGTACGAGTTGGGTTGATGCCGACATTTTCGACTACGAGCTCGGAACCCGGGACGATCGCCCCAGCCACCAGCCAAAACGCCGCCGAACTGATATCCCCCGGTACGATGACATTCTGCCCTTGCAGTTGCGCCCCGCCACTGACGGTAACGCTGCAAGTTTCGCGATCGACGCTCAATTTTGCTCCAAACGCTCGCAGCATCCGCTCGCTGTGATCCCGCGACAAAGCGGGTTCTGTGACTGTAGTTTCTCCTTCCGCCATCAAACCTGCCAGTAAAATACAAGATTTGACTTGAGCCGAGGCGATCGGAGAATGGTAATGAATCGCTTTTAACTGCTGTCCGAGTATCGCTAAAGGAGCTAAAGAATTGCCGTTTCGGCCCCAGATTTGCGCTCCCATTTGTTGCAGCGGTTTAATGACGCGCGACATGGGGCGCGATCGCAAAGAACTATCACCCGTCACCGCATAAAAACGCCCCGGATGAGATGCTAAAATTCCCAACATCAACCGCATCGTCGTGCCAGAATTACCCGCGTCCAAGACTTCGATAGGCTCCTCTAATTGACCAATTCCGACACCTCGGACTGTGACCCGTTCGGCGTTGAGTTCAGAAATTTTGGCTCCCATCAGCGAGAAACATTTAGCTGTGCTGCGGGGGTCTTCTCCTAACAATAGCCCTTCAATTGTAGTTTCACCGCTGGCGATCGCACCCAACATCAAAGCTCGGTGAGAAATCGACTTATCGCCCGGAACCCGAATCCTCCCGACTAGCGACAACCCCGAGGCAGGTTTTTGAATTGTTAACGTTTGACTTTCGCCGATTTTCGTAGTAGTGATAATGTCAGTTGGCATTCAGATAAACTGGGATGGGACAGCGTTAGCTATCCTACCCTTTTCCCAGTCCTAAGTCATATCAATTCCGGTAACACCGTCAGGTGATTGTTGACTGTTAACTGTTGACTGTTTGAACAATACCGATGCAACCGGAAACGATATCAGTCGTTTTTTGTGAGGCCGGCCGGGTTTTTCCTCGCGTGTGCGGTTAAGCTAATGGCTGATTAAACTCGCCGGGATAGTCGGCTGTCAATTCTCCGGGACAGGGGAGAGCGGATACAACTGCACGGATTTCACCTTAATTTCACAAATACTATCCGTGTATTTGCCCAGATTTCATGTCGTGCTCTCAGTTATCGAGCAGATGATTGACTTTTGAGCGAACAACTTTATATTTTTGATTGGGAATTTTAGATTTTTCATTTTTTTAATCAAAAGCTCCGGAATTTGGAACCCAGCTAATATAAAATCTAAAGTCTAAAATCTCAAATCTCAAACCGCCCGATCCACAATAACTCCTAAACTTTTATTTATGCTGACACATCACCGCAAGCCTGTAAGTTTATCGCTGGTATCCACAGATTTACCTTTGTGGTCATTCGTTGAAACCGCTGGTACGATTTATCAAAAAGACCGCGATCGCTTTCACTTATTGTTGCACGAACCAGCCATCCTCGATCGCCAATTTTCCGACGAATCAGCCGAGCAAGTTGCTATCTTACCAACAACCACAAAACCCCGGTTGCTCTGGCTAGAAGTTTCGCCCTATCGAGTAATTATGACCATGCAAGGAAACGGCAAATACAGTTACCGCCACTGCTGGGAACGAGGAATGTACGGGCTAAGCCGTTATTGGCTTCAGGGCGACTCGCTGGCGACTCCCGAACAGTTGCGGCTCCGCAACTTCACCCGCAACTTAACACTGACAGGAAAGCCGGAACCGGATCGCCTACGGTTAGAATACGAGTTGTGGTCGGAGAAAGTGCAACTCGGTAGCTATATTTTGAATCTAGAAATTCATCACTAAATACGGCACTGCCGTGTCCTGATTTCGGGTAATGTTAATTACGATGCAACCGGAATTGATATCATGCTCATTCCTAAACTTAGTGAAGCGACGATCGAAGACAACACCTCTAACCAATCGCTTAAGCGCGGTGAAGCTTACTATTTAGCTGGCCATGTTCGTAACGCAGTCCTGCGTGGCAATATGGTACAAGCAGCAGTAATTGGCTCTGAAGTGGAACCCTACGGTATTACGCTATGCTTTGATGATACCGGATTAGGAGCTACATTCTGTACTTGTCCTTACGATAACGGTGGGTGGTGCAAGCACATTGTGGCAACGTTATTTTTGTGTCTGCGAGAACCAGAAATAATTGAGCATGGCCAGACGCTGGAACAATTGCTCTCTAGTCTCAATGATGCACAAACCAGGGAATTAATAGAACATTTAGTTGAAAAAGAACCATCGCTGATTTATGCGATCGCACGATACGTTAACTTAAGTGCTATTCGTGTATCTCCAAACCAGCTTAACAAAACATCTCAGCGCACCTTACCCATCGATCCCGATCCTGTTCAGCGGCAAGTACGACGAATTTTGCGAGAGGCTGTCAGTTGTTTTGAGAATGAATATGGATATGAAGAAGAAGAAGATACAATTACAGAAGAGCTTTTAGAAGTGCTCGATCGATCCCAGGAATTCATTGAGCAGGGAGATGGCAACAATGCCTTAATAATTTTAGAGGCTATTACCGAAGCCTGTGTTCAAGATTGGGATGATGTACTAGAATATGGTATTGAAAATTCTGGGATAGCTAGCGCTTTAAATGAAGCTTGGACAGCAGCTATTTTGACAGCGCAACTAACTACTGAAGAAGAGATCGATCTTCGGGTGATGTTAGAAGCTTGGCAAGATGAATGGGATTGCGATCTCAGCATGAGTCTGGAAGCTTTACGCCAAGGTTGGGATGACCCCCTACTCCAGGATGTACTTCAAGGAAATGTTACTGGGCAAGGAGTTTGGGCTGCTGATGCACCAGACTGCGCTCATGACTTAACGTTGATTCGCTTGCAAGTGCTCGATCGACAAAATCGCGATCGAGAATACCTATATTTAGCCCAAGCAGAAGGTTGCTCTCAACAATACTTGACGATGTTAACTCGTTTGGGAAGAATAGAAGAAGCAGTAGAAGCTGCTGCTACTGAGATGACATCAGTGGAAGACGCCTTAGCTTTGGTCGAAAGTTTAAAAGAACAGGAAGCCTTAGAACAAGCTCTAAAAATTTGTCAAACTGGATTAAATTTACCAGGTCATTGCCATTATCAACTGGTAACCTACATGACTGAGTTAGCTGTTAAGTTGGGAGAAGACGAAGTTGCGTTAAATGGTAGAATCAAGCTCTTTGAAATCCAACCTTCATTTGGCGACTATACCTTAGCGAAGGAGTTAGCAGGAGATAGTTGGTATACTTTAAAAGCAGATTTGTTAACAACTCTAAAAAATCATCGAAGCGGCAATTTCTCTGAAGCGAAGGTTGATATTTTTCTGTATGAGGGACTGATTGAAGAGGCGATCGCTCTTGCTGATGGATTATCTTACTACCAATCGAGACTGATTCACCGAGTTATGGATAGTGCGATCGCCCACAACCCCAATTGGGTAATCACCAATGCTTGCCGATATGCTGAATCGATTATGGATCAAGGCAAATCAGGCGAATACAGTATTGCGATTAAGTGGTTGGAAAAAGCCCGCGCTGCCTATTTACAAACTGGGCAAAATACGCAATGGTCTGCACATCGTTCTAAACTTATGCAAGTACACAGTCGGAAGCGGAGCTTGATGCCCATGCTCAAGAGTCCAGATTTAGATTAATATCATGTCCGTTATAAAGTTTGTAGTGAGGACTAAAGTCCTCAGATTTTAGAAGGGCCGTTATAAAGTTTGTAGTGAGGACTTTAGTCCTCAGATTTTAGAAGGACTAAAGTCCTCACTACGAACCTTGAATTCCTAATAAGGACTAAAGTCCTCACTACGAACCTTGAATTCCTACAAAATCGAACTCAACACCGCTTCATTAGCAGCAATCCAATCATAAATATCCTGCAAAGCAGCCTCCGGCCCAATAACAGGCGACCATCCAGTTTTTTCCATCACCCTAGAAGCATCAGTAATAAAAATCGGAATATCCCCAGCACGTTCCTCCAAAACAGGATGAATCGGAATCGATTTACCCGCAATCTTGCAGCACAAATTAGTTGCTTCAACTAAAGAAAGACTGTTGCTCAAGCCACCACCCACATTCAAAACTTCGCCATCCAATTCAGCAAAATGTTCTAACTGATAACTGATTAACCTCAACAAATCTTCAACGTGCAGCAAATCCCTAACTTGTTTGCCGCTACCACCAAAACCGATATAATTGAGTGACCTTTGAAAATAGTGAGCCGCCACCCACAAACCGTAAACTCCCTGATCGACTTTACCCATTTGCCAAGCACCAGTAATTAACCCACAGCGGTTAATAATTGCTGGCACATTGTAAGCGGCTCTGTATTCCTCAATCAGCAATTCCGAAGCTAATTTAGTTGCTCCGTAAAGCGAACGGTGTCCTTTAAGAGGAAAGTCTTCAGAAATGCCCAATTCTGAGATACCGGCTAAGGTTTGATTTGGGGCGATCGCAAATCTTGACTCCAACTCCAATAACTCGATCGACTTGACAGCGGCGATCGGGTAAACCCGACTCGTAGACAAAAACAGCAAACTCGCACCCGTTTGTCTAGCCAACTCCAAAATATTCACAGTACCCAATAAATTCGTCTGCAAAACGTACTGCGGCGAACTAAAACCAGCTAGCACAGAAGGTTCCGCAGCACAATCGATAATGCAGTCAACAGTCAGCGCAATCGGATCTAAATCTGCCGCTGTGCGAATATCCCCGTAAACAAACTGAATCCCGCAACTTTTAAGCCTGGGTAAATTCAATTCCGAACCCCGACGGCGCAGGTTATCCAAACAAATTATGTGCCATTCCGGGTGAATTTTCTTCAAGCCAATTGCCAAACAACTACCAATGAAACCTGCACCGCCAACAATCAAAATTCTTTCAGGCATTCGCGTTACAAAAATTCGTTCGTAGTTAGGACTTTAGTCCTTATTTCAGTACGGTGATAATCGCCACGAGAAAGATGTTTCTCCAGCCAAACATACAAAACAATAAACAAGTATCGACTGCCCATTTCTTTAATCTTTAGCTTGGAAATACCAGCAGTCCGATTGTACCATCTCAGAGGAATCACATCATAGGAAAAACCTCTAACAATTGCTTTGAGAGGAAGTTCCACAGTCAAATTAAAATGATGGCTCAAAATCGGCTGTACGCCGTCAATTACTTCTCTGCGATAGATTTTAAAAGCATTGGTGACATCGTTGTAGCGCAAACCGAAAATACTTTTGACAAACCAGTTTGCTAAGCGGTTAATTGCTAGCTTGTGAATTGGATAATCAACCACAAAGCCGCCTTTGATAAATCGGGAACCAAAAACGCAATCATATCCTGCTTGTAATTTATGATATCCTGCTACCAAATCCATCGGATCGTCGGAAGCATCGGCCATTACAATTGCCACAGCATCGCCGTCAAATTCCGCTAAACCTCGGCGCACGGCAAATCCGAAACCGTTGGGAGGTTGATTGTTGATGTATCTAACTGTGGGGAAAGTCTCTGATAATTCTTGGCAAATGTCAAGAGTTCGATCGACACTGTTGTCATTCACAATCAGAATTTCGTGAGGAATGCCTTCTAAATCGAGCGTCTGGGCGATCGCCCGCACAGTACCTGCCAAACAGCCCTCCTCGTTGTGAGCTGGTATAATCACAGAAATCTTCACTTCTCATCCTCCACTATTACCCTAGCGCCACCACGCAGCCTGACAAATTGGTTGTCCACAGGATTATACACCCAAGCTTTAATTTCCGTTTGGGCGATCGGCAAATTATGAGCCGACAAATCAACAGCCCACCTCGCATTGTTGTACAACTCAGATTTCAAAGTCTTAGCAATATCGGGACTATCTGAGTTTACATAAGCATTAGCAAAAAAAGATTGTCGATCGTCAAAAGATAGCAGTACAATTTTTGGCTGTTTCAAATTCTCTGGGAAAACAGCCCAACCAGCAGCCTTGACAACAGCATTTTTCTTGACCGTCAAGGATTTATCGCTGATTTGAGGTTGGTCTAAATAACCGTAAACTTTCTCGGGATTAGAAATAAATACTACATTTTTCGCGAACTTTCTCCAACCTATCTTATCAAGAATTAGCGCGCCTTCTCTCACCAGCCACGTTTTTTTGCTCAGCACTCTCAAACAACTTTCCGGCGAATCATTGAAAAAATTAGACGGTTCCAAATAGTTAATTAACTGCAAACAATCTTGAGCGCCTTGCTTGTAAATAGATGCCGATCGCGATTGGGCGATCGCCTGCCCAAAGTTAACAATAATTATCCCAATTAACGTCCCAGCCAACATCCGATAAACAAGTTTGTAGTTGCGATTTGTCGCACTCTTACCTCTCGCAAACAATTGTCCAAGCTGAACCAAAGCAATTAACAGCAAAATCGAATTACTCGTATATCGGGACGATTCGATCGCCTGAATCGCCCCAAATTCAGCCCTGCCAGCCGTAATAAACAAAGCCGACAAAACCGAAAACAAACCTATCGACAGCCAAGGTAAAGCCTCACGATGCTCGCTAATCTTGATTACAAAGTGGACTGCCAAAAACAAAAATATTCCAAATATTAACAAGCCAACCAATGCCGAAATTCCCGACAATCGAACAATTGGCGAACCCAACAAACTCAAAAAATAATCGATTACCACAAGGGGCTTATTCAATAATGAAATAATACTGGTTTTGCGACTGGGATGATAATCAATTGAATAAACAGCACAAGTTGCAAAAAAAAGCAATATCCATAGAATCAATCTTTTTCTTTTTTCTACCACATTTCCTTCTAAAGCCACTACCGCCGGAATTGCTGCTAACCAAGAAAGCAAACCTTGAGCGAGGGAAAAACTCGCAATAAAGCAGAAGACAGCAGCAATAGATATTTTAATATAAGGCAATAATTTGTGATTTGAAAGTAGCGCATAAACCGCAGATACAAAACATAAATTGACTAAAAACCAAGCTAGTTGAAATCCCCACAGCCAGTTTTCATACTGAACCAGGGAACACAGCAAAATACAAGTTAAAATATTAGCTAAATGCCACAAATTATCCCCAGCATTTTTAACCTGCATCGACGATAAGCTGTACATAGCGATAAAAGTTATTACAGCCAAACCGATGCTGAGACACAACTGATAATTGATATTCCATTGGGAAGCAAAAGCCAGAACCGCAATAATAATTTTTGGGAATATAATCCTATGGTTGCTATGCAAAGCCCAAAAATTGTTAAAATTGATATTTCCAGCAGCTATTTTTTCAAAAAGATTCGCCAACCTCCACTCGTCATCAATGGGAATATTAACGCTAAAATTGGCTACAAATCCGATTAATAAAACAATAGGAATTAGGTATAAAGTAAATAAGATAAATTTTTTCATTAATATCAAATCCGGTAGCATCGGAATTGTAAAATCCAGTCATCAGCTTTTCGACTGATATCAAATTCTCTCTTCATCGGAATGATATAAACGGAGGACACTCCGAGATCCTATAGGTGTCAACTTAACGCCAAACCCCCTTCAGAGACTACTGTTTGACGATAAAGGCTAGATCCCCCCTAGCCCCCCTTCTTAAGCTATGCGTTATAAACATCTTTCTTAACATTTGAGAGCGATCGCGATCGAGG
>ENA-OFCE01000305-OFCE01000305.1-metagenomes-genome-assembly--contig:-NODE-305-length-33244-cov-5.369701_pt1 | contig 33244 bp, 23 predicted proteins | sample MGYA00153388_OFCE01 | MGnify analysis MGYA00153388 | reverse complement strand
TTTGCCAGTGGTGCCGCTGGTGTAAATGGTATAGCTGATGGCGGTGGACTCCAATGCTTCGCACGACACCTGGGCCTGCATGTACTTGGCACGCAGGTCAGACCAGCGCAGGTCGCGGCCAGGCGTCATGCTCATGGGCGCAAGCCCACGGTCAACCAGCAGCACAGCTTCGGGTTTGTGGCTTGACAAGCGGATGGCTTCGTCAAGCAGCGGCTTGTATGCCAGCGCCTTGCCGCCGCGCGAGCCTGCATCGGCGCTGACAATTACTTTCGGCGATGCGTCTTCAATGCGCGACGCCAGCGAACCACTGGCAAAGCCGCCAAACACCACGCAATGAATCGCGCCGATACGCGCGCAGGCCAGCATGGCAAACGCCGCCTCGGCAATCATGGGCATGTAAATCAGCACCCTGTCTCCCTGCACCACGCCCATCGCCTTCAAGCTGGCGGCCATACGCTGCACTTCCAGGTGCAGTTCGTTAAAGCTGTAGGTCTTCTCTATGCCCGTTTCACTTGACACGTAAATCAGCGCCGCCTGGTCGCCACGGCTGGCCAGATGCCGGTCAACCGCGTTGTGGCACAAATTGGTTTTTCCGCCTTCAAACCAATGCGTAAAGGGCGGGTTGTCGTTGTTGCAAACGCGGGTGAATGGCACAAACCAGTCAATCAGCTTGGCCTGCTCAGTCCAGAAAGCATCGGGCTGGTCGATGGACTGCTTGTAAAAATCAGCGTAGTTGACGTGCGGCGTTGGGTCGGGGTTTGTCATGACTTGTCTCTGGTTTTTGTTTTAAGACGTGCTTAAAACTGAATTCATAATTATGAACAAGCGACTTGCAATTGGCTGACGGGTAAAAACGATGGTCTGCCCGGAGGGGATCGAACCCCCGACCCTCAGCTTAGAAGGCTGATGCTCTATCCGACTGAGCTACGGGCAGAAATGGATGCGGCTGCAAATCTTCATTTTCAGCAGTATCCTAAAAAAAAAGCCCACCTTTTGGTGAGCTTTTTTAATTTTTTGGTCGGAGTACAAGGATTCGAACCTTGGACCCCCTGGTCCCAAACCAGGTGCGCTACCAGACTGCGCCACACTCCGACGAGACATTAATTATAGCGCGAACTGGCTCGGACGGACGCATGGCGGATGAAAACCTGGCGTTTGGCCGGCGTAACATCTGGCGCTTGGCGCGTCTAACACTTAAGCCTTGGCGCGAGTAAAAGCTAGCGCTTGGCGTACTGAGCGCTGCCAAAAAGAATGTCCCGCGCCTTGTCTCCGGTAATTGGCTTGCGCAGCTCTGCCAGCACCGCTACGCCGCGTTGCACCGCAGGCCGCGCTGCAATGAAGTCAAACCAGTTTTTGAGGTGCGGGTAGTCAGCCCAGTCAATGCCGTGGTTTTCCCAGTTGCGCAGCCACGGGAAGATGGCGATGTCGGCAACGGTGTATTGGCTGCAGGCGATGAATTTGCTGGTGGCCAATTGTTTGTTCATGACCCCGTAAAGGCGTTTGGTTTCGTTGGTGTAACGGTTGACGGCGTAGTCAATCTTTTCGGGCGCATATTGCCTGAAATGGTGGGTTTGACCGATCATGGGGCCGACGCCGCCCATTTGAAACATCAACCACTGAAGGGTTTGGAATTTCAGGCGGTCGGTTTTGGGTAAGAATTTTGCGGTTTTTGCAGCCAGGTACAACAAAATCGCGCCTGATTCAAACAGGGTGATCGGCTTGCCGTCAGGGCCACTTGGGTCGAGCAGCGCCGGAATTTTGTTGTTCGGACTCATCGCCAGAAATTCGGGCTTGAACTGGTCCCCGGTACCAATATCTACGGGTACGGCCTCCCAGTCGCGATGCAGCTGAAAACCGCATTCTTCGAGCATGATGTGAACTTTGTGGCCGTTTGGCGTCGGCCATGTGTAAACCGTGAGCATTACTTCAATCCTTTGCTAATATCCGCTTGTTACTTTAAGAGAAATAGATGCCCCATGTTTGATCGGCTCAAAAAAACGTTGTCCAAAGAAGCTTTGCCCCCAGTGCTTCCGACCGCGCCGGGCGTGGACGAACAGTTGATCGTCTGGGGCGAGGCGCGGGGTCTACAAGCAGCTCCGACCAAAGACGGCAAAGGCTTTTCAATGACCGGCACCACGAGTAACAAGCCGTGGACACTGGAATGCGGCCGCTCATCACGCGACTACATTCGCGGCGATGAACTGCGAGCCAGGGCCGACTTGAAAGTCAACGATGATGCATTCGTTTTGATCATGAATCGACCCTTGAAAGACGCTTTGGAAACCCGCGCGTACGAGATGTACACGGACACGCTGCAAACCACAGCACACCCTAGCTTGCCCGAAGAAATGCGCTGGCTGGCGATGTACCCGGAAGCTGACTGGCCGGCAATGCCACGCCCGTTTTGGAACCGCTATGTCGCCCTGTCTGACCAGCTCGAGCATGCCGTGGCGTGGATTGACAAAGACTTGATGCGCCTGCTGGTGTCATGGCCCGAACCCGGGCCCGACGACCAAGTACCTTTTATCTTGATGGTGTTACGCGGCAAGGCTTACTTGCGCATGCAGTACATGCCAGACGACATGGTGACGCTGGAACATGCCACAAAGATTTTTACGAAAGCCTGTTCGTCAGCGATCGCTACTCTTAAGGTCGAAGCTAAAAACTAGACTAAAAAGCATTTAGGCCAATGAATTTGGGCTCAAATAGCTACTAATTTAGCAGCAAGTAACGGCTCAATCCGATGGCTCGAGGTCAAACCGCCACCTTAATCGTGACGCTCATTACCTGATCGAAGGCCCCGCCCTCACCGCCTTCATGGCGCCCTCACCAAGCGCTGCACCAAACTTTTTAGCGAGCCGCTCTGCCACGTTGTCGCGGCGGGTGTAGTCGATGATGTCCTCTGTTTTCACGACTTCGCGGGCAACGAAGTCGAGGCCGCCCAACTTGTCGGCCAGACCGAGGTCGATGGCTTGCTGGCCGGTCCAGAACAGGCCACTGAACATTTCAGGCGTTTCTTTCAGACGCGGACCGCGCCCGTCCTTGACCACCGCGATGAACTGCTGATGAATCTGGTTCAGCATGCCTTGGGCAAAAGCGCGCTGCTTTTCGGTTTGCTCGCTGAACGGGTCTAAAAAACCCTTGTTTTCACCGGCCGTCAGCAAGCGGCGCTCAACGCCCACTTTTTCCATCAGGCCGGTAAATCCGAAGCCGTCCATCAGCACCCCAATGCTGCCAACGAGACTCGCCTTGTCGACATAAATCTGGTCGGCAGCAACTGCGATGTAGTAGGCGGCAGATGCGCAAGTCTCACCCACCACGGCATACACGGGCTTTTTGTGTATGGCCTTCAAGCGGCGAATTTCGTCGTTCATCATGCCGGCCTGTACAGGGCTGCCGCCCGGTGAATTGATGAGCAGCACGACGGCTTTTGCGCCGTTGTCTTCAAACGCGGCCTTCAGCGCGACGTTGATGAATTCAGCGCTCGCATCGGCACCATCGGCAATTTCGCCTTTGATTTCAATCACTGCCGTGTGCGGGGTAGACACACCGCCTGTAGTCGGGTCGCCCCGGTGCATTACAAACCAGATCAATCCACCGAAAAACAGCAGCCATGCCAAGCGTACGAACGTTTTCCAGCGGCGGGCGGCTTTCTGCTCATTCAGTGCGGCAAACGCGAGCTTTTCAAGCGTGCTGCGTTCCCAATTAGGCTGGCTGGTCGGATCGTTTTTGTTCATGGTGTTTGTTATGCTTTCAGGAGCTGCCTGCGCCCGTAATGATTGGTTTAAATGCTTATTTTTTATAGAATCAGACAACGCGGAAGGGTCGTCGTACGGGTTGTGGGTTGGCTCAATCGGATCAGGGCGTTTAGGGTCGGTCATAGCCTGTAGTTTAAAGAACTCGTGTGTCTAAGGCGCCTATTGTCAAAAGACCTGGGGTTTTAAGTTGTAAGCGGTTTGCCACAGAACAATGCCGCGTTCTTCGACAAGCCCAATTTTTACCAGCCCACCGCGGCACGGCCCGCCAGCGCATTCGCCGGTTAGCGGCGAATAAGCCGCGCCGTGTGTGGCGCACAGCAACCACTGGCCCTCAGCATCAAAAACGCGGTTGGGCTGCCAATCCAGCTCCATCGCCACGTGGGTGCAGCGGTTCAGGTACGCCTGTGGCTGGCCTTCAAATCGTACGGCGAAAGCCCGCAAAGTCTGGCCCGCATACACCACGTCAAACGGTACGGCCAAACCGCCATCACGCAAATCGGCAGAATTGCAAAGTGGCTGCAGGCTGTCCACTGCCAGCCTTACGCGCCGAGCTTATGCATTGACACACAACCAGTCGTGCAAATCAGTCACAGAATGCGCGATGTGACGGGGCATCAGCGCGGCAAAGCTTGCTGGCTCGTGCGCGCCGTAGCTTACGCCCACACTGGGGCAAGCAGCGTTCAATGCCATTTGCAGGTCATGCGTGGTGTCGCCCACCATCAATACGCGTTCGGCTGGCAAGTCGAATTGCGCAATCAATTCATGCAACATTTTGGGGTGCGGCTTGCCCGCGGTTTCGTCGGCCGTCCGGGACGCATCAAAAAGGCCCTTCAACGCGACGCTTTTAAGTGATTCGTCCAGCCCGCGGCGCGACTTGCCAGTGGCTACTGCCAGCTTGTGGCCATTCGCCTTGAGCGCAGCCAGCATGGGCAGCACGCCATCAAACAGGCTTAAATCGCTGACGTGTAGCGCGTAGTGGTGCTGGTAGCGCTCGCCCAGCAACGGGTATTTATCAGGCGACACGTCCGGCGCGGCGTGGGCCAGCGCTTGCTTGAGCCCCAGTCCAATGACATAGCCCGCAGCTGCGTCGGTGGGCCGGGTGCCCCCGACGTCCACTACAGCCGCTTGAATGCAGCGGGTGATGATTTGGGTCGAGTCAAAAAGTGTGCCATCCCAATCGAAGGCGATGAGGTCAAAGTTGCGTACATTCATAACGCAATTGTCGGCGAGGTTGGCAGAAATTGTTGCAGCTCAGGGGGCAGGTTTGCCTGCAAATGCACAACTTTTCGCAACTTGGGGTGGTTGAATTTCAGGCTCCAGGCGTGAAGAAACATGCGCTTTAAGGCTGGCATTGCCGCATGGGCTTTTTGCAGCGCTTTGTTCAATTCAAAGTCGCCGTATTTATCGTCCCCCGCAATTGGGTGGCCCGCGTCAGCCAGGTGAACGCGTATTTGATGCGTGCGGCCGGTTTTGATGGTGACTTCGAGCAGCGTAAAAGCGCCGTTAGGCGAAATCGCGGGGAAAGTCGATCTGACTTTGACGAGCGTGACTGACCGCAGGCCATCCGGGTGGTCGTTGGCGACGACTTTTACCCGGCGCTCACCGTTTGGTGCCTCGTATTTGTGCAGCGCCCTGTCAATCACGCGCTGGTTGGCGGGCCACGCGCCTTTGACCAGCGCCAGGTACACCTTGTCGGTTTCGCGCTCCCGGAATTGCTCTTGCAGCAGTTTGAGGGCCATACGCCGCTTGGCAATCAGCAACACACCGCTGGTTTCGCGGTCCAGCCGATGCACCAGCTCCAAAAAGTCGGATTCTGGCCGCGCCATGCGCAGTTGCTCAATCACGCCAAAGCTCACCCCGCTGCCGCCATGCACGGCCACGCCCGCTGGTTTGTCGATCGCCAGCAAAAAGTCGTCTTCAAACAAAATCGGAAATTCAGCCGCTGGTGCAAAACCGCCCACTGTTGACATGGCACCGTGCCGGCTCACTTCTTGCGCCTGGGCAATCGCGACGGCTTTTTGGTCAGCCCGCTCAGACGTGCGCACTGGCGGCAAACGCACCACATCCCCGGTTTCAACGCGCGTGTCAGCTTGCGCCCTGCCCTTGTTTACGCGCACTTCACCGCTGCGAATAATGCGGTAAACATGGGTCTTGGGTACGCCTTTGAGCTGACGAATCAGAAAATTGTCTAACCGTTGGCCTGCGTAGTCAACATCCACGGTTACAAAAGTTGCAGCCGCCGTAAGTTGTGTATTCACAGACGCGGGTGGTGCCGATGCTGCGCCTATAATAGATTTCACTGGCGTTGTGCTTGTTAAGTAGTTGATTTGCTTGAATTTTAGTTCACGCTTCTCACAAGAGTCGCAGCAGTCCCTTAAAAGGCGCTGATGGTTACAACTGACAAACCGCGCCGGCAGGTCGATGCCAATGTCGGCAATACCCAAGACCCGCGCGTGCAAGGCACCCAGGTCTGTGTTGTCCAACATACAAGTCGACGTTTTGCGAATTCAACTACGGAATACCCAAACCGGCAGCTTGGCTTGAAATCAAGTCAGCTTCCGGCGGATCTGGTTAAGAAAAAGTTCTCACACAGTAGCCCTTTGATGACAGCGCTTTACACACTGATTGCCCTTTGCCTGCGGAGCGTTTTCGCCCTGCTTTTAGGTATAAATCGGCCTGTAGCGCAAGTAATACGGGCGCAAGCAGCTATGAAATACATAGCATTTGCAGTTTTCACTGGTCAGACTTTGACTCACCCCATCCACGCGCCTACGCTTTAGGCTATTGGCCTGACTGATTTACGCAGTCGGGCCGGTTGCGCTGAAAGCTCTCCGGCAATTCCCCCGTTCGCATTGCGTCTTCCCCGGCATCGTTGGCCCGTTTTTGGGCTGGAAGAGTTCATTGATTTGAACGAACGAGAAGGAAGATCACTATGAAACGCATGTTGGTAAATGCAACCCAGTCTGAAGAGCGCCGTCTGGCGATTGTTGACGGCCAAAAGCTGCTGGACTACGAAATTGAAATTGAAGGGCGCGAGCAGCGCAAGGGCAACATTTACAAGGCGGTGGTTACCCGCGTTGAGCCGTCACTGGAAGCCTGCTTTGTTGACTACGGCGAAGACCGCCACGGCTTTTTGCCGTTTAAAGAAATCTCACGCAATTACTTTGCACCGGGCGTGTCGGTCAGCCAGGCGCGTATTCAAGATGTGATCCGCGAAGGCCAGGAACTGATGGTTCAGGTCGAAAAAGAAGAACGCGGCAATAAAGGTGCGGCGTTGACCACCTTTGTCTCGCTGGCTGGCCGCTATGTGGTGCTGATGCCCAACAATCCGCGCGGCGGTGGCGTCAGCCGCCGTATTGAAGGCGAAGACCGGGCCGAACTTAAAGAAAACATGGACCAGCTGGAATACCCGGCGGGTGCCAGCATCATTGCCCGCACCGCCGGTATTGGCCGCAGCGCGCCTGAATTGCAGTGGGATTTGAACTACCTGATCAAGCTTTGGACAGCGATTGAAGGCGCTGGCAGGGGCGGCAAAGGCGCATTCCTGATTTACCAGGAATCAAGCCTCGTCATCCGCGCGATTCGCGACTATTTCAACAGCGACATTGGCGATATTTTGTTTGACACCGACGATGTGTACGAGCAAGCCAGGCAGTTCATGGCGCACGTGATGCCCGAGCACGAGCACCGCGTCAAACGCTACCGCGACGACGCGCCGCTGTTCAGCCGTTTCCAGATTGAGCACCAGATCGAATCCGCCTACGCCCGCACCGTTCAGTTGCCATCGGGTGGAGCGATCGTGATTGACCAGACCGAAGCGTTGGTATCGGTCGACGTCAACTCGGCACGCGCCATCAAGGGCGGCGACATTGAGGAAACCGCCACCCGTACCAATTTGGAAGCCGCTGATGAAGTCGCACGCCAGATGCGCCTGCGCGACTTGGGCGGCCTGGTGGTGATTGACTTTATTGATATGGAAGAGTCGCGCAACCGCCGCGATGTTGAAAACCGCTTGCGCGATGCCCTGCGCCAGGACCGTGCGCGTGTGCAGTTTGGCACCATCAGCAAGTTTGGCTTAATGGAAATGAGCCGCCAGCGCCTGCGTCCCACACTGAGCGAGGGCGCATCAATTCCTTGCCCGCGTTGTGGTGGCTCGGGCCACATTCGTGATACCGAAAGCTCGGCATTGCAAATTTTGCGGATTATTCAGGAAGAGTCGCTCAAAGACAGCACGGCGTCGGTCTTGTGCCAAGTACCGGTCGATGTCGCATCGTTCTTGCTGAACGAAAAGCGCTCAGAAATCAGCAAAATTGAAATGAAGCAGCGCATCAACGTGCTGCTGGTGCCGAATAAAACGCTTGAGACGCCCAACTACCGCCTTGAGCGCCTGAAACACGACGACCCGAGACTCGACAATATCGAGGCCAGCTACAAAATGGCCGACGACATTGAAGACCCAACGACGGTGACGCGTCGCAGCCAGGAAAAGCACAACCGCCAGGAGCCGATCATCAAAGGCGTGCTGCCGGATGCGCCTGCACCAATTGCACCGCCAAAGCCCGTAGCTGCGCCAGTCGCCGCCGAGCCTGTGCAGCAACGTGCACCTGTTGCTGCAGCGCCTGCCGAGAAAGGCTTTTTCGGCTGGCTTAAAGGTTTGTTTGGGGGTGCAGAGGCGCCACCGGCGGCTGCAGCGACCACAGCTACCAGCAAGCCTGGCGAAGCCGCTGGTGACGACCGCCGCGACAGCCGAGGTGAGAGAGCCGAGCGCAGCGGTGAGCGCGGAGGCCGCGATGGCCGCCGTGGTGGCCGTGGCCGCAATTCAACAGAAGGCCGCGCAGGCGGCGAGGCTCGCCCTGACTTGCGCATTGAGCGCGGCGGCGATCGCACGGGGGAGCCACGCGCAGATGGCCGTACAGACAGTCGTGCGGAAGGCCGACCAGACGGCCGCACCAACGAGCGCCGCGAGCGCTCGGATGCAGAACGCCGAGAGCGCAGCGATGTACCTCGCGCAGACGGTGCACGCCCAGAACGCCAGGAACGCGCAGAACGCCCAGCGGGCGAAGCACGCGAACCACGTGAACCACGTGAAGGCGGGCGCAGTGAACGTCCGCGCCGCGAACGTGGTGAGCGCAGCGAGCGCGACGTCGAGCGCCCACCACGCGACGCGGCTGAGCAGGACATCGCCCTGGCCAACCAGGCTGCGATGGCTGCAGCGGGGGGTGACACCAGCGCACCAGCCCAAGATCGCGCACCGCAAGACGGCGCGGAAGGCCGACGCGAACGTGGCCGCCGCAACGACCGCAGAGGCGAGCGCCGCGACGGCAATGACGTAACGCCAGGTGAGCAAATGCCAAACGGCAACTTGGGCGAAAACGGCGATGCGCCAACGCAAGGGTTAGCCGACTCGGCCGCAAAACATGGCGAGCAGGGCGACCAGGGCGAACAGCGCCAGCCGCGTGAGCCACGCGAGCGCCGTAGCCGTGACCGTTATGGCCGCGAACGCCGCGAGCGCAGTGACAACCCAGAAGCGTCGCCAGATGGCGGTTCGGGCCAGCCAGTCGCTCAAACGCCTGAGCAGTTCAACTTGTTGTCAAACGAGCCTGTAGACCAACCAATACGTGCGCAAGCAGCTCCTGAAACTGTAGCGTCTGGCGCGACTGACACAGCACAAACCGTAGCCCGCCATGAAGCGCCAGTGGCAGCCCGGCCCAGTGCGCCCGTCAGCGCACCAGTCCAGGCTCCCGCCCCAGTGAAAGCCGCCCCCGCAGCAGCCGCACCCGCACAACTGGCTGCGGCACCAGCAGGCTTGCCAAAAGTCCAGGCATACGATTTGCCTTTGCAAGACCTGGCAGCTGTTGCCAGCAGCACTGGCCTGCAGTGGGTGAACTCGGATGTCAGCAAAATTGCCGAGGCAAAAGAGGCGATGGCGCTTGAGGCCAAGCCAGTGCACGTGCCGCGGGAGCGTGCTGCAAAAGTTGAGGTCAGTGCCGCGCCTTTGGTATTGGTCGAAACCACGCGTGATTTGAGCAACATGACGCTGCCGTTTGAAAAGCCATAAACGTGGCTTGATGTAGCCACCAGCGCCTGGTGGCGAAAACAAAAAAGGCCTGCAGATCGCGGGCCTTTTTTTTGGGGTGCAGCGCTGGGCCACTGCTAAATTTTGGCCGCCTGTTGCAAAGCTTCCAGCGCGCCCGGCGCATCTCCGCGCTGCTCTGCCAGCACTGCCAGCGCCCTGAATGCTTTGCGGCGCAACCCCGTATCTTGCAGCCCCAGCACACTCAGCGACAACCACTGGCGCGCCTTGCCCCACAACTGGCGGCTCATGCAGGCCATGCCCACCAGATATTGCAGATTCGCATCTAGCGGTTTGGCTTGCTGGGCAGCCTCAATTCTGGCCAGCCAGGGGGCATCGAGCGATTCCAATCCAGGCTCCAACGCGCTGATGAACTTGACCCGCAAGCTGTCGCTCAAGCTTGAGCCAGGTTGCATCGCTGCGTCCCAAGCGTCAAGCAACCACTGACGGGCCAGCTTCGCGTCGCCATTCAAAGCCATCATGCGGGTTGCAGCGTGTACCGCCAGTTCGGGCATGGCGCGCTCGCCGTCGTCCAGCGCATGCCAGGCTTGCTCAAGTTGGCTGGGGTCGTGCGCGTCGCCCAGCAGTTCAAGCCCCAGCCCGCGCACAATGCTCTGCGCCGCAGCAGGCGAAAACGCGCGGTGCTTGCCCAAAAGGCGCGCGGTGTCCAGCGCGACTGCGGTTTGCCTGAGCTGCCGGGTGGCGCGCAGCTTCAGACGCAAAGCCAGCGTGCGCCGGTTAGCGCCTTGCGGCAGCTGGGCAAGCGCTTCAAGCGAGGCGGCTGCATCACGGTCATCAAGCGCCCAGCGAGCAGCCCTGAATTGCACGCCTTCACGAATCTCCTGTGCGTGGCGTGGTGCGGAGCTTTGCAGCGCCAATTGCAAGTGCGCATCGCGCAGCGCAGTGTTTTGCAGTGACTGTGCGCTTTCAGCGACCAGCAAATGCGCCAGCGACTGCAACTGGCTAGCCCTGGCCACGTTGTATCCGGTGAATTTATCAAAGGCCAGGCCCGACTCATCTGCAAGCCGCGCAAGGCTTTTTTCCTGTATCAGCGCATTTTGTGCAGACTTGGTGGCGCGAATGTAGCGGCCCGCCAGCTGGTGCGCCAGCGCATCCATCAGCGCGCCATACATGGCGCGTTCTTTTTGCTGGGCGCGCCAACGTCGGGCTTCTATCGGAAGTCTAAAAATGGCAGACATGGCCCGCAGCGCAACATACAACAACAAGAACACGCCCAACAGCAGCAGCATCACCAGGTTAAAAGACACATCCACCCGGTGCGGTGGCCAAAACACCGTCACTACGGCCTGGTTGTTGCCTGCAATCAATGCCGTAGCCACCGCAACTGCAAACAAGGCCAAAAGCCAAAGGGCGGCGCGCATGTGTCAGGTGGTCTGTAGTGGTTGCGCGAAACTCGCCTAGCGGCCAGCCGCTGCGGTGTTCAGCGCGGCCATGGTCTCGTCGAGGCGCGGCAACTCACTGGATTTGAGCTGGCTTTGCACTTGCTGCAACAGCTCTTTTGCAAGCTGGGTTTTGCGCGATGTTGCGTCGAAATACTTGCTTAACCACGTTGCCGCGTTGGCCAAATCGGCACGCGCTGTGTCGGTTTGCCGCGACAGCAGCCCCAGGCGCGCATTGAGTAAACGCAGCTTCAAGTTTTCACGCAAGAAGAAAGCTTGCTCAGGCGACAGCAGCGCGGCTTCGGGTTGGTCGATTCGGCTCACGCGCAGCAGCCGCCGTGCCTCTTCCCGCACATTGGCGATCGCACTGCGCACAACGCCAAGCACGCGTTCCTTGTCAAACCAGGCCAGCGCGGGAAGGACGTCACTTTCTGCTGGCTGCGCGCCAGCGCCCTGCTTCGGATCGGCGGCTTTGGCACGGCTGGAGGCAGCGGGCGATAAAGCTGGCCGGGCGCTGCTGTCTGCCAGCGCATTGGCCACAGGCAACTCGTCAGCCATGCGGGCGAGCTCGTCGATTTTCATCATCAGCACGGGCACGTCCGTCAGGCTGGCCGCCTTGATCCGGTCGGTGTCTTTGGCAATGGCACGCTGCAGCGGATTCAAGCGCGGCTGTGCGGCGCGGCTCAGGCGCTGGTCAGCCGAACGCAGGGCTGCAATCAGCGGCTCTGCACTCCCGGTGAGCTGCGCCTGCTGCTGCGCCAGGCGGATGGCGGATTCCATGTCTACCACCAGGTTTTCGTCGCGTGAGCGTGACAGGCTTTGCATCAGCTCTTCCAGCTGGGTGCGCTGCAGGCTCACCTCGCTGATGCGGCTTTCCTGAAGCGCGAGCCGGGCGGTGACTTGCGCAGCACTGTCCCGCGCAGCCTCGGCCAGGGTGCGCGCTTCAATCGCCCGGGCGTTGGACTCCAGGCTGCGCCGCGCCAGCTCTTCCTGAATGTTGCTGAGCTTTTGCCACAGCGCGCCGCTGACCAGCAACGCGGCAGCAGCCAGAAACGCAACTGCGAATGCCCAGTTTCTAGGCACAAGAATCGCCGTTGCCTTCGGGGCCACTATTGTTGCCAGCGCGTCCAAAGCTGGTTCCGGAGCGCTAGGCAAAGAAGGTGGCAATTCTGACGGTGGTGAACTCATGGCGGTGTCGATTCTATCGACCGGAGCGCTTGGACAATGTCAGGAAAGGCCGGGCGTGATGGCAGCGCAACACCGAAGCCCGCTGCACGCACTGCCTCCAAAATTCTGGGGTGCGTTGCGATAGCGACCGCAGCGCTCCAATTGGTGCCTGCCAGCCCAGGCGCATTGCGCAAGTGCATCACTGCTTCTGAGCTGCTAAATAGCCACACCGAACCGTCACCGCTTGCCGCGCGCGCCATATCGACTTGCTGATGGCTCAGGCTCGGTGCCTGGCGCTGGTATACCGCGAGCACATCGACCTGACTGCCAGCGGCTTGCCACTTTTGGGTCAGCCAATCTCTGGGCTGAACGGCGCTGCCAGGGACACGCTCAACATCTATCGATGACTCGCTGTGCCCACGCACCAGCAAAACCCGCGCACCCCGCCAATCGCGTGAGCCCACCACGTCCCACAGCGCCTGAGAGTCAAATTGCGCTGCATCGGCCAAGGGAGAATCGATTTGCGCCGCCGGCACACCCTGGGCTTGCAGTGCGGCTGCCGTGCCAGGGCCTGGGGCCAGAAAGCGCAGGCTGCGTGGGAGCAACTCAGCATTTGTATTTGCTATTAAATAATTAGCTACCTGCGCACTATTTGATTGCGCTAAAGGCCGATTTGGCTTAAAAAAATACTCAACCGCATTGCCACTGACAAACATACACGCCGCGTACTGCGCCAGGTTTTGCCAGGCGGCTTGCAGCCCGCGCACATCAGCAGGATGCGTTGCAGCAGCAATTTCGAGCAGTGGCAGCGCTTCCGCCGTAAAGCCAACGTTCGCGAGTTTTTCAACCCAATGCGCTGCGTCTTGCGCAGGGCGCGTGACAATCACCCGACACTTGACGCGGCCAGTAGACACCTTCAACCAGCGGGCTGTACAGCCTCGTTCTGGGCCCACACCGCGCCACCTGCACGCAGTTGCGCCGCAACTGCATTGCCGAGCGCTTCGGCTTGGGCAAAGTTGCGCACGTGGGACGTTGCCTTTGCATACACCAACGGCTTGGCTACGTTGCCAGGCGCTGCATCAATGCTCGTTGGGTCGCCCCACGCGGCTTCGAGCAACATGCCTTGCTCGCCGGCCGAGGTTGGGCCGCGGGTAAACGCCGCCAGCGGCATGGAACAGCTCCCGCCCATCGCGCGCGACACGGTGCGTTCCGCAGTCACGGCCAGCCAGGTAGGCATGTCGGCCAGGGTGGCCAGGCCTTCGAGCAAATCGGCGCGGTTGGCGCACACCTCAATACCTAAAGCGCCCTGCCCTGCAGCGGGCAGCATGTCGGTGGTAGCAAAGGTGCTGCGAATCCGTTCGGGCATTTCAAGGCGCTTCAAGCCCGCTGCCGCCAGCACGATCGCGTCGTACTGGCCTTCGTCGAGCTTGCGCAGGCGCGTGTCAAGGTTACCGCGCAGGGGTTCAATTTTCAGATCAGGCCGCAGGTTTTTGAGCAGCACCAAACGCCGCAGGCTGGACGTGCCCACCACCGCGCCGTGTGGCAGCTCGGCCAGCGCAGCATATTTGTTGGACACAAACGCATCGTGCGGGTCTTCACGCGTCATCACGCAAGCCAGCGCAAAGCCGTCGGGCAAGTCCATTGGCACGTCTTTGAGGGAATGCACGGCAATGTCAGCGCGGCCTTCCTGTAGCGCCACTTCCAGCTCTTTCACGAACAGCCCTTTACCGCCGACTTTGCTCAACGAGCGGTCCAAAATCTGGTCGCCCAAAGTGGTCATCCCAAGCAGCTCAACCTGCCAGCCCAATCTGGTTTCGAGCAGGGCTTTGACATGTTCTGCCTGCCACAGCGCCAGGCGGCTTTCGCGGGTGGCAATCACTACTTTCAAGGGCGATCTACCGGATGCGGTTTTTACTGCGTTGTCTTGTGCCTGTTGCATTTCTGAGCTGTGCCTCTTCCTGGTAACCAGGTCGTAATCGAAAGAAAACGGCAATGCTAGCATGCAGACAACCCGCAACCGCCGCACATCACATGACCAAAAAGAACACCAAAGACAACGAACGCCCGCTGGTAGAAGACATCCGCTTGCTGGGACGAATTTTGGGCGATGTGATCCGGGAGCAGGAAGGCAGTGCAGCCTATGAGCTGATTGAGCAGGTGCGCAAGTTGTCAGTCGCGTTCAGGCGCGACGCCAATATTGAAGCCGACAAAGCGTTGAAAAAGCTGCTCAAAAGCCTGTCGGGCGACCAGACCGTGAGCGTGATTCGCGCCTTCACCTACTTCAGCCATTTGGCCAACCTGGCCGAAGACCGCCACCACATTCGCCGCCGCACCGTGCATGAACGCGCTGGCGATACCCAGGAAGGTAGCATCGACGTGGCTCTGGCCCGTCTGCGCTGGGCGGGAATAGCTCCTAAAACCATAGCCGATATGCTTGCCCACAGCTTTGTGTCGCCAGTGCTTACCGCGCACCCGACGGAGGTACAGCGCAAAAGCATATTGGACGCGGAGCGCGACATTGCCCAGCTCTTGACAGGGCGTGACGCCATCAAAGCCCTGGCACTGGCAGTGCATGCCCAAAGCCCGGCAGCGGCGGCAAAAGATGCATTGAGCCCGCGGGAGCTGGCCGCCAATGAAGCGCAACTGCGGGCAAGGGTCATGCAGTTGTGGCAGACCCGGCTGCTTCGCTTCACCAAGCTGACGGTAGCCGACGAAATTGAAAATGCCCTGAGCTACTACGAAGCAACTTTTTTGCGCGAAATCCCAAAGCTGTATGCCAATCTTGAAAGGGAACTGGGCGGTCAGAAAATTCACAGCTTTTTACGCATGGGCCAATGGATAGGCGGCGACCGCGATGGCAACCCCAATGTATCTGCCGAAACGCTGACTTACGCGCTCAGCCGCCAGGCTGAAGTGGCGCTGCGTCACTACCTGACGGAAGTGCATTTTTTAGGCGGAGAGCTGTCGCTTTCAGCCATGCTGATAAGCATCAGCTCTGATATGCAGCTGCTCGCCAACAGCTCACCCGACACCAACGAACACCGACAGGACGAGCCCTACCGACGAGCCCTGACCGGCGTGTATGCGCGCCTGGCAGCCACGCTTAAAAACCTGACGGGTGGCGATGCAGCACGCCACGCGGTTGCACCCCAAAACGCTTACACAAAATCCGAAGAATTTTTGGCCGACTTGCGCACGATTGAAGCGTCGTTAAAAGCAAACCACGGGCAGGCTTTGCTTGCACAGCGCCTGCAGCCACTCATTCGCGCTGTTGATGTATTTGGCTTTCATTTGGCCACGGTGGATCTGCGACAAAGCTCTGACAAGCATGAGGAAGTGGTGGCCGAGCTGCTGGCCACCGCGCGCATTGCGCCTGCCTATGCGGGTCTGGATGAAATGGCCAAGCGAGAGCTGCTTATGCCCCTGTTGAATGACGCCAGGCCCCTGCGCGTGGTGGGTGCTGTGTATTCAGCGCATGCACAAGCCGAGCTGGCCATTTTTGAAGCCGCCCGGGCGGCGCTTGTCCGCTTTGGAAAAGAAGCGATTCGTCACTACATCATCAGCCACACTGAAACGGTGAGTGACTTGCTTGAAGTGCTGCTGCTGCAAAAAGAAGTTGGGCTGATGCACGGAACCCTGGACAGCAGTGCAACCAACGACCTCATCGTTGTGCCATTGTTCGAAACCATTGAAGACCTGCGCAACGCCGCGCCCATCATGCGCGAGTTTTATGCCCTGCCCGGCATTGCACAACTGGTCCAGCGCAGCGGGGCCGAGCAAGACATCATGCTGGGCTATTCAGACAGCAACAAGGACGGCGGCATTTTTACCAGCAACTGGGAGCTGTACCGCGCCGAAATTGCGCTGGTCGAATTGTTTGATGAGATGGCCGGTCGCGCCGCAGGACCGCCCCAAGGCAAGACAGCCCCACCTCCAAGTGAAAGGGGCAGCGCAACACACGAAGTGGCAAGCGTGGAGGCGCACAGGTTTCACGGGATAACGCTGCGCATGTTCCACGGCCGGGGCGGCACGGTAGGCCGTGGCGGTGGCCCCAGCTACCAGGCCATTTTGGCGCAACCACCCGGCACAGTGCGCGGGCAAATCCGCCTGACTGAGCAAGGCGAAGTGATTGGCTCGAAATACGCCAACCCCGAAATCGGCCGCCGCAACCTTGAAACATTGGTCGCCGCCACACTGGAGGCCACACTGCTGCAACCCACCAAGTCAGCGACGCCCGCGTTCTTAAAAGCCGCCGAGCTACTGTCTGCCAGCAGCATGGCCGCCTACCGCGCGCTGGTGTACGAGACCCCTGGCTTTACCGAATATTTCTTCAGCGCCACACCGATCCGCGAGATTGCAGAACTCAACATCGGCTCACGGCCCGCATCGCGCAAGCCCAGTCAAAAAATAGAAGACCTGCGCGCTATTCCCTGGGGTTTCAGCTGGGGCCAGTGCCGCCTGACGCTGCCCGGCTGGTACGGTTTTGGGTCAGCCGTTGAAAACATGCTGGCCAATGGCGGCACACCCGCAAAACGAAAAGAAGCTACCCAACTGCTGCAAAAAATGGTCAAAGAATGGCCCTTTTTCAGAACCCTTCTGAGCAACATGAACATGGTGCTGGCCAAAAGCGATTTGGCTTTGGCATCACGCTATTCAGAACTGGTGCTGGATACCAAACTGCGCAGAAAAATTTTCACTGCAATTGAAGCCGAGTGGCACCGCACCGTAAGCGCCCTGGCACTCATCACCGGTGAAAAACATTTGCTGGCAGACAACGCGTCGCTGCAGCGCTCCATCCGCCACCGCTTCCCGTACATCGACCCGCTGCACCACCTGCAAGTAGAGCTGGTGCGCCGCTACCGCGCAGGCCAGGCCGACGAGCGTGTGCAGCGCGGGATTCATATCTCGATCAATGGGATTGCGGCTGGGTTGCGCAATACGGGCTGACGAAGAAATGCTACTTAATCAGGAGCTGCTTGCACCCGTATTTATTGGCCTGCAGTCCTATACTATGCTTAAAACAGGCCTAAAAATCGATTAAACCAGTTTTTTTTAAGTACCTTTTCATCGGGTTTTGCACAACCGCCGCCTTGTGCCATCATCAACCCATGAAACGAAATACAGACCACCTGATAGGCCGTGGCTCTTTGGCCCAGCGCTTTGAACTTGGCCGGCTAGCGCGGCAAAACTGCCCGCGTTCGGCGCTTGGGCTGCACGAGAGCGGTGGGCGCGATGGTCTAGCGCTGCTGTCAGCATCTAACAGAGGGCGGATTGCCGAGCTGCTGCCTGTCCGGTTTGGCCGAATGCTGCCCAACCCGTTTGCGTTTTATCGCGGCGCCGCCATGCTGATGGCGCACGACCTGGCGCAAACGCCGCGCTGTGCGGTCACTAATCAATTGTGCGGCGATGCGCATTTGTCCAACTTTGGCTTGTTTGCCAGCCCCGAAAGGCGGTTGCTGTTTGGACTGAATGATTTTGATGAAACGGTGCCAGGCCCGTTCGATTGGGACGTGCGGCGATTGGCCGCCAGTTTTGTGATTGCCAGCCGAGAGATCGGTTTGAAAAAATCGGCCATCGAAGGCGTTGTGCAAACCCTGCTGGACACCTACCACCAGCGGATGCTGGACTTCGCCCAGATGGACACGCTCGATGTCTGGTACCACCAAATGACGTCAGAGACTTTGCTCAAGCTGGGCGGCGCCAGCACAGTTGAAAAAGCTGCCATAAAAAAAGCGCGCGGCAAGGGCAGCCGGGAGCTGGCCAACAATGCAGTTGAGTGGGTAGACGGGCCCGCAGGCAAGGAAATGCGTATCAAAGACACGCCGCCCTGGGTTTATCACGAGGCAGGCGCCACCGCCCGCGAGATTGGCAAATTTGAGCTGGACATTCAGACATTTTTTGAGCAATACCGCAGCTCTTTAAGCGCCGACCGGCAAGTGCTGTTTGACCGCTATGAGTTGATGGATGTGGCGGTGAAGGTGCCGGGTGTGGGTTCAGTCGGTACACGCTGTTTTGTGGCGCTGTTTGCCGCCGATGGCCATCACCCCCTGTTTTTACAGTTCAAGCAAGCCAGAGACTCGGTGCTGATGGCACCGCTGGGCCTGAAGCCCCACGCCCACAACGGCCAGCGCATTGTGGACGGCCAGCGGCTGTGCCAGGCGACCAGCGATATTTTCCTGGGCTGGGCCAGCAGCAAGGCTTTGGGGGCAGAATTTTATGTGCGGCAGTTGCGCGACATGAAGGGGGCGCTGGATGTGTCCTTGTTCAGCGCTGCCGAGATGACGGACTACGCCCAAGCCTGTGGCTACGCGCTGGCCCGGTCGCAGGCCAAGGCAGGCGACCCAGCCCTGATCGCCGGCTACATTGGCAAAAGCCACGCGTTTGACGAAGCCATGGCAAGCCACGCTTTTGCCTACGCCGACCAGAACGAGGCCGACTATGCCGCTTTGAGGAAAGCCGTTAAAAGCGGCGCGGTTCAGGCAACGGAAGAACGCGCTTCTGACGAGTAGGCCAATGCCGTGGCTGGCTAAACCTAACCACCTAAATAGCTCCTTAATTAGGAGCTGCTTGCACCCGTATTGATTGGGCTACAGGCTTATTACTCTAAAAATTTTGCGTTCATCGCAGAATCCAGCTTAAACTTATCAGGAACTGAAAATGCTATTCGCAGTTTTATTCACCGATAAACCCGGCCACGGCCTTGTCAGAACCAAACATCTGCAAGCACACATCGATTGGGTGGACCAGAACAAGGGAGCCGTCCTGGTGGCTGGGTCACTGCGAGTTGAGCTAACGGCCACGCCAAAGGGTGGCTTGTGGATTGTTGAAGCCGAATCGAAAGCGAGCGTCATGCAGATCATGGCGAGCGATCCTTTTTACACCTGCGGCCTTCGCCAAAGTGTTGAAGTGCTGCATTGGAGCAAAGCACTAGCGCACCATCAGTCGCTCGTTTAAGACCAGCGACTTGACCAGGGCAGTGCAGCGAACGGGATTTACAAGGCGCACTAAGCGGCAGTATCCGTTGTAGGAAATGTGCATCTTGTTCAACCTTCTGTTCGTTGTACCTTAGCGACACAAATAGCAACCAGTTAGCTATCACAGTAGGAGCTGCTCGCGCCCGTATTGATTGGCTTACAGCCCTAAATGACAGGTAAAAAAGCCCCGGAAGCGACTCAAAACGGCGTTTTAGCCGTTTTTTGCCTGATCGGCCTGCCACCAGGCGACGCAGGCCCGCGCCAGAGCGGCCGTGGTGTCAACGCATTGGGTGCGCAGGGGTGATTGAACGGCATCCAGCGCCAGAGGAATTTCCGTGCAGGCCAAAACTACCGCTCCAGCCCCCCGCGAAATCAGCGCTTGCACGGCTTGCTCGATCAATTGCCCGCCCTGTACGGCCTGGCCAGCCTTGACGAGCTCAATACCAGGCAGCACGAGGTTTTCCATCGCGTCGCCATCAGGCAGCAGGGTCGTGTAACCCGCCCGTTGAAGTGGCACATCAAAAATCATCGCGGCCAGCGTTGCGCGGGTCGCGATGATGCCAATCGGCTGGCCGACGTCGGCCAACGCCGCAAGCTCTTCACAACTGGCGTCGACGATGCTGATGAAAGGCACGCTACACCCTTTCAACAAATCGGCAACCCAATAATGCGCAGTGTTGCAGGGCATGGCCAGTGCGGTGGCGCCTGCAGCTATGAGGCGGTCACGCCCGGCCAGCAATTCGGGCAGCGGAGAGCGCCCGCCGCTAAGAATTGCCGCTGGCCGCGGTGCGATGCGCGGGTCAGACTGAATCAGCAGCGGCACATGGTCGGCATCGCCTCTGGCGGGCGTTGCTGCCAACACTTTGTTGAAAAAATCTACCGTTGCCAGCGGCCCCATGCCGCCTAAAACACCGATCATGTCGATTCCTTTTTAATCTGTGACTGCGTTGGCTCAGTGGGTCGCCATCAGGTAGCCACCTGTCAAAAACGCCAAACCAAGTGTCACCAAAAAAATCATGGCGACTGGCCGCCAGCCCAGCCGGGTAACGTCTTGCAGCGACGTTTTCAGCCCCACGCCTGCAATGGCCAGCACCAAAAAGGCCTGCGACACATTGGATGCGCCCGACTGAACCGCAACAGGAACCCAGCCGGTGCTGTTGACCAGCATCAGCAATACAAACACAACGGTAAACCAGGGCAGCAGCGGTGTTTTTGTAGCACTGCCTGCACCACCCGCACTACCCGCGCCCGCCGTGCGATGCCGCACGACGAGCGATATCACCACCAGCACGGGCATCAGAAAGGCAACGCGCATCAGCTTGGTGATGGTGGCGGCGTCGCCTGCCTCGGGCGACAGGCTGTAGCCTGCACCCACCACCTGCGCCACGTCATGAATCGTCGCGCCGATGAATTGGCCGGCCATCACCGCGTCAAAACCCAGCCATTTCGTGATGAGCGGGTAGACCACCATGGCCGCAGTAGACAGCGTGGTGACGCCCACCACCGTCAATGTGGTGTCGCGCTCCAAATTTGGGTTTTTAGGCAGCACACTTGAAATGGCCAACGCCGCCGATGCACCGCAAATAGCGGTGGCACCGCCAATCAGCACGCCCAGGCTACTTTCGACTTTGAACAACCTTGCAAGCAGCAAGCCGAGTGCAATCGTCAGGGTGACAGCAACCATCAACGCCACCACGGTTTGCCAGCCAAGTATGACGACGTGATCAATCGTCAGCCTGAGACCCAGCAGCGCCACGCCGAGGCGCAGCACTGTGCTGGACGCAAACTGAATGCCCGCAGCGCAGCGCGTGTCTTCACCGACGAAGTGCAGCGCCAAACCGAGGAGCAGCGCAAACAGCAGCATCGAGCCCTTGTAATGGCTGCCCAAAAAAGCTGCCGCCATGGCCACCAGTGCAGTGACCAGCAGGCCAGGAACGATCTTTTTTGTGAACTCTATTGCCGCATAAGGCGCAAGCGTGGTCATAAAGGCAGATTTTTAAAGCGGCTTCAAACTGTCAAATGCGTTCATGTAGCCATACAGAGCGACAGCGCCACCGGTGTGCAAGAACACCACGTTCTCACCCTTCTTGAAATAGCCCTTGCGGCACAGGTCAATCAGCCCCGCCATGCCTTTTCCCGAATACACCGGGTCCAGCAAAATGCCTTCGAGACGCGCCATCATGGTCACCGCTTCAACCATGCCGGGTGTGGTCACGCCGTAACCGCCGCCTACGTAGTCGCAGTTGGCCATAACGCTATCACGCTTGATAATGCCAGGCACGCCGAGCAGTTCGGCGGTTTTGACGGCCAGATTGTAGACATTGGTTTCTTGCGCTTCTTTTGCAGCACGCACGCCAATGCCCAGTACCGGAATCTGGCTGCGAGTGCCTTCAAAGCCCGCCACCAAACCTGCTTGTGTGCCTGCGCTGCCAGTGGCGTGCGTGACGCAGTTCACATTGAGCCCGAGCGTATTGAACTGGTCGACCATCTCCAGTGCGCACACCACATAGCCCAGCGCACCAATCGGGTTGGAGCCGCCGCCGGGGATGATGTACGGCTTTTGCCCCTTGGCGCGCAGGTCGTCGGCCAGCTTGGCCATGGCGGCGTTCATGTCAGTGCCGCCGGGTACTTCTTGCACATTCGCGCCGTACAAGTGGTCTAAAAACACGTTGCCTGAATGCTTGTAGTTGTCCAGCGTTGAGCCGGTACGGTCTTCCAGCAAAATCTCGCATTTCATGCCCATCTTGGCGGCTATCGCTACCGTTTGGCGGGCGTGGTTGGACTGGGTTGCACCCTGCGTGATGATGGTGTCTGCGCCATGTTTGACGGCATCGGCCATTAAAAACTCCAGCTTGCGGGTTTTGTTGCCTCCAGTGCCCAAGCCGGTACAGTCGTCACGCTTGACATACAGGTTGGGGCCGTCCAAAACTTCGGTCATGCGGGGCATAAATTCAAGCGGGGTGGGGCCGTGGGTGATGCGGACTCTGGGGAAGTTGGTGAGTTTCATGGGTGCTTTCTCTTGTGGCTTCAATTAAAAATTGGGAAGAGCGTTAGTGTGCAGCGGCTAACACGCTGACCGCCGCTACGATGCGGCCGATCAACACGCAGTTGTCATCCGTCGGCGAGAGCGGCGTGGACAAATCCAGCATCCGGTTTAACACATCCATCGATTTGGGGGCGTCAGGCTTGCTGGTCAGGTAGTGCCAATGCGCCTGGGTGCTGGTGAGGGCAACCGGCGTGGGCATGCCAAACCATTTGATGTGAAGGCCACGCCAGCTTTATTTTTTGCTTGGGCCGCCCGATAACCGTCAGTCACCGCGCCGGAAAAAGCAACACAAAGACCGCTGCTACTTTCATAGGTACACGCCAACCCGATAGCAAAAAAGCAGCCGAAACAACCCTGCAGCCCAATTTATATCGGCGCGAGCAGCTATCAATTATGTGCACTTTTGAAGCTTGTAGTGCTGGTGTTCAGTCGGTTTTCGGGTACGACGTTCAGCCCGCCAAACCCAAATAATTCGTCCTTTGTAGGCAGCGTCCTATGCAAAGTGCAGCGCAGTCTTATGCCCGTTTTTAGGGTTTGTGCGTAGGATGAAGATCAATTTGATAAACGTTTCTGCGCTGCAAGCATTGTTCGCACCTAGCCCTGCAAGACCACTAAGCATTTGGACCACACCATGTCAACCTTCAAAACTCCGATTGGCCGCGCTTCGGGTGTCGCCATGCCTCAAGACTTTGTATCGACTGACACCGCAGCGCTCGCATCCCATATGGGCCGCTGCGCCAGCGCCCGAAGTCGATTTTTTAGCGTCCATGCAGTAGCAGAGTCGGCTCGTAGTCTGTTGTTTTCACGCATGGTGACGGCAATTCTGATTGCTGCTGTGCTGGCAGGCGCTACAGCGTTGGTTTGAGGGTGTGAACGCACGCGCCACAGACGAGCTTGACCTTTTAAGTCCGTACGCAAGGGAGATATTTGCCACCCACTCGGGGGACAGCGAGCCGCTAATTCGTGCGGAGCTTTTTGGAGCGCAGCGCTTTGAAGAACATGGCCGAAGTCTTGCCCAGGCACAGTCGATTCAATCCACATCCACCTGGGGCGAAAGCCTGTCGTTTTTCCCGAGGGTGCATGAAAACATTGCGGCCCTTCGTCGTGCGTATGACTACATTGCCACCATTTCCGAAAGCGGTCAGTACGTAACCCCCGCGGCCGAGTGGCTGCTGGACAACTTTCATTTGGTAGAGGCGCAACTTCAGCAAATCTCGGAAGGCGTGCCGCGCCGCTATTACGCAGACTTACCAAAACTTGCCGACAAGCCCCTGGCAGGCTTGCCTCGGGTTTACGGCATTGCATGGGCGTATGTAGCGCATACCGACAGCGTTCTCGACCCCCATCTGTTCACCGCATTTCTCAGTGCTTACCAAGACGTGAGCGAGTTGAGTTTGGGTGAATTGTGGGCTCTGCCTACTACGCTTCGCGTGGTGCTGCTTGAAAATCTTCGGCGGGTAGCAGATCAGATCGCTGAGAGCAAAGCATCCCGCGAAGCCGCACACGCATTATGGGACGCCCCAACGCCGCTGCGTGAACAGGCACTTGACGAGCTGCTGGACCAGTTTCGCAGCATGGGACTGGAGCGGAGTTTTCTCACCCAGCTGTGGCAGCGCATACCCGACCATCCGACTGAGGCCAATGCGGTGTTGGTGCGCTGGACCGCCCAGCACTGCCCGAATGGCCTTGCGCTGATTGCCGACAGCCAGTCGGCTCAGGTATCAAGCAACCTGACGATCAGCAGCATCATCAATAGCTTGCGCATGATTGGTCAGGTGGAGTGGAGCGAGCTGATTGAGCCAGTAAGCCGGTCACTGCAAGTGCTCAGGCAATTGCCAAACTACGCGCTTGAAAGCGAAGGCACACGCAAGCAAATTACGCAGGCAATGGAGAAAGTCGCGCGTGACACGGGCGCCTCTGAGGTCGAAGTTGCCAGGGCGGCTGTGAGCAGCGCACGGCAAGCCGCGGAGCTTCCCACCTTCAATGCGGCCAGTGGCCAGGGCAGCGCCGCCTTTTATTTGATTGGGCCTGGGCGAGCGGCTCTGGTTGCCTCAGTTCTGGCCGCCAACACCCACCCACCAAGGGCACGTCGGTTTCACGTGCCTTGGCCCGCAAACCACCAAGCTTGGCGACTGCCGCTGTATCTGTTGGCACTGTTGATTGGCACGCTCCAAGTGCTGATTTATGCGGCGCAGGGTCAGCACGGCCTGCCATCATTGCCATGGCAAGGCTGGCTTGCACTTTTACTGATGGCATGGCCTGCCTCTGAGGCTGTCTCAGCCGTGATTCACAGGGTGATTGCCGAATCGACCCGCGTTAAATCTCTGCCCCGGCTGGACTTTGCGCATGGGATAGAAGCCGAGCATCGCGTACTGGTGGTCGTGCCGTGCATGCTCACTTCGACGCAAGGCAACCGCGCACTGACAGAAAGACTGCGGTTGCATTGGCTGGCCAACCTCGAAAACAACGCGCAGTTTGCGCTTCTGTCTGACTGGGCCGATGCAGCAGAAGCCAGCATGCCTGGAGACAGTGGCCTGCTCGAGGATGCTGTGGCACGGGTTGCCCGGCTTAATACCAGTTATCCACCGGCTGACGGCCATCCGCCGCGTTTTCTGGTTATTCACAGACCACGCGTGTGGAGCCAGACGCAGGGCAAATGGATTGGATGGGAGCGAAAACGCGGCAAGCTGGAAGCGCTGGTGCGGGTCATTGCCACTGAACACAGCGAAAGCGCAGCAGCTTTTAGAGGGGGAGAATTCATATTCAGCCGCGACATGGTGCTGGCCCGCAATATCGCGTACGTCCTGACGCTGGACAGCGACACCGGTTTGCCGCCCGCAGCCTTGCGCGAGCTGGTTGCCATCGCTGCCCACCCGCTGAACACTCCGCAAATTGACACCCAGTGCAGGCGCATCACGCGTGGCTACGGAATTTTTCAGCCCAGGGTCGTCACACCATTGCCGCAGCCCGAAGAGCGAACGCCGTTTCACGCCATGTTTGCCGGGCAATGCGGGATCGACCCGTACAGCAGCGGGACGTCGGATCTGTACCAGGACCTGTTTGACATAGGTACGTTTACCGGCAAGGGGCTGCTCAACGTCAAAGCGGTTTACGCGGTGCTCAATGAACGGTTTGACGACAGCTGCGTGTTGAGCCATGACTTGCTGGAGGGTACGCTGGCACGGTGCGCCTACGTGAGCGATATTGCGCTGGTAGAAGACCATCCGCACCACTCGGGCGTGGATGACTCGCGGCACCACCGCTGGACGCGCGGCGACTGGCAATTGTTGCCGCTGATGCTGCACCCGAAAAAATTCGGTATTGACAGCCTGGGGCTGTGGAAGATGCTGGACAACCTGCGCCGTTCTTTGTTGGTACCTGTGTCTCTGGCCTTATTGGTATGGGTGTCGTTCACCGATGCCTTGCCAATTGCTGCCGCACTGGTGGTGGTGTTGGCGGCGTTTTTAGCCGGGCCGCTGCTGGGTGCATTGGCTGGGCTGGTGCCAACGCGGCGCGGCATCGCCCTGCTGCATTTTTTTCACATCGGCATGGTTCAGGTGTGGCGCGCGATTTGCGCCGCGCTGTGGCAATTCAGCCAGTTGTTCGCAAAGTCGATTTTGCAGGTCGATGCGATCGTGCGCGCGCTGTGGCGCTTGATGGTCAGCCGCAACCAACTGCTGCAGTGGACCACCGCCGCCCAGGCGCAGGCAGCAGCCAGATACGCGCTGCCGGTGTTCATGCGTGCGAATATGGCTATGTCGCTGGTGTGCGTTGCGCTGGCAGGGCTGTCACTGCTGGGGCCTCACCCAGCCATAGGCAGCGCTCTTTTTTTAATTTGGGCGTGTGCGCCACTTTTTGCCTGGTGGGCAAGCAAGCCGCGTAATGCGTTGAAAGCCCAGCAGCCCAGCATTGAAGACAAACAATACCTTGAGGGCATTGCCCGAGCTACATGGCAGTTCTTTGACAGCTGCGTCAGCGCCGCTGACAACCATCTTCCACCCGACAACCTGCAGATAGACACCGAACCCACGCTGGCACACCGAACATCGCCCACCAATATCGGGCTGTATCTGCTGTCGGTAAGCTGTGCGCGGGAGTTTGGCTGGATCAGTACTGCACAAATGGCTGCGCGCCTTGGCGACACATTGGCAACCATGGACCGCTTGCCCAAGCACGACGGGCACTTCTACAACTGGTACCAAACCGAAACGCTGGATCTGCTGCAGCCAGCATATGTTTCAACCGTGGACAGCGGCAACCTCGCTGGCCATTTGCTGGCAGTTAGCGGCGCATGCGCCTCCATAACTCGCAATGCCGACACAACGCTGGATGAAAAACTGCAGCTTAAACAGATAGCGCAGAAATGTTTACAGCTGGCGATGGCAATGGACTTCCGGGGCCTTTACAACCCCAAGCGGCACTTGTTTCATATTGGCCTTCGGGTACATGAACATGCACTGGACGCCAGTTACTACGACTTGTTGGCGTCAGAGTCGCGCCTGGCGAGTTTTTTTGCAATTGCCAAGGGCGACGTGCCGCGCCGCCACTGGATGGCGCTGAGCCGCGCCTTTTTATCCAGCGGTGTCACCCCCGGTTTGAAATCCTGGTCTGGGTCCATGTTTGAATACCTGATGCCGTCTCTCGTGATGCAAGAACCCGAGCAAGGGCTGTTAAATACATCCAACCTCGCTGCAATTGCCGAACAACAGATTTTCAGCCTCGCGCACGGCCTGCCTTGGGGAATTTCTGAGTCGGCCTATTTTGGACAAGACCATTCACTGGCTTACCAGTATTCGCCATTTGGCGTGCCGCGACTTGCCCTTCGGCGAACGCCTGCTGCAGATCGCGTAATCGCGCCCTATGCGTCACTGATGGCGACCATGCTCGTGCCCATCGACGCAATTGCCAACCTGCGCGAGCTTGAAAAATTGGGAGCAAGAGGCGAATATGGGTTTATGGATGCAGTTGATTTCACTACGTCGCGGCAGCCAGGAACACACCGCTTCAGCGTCGTCAAAACTTACATGGCGCACCACCAGGGAATGGCGCTGGTCGCACTGTGCAACGTGCTTTGCGCAAATGCTCCACAGCGCTGGTTTGCGCAAACACCGCTGGTAGCGGCGTACGACACGCTGCTACACGAACGTTGCCCGCGTCAGGTCATCAGTACCGCCAATCCGCGCGATTTGCCAGACTCTGATGGCGCAGCTCTGGCCAGCACGTTCCAGTCACGCACCATCGACCCCAGCAGCGGGAAATGGCAGCCCACCCACCTTTTGTCGAATGGCCGATACAGCGTGGCGCTGCGACCGAATGGAGCGGGTGTGAGTCGTTGGCGGAAAGGCGGCGTTAACCGCAACGTCAACCGCTGGCGTGATGATTTGCTGCGCGACCAGTACGGCACGTTTGTCTACCTGCGCACTTCGTTGAAGGCGCAGCCCTACTCTGTCACATCGCACCCTGCGCCCAACCCGAACTGGCGATACACGGCACTTTTTTTGGCGGATCGGGTGCAGTTCAACTGCACATCAGACAAGCTCGACGTCTGCACCACGGTATTGGTCAGCCCAGAGGACGACACAGAAATTCGGACCGTAGTGCTGAACAACCTCACCCAGCAGGACGCCACCTATGAAGTGATGTCATGCTTTGAAGTAGCGCTGTCAGACGCCAAAGCGGACGAAGCGCATCCGGCTTTTTCCAACCTTTTTGTTGAAACCGAGTGGCACAAGCCCTGGCGCGCACTCGTCATGTCGCGCCGCCCGCGCCTGCATGGCGAGGCCGTGTTGTCAGCAGCGCATTTTTTGGCTGAAGCCGATGCCGAAGTGGTTTCAATTGATTGCGCGGCCGACCGAAGAGCGTTTTTGGGACGCAGTCAGTCACGCGCGCAACCTGCAATCGGTCAGCAAGCCTGGTTCGACGACCATCAGGCTGGAACCGAAGCAGGTAAACAGCCCATCAATGGCCTGGATCCGGTTGCGTGTTTGCGCGTAACCATACGCATCCCAGCGGGCGGAATCGCACGGCTGAGCTTCGCCACCGCCGTGGCGCTGAGCAAGCCTGATCTGATCAGCAGCATCGACAAATACCTTCAACCGATGCACGTTGAACGGGCCACCCGAATGGCGGCCACATTGGCACAGGTTCGCCTCAGGGATTTGGGCATTGATGTTGACGAAAACGCGGCGTTGCAGGACTTGACCACGGCGCTCATGTACCGCGCCCAACGCGCACCTTCTGGCTCGGCTCTGGTAGACCAGCGGGTGTTGTGGCGTCTCGGTATTTCGGGGGATAAACCCATCTTGCTGGTGCGCATCCATTCGAGCGAGGGAATGGCACTTATCCAGTCACTCCTCCGGGCGCAACCGTGGTGGAGTTTTGGCGGACTGGCCACCGACGTGGTGGTGCTCAACAGCGAGGCAAACTCCTACCTGTCCCCCCTGCAACGCGAAATCACCGTGCAGCGCGACCGACTGACTCAAAAAACGCAGTACAGCTTTCCGCCCACCGACGCAGCAGGTTTTTATCTTTTACGCGAGCACGAGGTGTCAGCCTCTGAAAAACTTGCCCTTGCGGCGCTGGCGCGCGTGGTTTTTACCGCCGAGGGCCGCCCGATCGAAACCCAGGTGATGGCGTTGCAGGCAATTTGGGGGAAGCGCCCTGCCGCACTGCCGAATTCGCGCACCAATGCGGTACGTGCAACGTTGCCCTCCCTGCCAGCGCGCACCACAACCACCGACACGCCCACTGGCCGCTTCGATGCGGCAACCGGCGAGTTTCAATTTGAAGTGGATGCCACTCGCCGCCCCCCACGGCCGTGGGTCAATGTGATCGCAAATGCTGTGTTCGGCTTTCAGATATCCGAAGCAGGCAGCGGTTATACATGGGCCACCAATAGCCGTCTGCACCAGGTCACGCCTTGGACCAATGACGCTGTAGAAGACCCTGCACATGAGCATTTTCAACTGCAGGATCTGGCATCTGGCGAGCTGCTGCACCTGACGCCAGGCAGCACCCGCGTGGACACCCGGCACCGGGTGCGGCACGGCCAGGGCTACAGCACCTTTGAGTCTGCGCACAACGACATGGATATGCGTTGCACGTTCTTTGTCGATGCGATCGAGTCCGTCAAGCTGGTGCATGTTGAGCTGCGCAATGCCGGTGCCCAGCCCAGAAAATTGCGAGCATTGGCGATGGTCGAATGGCAGATGGGCGCAGCGCTTGCTGAAAGTCAAACGCTCATGTGTTGGGCGTCTAGCGGCATTCCGGCAGTCTTCGCCCAGCAGCGCGAAAGCCGCGCTGGATTCGGCGGCAGCACCGCATTTTTAGCGATGGCTGGCCTTCCTGGCGCCGTGCAGTGGACTTGTGAGCGAAATGAATTTTTTACAGTTGGCGGCCGACTTGAATGGCCTGCAGACTTGGAGCAGCGCAGCGGCGGCGGTTTGAACCCCTGTGGCGCGCTGGCCAGCAGCTTTGTACTCGCGCCAGGGGAGGTGCACCACTACACCATGGCGTTGGGCCACGCCTCCGATGGCGCGCACGCTGAGCAACTGGCCAAGCGCTGGTGCAGCAAGCCGCCAGGCGATGTGCTGCAAGCTTTGGCAGGTGTTAAAGCGTTCTGGCGTGACCTGCAACACCACATTCAAGTGCAAACGCCAGACCCCCTGTTTGACGCACTGATAAACCGCTGGCTGCTTTACCAAACGCTCACCTCGCGCTTATGGTCAAAGGCCGGTTTCTATCAGGCCGGCGGGGCATTTGGCTTTCGGGATCAACTGCAAGACAGTATGGCGTTTGCCATGGCGGCGCCCGAGCGCTTGCGACAACAAATTGTGCTGAACGCCTCGCGCCAGTTTGCAGAGGGCGACGTGCAGCATTGGTGGCACGCCCCAGGCGGTGAAGGCGTGCGCACCCATTTCAGCGACGACTTGCTGTGGCTGCCGTTTGCGTGCGCACACTACGTTGATGTAACTGGGGATGCATCTGTGCTCGATGAGCAAGTTCCCTTCATTGCTGGCGCAGCGATCCCTGACGGCGCAGAAGACGCCTACTACGCGCCTGAAATCAGCGACGAAACTGCCACCCTTTACGAGCACTGCGCGCGCACCATTGACCGCAGCCTCCCGACGGGCACGCACGGCTTGCCGTTGATGGGAACGGGCGACTGGAACGACGGCATGAACCGCGTGGGCCACGAAGGCAAAGGCGAATCGGTGTGGCTGGCCTGGTTTTTGTGCCGGGTGGTCACCGACTTTGCACCGCTTGCTGCTGCACGCGGTGACCACGCCAGAGCCAGGCGCTGGACCAACGCGCGCCTGGGCTGGATTGAGGCGCTGCACACCCACGGCTGGGACGGCCAGTACTTCAAACGCGCCTTTTTCGACAACGGCGCGCCGCTGGGCTCGTCAGCCAACAACGAATGCCGCATTGACCTGATCGCCCAGGCTTGGTCGGTGCTCTCTGGCGCATCGACTCCCAACTTCACCGGCCCAGCGCTGCGTGCAATGAACGCGCAACTGGTGGACCCCGAAGAAGGTTTGCTGCATCTTCTAACCCCGCCGTTGGCCAGATCAGAAAACAACCCAGGCTACATTCAGGCGTATCCACCCGGCGTGCGGGAAAACGGCGGGCAGTACAACCATGCCGCTGTGTGGGCGCTGATGGCACAAGCGCAAACCGGCGATACAAAAGCCGCGTGGGACAGTTTCAGGGCAATCAGCCCTGCCCACCGCACCCAGCACGTGCAGCGCGGCCCAAAGTACGAGCTAGAACCCTATGTAGTCGCTGGCGACATCTATGGCGCAGCACCGTACACTGGCCGCGGCGGCTGGAGCTGGTACACCGGATCTGCTGCGTGGCTGTATCGCGCAGCGCTTGAGTCACTGCTGGGATTGAAAATTCGCCAAGGTGAGATGTCGCTTTCGCCGTGCGTGCCAGACGACTGGCCTTCGTTTGAAGTCACCCTCAAGCTGGATGGCAAGTCCATAACGATTCTCTGGCAACGCGCCAGGGCACCCGACATGAAGGCGGATCGTATCGTTGGGGTCGGAGAGATTGTGCGGGTGGCGGAGTTGCCGGCAAGCGCAGTGCTGGTAGTCTTTCAACACGTAAAGGAAATACCATGAATGCGCGGACTTCTGGCTACTTCATCGGGATCAAGCGGCACTTTCATCGAGTGAAAGATTTTGCACTGCTGGCGGCACTGGCAGTGGTCGCAAATGTTGTGTTTTCACCCGCTGTGGGTGCAACGTCAATTTGCCGTTGGGTTGACAAGAACGGAAAGGTACAGTTTTCTGATGTGGTCCCAGAAAGCTACAAGAGTGTCGTGACCTGCACCCACACTGAAAAAACTGCAACGCCTGCTAACCAACGCGCGGCAAATGACAGCCTCAAGGATCGCCGTAACAACACGAGCCCACCCGCAACTGCGGCATCAAACGCGGTTCCTCCTCGAGCAACGGCCTCCCAGTCCACCGCGAAGCGACCCGGCGAGAAGGTCACTGAAAATACAAATTGCCAAACCTGGCGGCGCCTCTACGACGAAAGCGGCGCATGCTTCGCGCCATTCAGGACTGCACGGGGAGGCATCAAGGCAGAGGCATTTGCGGCATGCAACGAAGTACCAAATCCCGAAGCAAAGTGCGGCCCGCAAAGCAACTGACATGTGGGCAGCCAGCGCCGCGCCGCCTTGCGCTCTCGCCTGCCTGGTGTCGATTGACCACATGACCCAAACCCAGCCCACTGTCATCCTGACAGCCACTTCGGTGTACTTCAGCTACCAAGACCAAGCGCTCTTCAGCAACTTTTCAGCCCAGATTGCAGATGGCATCACGCTGGTACGCGGCGGTGACGGCTGCGGAAAAAGCACACTGCTTCGGCTGCTGGCAGGGGCGCTCATGGCAGAGGGCGGGCAGTTGCTCATCAACGGTGTTGATCTAAAGGCGCACCCGGCGAGCTACAAAGCCCAGGTATTCTGGACTGAGCCGCGCGCTGACGCATTTGACCAATTGCGCGTGCGGGACTATTTTGAAATGCAACGCTCAAAATACGACAGTTTTGATAACTTCTTGCTGGCGGAGATGACAGATGGCTTGGGTCTGCAAGAGCACATGCACAAGCAGCTCTTCATGTTGTCCACGGGCTCAAAGCGGAAGGTTTTTCTTGCCGCGGCGTTCGCCTCCGGCGCAGCCGTGACGCTGCTCGATGGGCCCTTCGCTGCGTTGGATGCAGTGTCAATTGAATTCCTGGTGCGGTGGCTGGAAATTGCCAGGAATGTCAAAAACAGGGCCTTGGTAGTGGCCGATTACCTTGCAACTGATGGACTGCCTTTGACACAGACGATTGACTTGGGTGATTGAGTTTTTCATGTCCAATATCGTCATGAACCATCCCATCCCAACCACCAGCACAACCGACCAGCGCCTGACCGATCTGGAAATCAAAGCGACTTACACCGAAGAGTTACTGGAACAACTGGACGCGGTAATCATTCGCCAGCAACAGCAAATGGATAAGCTCTTCGGGGAGGTGGCGGCATTGAGGCAATCAAACAAGGACGCGGGCACCGGCTTGCGCGCGTCTGGCGAACACCCCCTGCGTGACGACCTACCGCCCCACTTCTAAGCGCAACAAGCACAATAGACGCTACAAGTATGATAGCTTCTTGCGCCCGTATTTATTGAGCTAAAGCCCAAAAAAGCTAAAAAAAATACCCGCTATGCGAAAGTAGCGGGCATTTGATGTGGGTTTGGGGTGGCTGATGGGGCTCGAACCCACGACAACAGGAATCACAATCCTGGACTCTACCAACTGAGCTACAGCCACCG
>ENA-OFCE01000304-OFCE01000304.1-metagenomes-genome-assembly--contig:-NODE-304-length-33294-cov-2.712416_pt1 | contig 33294 bp, 42 predicted proteins | sample MGYA00153388_OFCE01 | MGnify analysis MGYA00153388 | reverse complement strand
ACCATTGTACGCTTATCTATAGGCTGGGCTCTGCATATTGGGTCAGATGTAGATCGCAAAGAGCTGTTCAAAGAGGCTGATAAAAATATGTATCAAGATAAAATGCTCCATAGGATCGGTTAGATCACATAGTAATATTTGTATTATGATTCCCTTTAAATAGGGCATAATAGGTAAAGATTTGCGGCAGGTTTTACCTATTATAAAAGGAGGCGATGGGGTTGCGTTTGAGGCAAACAGATACACCTTTGCTGGCTGCAATGCAGCATTATGTACAAGAGGAAGTGATTCCTTTTCATACTCCAGGGCATAAGCAAGGTAAAGGAATGCATCATACATTAGAAAGAATAATAGGCAGAGGTACCCTAGCCTTGGATTTGGCTTTAATGGAAGAATTAGATGATTTTCATGAACCCTATGGCTGTATAAAGGATGCTCAGGAGTTGGCGGCACAGCTCTATGGTGCCGATCATAGTTTTTTTGTTATCAATGGTACAACTGGCGGAATTTATGCAATGATATTAGCTGTTGCGGTTCTATTATTGGTGGGATTATTTTAAGTGGGGCGATTCCAATCTTCATGCAGCCAGAAGTTGATAATGACTTAGGACTGGCAATGGGAGTTACGCCAGAAACGGTAGAGAATACAGTGCTCCAGCATCCAGATGCTAAAGGGGTACTCATTATTAATCCTAATTATTATGGGGTTGCTGTAGATTTAAAAAAGATTGTAAATCTTGTTCATAAACATAACATGGTGGTACTGGTAGATGAAGCTCATGGTCCTCACCTGCGTTTTAGCAATCGTCTGCCAATACAAGCTTTGGATGCTGGGGCTGATATTTGTGCCCAGAGTACTCATAAGATTATTGGCGCATTGACCCAATGCTCTTTAGTTCATTGTCGAGAGGGGCGTATTCGCGTACCTCATCTAAAAGCAATGCTGCAGTTAACTCAGTCTACCAGTCCTAACTACATTATGTTGGTATCCTTAGATGTAGCTCGTATGCAAATGGCTTTAGAAGGGCCGAAACTCATTGAACGATCCATTGACTTAGCCAATTGGACAAGGCAGGAAATTAATAAAATACCTGGTTTATATAGTTTTGGTTCTGAGAAAAAGGGTGATCCGGGAATATTTGATTTAGATCCGACGAAAGTTACAGTTACGGTCAAAGGGCTGGGATTAACAGGCCCTGAGGCAGAGCGGATTTTGCGTCATCAATATAAAATACAAGTTGAGCTTTCTGATTTATATAATCTTCTTTTTTTAATTACCTTAGGGGATCGAGAACAAGAAGTGCATCTGTTGGTGGCAGCTCTTCGGGATATGGCAGAAAAATATGCAAAGGCTTATGACTTTTCCTTACTAGAACGCTGTATTAATGCACCTTATCCAGTAGCGCCTCAAGGTGTTTTATCTCCTCGTGAGGCTTTATTCGGCAACACCTGCATGGTACCCTTTGCTCATTCGGCAGGAATGATTTGTGCTGAAATTGTCACCTTTTATCCTCCTGGTATCCCTGTGGTATGTCCGGGAGAACGGATAACTCAAGAAATTATCGATTATTGTCAACTGCTTCAGCAAAGTGGCATGCATGTGTCTGGACCAGAAGACTATACATTAAAAACAATTAAAGTGGTGGATTAAATGAATGGTAAATTAATTATTATTGAAGCCGGAGATGGCAGTGGCAAAGCAACACAGACAGAAAAACTATATCATCGTTTGAAAGAAGAAAAAAGAACAGTACGCAAAGTGAGCTTTCCAGACTATAAAAGTAGTTCGTCAGCACTAATAAAAATGTATCTCAATGGTGATTTTGGCAATAGTCCTGATTCGGTAAACCCTTATGCTGCTTCCAGTTTCTATGCAGTAGATCGTTATGCATCCTACAAGCAAGATTGGGGTGATTTTTATAAACAGGGTGGAATTATCATTGCCGATCGTTATACTACGTCCAATATGGTTCATCAAGCTGTAAAAATTCATGTACAGGAAGAAAAGGATGCTTTTTTAGATTGGCTCTGGGACTTAGAGTTTGTAAAATTCGGTTTACCGATTCCAGATGGTGTGATTTTTCTAGATATGCCGCCAATGTATAGCAAAATTCTTAGGGAAGAACGCGCTAAAATTAACGGGCAGCAAACTCCTGATATTCATGAACGAGATGAGCAGTATTTAGAAAACTGCTATAGTAACTATTGTGCGATCGCCGATAAGTATAATTGGTGTAAGATTTCCTGCATTCATCATACACGATTAAAGACAGTCGATGAAATTCATGAAGACGTCTATCAATCGGTACAAAATATACTAGCAAATAACAAGTAAAGTTTCAGCTTATTGAAAAACATAAATTCTATGAACCACAAAGGCATAAAATAGAAACCTTTAACCCTTTGTGTACTTTGCGCCTTTGTGGTTCGATTCGTTTTATATGTTTTAAAGGGCACGTAGTTTTTACTATTTAATTATCTAAAAATTGCGTATATTAATGAAAACATGCAGGATTATCGATAATATATGTACAATGTAATAAGTATATTGTTGATTTAAGATTACAATGGATTTTGCATGGGGGGAATTCGGATGCTGATTGTTCTGCTTGGTCCAACTGGATCGGGAAAAAGCACGATTGAAAAGAAAATGGGACAGAGTGGAATGCATAGGCTGAGGTCCCACACTACTCGTCTTAAAAAAAATGGTGAGTCTGAAGAGGCCTATTATTTCGTCAAAAAAGAAGATTTCAAAAAAGTGGATTTAGTGGAAAGTGTGCTTTATAAAAATAGTTTTTTTGGACTGAGTCGGGAAGAAGTGGAGATTGCGAAAACCAAAGATTGTGTAGTTACTCTCGATTGGAATGGAGCTCAGCAAATTAAACATCGCATTCCATTTGCAGTTACCGTATTTATTGATTGTCCCATGTATCAGTTGGAAAAACGCTTGCCAATTGAAATCGATAGTGAAAAACGCAAAAAGATTATGGCCCAGGTGGTATTAGATTCTAAATGCGCTGCCAACTGTGATTATATTGTAAGGAATTATGATGGGCAATTAGATGAAGCGTGTGCTCAACTATTAGAAATTTGCCGTGAAAGTAAAAAAATGAGTAATAAACTAATTGATGGTTAATATAAAAGGTAGGAACTATTAAATTATATAGTTTCTACCTTTTTATAGCATAAGAATGCACAAGTGTTAGAGGATGAAAGTGACATCGACCTGTCATTGCGAGCATAGCGAAGCAATCCCCTGCTTGTTAGGAGATTGCTTCACTCTGTTCGCAAATGACAACGAAAATACAAATTATTTTTTATATGGAGACCATTATTTTATAATGGGGAAAGCTAGTGTTATAATGAACAGGATGAATGACAGAATTTGGAGGTACCATGGACCGCTCACATTCTCTAGGAGAAGAAAAGATATCAACGCTATTGTGGAGATTTTCCCTGCCGGCAATTACCGGGATGGTAGTTAATGCTTTTTATAATGTTATCGATAGTATATTTGTAGGGCGTGGCGTAGGTGAAATTGGTCTTACGGCAGTTACGATAGCCTTTCCAATTATGATTGTATTAATGGGTTTTGGGATGTTGGTAGGAGTAGGGGCTGCCGCAGTTGTTTCTTTGAGGATGGGGGAGAAGCAGCAGCAGCAAGCGGAAAAAATATTAGGGAATGCCTTTACTCTTTCCATGATATTATCGGCAGCTTTTACGGGATCGGTCTTGTTGTTTCTAGATCCGATCTTAATGATGTTAGGCGCAGAGCCAGATGTGCTGCCTTATGCCAGAGAGTTTACAAGAATTATTGTCCTTGGCAGTCCATTTATGTATATTGGTTTTGGTTTGAATAATATAGTACGTGCTGAGGGCAATCCTCAAATGGCCATGTCTACTACACTCATCTCTGCAGGATTAAATATTGTGTTAAACCCTTTGTTCATATTTACTTTCCACTTAGGAATTGGTGGGTCGGCCTTAGCAACAGTGCTATCCCAAGGGGTATCAGCAATATGGGTGTTAGTTTATTTTTTGCGGGGGAAAAGTGTATTAAGGCTGCGAAAAAAGAATTTTTCCTTAGATAAAAGGATTGTTCGCAGTATTTTCGAGATTGGAATGTCGCCTTTTTTAATGCAGATTGCTTCAAGTTTAACCACGGTTTTGTTTAATTATACGTTATTACGGTATAGTGGAGAATTGGCGGTCGCTTCCATTGGAATTATCAATCGAATGGGTATGCTCATGTTGATGCCCATTTTTGGGATTAGCCAAGGGCTTCAGCCAATCATTGGTTATAATTATGGAGCAGGGAATTATGATCGGGTTATGAAAGCTTTAAAAATAGCAATCGGTGCTGCAACTTTATTTTCGACAGTCGGCTTCTTACTCATTCAGATTTTTGATAAGCAGATTATTATGCTGTTTAATGATAATCCTGAGTTGATTTTGTTAGGGTCTGAGGCAATGCGGATTAATTTGTGTATGCTTCCGGTCATTGGTTTTCAAATTATTGGTGCTAATTATTTTCAGGCAGTGGGTAAAGCCAGTTATGCCATTGTACTTAGTATGTCGCGGCAATTAATTATCTTAATTCCTTTAATATTGCTATTGCCAAGGCTGCTCGGTTTACATGGGGTTTGGCTGGCAAGTCCGATAGCAGATTTCTCGGCTGCTTTGTTAACTGGCATATTCTTATTCCGCGAGCTTCGTAAGTTGAGTCAAAAGTGATGGATCTTTGGCACCGAAGTAAGATGAGTCACGTAAATATGGGAAAGATAATTTCTCAAGTTAAAAGCATAAATTGATTATTTGCTGGAAAACAATTATAATTTAGATGCAATCCTATGTTTGTCTAATGATGAAGTTCGTAAGTGCGGGTGATGCTGCTCAAATAGAGTTAGCACTCCAGCAAAGAGCAGATCTTTTCTTTATGAGAGTATTATAGTAAGGCTAGTATATATTATAGCTTGAAAGGCAGTGACCTACATGAAAATAAATAATTTAGGAGCTACCCAAATACCTTCACTAGTGGAACGGGATGGGGGGAGCAAGGCGGAAAAATCCTTAAGTCATTTTTCCTCTGATTTACTTAAAAGCCAAGATGGGCAATCTCGCGAGAGATTAAATCAATTATTGGCGGAAATAGATAAACGCGGTAAGCGTTTAGGTGAAGTGCCAACCTATGCTGAACTCAAGAAATATCGGGAAGTCATAAGGCAATTTGTCGGTGAAGCTGTAGGACGTATGTATACATTGCAATCGCAGCAAGGGTGGGATCGCCATGGGAGGCAGAAGGTGTATACAATCATTAAAAAGGTAGATGCTACCTTAGATAGTCTGACAGAAGATGTACGCGTGGGAGAAGAACGTCAATTGGATATTCTGGCGAAACAAGATGCGATTCGTGGCATGCTAGTCGATCTGTATACATAGAGGTGCAACGATGAAGTGGACCGATATCATTGGGCATAAAGATCAGGTAACTATGCTGCGTCATATGGAGAGCAGCAGACGCATGCCACATGCTGTTTTATTTGCGGGACCTAAAGGCATTGGTAAAAACCTGGTGGCGAATGTCGCTGCGGCAGCTTTATTATGCAGTGACCAAGAAGAGCGCCCTTGTGGTCGTTGCCATTCTTGTCAGCAAATATCCTATGGCAGTCATCCCGATTTTCTCCTCATTTCCCCTGATGGGACCAATATAAAGATTGAACAAATTCGAATGTTGCAGCAGGAATTGTCAATGGCATCTTTTAGCGGACAGCGTCGCGTCTGCATCATTGATGGTGCTGAGCTCATGACGACTCAAGCTGCCAATAGTTTGCTAAAAGTTCTAGAAGACCCTCCTGGGGAAATTGTTTTTCTTTTATTAGCAGCCAATAAACAAATGCTGCTTACTACGATTATATCTCGATGCATGGTGATTGCTTTTCAGCCTTTAGCAGACGAGCCATTGGCTCAGGATTTAATGGCTAAAGGTTATTTGCCAGAAACTTCGGAAGTAGCAGCCCGCTTAAGCGGCGGCCGAATGGGAATTGCTCTTGCTCTTTTGGAACCTGAAGGCCTTGCCCTGCGTAATCAGGCTCTGGAAATGATCCAAAATCTAATGGATTCCAAACTGGAAGCGGTCTGGCATTCAGCTGGAGTATTGGAAAAAATGGAACGTAATGATATTTTGGAATTTATAAAGTATGTAACTTATATCTTGCGTGATATACTATTGCTTGTTACTGGACAGGGCAAGCAATTGTTATTTAATATAGATGTTGCAGAAGAATTGTGTGAAGTAGCGGACATGTGGAGTGAAAAACGGCTAGTAACAGCCATTAGGGCAGTGGAGACAGCTAGACGGGCTCTGCTGGCCAATGCAAATACAAGGCTTACGAGTGAAGCGTTATTGATAAGAATATATGACTTAGCAAGGGAGGTTTGAAGGTGGAGACAGTAGTCGGAGTACGTTTTAAAAAAGCTGGCAAGGTATATTATTTTGCACCTGGTGAAATTGTCCTGGTGGCAGGAGATTTTGTAATTGTTGAAACTGCCAGAGGGTTAGAATATGGAGAAGTTGTTATTGGACCGCGTCAGGTAGGAGAGGATGCTATTGTAGCACCATTAAAAACCGTACAGCGTAAAGCCACTGCCGAAGATGGCGCTAAAGTGGAAGAAAATAGAGAAAAGCAAAAAGAAGCCTTCTCTACTTGTGAGCAGAAGATCAAAGCTCATAACTTAAATATGAAGTTAGTGGATGTAGAGTATACCTTTGATGTAAATAAAATCATTTTTTATTTCACGGCAGAAGGTCGTATTGATTTTAGGGATCTAGTAAAAGATTTGGCAGCTGTATTTCGTACTCCCTGCTGCAGTCTTTTAAATACGTGTAACTCAATGCAATCCATCGTGTAATTAGATCTATGAATACCAGCATTACAAATGCAATTAATGCACTCCCATGTACGCTGGTTACGGTACTTACCACCAATGCCACCACGATTTTGAATAGCCAGGCATCAGCTAGGCTTTGCCCTGCTTTCATAATGGCTTTTAACAAATTTTCTAAATCCAACTACCCCACCCCCAAATTAATTATAAAAAATAGAGCCTCATGGCTCCTACTCAGTAATTAGACTTTTTGCAACTTCTTCACGGTATTCTTCCGGTACATCAGATTCAAGCACCATACGTCCTGCTTTTACAAGATATGTATATGCTGTAATCTTCCATATAATCAGCATGTTAGTTCCCTCCTTTCAAGGTTTCGACTTGTGCAGATAAATCTAACATGGCTTGCCAAAGATCAGCTGTATTTTGATCTATAGGCGGTGTAATAATCTGTGTACCGCCGTTTTCTGGTTCGCTTGGATCTTCTTGTTTTTGAATATCTCTCAATTCCCACCCTGTGCCAACAAAAACCGCCTGTTTACCTTCTGGTATTTCAGGCGGTTTTTTATCCGTTGCAAAAGCAGGTATAAGAGGATCTTGCGTTATAGGGCAAGTATCTGCATCCCCTGTACTAATATAAACATTCGTTATAGGATCATAGTGATAAATTTTCATTTCATCCTCCTAATATTTTATGACTGCAAAGAGAGCTATGTTGTGTGGACGAGATTCCAAACCACCGGAAGACCATGTTGCAAGTATCCTTGATGTGTTGTTAGATGTATTTACACCATTTTGATTCGAATACAAGACTCCTCCATCCCCATTTGTTAGCAATGGGGCTGTGTTATTATTAATGCTGCTAGTTTTTACTAGGGATGGACCCGTCCATCCAACTTGATCGTGATAATGCGACTTGTTTTCATCTGTCTGAGTGCTTCTTATTGATCTACCTAGGTCAATTCCACGACCATCGTCCCATCCACGAATAAATTCGCCACGAAAGTCAGGTAACCTTATGGTAGTACTACCATCACCTACACCAAACGCGCCTCCACCCCATAATGCTTCTGACACTATCAACCCATTGTCGATTGCAAATTTAGTTAACCGTGGATAGGCTGCACGGCTGATTAAACTACCATTACATTTTAGATAACCAGGGCGTACGATCATATCAAAAATAGGATTGCCAATTGATACACCATCCCGTATATCATCCACGATCCATTTTACTGTGCCATCCGCGACTAATTGCCCTATTGCTGTCCATGTTGGTTCTGCTGCTCCACTCACACCCGCCACTACACATTCAAAACGTTTATAACTTGATCCTGTCGACGAATAACAAATATCACCGACTGAATAGGCGTGATTAGGTTGCCATAGGTGCAAAGCAGCCAATAAATTGTGCGCATGTAGGTCTTTGTTGTGGTTCTCCAATATCGATGCCGTAACCAGACCATTTTGATTTATTGTCGCCGTTATACTTGCTGCATTACTTACTACAATATCATAGCTAAACTCACTCGATACAGTGACTGAACCGCCCTCGGGTGGTAAATAATCCGGTGCTGAATCGGTTGTGATGGAATATAAAATTTCTCCGAGCGTTGGATCTTGAGCGAATACACCTAGTTCTCGGACATTAAAACCATTGGTTAGTCCTGCATTGGTTATAACACCAGTAATCGTTGATACATTTGCATTGGCTGAAACAGCACTAATTGGTACATTCATTTCTGGGGTAACTAAATCATTTAGGCTTTGCAAGTTCTGCCCACTCGGAAGGACACCGGAACCGATTTTCATCTTCGTGATTGTAAGTGTAGTTTGCCCTGCATCGACTTTAGCCTGCAGAGATTGCCCCTTCGTTGTTAAAATTCCTCCTGACCAATTTGGCATATGATCACCTCTTTATATATTTATTTTCTTATGTATGGATGTAGCCCCACCGAAGTACTTCTTACTATTTATATCCGACATGCGGAAGGCGACAGGGCGTATTTCTACTTTTGTATGTACACCTTGAGCAACCCCTAAATAAAGATTACTGGTAACACTTCGTGAAAGTGACACCCCTTCTAGCCAAGATCGAGTATTTTTTACTGTATCGACGGCTTTCTTTAGCCTTGGGTACATATCCGCTGTAATTTGACCATTGATTTTTATCACGCGAAAAAAATACGGCTCACCGCCGTATTCAAACCATTCCTGGACAATGGCATCCTCTAATATTGCTTTGACCACAAGTTCCACCGCATAGGGGGTACCTTTATGCCGATGGGCATCAATGGAGGTTCTTACCAGATTTCTTTTTTGATCAATGGATAACTCTGAATCATAAAAGTCTACGTGATACTGCCAGGCTAACAGATCCACTACCTCTTCCTGCAATTCATCCAATCTCGCTAAAATGATGCATTCTCGAATGGATTGACTGACCTCTTGCAATTGCGGTGTGACGGCTGCTGAAATTGCCTGCACCTGGGGATCATTCACAATGGATGGAGGTATTAAGTCAAGCCAATTGACATTGTATAGGTCCTTGCTCATTCCTCGATCCCTCCATAATTCACCAGGATTATTTCTTCCTCTTTTGCTACTTGGTTTTTATTTAATGCCTGATATACGGGTGCTGTCACCGCGACTCTTTCTGCCCCTGCATTCTTCATGACCTGTATGAGTTGGGAAGGATCAATACCACGACCAAGTTTTGATTTTTGCCATAGTTTATAGTCATTAACAGACTGATCTACTTTTGCCCGGATACTGACCGCTAGATTTTCGTCTTCTTTATTAATCCAATAAGAAACATCAATCGCATATTCTACCTGCTCGGGAGCTACTGCATGTGTATGATCCGTCAATGGCCGTACTTTTTTATCGCTGCAGATTGTCAATACAGCGTCTAAAATCTCCTGACCGGGAATCTGTCCCCCAGTAACGAGGGGACAAATATGGACAACACCAGGGCTTGGTGAAAATACTTCCACGTCGATGATGGTACTAGACGCTGTTTTTGCCCAATACATATAGGCACCATCGGGACCAGCTGTAGAAAAGGATTCTGGAGCTTGCTGAATACGATCACGATAAGGATCGTCAGCCTCTATATCAATCCCACCCTCGCTTACTGTAATGTTGGATACACTGGCTACATAGGGTATAGGATCAACCAGTGTCTTTAAATCTCCTATCCCATAGCCATTACCTACAGCACCTACGGTCAAACACTCTACTTTAATATCAGCCGTTGTCGTTCCTTGTGGAATTACATACTCAGAAACAGTAGCAAAAAATACATTGTCACCAGATGTGACACGTTTGCCTGCTTCAATTGTAGTTGATTGACTGCGTACCATGCTTAAGGTAAAGCGCACAGTAGAGGTTGCCGCCGTTGCCGGTAATCGTGTGCAACCAACCAGGATTCCAATATGATCAAGAATATCACCAGCAGCATAGGCAAGTAAGTTTTGCTTTGCAGAATAGTCGATCAAAGAACGCTGGCCGACAATGATCGGCACTTCTGATTGCAGAAGTTTCTTGCGCGGATCTCCTTCTGCAAGGGTTTGTCCAGCGATTTCTTCATACCCTTGGATTATTTCATTTTCAATTATTTGCGTGTCTTTTTCGGCAAATGTAATGTCCGGAAGATTGAATTTAGCCATTTTTAATTTTCACCTGCACTTTCGGGCGCAATATTCCTTGTGTATCATCAACTTCAAAAGTTACTTTTGTCACCTGCGCCCTCGGTTCCCAGCGGTTGACGGCAGCAATGATTTCTGCTGTCAGTTTTGCTTGGGCAATTGGCGTGGGTTCATCTAACATCGTGGCCGACAAACCAAAATCTCTGTCAATGGGTACGGAATATTTTGTAGTGGTTAGTATGGTTCGAATGTTTTGTAGTATCTCCGTTATTCCAGTCGCACCAAAATCAATCTGATCAAGCTTTGCAGTTATATCCACAATCATGTTGCTACCACCACCGATTTCACATACTCTTTCAAATTTATATCCACGTTTGCAATCAAAATACGTCCGGCATTATCAATTGCAGGATAGTCTTCGTTTAGGGATTCAATAACCCAAAGATTATCGGTAACAGGCTGTCCTTCTAATACGAATGAAACAGCTTCACCAGTGTCCCGCATCTGCCGCAAGACAGCCAATTCTTCTGATGGATTTATCCCCAAGAATAAATCTAGTCTCATAGAAAAAGAGATCTGCTCAATACCGGGACCGAGGTATTCCATAACAGGCTTTTGACCAATAATTTCATGAGTTGCCCAACGACCAGTGCCTGATCGTTTCATACCATCAAATGTTTTCACTTTACTCGCAGATACCTCAAAAACAACTTCGCCTAATGTTCCAATCATGGTTAACCTCCTGGTGGACCAGTAACGCTGCCAACGCTTTCAGGGTGTGTGTGGTTTTTCAAACTGACCCCATCAGCAATTACGTCACCCGTTACATTGATATTACCAGCCGCTACGATATTGATAGGTCCAGTTGCGTCAATGCGCAGCACATGACTTTCACTGTCATACTCAATTGCGGTACCATCTTTAAATTTCTTATACCATTTATGTTGTCCGGCTATAGGGGGAGGGTTCTGCACGGAATAAAAAGATCCTAAACAAAACCCTTGTGCTAGTCCATTGGGTAGAAATAAACATAAAACTAGCTCATTGATATCTGGCATATAGTAATCCTGATTATCCTTGGTGTTATCTTGCAGTACAGGCAAGTCATAGCTGACCATATTATCTTTATCTGTAAAGGTGACCCTAACTGTGGCGGCAGCAGGGTTGGTTGATGAAACTGTGCCGACTCTAAATAGGTTTTTTAAAATACTCTCAATATCCACTCAAACACCTCCTAATATTAATACTGGCACTATAGCCGCCACTAATAGAATGCTTTGCATCAGTTACAAAATACTTACCATCAAATTTCCCCCAGCCTTCCACCATAACCGTAACCCCACCCACTAGCTTTGTGCAGCCGATTAAAGAGAGGGACATCTTTGTTTCTTCTTTATTTTTCTGACGCAATTTACTTTTGGCCAGTTTTTCAGCTTTTGCAATACTGTCAATTCGTTCATTGATTCGCAGGGTTTTCGCCGTGTTTGCTTTTTCAAGAGGAGTATATACATATTCTAAGGTTTGATTGGTAGCAGCATCATGGTATTTTACAGCGCAAGCGGTATACACATCCCGAGTCGATGAAGTGATGCTGTAACTTTTAACCCAGCTTTCCCCTTTTACAATCGTCATGACTGGATCCGCTTGCTCATATTTTTCTTCATCGAAAATAACAATCTGGGTACCTGTGATTTTAAGGGCCAGTCCTGCATCCTCACACAATTTCATTAAAAAGGACAGGTCAGACTGTTCTGTCTGCTCTGTCCTATCATATTCAGGGATATCGTCAGATTCAAAAAGCAATTCGAGTCCTGCATTTTGAGCAATCTCCCTTGCAATAACCGTTAACTGTGTTTTCTCCCATGCCTTGGTGCGGTCTACCCCTCGCAATCCAATGGAATCAGGAACACTGGCCGCCTTAATTGTTACCACATCGGGAGAACCACTGCATTCTATTTCATCAATTTCAAAGGTACCGCATGGCAGGGTTTCTTCTTGCCCGTCTAGCTGCCAGTTCTTTGTTTGAATTGTCGCTTGCAGTGTCGCACCCTTTTGGGGCAGCCAATCCCCTCGCCAAAGTCCAGCGCGGTCCTCCAGGGTGATTTGCAGATCATCAGCCTTTGCACTGGATTGGTCCGTATATTCTGCACTCAGAAGATAAGGCGCAAGATCTCCGGTAATATCGATATTATCATAGGTTACGATCAGTTTTGCCTGCCTAGCTAGTTGCATTGGTTATTCCTCGCTTCCAAGGCGGCAATGTACTGCTGCTTTTTGCTGGTACATCTGGTATTATCAGCAAAATATTGGCTGGAAAAATGATAAGATGCTGGTGTTCCGGATTTACTGCTAGTAACGTATCCATATATTTTTCGTTTCCCATGGTTTTTAGTGCTATATAATCCCAAGCGTCTCCCTGTAACGTTTTAGCCATAACTTAGCCTTCTTTCTTGCCTCACTGCCGCATCCAAATTAGCAAAGAAGTCCGCTTGGGCTTCTTTTAATAGGGGTCGTATTTCGGAGGCATTACCGCCGTTAATCACAGGGGCAAAGCTTGCGTTAATGACCGTACCCCCACCAGGAGAACTGACACCCATCATTCGATTCGTTTGCTCTAAAAGAGAGTGAGCCCGTGCGCTGTCATTAATCGGTATGACAGCCTCCGGTCCTTTTTCTGCAAATAATCCTATGTGCGGACTTGTGGCAATGGTTCCATTGGCATATTTCGGAATACCAGCCATATCAACGCCATTACCACCTGCACCACCAGCGGAAAACATGTTTTTAACAGATGTCCATTTCTCAGACATCCAATTGATGGCTCCGCCGAATCGGGAATAAATCCCGTCAATAAAGGACTGCAGTGCGGCACTAGGATTATCCCAAAAGGTTGTCCAATAATCCTGTACAGTCTGCCAATTCTGAACTAACCAATACCCTGCCGCTACCAGTCCCCCTATACCGACGATGATTAGACCAATCGGATTAGCGGTCATTGCCGCATTCCAAAGCCATTGGGCCGCTGTCCAAGCATAGGTTGCTGTTGTTGCGACTACCATCCATGCACCATAGGCGACCATCATACCCACGGATAAAAGTATCCGACCGACACCCATGGCTGCATTCCATGCCCATTGGGCAGCTGTCCAAAGTTTTGTAACTAAATTAATTCGGACTGCCCACCCATAGAAGCCAACTAATGGACCTAATACCGCTGTTGTGATATAGACTAACCCTGACAAGGCTACTGTCCCGGCTATTAATCCGGCAGTCATTTTAAATGCAGTAGCTGCAACCCCGTCACTTTCTTTAGCCATATTGAACAGCCAATTACCTGCTCTTGATAAAGACTGTGTTAGATTGTTTACCTCTGGCAATAAGAGTGTCCCAAATGCGGTAGCGGTCCTCGCGGCTGCTGCTTGCATGCCTTCCATTTGCCTTTGGGTTGTTTGGGATTGTATGGCAAACTCCTTTGCCATACTACCTTTAGCAGCTTCTGAATTTCCTGATTTTATGATTTCAACAAATTTACCGTAGTTCCCGGATATTTTCGATAAGGAATCTATATGTTCAGAACCGAAGAGCTCTGCTAGTACATTATTTTTACTTGCTGCATCTAATTGCCCTATGCGTTCGAACAAGTTGAGCATGGTGCCTTCTGCATCTTGCAAGGCTCCTGACTGTAATTCTTCGGCACTTAGTCCAATCTGTGCCAATGCTCCTTGGAAGCTCTTTGATTGCGTAGGAGCTGCAGCAATTTTAGTAAAAAGGGAATTGATCGCGGTCCCTGTTGTCTCTGACGTTTCGCCCATTTGCAGCATGGCTGTCGATATACCAGCGAGGGTTGTATCAGACATTGTGGGTAGTAATGACGCTGCAGTACCAGAGATTCTCTTTAAAACATCAATGATATCCGCACCACTTGCATTGGACTTGTCATCCAAGTAATTTACAGTGTCTGCTAGCCTCTCTAGTCGATCAATCCCCTCTTGGGTTTCTAGATTAATGCCAATCGCACTTCCGATTTTGGCAAACTGTTCCGTCACTTCTTCTGCTGGAGCTTCAAAGGCGGTTCCCATCATAATCCCCATACGGGCAAATCGGTCAATGTTCTCCATGCCTTGTACGCCGGATTTTGCCGCCATGGTGAAAGCCTTTGCCATAGAGTCAGGCATGATCATCATGTCGTCACTTGCCTTCATGATGTTATCGCGAGCTTCGTAATAGATCTCGGTAAGTTCTCCCGAATCTGAACGAGCCCCCTGAACTTGTTTGGCTACTCCTGCCATTTCAGAGTCAAAACCAATGGCAGAGCTAACGGGTAAGCCAACAACACCAGCACCAACTGCAGTTGCTTTGGCAAAGGTTCCACCCGCTGCGCTATTTACTGAGGATACTCGGTTTCTTGTCTGCTGGATTCGTGTTAATCGTTCCTGAGATTGCCTTGTCCTGTCTAATTCATCGTTTAGAGCTGCCTGACGTCTGCGAAACTCTTCGGCACTCATGCCTCCTGCTCGGTACGATGCGTCTAAGGCTCTTAGTTCCCCTCTAAGGGAAGTGATGCGCGTATTCACATCACGAATCGCATCTCCTGCCGAGCCAAAGGCATTACTAAATCCTGACCCGAGCCTGGCTGCTATATTAAAAGCGATTTCAAACACACGGGCCATTATGAACCCTCCTTCTTTTTCATAGCTTTCACGGTGCTATCAACCCAACGATTCAATTCCTGAATGGTTTGTGATAGCCAAAAACTAACTGGTGTATAGGTATTGATAGATAACCTAATACTGATTTCACGCAGAATATCACCAGCGTCTTTATTCAAACCTACCCGAGCAAAAAATTCTGCGCTTCCACCGTTACCCGATTAAAATCTTTGCCTGGTAATGCTTTAATGAAATCCACTGGCACCTTTGCCGCTTTTGCCACGACGCATGCCTGATATAATTTGCTGCTTTCAAGCAGCATATTTCGATCTCCCATCATTCTTGCTTCCGACTCTGCTTTTATAAAATCGTCTCCGATGAGACGATCAAAGTCACAATTTAATTCTGTATGTTCCGCACCTTCAAAGGTACATGGTTTTGTTAATTTTATAATCATCGTCAATTCCTCCATAAAATAAATTGGCTGGGTATGATCCCAGCCTTTCTTCTACGCTAATCCTAAAGCTACACGTACGGCAAGTAAATAATCTACGCCATTGATGATGGCAATATAGTTATATTTATCGATCTCGACCTTAGTCTTTCCGTTAATAGTAATCTTTATATAGATCACTTCCAGTTCCGTGGATGCATCCCCAGCTGAACCTATATCTAATTTACCAAGATCGCAGCTTTTTGGAATGCCGCGTACTGATACTTTTATGGGTGTAGGAACATACAACCCGCTGCCGGAATCAAAGGTCTGAATCGCAGCGCGAAGATCCAAATCATACGCACGCTGCCCTGCCAGGGACAGGCAGTTAGAAGTCAAGGTTCGCCAGTTAATGGTCAGCGACATTGACTGGTAATGTCCAAGGGTGGGGCTATCCACCTCTCCCGCAATTCCTGCTCCCTTTACGGTATCTGACATGGGTGCTAATTTGGGCAGCTGCACATCTGCAGTCCCAACTAAGTCATTCCCATCATTATATACACGATAGGTGATTACTTTTTCTGGTACTAAACTCATGGCTTACACCTCCTTATTCAAACAAAGTTGACATGTAATTTACGTCATACTCCATAATAAAATCCATTTCACGAGCAGGGCCCGGAGGCGTTACATAAACATGGAATTTGATAATCCCATCGATCAGATCCGTCGTTGGGTTTTCCGAGGATAAAAATTCCACTCTGCCTCCTAAAATCATCTGCCGTGCAGCTAGACCATTGAACCAAATGTTCGCGCTATCCATGACCGTATCGATTAATAGCCGATTGGTGGGCTCATCAATCTTAGACCAAAAGGTCTGGGTTAAGGTATTGCCAATCCAGTCAAACATACGACGTACGGGAATAAATGCATCTTTGGGATCGCTAGTTGCAGGGTATACGCCAGTACGGTTTCCCCATAGCTTCCAGCCGCCAATAAAGTTGAGTGCGGTAACAATTCCTTGACCGTTGAGATAGGCCGCTTGCTCCGGATCGAGAGCAACTGCCTTCCCGCTGGCAACCATAGCTCCATTGGCTTGTATGCTTTTATTGGATGGAGATTTATAAGGCACATCACTATTATCAAAGTCCGTTAAACACATTCTACCTGCTGCCTGGGTGGAAAGGTGATAGTGATCGTCACCAAGTTTAACCTTCGGCCAGCAAACAATTTGGCGAGGGCTCATATAGTTATTATCATTTTTCCAGGCGGCAACTTTTGTATATTGGTCAGCTCCATCACTGGAACTATCTGCATCCGTCACGGCAATGGCTTTAAAATGTCCATTGATATTACCAGCTTTAGCAGTCATGACTGCAGCCACTGCTGGATGATGGGACCATCCTGGGGCAACGATTTGACCAGGAATCAAACGAAACAAGGGAAATACTCGATTCACTAACTCCAAACCTTCCGGCTCACCCGTAACAATATCAATACCGCCAACAATATCATCAGTATCAACTGCACTCGGGTCTATTTCGGTATAGGAGCAAAGAATGGATGCTTGGGCCTCTGGTATATCGCCGCCCTCCATTCGAGTAATAATCACTTCTGCCTCATCATTAAAAGCTGCAGTATAATCCGTGTCTTTGACTAAGGGCTGCCCCGCCGCTGTAAGTTTTACAACCAGGCTGGCAAGTAATACCCCTGTACTTTTGATTTCTGCCACGCCTTTTGCCATTGCTGTAGTTGCATTTTCCACTGCTTTTTTATGAACGGCTGGATCTAATACATTAATGAATACAACAGGGCCTACAGCATATAAGGCAAACTGGCTTTTCATAAATTCGCACAAGGTATATTTCTCCCAGTCTTTCGAATAGCCGAACGCCGCTACTGCTTCCTGATAGGTATAGCAAAGTGTAGGCACATTGGTGATTCCTGTCGGGTCAGCCGCTAGGTTAACAGGAGCCGTTCCAAAAACTACAGGAAGTCCGGCCGAAGCTGAAACAGGCGGGACGATTGCTGTCGGAATCTCCGAGACATATATCCCATGTCTGTATGCCATTATTGCCCACCGCCTTTCTTGCTATAGTCAAGCACCTGACTAAAAAAGACACTCTCTGGAGTGCCTTTCTGCTGAATCGCTTGTTCTTTTTTTGCCATGATCGATGGCTCAACAAATAATTTTTTGATTGCCGGACACGCTTCATATACATCATTCAGATGAGTTGGTAAACCACCTTTATAGATTCCACCCGGTAAATTCGGTCCTAAATAAATCAAACGTTCTGAACGTTTATCATCTTTCGGGGTTAGATCTTCTTTTTTCTGCTCATTTTGTTCTTTAGTCGATAAAGATTCCTTCAAAATGTAAAACCTCCTCTTGTGGCTGCGCAATGAGCCAAATTGTTTCCATAGTTCCCACCCATTCAGGGTATGGCTGATCTTCGGGAATGTCCCATTTTATTTTTTCTTTTAAACAAAACTTTCGTCCTATCGTACGGTTTTTTAATAGTAACTGCCGAGTGTGTTCCATAATATTAGCAAGTTCCCGCCATCCCTGATGGTCTTCTGAATAGGTTCCGAATATGAATCGGATGTATGCCTGGGATTGCCCGCCTTTATTACTTACCTGTAACTCATCTTCCCCTTTCATCAGCCTTACAATGATGTGAGGAAAGTCAGGCTCAACGGCTGTCGGTGAATTCTTCGACGGTAAAAAGCCACCGACAATTTGCGGTGGCTTCACTGTTTTTTTATTGGTAGGCAGTTGATAGTTTTTAAACCCATTCGTAAGGAATAACACTAATTCATCTACTAAATTCAAGGGTATCATAATCCAACACCTCGCAATATACGGCTAATCTCATGTTCTACCCGATCATCTAAAACAGACATAGCTCGGGATTCAACAAATTTTTTCACTTTCTCATTTCCTATCATTTCCGGAATTGCTGGTCCATATTTTATATGTATTGGATACCGCTCTTCGGTTTGCCGCTGCATGACATTGATGATTCCCGAGCTTCTTCCTTTAGTAATAAAGGCTTTCGGTATGGCTTTTGCTCCCCCGTTTTTAAGTACTGCAACTTTTATGATAGGTGACGCTCTCGATGTTATGCCTCCAGGACGAACTTTAAACTTAATCAATGGTATCCTTGATCCAGCGGATGAAACGACAGATAGGATTTGCCTAGAACCAGCACTGGCTTTCGTGATATGTATCGTGCTTTTTACATCGCGAACTAGGACATTATAGTTTTCTGCCGCTCTTCTCCCGGCTTCGGTTTTAGCGGAATCTGCTGATCGATTAATCGCAGCAGCGATTGCTTTAGGGGCAGCTTTCGGTATATGTTGCAGTGCTTCTCTTGCCCGACTTAATTGTAATGCGGTTAAATAAATCATGAGTCGTTTTCCACTAAAGTAATATCATACATACCCATTGATTCCCCGCAGCTGTCCACTATATATATCCCTTCATTCACACGCATGACTTGTCCGCGAACAGGTCGAATAGGAAAATCTGATGCTTTTACAGACAAAACTTTTTTATCCGTATAAACACCTTCATAGTTTCCTGAATTACGTCGGTTGCGTTCTTGAATGACACTATCTGTCAGAATAGCTATTATTTCTTTCCCATCCACATTAAAAATATCGGCAAATTCATTCACATCTAGAAAAACGTTATCAATATCACTGTCTATTACATCTTTTAATTTCATTTTACTGTTTTAGAGGGATCTACCGGAGATAGAATAGGATCACCTCCTTCACCTCCTGGTGTGCTTTCCGACTCTTTTACCTTTTGTGATGGAGTCTTCTTTGTTTCCTCTTGTGAAGTTACTTCCTTGGTTTCCTCTCGCAATGGTAATTCCTCCATTTCACCATTACTCTCTTTAACTAGATCCTTCCCCGTTATTTCAGGAACGTTATAAATAACGCTACCAGGACCATAAATCTTGCCCTGGTATCTCACATTGAACCGATTAATACGAATATCCATTTTAATCCTCCTATTTTAATTAATCCTTATAGCACTTTCAAAGTATACCAGTCATCAATAGACTCAGGCTTGGGAACGCATTTACTGGCTACACGCAGCATTTTAGTGTCTTTCCCTTGCTCGCTCCACACCTTTGGGATATTGGCTCCCTGATAAGTACGATAGACCTCATCAGATTCTAATTGAGTTACGGCTCCAAATAATTGTGATCCACGTCCTGATACACCAACGACGACATAGCCATCTGGTAAGTATTGCTGAACGGCTCCTGTGCTGTCTTGGTAAATTCCATCATAGGCATATAATTCTAGATTCAGGCTTTCGATAAATCCAACTCTAACTATGCCTGGATCTGTTATCCGGGGAGCAATGCTCATAAGCGCTAAATTTTCTCTGTTTGGAATTAAAAGATATTCTCTGATACTCACATTTTTAATAAATGCGTTTTTTGTTTTGTAATTGCAGATTGCAACATTTGGCACTCTGCCGCTATTTCTTGCAACGGTTTGTGAGGCTGTTTCTAATTGTCCGTAAGCATCCGATGCAGTATTTGACCATAAATCTGTCCCAGTCATGGTCATTTTTTGTGTCCAATCTGGATACGTAACGGTATCAATCATCTGTGTTTTACCATCATCAGCAAAACCAGCAACATTGAATGTTCCGTAAAGCATCAATTGCACACACATCCATTCAATGGTACGAGTGTTCATATCTATTAAATCAGCCATATCTTGTGCTCGTAAGGCAGCGTCACGCTGCGCTGGGGTTTGGGTGGAAAATACATTCTCACCAAAGCCACGGGCTTCAAGATCTCCGGTAGTGGTAGGTCGTTGTGGTGCCATCATAGGTGGTTCATACTCTTTAGTAGCAAAGCCAACTCTGTCAACATTAACGCCTGATCCACCTTTCGATACAAATGGAGCTAGCTGCCGATTTCCTTTGCGATAATCCATTAATACGGTTTTGGTTACGAACGTAACGGGATTTGGGAAGAAGGTATCTCTAAATAAAGTATGGGGAGGAAAACTCCGTTCTATTGCTGCCAGTAATGTTTGTGTTTGATTAATATTCATATGCTTTCCACTCCTTTTGTGCTCGTTAAATAAATATTAAGGTCCCGCAAGGTATCTTCATGCTTTGCGGCGGTATCGGTTCCCCCGAAAGTTAACTTTTCGCGATTAAACACTCCAGATTTTGCCACTGTAACCACAACGTCAGCGGCGGCAGTATCTACATTGTCCGTAAGTAATACAGCATACGCCGTTTGGCTTCCATCGGAATTGGCACTATTTACTGTTTTTAATTTTCCACTTGCGGTTATTTTCCCTAATACTTGTCCCTTTTGATAGACTCCAGTTCCTGTCAGCAAGGTTTCATTTACAGTAAACACTGCTGGTTTTGTGCCGCCAATTAAGCCGTCGTAAGAAAAACTTGCTGCGCTTCCAACTAGTTCTGCCATTATTTTGTCACTCCATTCTTTTTATTGATTATGCTAGCCATGTAATCAGCTGCCGCATTGATTTCTTTGCTTTCAGCCGTTTTAGTGTCATCACCCGTCCCGGCACCAATTCCATTTACTCCAGATTGCGCCGAATCCGTGATTATCTGTGCAAATGGGTGTCCTACAGCAGCATTGGTTGCCGTTGGTGTTTCAGGGGTATTTTTCTTAATGATATCGACGAAGGTTTGAATTTCCTCTGCTGTTTTTCGAGTTTTTTTTGCGCTATTTACAATCTCATGTACTGCCTTATTGCTAATGTCGTCAATTGCATCTAGCCCAGCGATTCTGGCGGATTCATTTTTTATGGTTTCTTCTACGATTTGGTTATAAAGTTCAGGGTAGTTGGTCCTTACATCTGCCGTATTTTTAATAATCAATTGTTTTTCCTCCCTTTTGGTTTGGTTATTTTGTATTTGCGGCTTTTCTTTGGCAATTATTGCCCTCAGTCCGGCCACATTTTTTAATTTGTTAATATCATGACGATTGGAATTTACAATTAAAAAATTGCCATCCATTATCGGCGGCATTAGAAAACACTCTCCATATTGATCTAGATAATCTTCTTCTTGATCAATTAACTCACCTGATCCAGCAGTATTTTCGATTTCATCTGCAAAGCCATATTCTTTAGCCATTGATGCCGTCAGCCATGTTTCATCATTCATCATGGCAGTTAATTTTTCAGCACTTAGATTACACTTTTGCATATATACGTCGATAATATTTTGCTTGATGGTTTTAAGGGCTACGGACATGCTGGCAAGCTGATCGGCGTTATAACTTCCGTATCCTGTCTCTAATTCAGGATTATGAATCATCATCATGCTGCCGATAGGCATAATTACTTTACCAGCTGTCATGATGATGGTTGCTGCGCTGGCTGCTAGTCCATCAATGCAAATCGTGACATTGCCAGAATAATTTTTTAACTGATTACAAATGTTATGTGCTGCAAATACATCTCCACCATCACTATCAATACGCACCCTGACATCGCGCCCATTACAAGCTGCTAAATCTTGAGCAAACTGTTCAGGCGTTACTTTGTCATTCCACCAAGATGTCTTCGATATAAGTCCATAAAGGATTAATTCCACTTCATCAGTGTTAGAGATACTGTTTTTAAAACTCCAAAATTTCAATCTTGTTCTCCTCCTTCCGGTTGTGATTTATCTTGCTTTCCTACTGTGGCAGTTGACACTGGTATTCCAAGTTCTTTCATTTTCTTTAATTCCAAGGCATTCCTTTCGATATTTTCCGCCCAATCCATACCCGATATTTCTGCTGCTTCTCGTTCACGTGTGCTGTATCCATATTGGACACGTAACGCCGAACCTTGCACCTCTTTGACAGGATCAAGAACCCCCATCACTGGACCATACCACTCAGCACTACACCAGGCAGCCCGTATTAATGGATCTTCAAAATAACCTGGTGCCTCAATTCTTCCAATGGCAACGGCTTCTGTAAGCCATGCTTCATAAGTAGGCTGGTTAAAATCTCTTGAGAACCAGGTTCTTCTCATTTTAAAAGCCGCCCATGCTTGTAATAAAGCAGCGCGGCTTGCAGTGTAGGAAGAGTTAAATGATTTCATTAGAACTTCTGCTGGTATATCAAGAGCGGCCCCTGTTTGCTGAATAAGCTGTTTTACAAATGGCTCGTAAGTCGATAATGTTCGACTCGCATCTACTGAGGTTACATCAAAACCCGGTGGTAAAACATTCAGTGTCCCTGATCCAAGTTCAAAAGCATTCGGATCTAAACTAACTTTTTCTTCTGTACTGTATGCTTCTGGCATTGGGAAGCTACTCGAATTTGATGCATGCTGTTCTTTAAAAAATACACTAAAGAATGATTTGATTATGGCTGATGTCAACTCAGCCTCAGTGTACCTACTAACTTGTTTTAAAATTTCTAGAACAGGCGCAAGTTCTGGAACTCCCCGATATTGTTCAGGTCTAGTATCATGGCTGATTTGTAGAATATTAGGAGCACCCGTCTTCTTGCCATAAGCCTCCACCCTTGTCCATATTGGAATTTCCTGCGTGTTGGATGGATCATATGGATAACGGCTACACACCCAGTACGCAATAACGGCGCCATCGTAATCCACTTCCACACCATTAATAATTCGATTTCCATTATCAGGATTATACACAGTAACCATCCATGGATTAATTGTACCAACAAGGCTTTGCACTCCAGGATTACATACTCTACTGGCTTCGATTACTCGCAAGCGCAATCCATATGTCATACCAGGAATCGGCTTTCGATACTGGAAGGAAACAAAACTATCACCATCGATCATGTAGCATTGATAAGCAATATCTTGCAAATCATAAAAATTATTTTTCTTTGTTATGTCACAAAATTTACTGGATGCCCAAAGATCAAATTCTAGTTTAGTTTTGCGGCTCCATTCTTGTGATTGGTCTGCGGTGATTCCTAAAATATCAAACTTCGGCTTTGGACTAAGCCTAAGACCAGCACCTACTACATTTGTTCTTGATGCATTAATCGCGCTGGCAGCAATCGGATTGTTCATAACCGAATCGGCTGATCTTCCGCGCAGCGTATTAAGATTTACATCAATATCCGACTGGGGACTCGATCTTATTGGTGTCCATGCTGTTAAGCCTGGTTTAGAGTAGCTTGCTGCGCCAGTCGAATACCCAGTATTGGTTATCTTCCTGCTTATACTGGCCGTTCCCGTGGTCTGTGTTGGCATCCTCGCCCTATTTTTGCGGTTTTTACGACTCATTTTATTTACCACCCTTTAATCTCTTAAGATTACTCGACGAGAGCGACCTTGATTTGTCTTTCCAGTAGTGTCGTTCGTCGCTCCCGTTGCAAGTAATGCATTGATTCCATCGTTAATTTGGTTTAGCGATGCCCGGCGATTCCTTTTTGTACCGTCTTGATATTCTTGGCTCAATAAAGTTTTTTTCTCTGCTTCGAGATACGTTTTAAGCCTCTCATTTTGTATATTTTCAGCCACTATAACACCCCTTTTCTAACACACCCATATTGTTTTGTGCCGCCTTTTTTAGGCGCAATTGCTGCTTTATCATTTGGATTGTTGTCATTAATCAGCCTTTCATAAACTGACCAATCTGGATTGATACTATATAAGCAAGCTAAATTATAAATCTGCAAATCAAGCGGTTCATTTCGTCGGTCTTCCGCGATATTTTTCCATACTTTTACCGCTTTCCCCTTAATTAGAGCATCCTCTAATCGCTCCGACAGCAATCCCTTAAAATATGCAAGGTCATAACCTCGCCGATCATCGTCTGGAAAATGAGAATAACAGGCTCCAGGGCCAACTTTTTCAGCAATTCTTTGCAATATATATTGCTTTCCATCGTTTACTCCAATGATAATCAAAGGCAAGTTAGGGAATCCGGCAGCCTTACCAATTTTATAAAGAATAGGAACACCAAATAATTGATGTCCCTTGATGGCATATCGCTGTTTCTGCATATTCCTACTGCAATATTTATAAACTTCGCTGGTATAATGACCTCCAGAATCTATAAATGTTCTTGCAACGCGTAAGCCTTTCTTATTTATAAAACAATAGGTTCGATCTAATTGGATATCAAGTAAATCCCATGTTGTTTGTTGGTCAGGTCTCCCTAGAATTACACCCTTTTTTATTCCCCATCGTTCTTCATCCCGCCCCCAACCCGCTATTTCATATTCAAGTCTATTGTCCTGAACATCAACGGCAGCGGTTAGCAATAAGACTCCATCTGGTAATTCTGCGTCATATGTTTCTCGCCTTTTTACCAGTCCGTCTATATCCTTTACTTCGCCAGTCGGTTTATATAATTCAGCTAAACGTGTATTAACAAACGTCTTTAATTGTTCTGGTTTATCTTTCGCGTTAAGATACTCACCTATGATCTTGCACCACGACAACCAAGGGCTGGCAAAAGCATTTACATGAAAGGAGCGGACTTCTGTAATATTAGGATTGAGGATAACATATTTCTGTTTTGCCGCTTTCATTTGTTGCTCGACAAATTCATGACCGCAATCTGGACAACGCCAATATACTGCATCCACTCGATATGATTTTTTCCCATCAACGTTGAATTCTTCATAGTCATATCGCATATTCCATATTGTCACCCAATGATACTCGCCACAATTTGAACATTCGTGACGCCATTCTTCCTGCGTTCCAAGCATATATTCAGCATATACGCGACTGAGAGCATCCGTTGGCGTAGAAAAAATACCGATAATATAATCCCAAAAGTTTGATGTACGTTTTGATCCTAGATCAATTGGATCGCCCTCGGTTCCTGCTGATTTCTCAAACCTGTCTACTTCGTCAAATAGCAAAACACGAATACTACGTTTTGCAAGACCAGAGGGAGCATTGCTTCCAACCATGGCTAAATATCCACCAGGAAATAGTTTTTTCAGAATTGTGTTGCCACTATCCCTAGCTTTTGAGCTAGAAATCCGTTCTTTTAGTACAGGCGTTTCATTGACGGTTGGCGTAAAGCGCTCTTTTGAGAAGTCCTCGGAATCTCCTAGACTTGGCTGCACCAAAAGAATCGGACATGCATCAAGATGAATGAAACGTCCTATTACATTAAAAAGTATCTCTGATTTTCCAAGTTGAGCAGCAATCATGGCCACCACTTTATGAACACCCTTTGTCGTGAAAGCATTCATAATCTCACGTTGATAAGAAGCTCTATTGGAATCCCACTTACCCGGTTCAGCTCCATAGTCCGCTGGAATAAACCGAAAATTATCTGCCCATTCAGAGACAGACATTCTCAATGGTGGCGCCACTAACTTTAAGAGCTTTGTGAAGAGATCAATTGTCTTCTGGATCATCTGGATCAACCTGTTCAGCGATCTTTGACATATCGAAATTGGCTAATTCCGTCAGTGCTCCATGAATTTCATCTGTTAAAAGTTCATTAATTTCTTCTGAGGATTGATTAGTATTAGCTAATACTAATGCCATCTTATGAGGTATACTTAGCATTCGTCGTTTAAATACTGTTAAAATTCCTCCCACCATTAATTCAATATCACTTGCCTCATGAACTATATTTAATTTTCTGGCAAGATCTAGTTCTGTGAGTTCTCGTTTTGCTTTTTCGTGCTTCGCTCTTTCATCATCAAGTGATATTGCTCCTTTACCACCCGCTTTATGAGCAAGATATCTTTTTATGTTTTCAGTGACCGGATATTTGCTTTTTTCATCACGAGTTAGTACGCCCTCATTTGCTAGTTGAACAATCCTTTGCCTAGTAAGTCCGAAGCAAGCAGCCATGCCATCTCCAGTGGTTTTTGTAGTCGCTGTTATTTTTAAAATTTGATCCATGAAATCACCTCCTTACTGGACTAAATTAGCAAGCAAATATCAAATAAAATTTACACCTAGAAAATTCTCGGGGCTCTCATGACCCGCAAGAGTTTTTTATTCCCCAGAAGTACCTTTTTTCCCACGAGATAAACTGATGATTGCTCCAACTACTCACGAACCCATTTGTTTACTACACGCTGCTTGTATCCTTTGCCTTGCTATGTCAACATAACCTTCATCCTGTTCGATACAAATATAGTTGCGACTGGTATTCACACAGGCAACCCCTGTACTACCGCTGCCGCTACAGTTATCTAGTATGGTATTAAACTTGTTAGTATAGGTTTTAATCAGGTACTCCAGCAATAACACTGATTTCTGTGTAGGATGATAACGACGGTCATCTCCACCGTTGATTCGTATTACGTCTCTCGGATACCTCACACCATTGTTAATAGTCCTTATTGGTTTGTATTGTCCGTAAATACTGGTAGTAGGTTTATCTGCTCTTTGGCTCGTGTATGGCTTGCCCTGTGTGAATTGTGGATTGTATGTTGGTAACTTCCGATAAAACACTAATACAACCTCATGACACCGTAATGGCATCTTGTTAGCATTTAAGAAACCTACTGCTTTGCTCTTTTCCCATATGAGCTCGTACCTAAAGAATTTACGATTACTATTAATTAGGTCCGTTGTAAATGGCTGCTGTGAGAATAAAAGGATTGCTCCATGATCTTTTATGATCCTATTGTATTGCTCCCATAGCGGTATGAATGGAATTACATGGTCCCACTTACAGGCAGTTGTTCCATAGGGTAAGTCACAGAGAATCATGTCTATTGACTTATCATTGATTTCTTTCATAAGCTCTAAGCAATCGCCTTGATGTACTACATTTAAATCTAATATTTTTAATCACCTCATTTGCTATATCTATTGCTGCATTTATTACTACATAATTAGTACATTCCAATCTCTATAGATATTAAACTCTTATTCTTCAAAAGGTTTTTAATCTAGTTATCATATTCTCTAAACCTCCAGGCCCTATGAACTATGTCTTGAATAATCTCTAACGGTTTATCTTCACGCCTTGCAATAATCGTAAATAATTCATCATCTTCAATCTCTCCACGGTGATCGGCACCATGGCACCCCATACTCATAGAAGCAGGTCCACACAGCTTTAAGCAATTTTCCTTAATATCAGGACCACTACATCCCTTTCCCTTTACATGAGCTACTTCTAAAATATAAAAGCCATTTGACATCCTGCCGCATCTTTCGCAGTGGTCAATGGCTTTTACTTTCTTCATCCCTTTTGGATCTATTACTCTTTTCTTTTTTTGTAGCATCGTTCGGCACCGTCCTATCTCTGCACCTAGCGGATTTTAAATGTGTTGTGTCTCTCATACAATTATTACTAAGATTGCAGGCGCATATCGTGTAGCAACGCATGGTTACACCTCAATTTATTACATAATAAATAGGATTGAAGATTACTCTTCAATCCCAAATGATTAATATTTAATACAAGCTAATAACGCTAGGTTACGGGGACGTGTTTCGGAGCTTGTTCTCGCAACTTTACTAGCATCAAAACTAATACTTCTTTTAAAATGCGCTGCATTACCCGCAGCGCATTCCCCTAAACCATTATTAGTAGAATCAAAGGCTCCTGCTACTATCATGTCTGTCGCACCTGATGTTTTTGAATATCCACTGAAAGTACCAGTTATGTTTTGCAAGGCATCAGTCTGTTCACTCCCAAATTGTCTTCCAGTATCAATACCACGCTCATCATCAAAACCACGAATAAATTGACCGCGCAAATCCGGCAGATTAAACGTTGTGAGACCGTCACCAGCACCAAAAGTAATACTAATTGCCTTAAATAAATCAGCATATTCCAATCTAGAAACAGCTTTTCCATCTGCCTTAAGCCAACCATCTGGAGCCACACTCGTTGCATAGTACTGGATAGCACCTGGCAATACTCCTGCATTTACTTTAATTTCTGGAATGACACTCTGATGAAACTTACCGTTAGCGCCCAACATAGCCATTTTCCCTGTATCCTCTTCCCCATGGGATACTACAATAATTTCTTCTGTGATATTTAATGTTCTACTCATTTTAACACGACCTCTCTTTTGTTTTTTATGTAAGCCAATATATCTAAGAACTCTTATTATTAACTGTGTATTTCCTGTATATCGGCTTTCACTGATATACATTCTTGTGATAAAGATATTTAAACCGGAAAGATTTAATTATTTTAGGCATAATAAAAAGCACCCCGTAGGATGCCTCTTTCAATCTATTTAAACTTGTTATCATTTTACCACATCCAAAGTCAAAAAAACGTCGCCAATTTTTCGCCTTCTCCCCATCATCCTATATATCATAGCTTGACGGTTCGCGCTAAACAACAAGGTTAGTGGATACGAGAAAACAGCAGATTATTTGTCAAACAGAGACTATTATATTTCCTTAAAATCCAAACATTTTTTAAATTTCTTAGGCACTTCATCAAGTATTCGAAGAAATTCATTTTTTTGTGATGTGTTTTTAGCAAACCAAGGTCCGTATTCAGGTCCAAGATCTGGAGGAAGGTTAACCGTTACTGTTTGAACATAGTTCCTAATCTTGTCTTCAACAGAGTTAATATATTCATTTAGATCATCATCAATTAAAAACATTTTTTCTCTAGAATTTTTCCAATAAACTTGTAAGGCTTTAGTGATTTCTTCAATAAATCTTTGTGTATCTGCTATATCTTTAGGAAGTGAGACGTATAAGACCGACTCTAATAAAATAATTAAACTAACATAAATATCAAATCGTTTTTTATATAAGGAAAGATTTATTTGAGTCTGCATCATTTTAGTTTGTAATTCCATATTCCGATTTTGCAATTGCATACTTTGAAGCTGCAATTCCGTGTTTAAATTTTGCTTTCGTGTAAAAATTACTGCTATGCCTGCCACAACCACAGACATTACAGTTGCCCAGGCCGCCACAACATTTGTATCCATAATTATTCTCCTACTTTTGCCCCAAATTTACTATGGTAGTCTTTCTAAATCTTTTTGAAACCTTTTATATGCACTTTTTGCGCCTTCTAGATCATGCTTTGTTTCTGACATATTATCTCTTTCTATGGCACGTATCATTGCCATAAGAGATCCCTGAGAAGATTGTAGATATAGATTTGGAAAATTCCTTGAACGTTCTTCAAGGAGGTATAAATCATGGCTTAGTTTTTCTATATCTTTTTTATTTTTGACAGCCAAGCCAAATAATTCATTATCGTGAAAATTGTTTCTTCCTTGCTTTAAAATTTCATCTGGAGTTCTTTGGGACATCCGTTTTTGTACATAAATAAAAGAATTATCAAATTCCAATATAAAGCTTTCGATTTTATCAGTATACAATTTAACTTCTTGCTTGTATTCAGCAATGGTCAATTGCTGTGGTGGTGACTTATACTGATATGGTAGCTTCGTTGTCTCGGTAGATGTAGGAGAAAACCCACAACCCAAAATTTCGAAAGATATTACAACGAACCCAATTAATACTATAAAGCCTTTAAACATTTGGAGCAATCACTTCACCTTCAAAATGTACTCATATTTTTAGAAATAAAGTTATGCACATAAATAAACCTCTATAATTTACGGTTTAGTATCCATCCCCAACCATCGCATTGGACACACTTACCGCCGGAATTACCTATCCCATCACAATTAGAACAGAGTATCCAGTCATTATTACTTAAGGCACTACTAAAGACACCTTTACATTTATCACCATACTTCGTTTTCCGATGTGGTTGATTTATTGCTGCTACATTATGCGAATATTCATGGCAAACTGTACAAAATGCAATTGGTTGCTTCTTTTCCATTTTCTTTAGTTCCTCCTTTAACTACCAGCTATTTTATACAAGAATAATTCACCAGAAAAGAAATAACACCTTTTTCTACATTATCTATTTAATATGATTCCATGCTCAATGAATCCACTGATATAGCATTGCTTGAGAAAAAGAGACGGATTAAACCGTCCCTTTATATAGTAAATCTATATTTATTTTGTATTTTCATGCTTCTATATTGCTTCCAATGCTACAATACCAAATAAAGCTATAGAGAATTTAATAATTGCTTTATTTCTTAATTCGTACACTGATTGCTTATGACTATACCCTAATTCTTCTGCAATCTCTTCCTTCACCTTCTTTTCTACATACCACATATATAATAATTTTTTATATATTTCACAACCTGTATCCTGACTAATAGCATCAAGTATATTATCTACCTTCGCGATTTCTTCAAGTGTCCGCTCTTTCATTTCCTGCCACATCTGTAATTGATACATTTGGTTTAGTGTATTGAATGACTTACTGGCCCTTATTCCTGTAACATCTATAGATACGGCAGATACTCCATTAGGTGCTGTTTGACGCATTAGTTTTTTAATCATATAGTCCGCATGTTCTATGCTTCGAAGTAACTCCCTGTAATATCTTAAATAGTTTTCTGCCTCCTTAATGCAATCCATGTTATTACCCCCACATTTATTATTCAATTAATTACATTCCAAGGATTGTGTTTATTAAACACCTATAGGGAGGTCTTTGCCTCCCTTTCTAATTTTATTTATCTGTAAAGATGTTCCCGCCCATGATTTCAAATACTTCTTTATCTACTGTCTTTATAAGCAGGTTTAAAATCCTAATAAACTCCGTTGTTTCGGTTTTTTCTGATAGCTCAGCTATACTTACTCTTTTTTCTAATATATCTTTGATTTTCTTCGCTGCAGCTATAGTCGTTTGCGATAAAATATTATGGTTCGTATCCTTACAATGAGTTAATTTTTCTATTTGATTGGCTAATAACTTATTTTGTTCTTTAATAAATTCATAATCATCTGGAATTACTTCTTTAACAACTTCCTGCACCGCTATTTCTATTGGTCTATCAATTAGTTTTTTATTTTCCCTACGAAGCACCGTATTATCTTCCTCGATAAGATCAAGAGCTTTTTCTAGCTCTTTTACTTCCTCTGATTCTTTTTCTAATTTTTGTTCGGCTTCTTCTGCCCTACGTTCAGCTTCTTTTTTCTCTTTAATTGCCTCCTGCAATTGTTTATTGGTGGTTATATCACCATTTAAAACTGCTTGCTCAATTTCTATAGGTGTAGACGGTCTAGCAGTTTCATATGCCAGTGTTTTAGGGAGAGATTCAATAAAATCTCGCTTGTCGGAATTTCTGACAATCAATTCATGATAGTTCATTAATCTTGATGACATTTCTCTGTTAAAGCCTATCGATTCACACCACTGACCAAAACAACCATATCCATGCTTTGATAAATGCTCTTGCGCTTCTTTCAACTCTCTGCCAACATCAAATCTAGCTTTATGAAATACACTTTCAATATTTCTTTCTTTTTCTTTCAGGAATTGTTTAGTGTCACTGTCAAATAAGGATAAATCTAAGTTTTTTACATTTTCAATATTGATCATATCTTTTAAATCATTATCCGCTCTTGTTTCTATGCTTATGTCAGTGCTTAAATCTGCTTTTGATTTGTTATTGAGCATATCCATTAAACTAAATCCTTTTGCCATTATTCCACCCTCTCCAAATGTGTCCTAATTGGACACATTTTTTATTCTCCTAAATATTCTTTTACAAAGTTTCGGTAATCTTTAGCGGCTCCACATCTTGGAGAATAGTTAACGATCGGTTCGCTTAAAAAGGTGCTTTCATCTACTTTTTCAGTTCTTCGAATATGCGTGGAGAACATAGGGTATTTTTGATTGTTTAAATGGGCTTCCCCTTGGATATTTACCTCATTTTTAGCAAATTGAGTTACTAAGCACCCTTTGAAGCATAGTGATGGATTAAATTCCTTTATTTCCTCGAATTGTTCCATTAATTGATCAAGTCCGTCAAAACTGAACTGATCTATTTTGATTGGTACAATAACATCATTTGCAGCTACTAGGCTATTAATGACGCTGATATTGATATCTGGGGCACTGTCTATGATGCAGTAGTCATATTCATTTTCTATTTGTTGTAAGGCTTTTTTGAGGATTGTTTGCTGCTGCCTGGATACGTCCATAATTATTTTTAGATTTGCATTGAGTAGGTTCATGTTGGCACTGATTAAGTCTAAATTAGGATATTGGGTATGCTGGATAGCTCTATGGGTATCAAATTTTCTTTCGGTTAGTAATTCGGCTATGCTTGGAGTTTCATAGCTATGTAACTGAAAGAATTTTGATGAATTACCTTGTTTGTCATTATCTACGAGCAATACCCTTTTGCCAAAAATACTAACTAGAATGTGAGCCATGTTAATAGCGGTCATAGTTTTAGCTACGCCACCTTTAAGATTTAAAATAACTATAATTATCATGTTCTCTCTCCTTAAATAAAATTGGCGGTTCTATCTCGCCATTTCCCTTTAATGAGTCTCAGCTTTTTAAATGCGATTGTTTTATTGTTTGGTTGGTCTTGGTCTGAGAAATGGAATGTTCCCGCTTTGGGATCTAGTGTTAAGATGAATTTAGTTATATTGTTTTCCTGGGCATATTCTTTAGCGGCTTCTTCGGCTGCTGTTCTGGTTGTATATGAGGTACTAATCATGTTGCCTCCTTATCTACTAATTGCGCCAAATTCCTGAATGCTTTAATTACAATCTTATGATTAGGGGCTTTCTTGGTTGTTTTTTCTACATACCAAGGTTCCATCATTCCTAGAAATTCAATTAGTTCGGTTTCTATTTTTCTTAGACG